>Ga0302319_10000992_pt1 | contig 63556 bp, 47 predicted proteins | sample Bog_T0_2_FD_203319 | JGI IMG/M metagenome (GOLD analysis project Ga0302319, IMG submission 203319) | Peat permafrost microbial communities from Stordalen Mire near Abisko, Sweden - Bog_T0_2 | ecosystem: Environmental > Terrestrial > Soil > Wetlands > Peat | place: Sweden: Abisko, Stordalen Mire...
CGCTTAAGGGATCGCCGATGATTGATCGCGATTCTCGAACACTCACCCGCGACCCTCACCCCCGAGCGTTTCCTGCGACGCGCCCGTGCCCCCTCTCCCACGAGGGGAGTGGGGGTTGATCGCCGTGTTTTCTCCCCCTCTCCCCTCGTGGGAGAGGGGGCGCGCTCGCCCCGCTCGTGGAGCTGGCGGGGGTGAGGGACGCGCGGAGTGCGCGTGCGCCTGATCGAGAATCACGCTCCGAGCAATGACGCGGAATGGTCCCCCGCCCAAATGGCAGACACCGTCCGCGGAGCACGCGCGCGCGTTCTACGAAACCGGCGCTCCTCGCGGTGGGACGCAGCATGGCCTTACCGAGGCGCCCTCGGGTGGGGCGCATGCCCCGACGGTCCTCACGCACGATCCCGGGGAGTCCACGTCCATCCCCCACGGGATCATGCGCCGGCCCCCCACTCACCCGGCGCACCGCACCGTGAGGTCATGCGCCAGCCCGGGCGCACCCCGGCGCACCGCACCGTGAGGTCATGCGCCAGCCCGGGCGCACCCCGGCGCACCGGACACGGGAGTGATGCGCCAACCCAGCCCGCGGTGTCGCACCACCCGACCGTGACGTGCGCCGGACCTCGTCTCCCTCGGCGCACATGATCCCCATCAGACGCGCCACCCCCCGTCGGGCCTGGCGCCGCACCCGGCCGGGTCCTGGGCCACTCCTCGGCACGCCGGCGCTTCACCTCTTCCCAGCATGCGCCGATCCGTGCGAGGTGATGCGCCAGAGGGCGCCGACCCGAGCGCCACTGGAGCCCAATGATCGGCATTCACCCCATGGACAGCAGCGAGATCGTCGCGCGTGCACACGGTGCCGTCGGCGGCTCTCAGAAGGAGTTCGCTGCGAAGCTCGGCGCATCTCGGCGGACGTTCACGCGATGGATTGCGAGCGAGTCGAGCCCGTCGTGGGAGCAGCTCGTCGAGATCGTGCGGATGGTCCACCCGGTCGACCCGGTGTTGGCGGAGCACATCGCGGCGAACATGGATGAGACCCTCGAGAGCCTCGGCATGACGGCCCGAGCCGCGCCCGCGCCCTCGCTCGTCGAGGTCGTCTCCGCGGCGGCGGAGTCGACGGGCCTGCCGGCGTCCGCCGTTCAGACCGCGCTCGTCGTGGCACTGAAGCGCGCGAACGAGCTCGGCCTCGGTATCGCGGACGTGTTGGACGCGCTGGCGAAGGGCGAGTGACTCCGTCGGCTCGGCGCACGGTCTCCGCTTCTGCGAAGACGCGCGCTTCTTCCGCGCGGGCTCCTTCAACATGGCCTCGAGCTCTTCGACTACCGGGGAGGTTCCCCGCGCACCGAGGCTCGAAACGTCACGCCCTGACGGCTCAACCCAGCGGACGGTCATCGCCGCCGAAAAGCCGAGTGATTCCAGTGGGCGCAGCAGGGATCGAACCTGCGACTTCATCCGTGTGAAGGATGCACTCTACCGCTGAGTTATGCGCCCTCGGCGGAAGACATCTCGTAGCTCATCGACGCCCCACCGTGCAAGCCGAGTCTACGCAATGGCCGCACGGATTCGCCTCCAGAGGTCGTCGCGCCCCTCCCCCGTGACCGCGCTGAACGCCAGCGGGGGGATACCGCTCGCCTTCTTGAACGCGTCGATCGCAGGCTTCCGCTTGTTGAGGGGGAGCTTGTCGAGCTTCGTCGCGACGACGACACCGGCGACCGCGGGGAGCGAGTGGGTGGCCACGCCGCGCGCCTCACGGATGAAATTGAGCAGAGCGACGTCGTCCTCCTCGACGCCGCGTCGCACGTCGATGAGCACGGCCAGCGCGCGGAGCGTGATGCGATCGCGCAGGTACCCTTCGAGCATCGCGCCCCAGGTGGATTTCTCGGACTTCGAAAGCTTCGCGTAGCCGTAGCCCGGGAGGTCGACCAGGTGGACCGTCAGGTCCCCCTCGAGCTTGCACTCGAAGACGTTGATCTGGCGGGTGCAGCCGGGCGTGTTGCTGGTCCGGACGAGGTTTCGGCGCTGCATCATGGCGTTGAGCAGACTCGACTTGCCGACGTTCGAGCGGCCGGCGAAGGCGATCTCGGCGATGGCGGGGGCCGGGAGCTGTTCGGCGCGCGTGGCGCCGGCGACGAAGGACGCCTCGTAGACGCGATTCAGCTCGGAGGCGGCAGGCTTCGTGACGAGAGACATCGCGGAGGGGTAGCACGAAAGGGGGCTACCGACGGCGCAGGATGCGACGTTTCACCCCTGCAAGGAGCAAAGCTTGCTCCGAGGAGCCGACTATCCGCGCGACCACGACGAAGACGGCGACGAAGACCACCCCTCCGACGATACCGGGCATGAGCCGCGCGAGGTGCCCGCCGAGGTGGGGGGCGAGCGACGACGCCGTGGAGGCGCCTGCCACCCCTGCCGCGATCGACGAGACCAGCGTGCGCGCCATCGACGCGCCGATCTCGCCCGCACGAATCGTCCCCAGGCGATGCTTCAGCGCGACGACGAGCAGGAGCATCTGCACGGCGCTCGAGCCCGCGATGGCCGCGCTGATGCCGACGTGACCCATGGGCCCGCGAAGCACGAACGCGATCACGATGAATGCGACGAGGTCCAGCGCGCTCACGATGACCGGTGTGCGCGTGTCGCCGAGCGCATAGAACACCGGGATCACCTGGCGCACGGCCGAGACGGTCCAGATGGCTCCCCCCTGCCACGCGAGAGCCCTCGCGGTCTCGTGCACGGCGGTCGCGTCGAAGGCGCCGCGCTGGAAGAGCGTCGCGACCAGCGGCTCCCCGAGGGCGACGAGCGCGACGCTCGCAGGGATGGCCACGAACATGGCGAGGCGCATGCCGTGGGCGTACGTCTTCGCGAGCTCCTTCATGTCCCCCTTGGCCGCGAGGAGCGCGAGCGACGGGAGGGCCGCGGTGGAGAGCGCCATGACGAAGATGCCCTGCGGGAAGTCGCAGAGGCGTGACGCCCAGTTGAAGTAGCTCTGCGCGCCGGTACCGAGCTCGGACAGGAAGCGGCGAGAGAGCGTCAGGTCGATGTAGTAGACGCCGACGCCGAGGGTCATGGGCGCGATGCGACGGAGGGCGTCGCGGACCCCCGGGTCGCGCAGATCGACGATCGGGCGGCGCAGGAACCCGAGCCGCGCGAGGGCGGGCCACTGCGCGACCATCTGCAGCACGCCCCCGGCAAGCGCACCGATGACCAACGCCTGCGCGCGATCCATGCCGTTGCGCGCAAGGAGCGCCGGGAGCGCGAGCGCCGCCACGAGGAACCCGACGTTCAGGAGCGCCGGAGCGAACGAGGCGACGACGAAGCGGCGCATGGCGTGGAGGCAGGCCATCCCGAGCGCGGCCGTGCCGATGAAGAACAGGTAGGGAAAGAGCTCGCGCGTCAGCGTGACGGTCCGCTCGAACTCGCCGGGCACGTCGTGATAGCCGGCCGCGAACAGCTCCGTCAGTGGCCGCGCGAAGACCATTCCGGCCACGGTCACCAGCGCCAGCGCCACGACCGACACGCCGCGCGCTCGCTGCACGAAGGCTCGCGCGGCTTCGTCCCCTTCCTTCGCGATCTTCGCGCTCAGGACCGGCACGACGGCGCTCGACATCACCCCCTCGCCGAGGAGCTGGCGAAGCGCGTTGGGGATCGTCCAGGCCACGAAGAAAGCGTCGGTCTCCTGCCGCGAGAACACCGCGGCCAGGACCATGTCGCGCGCGAGCCCGAGCAGCCGCGAAGCCAGCGTCCCGGCTCCGACGATTCCCGCGCGGCCGACGAGCTTCGTGCGCTCCGACTCCGCGTCGCTCGCGCCCTGCGAGCTTCCTTCTGCGCTCACGATCTGCTCATGACTCTCGATGGCTACCAAACGCCCGAGGCGAGGGTCACATTCGCGGCATGACGGGGTGCTCTTCCTTCGCAGCGCCGGGCCGGCACTCGTCGCAGTAACAGAGCGCGCGCAGGTAGCGGTACGAGTAGAGGCCGCTCCCGTGCCCGTCGAACCACTGGAGGCGGAGCGCGTAGTTGCCGACGACTTCGATGTCGTCGACCTCGAGCTGGATGCCGCTGCATTCGACGAACTGGATCGTTCCAGAGTGCCCCTGGCACGCCGCGCACGGGCAGTAGCCGCGGAGGATCGCGTGCGGGTAGACCCCTTTGTGCCCGTCGCCCCAGTCGATCTCGGTCACCTTGGCGCCGCGCGGGCTACGCACGGCGACGCACTTCGTCTTCGGGTCCATTGCCTACTTCGCTCGCTTCGTCGCTCGCGGTAGCCCGCGTGGGGCCGCTTTTGCCACAGGGGCGCTCGCGGCGCGGGCGACCTCCCGTCGGGGGAGCGCCCTCACGGCCTTCACGATCCCCTGAACCTCGCGGAGGTCCGTGAGCCCGGTCACCGACCCCACCGACGACACCGCCTTCGCCCCCATCACGTGCCCCGCGTCGAGCGCCGCGCTCCAGACGCGCTCATCCCTCCAGGCGGCCGTCCCCGGCGTTGCGCCCGCTTCCAGCAGCACCGCGAGCGCACCGGCGATGAACGCGTCGCCCGCGCCCGTCGCGTCGACGCACTTCGCCTTTCGCGCGGGGCGCGCGACGAACCCGTGATCGCCGAGGGCGCTCGCCCCCTTCGCCCCCTGCGTCACGATCCACGCGGCGCGCGGGGCGTTGTCGGCGAGCCAGAGGATGTCGCGACGCCCCGTCAGCGCGACGAGATCGGCGAACGACCCTTTCACGATCGACGCGCGCTTCACCAGCTGCGCGACGGCGAGGCGCATCTGCGCTTTGCTCGGCCACATGTGCTCGCGGACGTTCAGATCGACGACGATTCGAGCGCCGGCGTCCTCGGCAGCCGTGAGGAATCGATCCGTCGCGGCCGCCAGCGACGGCGTCATCATGGTGCTCGACCCGACGAGCACCCACGCCGCGCGCCCCATCTCGCGCGTGACTTGCTCGGGGCCGATGGCCACGTCGGCCGTGTCCTGCCGGTAGAAGAGGAAGCTCGGCTCCCCTTGCGCGTCGCGGGTGACGAACGTGATGCCCGTGCGATTCGGCATGCGAACCAGGAAGCGGGTGCTCACGCCGTCTTCGTAGAGGTGCTGCGCGAGCGCTTCGCCGAACGCATCGAGGCCGATGCCGCCGGCGACCGCGGAAGACACGCCGAGGCGCGCCAGGCCCGTGGCGACGTTGGCGGGGGCCCCCCCGAGCTCGCGGCTGAACTCCCGCGCGATGGGCTCGTCCGAGCGGCGTCGGGGCTCCTTCGGCGCAGCGCGCTCGAAGAAGTCCCACAGAATCTCCCCGAAGCAGACGACTTGCAGCGGCGCTCGCACCGATGTCCCCGTCTTGGTGCGCGCGGCGCGAGCTCCGCTCATCGATCGCGATGTGACACGAACGGCGCTCATCGGTCAAAGCCCGCGTGCGATGCCATCGCCGCATCGACCAGGGCAAGGATCGCCTCGGCGTCGTCCGCGGACATGGCCTCCGCGTCGCCGCGTTGCACCGCGAGGGCGATCGCGCGCAACTTCGCGCTCAGGGGCGCGCGCGCCCCTCCGCACGACGCACACACCAGCCCGCCACGCGCGGGGTCGACCCGAGCCGCGCGCCCCTCGGGGCACTCCTTGCCGCACTTCACGCATCGCTCGAGGTCGAGCGCGTACCCCATGTCGGCCAGCAACCGAAGCGCGCCACGCGCGAGCGCGACCCTGGGCGATTCGTCGGGCCCGATGGCGTCGATCGCGTCGAGCAGCTCGTTCAACGTTTGCCACGCCTCCGGCTCGCGCGTCTTCGGCGGGCATGCGTGGCGCACCCAGCGGAGCGCGGTCCCCGCGGCCATCGTGGCGTCGAGATTCGCGGTGATCCGTTCACGGACGCGAACGATGCGCGCTTCCTTCAACGTAGCCAGATCCCCTCCCCGGTCCTCGAGCCGCGCTTCCATCGTATGAAACGGCTCGATCGCCCCGCCCACGCGCTTGCTCGACTTGCGGCCGCCGCGCACGAGCGCGCCGACCTTCCCCTCGGCCTCGGTGAACAGCGTCGCGATGAGGTCGCTCTCTCCGTACGCGACCTGGCGCACGAGGAGGGCGTTCGTGACGATCGTCCTCAAATACGAACGACGTGCGAAGCGGCGACGTCCGCGCGGGACAGCTCGGCAGGCATGTCGTGCCCGCGCGGCTTCAGGACGATCGAGATGGCGAGCGTGAACAGGATGAGGAGCAGCACGAAGGCGATCGCCACGCCGAAGCGGCGACCACGCCCTTCCTGGGCGACCGACAACGGCGCGCTCACCGGGAGCGGCGTCACGTACGCGATCCGACGGCTCGACGTGTAGCGCGCGAGCACGTCCTCGGGGACGAGGCTGACGGCCTGTGCATACGACTTCAGGAAGCCGCGCACGAACACCTCGCCCGGCAGGTCGTCGAAGTGATCGCTCTCGATCGACTCCAGCGTCGGCAGCGGAATGCGCGTCACGCGTGCGACCTCGGCGAGGCTCATGCGACGCGAGTTGCGCGCTTTCTTGAGGTGAGTGCCGATCGATTCCATTCAGAACGAGACCTTTCTCATGGCGTGCTCGTGCTTCCGGCGCTGGCCTGCGACTGGGGGGCGTTGCCCGCCGGGGCGCCGGGCGCAGTGAGGGGGCGAATGGGAGTCGGTGGCGCCTTCCCAGCGAGCCTGGCGCACTCCTTCCCCGTGTCGGTCTTGATGCTGATCTCGCGGCAACGCGCGAAGTCACCCATCGCGTCGGCGGTGTTCCCGAGCTTCTGCCTGACCTTGGCCCGCTCGTACCAGGCGTCCTGAAGAGCCTGACAGTCGGCGCTCGGAACCTCGACCGCGTCGGTGAAGCTCTTCTCTGCCGCGACGAAGTCGCCCTTCTGCTCGTAGGCCATGCCCAGCCGGAAATCGCCCGTGCAGAACCGCGGCTCGGTGATCGAGTTGCGAAGCGAGACGATCCCCTCGTCGAGCTTCCCCGCCTTCACCTGCGCCCAGCCGTAGTTTCCCCAGGCGAGGTAGTTCGCGGAGTAGGCCGGGTCCTTCGTGAGCGGCTCGAGCACGACCATGGCGTCGGAATACCGCTGCTCGAGGATGAGGATCTGGCCCAGGAGGTTCCGGGCGTCGCGGAAGCGGTCCTCGACCTTGATCGCCTTCCGGGCGAGCTCCTCCGCGTCCTTGAGGCGGCAATCGGGAGACGCCATACCCTCGCTCGAGCAGAAGCCCAGGTAGATGACCGCCGTGAAGTAGAGGGCCTTGGCGTTCTGATCGTCGAGCGTGTTGGCGCGCTGCGCGTGGTCGAGCGCCTCGCGGAAGTGCCCCTTATAGAAGGCGTCACGCGACAGGTCGTACTCCGACTCCGCTTGGCGCTCGGGGCTCGCCGCGTTCGGGCTCGTCTTCGATTCGGACGCGCACGCCGACAGCGCCACCGCGGCGATGCCGAGGGCGAGCGTGCGACGAAGATCGAGCGTGCGGTTCATGAGTGGGGCGGTTCTGCGTTCGCTGCGGGTGCTGCGGGCGGCCCCTCCACGATGGGTGGGGCGCAAAGAACGAAGCGGTCGCGGGTGCTTAGGCGACCAAGCGTGATCGAACGTTTCCGGATCCCCGGCGGGAGAACGGGCTTATCGCACGTAAACGGATCGCGTCAACGGTGAACCGCTGAAGAAACGTTCCGTATAGGGGCCCGGACGCTCGGCTTTCCGAGGGTCAGCGCGACCGTGGGAACGCGGCCACGTCGCCGCGGAGCTCTTCCTTCGTCCCCAGCAGCGTGTAGAGCTTTCGCAGGGCGCCTAGGTCGGGAATCTCGACCTTCTCGCCCGTGATCCTCACGTACCCCTGCTCGCGGAGACGCTGCACCGCACGCTTCACCGTATCGACGTCGAGGCCCACGCGCGTCGAGAGCTCGACGGGGGTCACCTGAAGCTCCGTACGCTCCGCCGCGGTCCCCTTCGATGCATGGTCGCGCGCCAGCTTGAGCAGGACGCTCACGACTTTCGACTGGGTGTCACGAAGCATCATGATTTCGATCTGATCCTCGGCATCTCGAACGCGCACGGTGAGCTGGTCGATGACCCTCATCGCGATCGACGGATGATGCTCGAGAAGTGCGCGAAACGTGTCGCGTTCGAGGGCGAGAGCAACGCCGTCGGTGAGCGCGACCGCGGTCGAGTTGCGCGACGGCGCCTCGAGAAGAGCCGACTCGCCGAAGAGCTCGCCCGGGCGAACGATCATGAGACTGCGCTCGACCAGCCGCACGCGCTTCAGCAGGCGCACGCGCCCTTCCTGGAGAAGGAAGGCTTCCTTCGCCGGCTCACCCTCGCGGAAGAGCGCGTCGCCGGCGCGGAAGGCGCGCCCGAACTTGGCGACGAGCCTCGCGCTCTCGGCCGTCGCGGCGTCAGCCGCGGAAGCAGATGCCTTTGGCTCGCGCTTCTCGTCGCTCGGTCGGTCCATTCACCTGTTCTCGCGCCACGCGGCGCTGCGTGGCCTGAGCGTCGATGATACAGGAGGCGCAGCCGTTTGGCCGAGTCTCCATCGACGTGGTACCCACCGATCGCGATGGCACGTACAGCGAGCGTCTCGCGGACGACGAAAGAGACGTCGATCGACGTCACGATCGAGCTCGACGGCTCGGGCGTCCCCGACATCGAGACACCGTTGCCGTTCCTGTCGCACATGGTCGAGCAGATTTCGAAGCACGGCCTCTTCGACCTCCGGGTGCGCGCCACGGGGGACACCGAGATCGATGGCCACCACACGACCGAGGACCTCGGCTTCGTGCTCGGCCAGGCCGTGCACAAGGCGCTCGGCGACAAGGCGAAGATTGCCCGGTACGGCTGGGCGACCCTACCGATGGATGAGGCGCGCTCATCGTGCGCGCTCGATCTGAGCGGCCGTCCCTTCTACGTGGGCAAGCTCGAGCTGCCGCGCGGCGCCAAGATCGGGACCTGGGACGTGGAGCTCGCCGACGTCTTCTTCGAGGCGTTCGCACGTGGCGCGGCGTGCAACCTGCACGTGGTGCGCGAAGAGGGGACGATCCTCCACCACATCGTGGAAATCACCTTCAAGTCGTTCGCCAAGGCGCTGATGCTGGCGACGCGGGTCGAGGCGCGCGCCGGGGGGATACCTTCGACGAAGGGGACTCTGGAAGGCTCGTAGGGACGAAGCGCGACGGCAACCGGAACCGACGCACGCGCCGTGCGTAGCGTCGACATGCGATTCGGAGTCTTGGCGCTAGGGCTCGCGGTTCTCGTGGTTGGTGGCGTCCTCGTCAGCCGACGGAGCGAATCGGCGCCACCGGTCGCGACCTCGTCCCGTATCCCCGTGGTCGTCGAGCTCTTCTCTTCGGAGGGGTGCAGCTCGTGCCCAGCCGCGGACGCTTACCTCGACGCGCTCGACCGAGCGCAGCCGATCGAAGGGGTCACGGTGATCGCGTTCGAGGAGCACGTCGACTACTGGGACCGTCTCGGGTGGCGCGACCCGTTCGGCAGCCCGACCTTCAGCGCGCGCCAGCAGGACTACGCGCGCGTGCTCGCCGATCACCAGGTCTTCACGCCCGAGATCGTGTTCGACGGCCACCAGGTGATGCCGGGAGGCGACGAAGATGCCGCACGAGCGCTCCTGCAGCGCGCGGCACGGGAGCCGAAGGCGCGCCTAACGCTGCAACGCGACGGCGCGCGCGTGACCGTGGACGTGACCGACGCGCCTGCGTCGAGCGCCGACGATCCGGCCGAGGCATGGCTGGCGATCACCGAGAGCGGTCTGGCCACGGACGTCCGCGCCGGAGAGAACGCCGGGCGTCATCTCGTTCACGCCCCGATCGTCCGCAGACTCCGTTCGCTGGGGCGTGTGTCCGGAGGCAATCTCCACGTGGAGACTGCGCTAGACCCAGACCCCACGTGGAAGGCCAGCGCGCTGCGCACGGCCGTCTTCGTCCAGCTCGCCCGCACCCGGCGAGTCATCGGCGCCGCGACGCTGTGAAGTAGGGGTCGTCGGGACGGTAGCGGGCCGGCGACGGCTGTCCGACCTGTCCCCGAGAGCCGGTGGCTCAGGCCTGTCGCATTGCGTTCGCGCGCTTCACGATGTCCTTCACGACGTCTCCCGCGAGCCCGGCGGCGGCGCCGACGAGCTTGAGCATCTCGGCTTCCTTCTTGTCGATCCCCTTGGACGCACCGGCCACGAGCGCCGCGAACAGCAGCCCGACCTCGGCCTGACCGAGCGCCGCGAGCTCCTTGCCGGTCGACTCGGCGCGCTTCGACGCGCCGTCCTTCTTCGCGCGCGCGGCGCACTCACCGAGGAGCTCTTCGGTCTCCCACTCGATGACGGCCCCCTCGGACAGCGTCTCGATGGCGCGCACCATCGTCGCGGTCTCGGCGCCGTCGACCGTTCCGTCGGCCAGCGCCGTCAGGTACCCGGCCTCCACCGCGACGCGGAACACGTCGTTCTGCTTCGGGACCTTCAGCTCGTTGCGGACACGCGCGGCGTGCTCTTCGAGCTCCACGAGAGACAGCTTCGCTTCGGCGGGGGTCTTCTTGGACATGGGCGCGAGCGTAGAGGGAAAGACGGCGAACCAGAAGTGGCAGAAGCGAGCGCGCTCACTCGCACTGCCAGCTCGGCGAGGTGTGCTGGCACGTCTCGTCGCCCGGACACTGGGCGTCGGAGTGACAGCCGGGAATGCACGTGTCGCTCGGACCGCAGATCATCCCCGATCCGTCGTCCCCGGGGTTGCATTCGCCGTCGTTCGTGCACGGTGGTCCGCTCGGCGCGGCAGCGCTCGCGTCGTCGCCCGGCGCGCCGCCCGCATCGTCGGAGGGCGGCGTGGACGGTGATCCGGCATCGGGCGCCGCGGTCGGCGCGCCGGCATCCACGACGGGCGGTGGCGGAGGCGGAGCACTCGCGGCGCACGGTCCGAGCGGTGTCGTCGCAGCGACCTCGGTGAGGGTGACGACGAGCCCATCGCTCCATCCGGCCGAGTCAGTGCCGAAGAGTCGTTCGGCGACGAGCGGCGAGGCATCGAGGATGGGCATCCCCGCGGCGGCCTCCACGCAGACGTCGGGCCCGTAGTCGTCGGTCTCGACGACCACTCAATTACCGTTCGCGACCACCTGCACGTGCGACCCGCATCCGTACCGTTGCCGCGACGCCGCGTAGTACCAGTCGCCGTCGTCCGTGTACTGGCCGCACGACATCTCGCCGTTGTCGCTGGGGGAGTTCCCGAACGACGTCAGCACGTACTGGTGCGACGCCGGAATCTTCGACGAGGCGACCCCGTTGCAGCCGGACAGCGCGGCGTTCGCGGACTGCGACGACGTCTTGTCTCCAGAGCTCCCGCTGGAGCACGCGGCGACCACGATCGACAGGAGCGAAGCGGCGACGATCCCCCCCGATGTGCGCATGACCGCGCCATCGAGCAACGCGCGTGCCTCGGGAGGAACCCGTTCGCTCGTCGACGAAAACGCACAGTCGCCACGACGACTGGGTCATCGCGGTACCAGCTCGCGCGATCGCGCGCGATCCACGGGAGAGAGCTAGAGCGGAAGCTTCACGGCGCGGTCCCGTTGGGTTTGATGACGAAGTGGAAGGCCGGGTCGGCGAGGCCGGTCGCATAGTCGAGGACGTCGACGGCGATGTTCCCGTCGCTCTGCTGACTGAACACACCAAAGCCGTAGTCGCCCGTGCCGCTCAGCGGTGCTCCCCCGTTGCCGATGAGCACCTCACTCGTCGAGGGGCGGGAGTACGAGTGCGTGTGGCCCACGATGATGAGCGTGTACGGATGGCTGTCGATGATCGACTCCGAGGGGGACACGCCCGGCGCCGTGTTCGCGGAGTCTTCCTCGTGGCGAACGATGAACGTGTACGTCGTCGGAACGGCCAGCGTCTGGTCGAGCCAGGTCCCTTGCGCGTCGCTCCACGCGTTCGCGGCAATGAAGACGAACTTGGACGTCCAAGAGCCGTCGGTCGCATTCACGTTGATCGAGTAGAACGGGCTCGTCTGACCGATCGGCGCCAGCAGCTGCGTCACGAACGCGGCGTAGTTGAGCGTGATGCCGTCGTTCCCACCGTCCTCATTACCCGCGTCGTCGTTACCGCCGTCGAGGCAGTTCGAGTCCGTGTATCCGGTGCACTCGTGATTGCCCATGGCAGGGAACAGCGGCCCCGGGAATTTTGCGCTCGCCGCCGCGTAGAGCGCGACTTGCGCGGCCTGCTCGGTCTTCGTCACCGACGCGTACTGGTAGTCGCCCGTTCCGAGCACGAAGGAAGGGCGGGGCGTCAGCGCCGCGATGTCGCTGAAAATCGCCCCGATGATCTGCGTCGGGTATCCCGCCGTGTCGTCGACCTCGGCAGGGCGCGTGTCGCCGACGACCGCGAAGAGCAGCCGCGACACGGTGCCCCCCTCGATTCCGACGGAGCCGTCGATGGGATCGCCGCCGTCGAAGAGGACCCCGGGGGACGTGCAGACCGACGGAGGCTGACACAGGCTGTCCGCGGGGTTGCAGTACCATCCGGCGGTGCAACCGTTGGCTTGGGCGGCACCACAGTGATTGCCGGTGCACGGGAGCGACGTGCAGCCCGCGTCCGCAGTCGGGGGAATGAGCCCGTCGCAGGACGACGGCGTCCCGGCGTCGGCCGTCGGAGCGCCCTGCCCGGTGCCGCAGATGTCCGTCCGCGGAACGCAGACGTTCTCCTCCGCGCCGCTCACCGTCGCGACCGAGACGCACGCCTGATCGCTCGTGCAACCACCGCCATCGGCGCACGTCGGCATGCAGAACGAATCGCCAGCGATCTGCGCGCAAACGGAGCCGGGGCAATTGGCGGCGCTCGCGCATGCGGTGCATCCGCCGTTGGCGGCGTCGCCGCTCCCTGCCGCATCCGCCACCTGCACGACGCCCGCGTCGAGCCCCCCCGGCGCACCGTTCTGTGTCGTCCCGCAGGCAACGAACAGCGCGCCCACCGCAAGGAGGGCGGCGGAGGAGAGGGCAACGATCGAGCGGCCTTGCATGGGATCGGGGGGCACCGTAGGGGGCGTGCCGTGTGCTTCTCGTCCCGCCGACGTCTCGGAGGACGAGATTGCGCCGCTCGTGGAAACCTCTCCTGCACGCGGCGCTGACGGCCGTGCGGACGCGGCTCACGGTGCGGCGGCCGTACCCCGATCGAGCCCCGCCGCGATCGCGCGCGCATCGTCGCCGGTGCCACGCAGCACGTGATCGGCGATGCGGTATTCGAGCGAGGCGCTGTCGTCCGTGCTCACGCTCGCTCCGGCCGCATAGCGGATGAGGTCGTCGGGGCCTGCGACGTCCGTGGCGAGGAGCGCGGCAACGTCGTCGAGCCCAGCGAGCCGAAGCGCAACCTGCGCCGGCGCGTCGACGCGCGAAGCCATCGTCCGGGCAAGCGCCTCCCGTGAGGTCGGCGCGAGGGACTTGATGCCGATCAGAAACACGTCGTTCGCGGACGGCGACGCGCGGAAGGCGTGCGCATCGGGGAATGCCTCCAGGAACGTCGCCACGAGCGAGCGCGCCGACTCGGCATCCATCTCGTAGAGCTGGATCCACGTAGCCGCGCGCCCCCCTTCTCTCAGTCGGTCACGCACCAACGCGAAATACTCACGCGAGAAGAGCGCCGACGCGCCGACGACCCACGGGTTGGACGGGTGCGAGACGACGACGTCGAAGGATCCGGGTGCCGCCCGGCGAAGCACCATGCGCGCGTCGTCGATGACGATCGCGACGCGCGGGTCGTGAAGTGTCGCCGGCTCGAAGAGCACGGAGGCCTCGATCACCGCCGGCTCGAGCTCTGCGGCGTCGATGTGCTTCGCGCCGGCCGCGAGGAGCGCGCGCGCGGAGATTCCGGTTCCCCAGCCGACGAGCATGGCGCGCTCGGGCGCGGGCCCCGCGATGGCCGGGAGCCAGCCGGCGAGGACCTCGCTCGGTAGATCGCCGAGCGGGAGCCATCGGGTTTCGTCCTCGGGGACGCGGGCCGCGAGCGGCTGCGAGACCAGCACGGAGCCCTCCGCCTTGCCGTTCACGCGCAGACTGTAGAGCGAGCAGCGTTCACCGCCCGCATGACCTAGGACCGTCACCGTCCCCACCGGGCCGTCGCGAAAATAGAGCACGCGGTTCTCGGTGAACGGCGCGCCGTTGCAGTCGTCGCGGCTGCGCGCGGTCGCGCGATAGCCACGCACGCGATAGCTCCCCGCCGAGAGCGCCGCGGCGTCCCACGCCGGGCGAAAGGCGAGCGACAGCGCGCACGACAGACCGCTCGCCACGGCGATCCCCGCGAAGGGAGCACGTCCTCCGCGCCACCCCGCGACCAGCGCGGGCACGAGCGAGAGCGCGCTGGCCATTCCGAGCGTCCACTCCACGCCGCGCAGCGGGATGGCCACGAACGCCGCGACCAGCGCGCCGCCCACGTTGCCCACGGTGCTCGCGAGCACCGCGCGCCCCGCCGCGTGCCCGACGCGGTCGCTCGGGAAGCGGGACACCAGCGCCGGGAAGAGCGCGCCCACCTGGTAGCTCGGCGCGCCGACGACGAGCACGACAAGAAGAAAGCGAACCCAGGTCATCGACGGCAGGCGAGACGCAGCCCACGCGACGTAGAACGGAGCGGCGTAGACGACGAGGGTTCCGACGTAGACCGTGAGCGCGAGGGCGAGGCAGCGGCGCGCGATCTTGGCCCAGTACGGGTCGAGGCCACGAAGCGCCGGCCCTTCGTCCGCGCGTACCGCAACGAGCCCACCGAGCGCCGTAGCCGCAAGGATGACGGCGACGACCAGCGCGAACGTGTACGCCGCCGCCCCGAGGAGCAGCGCGAGAACTCGGTTGTACGCAACCTGGAGCGCGAACGAGAGGAAGCCGACCCACGCCGCGATGAGCGGTGCGAGCCAGGAGTGCTCGCCCGCCGCTTGCCGAGGATGCGACGAGGCCTCCTCTCCTGCCCCGCGTGCGGAAGGCGCACGGCGACGTTTCGCGAGAGCGAGCGCCAGCGCCGCGACGAGGAGCGCGACGGAGCCCAGCGCCACCAAGGTCGCACGTAGTCCGAGCCACGGAAGAAGCGCAAACCCGCAGCCGAGCGCGCCGACCGCCCCTCCCGCGAGGTTCACCGTGTACAGCGCGCCGACCCCCTTTCGGAGCGCGGCGCGCGATCGAACGACGGCGGCCGCGAGCAGTGGCAGCGTCGCGCCCATCGCGATCGTGGGCGCCGCGAGCACGGCGAACGCGAGCCCCACGCGTCCGACGACCCCCACGTGCGCGGCCGCCTGGTAGGCCCGGTCGAACACCCGCGGTGCGACGAACGCGTAGATCCCGGCGACCCCCTCCGCGATCGCGTACCCCACGACGGGCGCCCGCAAGCGATCGGCCACGCGCGCGCCGACCTCGCTCCCGAGCGCAAGCCCCCCCATGAAGGCCGCGAGCAACGCGCCCGCCGCCTCGTGCGAAGCGCCGAAGAGCAAGGCGAGCCCCCGGAAGTACGCCGCCTCGCACCCGAGCGCGACCGCCCCGGAGAGGAAAAAGAGCGGCGCGACGGCGCGGAGCTCGAGACGCGCGTGGGTCATCCAGCTCCAGGGCTACCACGGGTCGGTGGACCGCCCCCTTCTCGCTCAGCCCGGCGTCGCGAACGGTTCGTTACGGAGCGACGACCACCGAATCGACGTCCATCTGCACGAACTGCCCGTCGTACGAGGCCGGATACGGGGGGACGCCGGGTACGTAGACGGGCCCACCGTCCGGCCCCTGATCCGACGTCTCCACCCCTTCGACCGAGTTCGCGGTCAGCGTCACCGTCGCACCGGCGCTCACGGGAATGGTCGCCAGGTAGTCCACGAGCCAGACGTAGTTGATGCCCGACGAGCCGCTGTTCAAATAGTACGTCTGCGGCGGGTCGCTGATCTGCAGCTCGTAGATGTTCCAGGTGTCGCCCGACGGCGTGCCGCCGTTGATGAAGAACGCGGGATTGGAGCCCCCGCCGTCCTCGGCGCCGACCGCCCCTCCGTCCTCGTAGCCGGAGTAGTTCTTCTGCTCGACGATGCCGCGGAAGTGCAGCGTCACGTCGTACGTCTGTCCGGACGTGCCACTCAGCGTCGTCGTCTGAATCTCCTCGATGCTTCCGTCGACCGCGGTCGAACAGTTGGTGCCGTTCGAAGGGGTCGTGCACGGCAACGCCCATCGGAGCCCACCGAGGCTCGCCGCGATGGTCTGGCACGCCGCGCAGGCGTCCGCCGCGTCGGCGCCGTCGAGACCCGCGTCCTGCGGCCCCGAGTCCTCGACGCTCGCATCCTGCGAGCTCGAGTCGGGGACGCTCGCGTCCGCCGGGCCCGAGTCCGGAGCGCCCGAGTCTTCGCCGGCGCTCGCAGAATCCGGAACGGTGGCGTCCTCGACGGAGGCATCCTGAGGAGCAGGCTGGACGCGGCTGCTCTTTCCCACGCACCCATACAGCGTGAGGAGAGCGATACAGAGCATGGGAAACGTGGAACGCATGCGTTGCTCATACCTCGGGGGTTACCCCGGAAGCACCGGGAAAACCCAAGCTCCTGGAACGACGCAGTCGTGCGGAGGAGCGGACATGGAGCCCCGTCGGTGTTACCCGCTGGCAACTCGGGGGTCACGCCCTCGCGATTGCTCGAAGTTCAGCTCGCCAATTCGGGTATCGGGCGCTGGCCCTCATCGTGAAGGCTCGTGAGCTCCGGGCACCCTTCAGAGCGCAAGTGACCCCGTTCGCGCCAGCGGCAACAGCACGTGCACGGTCGTTCCCCCCCCGAGCGCGCTCTCGATCCAGATCGTACCGCGCGCGCTGCTCACCACGCGCTGGCAGGTGGCCAGGCCGAGCCCGGTGCCCTTGTCCCCCTTCGTCGTGAAGTACGGCGAGAACGCGGCGGCCACCGTCGCCGCGTCCATGCCGGAGCCGGAGTCCGCCACGCGCAGGTGCGCGTACGCCGCGCCCGGCGTGAGCCCTTCGGCCTGAACCTCCAAGGCCGTTGGTTCGCGAACCGAGAGCGACACGCTGATCTGGCCCCGCTCCGGGATGGCGTCGCGCGCGTTTACGACCAGGTTCACGAGGACCTGCTCGAGCTGCGAGCGATCGATCGGCGACGGGAGCGTGCCGGAAGCTTCCAGGGTGATCGTGACCGCCGCGCCGCAAAGGCGCCGCAGGATCGGCTCGAGCTCGCGGACCGCGCGCGCCACGTCCGTCTCGCTCGTCGTCGGTCGCGGGCGACCGAATGTCAGCAGCTGCCGCGTGAGCTCGGTGGCACGGTCCAGGGCCCCCAGCGCGTCGCAAAGGAGTCGCTCGGTCTCCTCCGGCGCGTGGCGCCGCCTCCGCGCCAGCTCGATCGAGCCCACCACCACCGACAGGAGGTTGTTGAAGTCGTGCGCGACCGAGCCGGCCAGGCGCCCCAGACTCTCGAGGGTCTGGGCGCGGTGAAGGCGCTCCTCCAGCGCCTTCTGCTCGGTCACGTCGCTCATCACGCCGGAGAGGCGCGCGAGTCCGCCGTCGGGGTGGCGCTTGCACCGTGCGGAGAGCGAGAGCCACCGGCCACGCGTGGTGCGCACGGTGAGCGCCAGCGCGTCGTCGCGCCCCGACGAGAGCCCCGCGAGCGCGACGGACCATACCTGGGCCGACCCCACGTCGAGCAACCCGGCGAAGCTCTCGAGGCCCGGCGGTGGCGCAGCGGCGAGGCTCATGAGCGCGGCCGCGTTGCGCGACCAGATCGTGGAGCCCTGCTCCGGGAGCCAATCGAAGCTCGCGCTGGCCGCCGCTTCCAGCGCGAGCTCTTGCCGCTCCTCCAGGCGGAGCCGTTCGAGCTCGTCGCCCGCCCGCGCGGCGAACAGACGCAGCAGGCTCGCCACCCCGTCGCCGTCCGGGATCGCTGCGCCGTGCATGACGACGAGCAGCCCCAGGTACGCACCGTCGCGGGCACGGAGCGGGGTCCCGGCGTAAGCCTCGATGCCTCGCCGCGCCAGCGCCACGTCCTTGGGGAAGCGCGCGGCCACCCCGGACCGGTAGAGAATCACGTCGCCGTCGGCGAGGACGGTGTCGCAAGGCGTGTCGGCCAGGTCGTAGACGAACGGGGCGGCGAGCGCGTGGTCCCACGCAACCGAGAGCACGCGCGACTGCCGGGCTCCCGGCCCGAACAGCTCCCCGATCATCGCGTGGTCGACGCCAAGCGCCTCGGTGAGCGCCATCACGAGCTGCGCGAAGAAGTCATCGCCATGCAGGCGTGCCGTACGGGCATGGATCTTCGCGATCGTGTCGAGGTCGTGGGGCGCGTCCATCGGGGGATGATCTCTCCGGAGGCGCCAAGTCTCAACCGCGCTCGGACAAAGTCATCGACGTCGAAGACGTCGTCACTCGAGCGAGTCCAGAGCGGATCATGGGCTCGGAGCCTGCGATCTGCAGCTTCCCGCTGACCCTCGATAGGGCCGGTGGGATGCATGACGATCAATCCCGGGATACCGAGGGAGGAACCCGCTGCCCCACTCCCCCAGCCGGTGGCGCCTCATCGAGGCTCGCCTTCGCCACCGATCAGTCGGGCACGCACGTCCGGCACGAACACGACCGCGCGTGGCGCTTTTGTGGACGCATGGGGGTGCTTTTCATGCGCGCCGCATTGAACACGCGCTCCGACGCTCTCGGCCCCCCGCTTGCACTGAAGAGTCAATGAAGGCGAGGTATCCCATGGCTTGGCTGCACATAAAGGGAGTTGCCGCGGTGGTGGCGGTCTCGGTCTGCTCGTGCGCGGCGTCGACTCCGGCACCGGCGCATAGTCCGGCGACCATGGCGCCGCCGCCGGAAACGATGATGCCCGTCCTCACGAGCGCCGAGGTCACGGCACCGTCCCCGGTGACACCCGGGTCGTCGGTGGCGTCCCCCTCTCCTGCTCCGCCTCCCGCGCGCTGGAGCGACGGCGACATCGTCGCCGCGTTGCGCGCCGCCGATGCCGGCCGGGACCACGACGCGAAGACGGCCCGCGCCCGATCGAAGAGCGTGCGCGTCGATCGCTTCGCCGAAGACGTCCTCCAGCAAGAGCGCGAGCTCTTGCACGACGAGGCCGGGCTCACGCTGTCGCTCGGGGCCACGAAGAGCCCGCTCGAAGAGCTCGTGGAGGAGGCGCGACGCTCCGCGGACGTGACCGCCATCGGAGCGCACGGGTCGGACTTCGATCGCGACTTCATGGCCGGCGAGATTCGCTACGAGCACGAGCTCATGCGCCTCATCGACGACGAGATGCTCCCGAACGCAAGATCGCCACAGTTGCACGGCTTCCTCCAGTCGCTCCGCGCCACGATCGAGAAGCGCATCGTGGCGGCGGAAGAAGTCTCGACGAACCTTCCATGAGCGCCTGGTGAGGACGCGAGCTGGTGCGCGCCCGCCGTCGCCGAGGCAGAGAGCCGTCACGTCGGCGAGACGAGAGCGCCTGTGATCTCCTCGCGCGCATCGGATCGGCACCCGCGCGCAAACCACCGATTCGCCGCGGTGTAGCGATCTGCCTCACTCGGCGGACTGACGAGCAGCCGCGCCGAGCGCCGAATACGTGGCTTCACGAGAGTCGTCGCGCGTGCCGCCCTCGCTTCGTCATGGCTCGCTTCCCGAGGGGCGCGTTTCTTGAAAGGCGCGAGGGTTCCATGGGCCCCCTCGTCGAAGTCTCGAATCCTCGCCGCGCCGAAACCAACCACACCCAGCCGCGACCCTTGCCGCGGGAGAGCGATGCGATTCGCCGCATTCTCGTTTGCGTCGATCACTCGCATCTCTCGGAGTCGTGCCTCCAGCACGCCGTGGCGGTCTCGAAGAGCCTCGGGAGCGCGATCACTCTCCTCTACGTCATGCAGCCCGCGGTCGACCGATCGGGGCTCCACACGGCGGACGCCGTCGAGTGGGAGATCGCTCGCCAGGAAGCGAGCGCTTACCTCGAACGACTCGAGAAAGACGGGACGCGGGCCTCGGGACGGCAGGTCGGGACCCGGCTCGAGCAAGGGCATCCTGCCGAGCGCATCACCGCCGTGGCGCGCGAGCTCGACGCCGATCTCACGGTGCTCGGAAGCCAAGGCGAGCACGGCGTGGCCGCCTGGAACCTGGGGAGCACCGTGCTGCAGGTTCTCGCGGTGACGCGGGGCTCGGTGCTCATCGCGCGCCCCACCTCGTCGGCCACGAGCGACGTGTCTCCGAAGCGAATCCTCGTGCCCCTCGACGGGTCTCGCCGCACCGAGTGCGTGCTGCCGACCGCGGTGCGAATCGCTCGCGAGAACCACGCGGAGCTGCTCCTCGCGCTCGCGGTCCGCGAACCCACCGCGACGGCGATCCTGCGGGCGCCCGAGGATCTCGCGATCGCAGAGGACCTCGCCAGGCGCATCGAAGTCGGCGGAAAGCGGTACCTCGAAGACCTCCGCGGGCAGCTGGTGCGCGAGGGGGCGATCGTGCGAACGCTCGTCTTGCGGAGCACCGATGACAAACAGGCCCTGCTCGAGCTCTCCGAGAAGGAGGGGAGTGACCTCATCATCGCCTCGGCGCACGGCTCGACCTGCAACCCCAAGGTGACCTTCGGGGGCGTCACCGCGTACCTTCTCACGCACGCGCGAGCTTCGCTGCTCGTCCTTCAGGACCTTCGCGACTCCGAGCTCCGCGGGAAGACGAGTGAGCCTCCGGCCCCACCGCTCCGCGCGAGCTATCCAGAGGGAGTTTGACGGCGACCGCGGGCCTCGCGACCGGCGACGGTACGAGGAAGGCCCTGGCTTTCGAGACGGATGCTCGAACGCTCGCCCGTTCGCACCTTCGGCTGCAGCGCGCCGGGCCCTCGGTCACCGACTTTCTCGAGCTCTCCTTGTCGCCGATTGCGCGCGCGCTCGACCGCGCGCGCAAGCACATCGTCTCCATCCAACCGGGCGACGCGAAGCTGCAGAAGCCGGCGGAGTGGCTCCTCGACAACTACTACCTCGTTCGCCGGGTCGCGCGACAGGTCAGCCAAGAGCTCCCGCCGGGCTTTCTCAGGCGCCTTCCTCGACTCGCGGACGGGCCCGCGAAGGGGGTGCCGCGGATCGATGCACTGGCGCGCGCCCTCCTCGTGAGCAGCAGCGTCGAGGTCGATGCCGGCGCCCTGGAGACCTTCCTTCGCGCGTACCAGGAAGTCGCGCCGCTCACGATCGCCGAGCTCTGGGCGCTCCCGACGATGCTCCGGATCTCCGTGCTTCACGGGCTGCTGCACGCCCTCGAGAAGCTCGGCGTCCCCGTTCATGGTCTCCTGGAGCGCGCCCCCTCTCCGCGATCGCCTCCCGACGCCGAGCCGTTCGGGCTCGATCACGCAGCGGGCGTCGAGCGTGCGGTCCGCGCGCTCCGCCTCCTCGCGGAGATCGACTGGAAGGCACTCTTCGAGAAGACGAACCGCGTCGAATCCATCCTGCGCATGGAGGCAGCGGGGGTCTACGCGCGCATGGACTTCGAGACCTGCGATGCCTACCGCAAGGTCGTCGAGGAGCTCGCCTGGGTGACCGGGATCACCGAGGAGGATGTCGCGGAGCGCGCCATCGCGCTCGCGCGCAAGAACGTGCCCGACCCCTGTTCCAGTCACGTCGGCTACTACCTCGTCGGCGGCGGCCGGCGCGCTCTCGAGACGTCGCTCGGCTACAAGCCCCGCGGCGCCGAGCGCATTCGCCGCGCTCTCACGCGCTGGCCGACGGTCAGCTATCTACTCTCCATCGCGCTCGCGACGGGCGGCCTGGTCGTCTTGCTCGCCTACCTCCTTGCGCGGGCCGGAGCGCGACCGTCGGCGCTCGCTGTGAGCGTCGTGCTCGCCATCATTCCTGCATCCATCGTCGCCGTCACGGCACTGCAATGGGGTCTCGCTCGCATTCTTCGTCCTCGGTTGCTCCCGAAGCTCGACTTCGCCAAGGGGCTGCCAGGCGACCTCCACACGCTCGTGGTGATCCCGACGCTCCTGGGTCGGGAAGCCGACGTCGAAGGCATGCTGAGGCAGATCGAGCTCCACTACCTTTCGAACCCGGACGCCGAGCTAGAGTTCGCGATCCTCACGGACGACGTCGACTCGAAGACGATGCCGGAGAACACCACTCTGCTCGACAGCGCCGCCCGGGGGATCATCGCTCTGAACCTCAGATACGGCAACGGAACGCCTGGGCCCTTTCACCTCCTTCATCGCGAGTCTCGCTGGAACGCCTCCGAGGGGCGGTTCATGGGCTGGGAGCGCAAGCGCGGGAAGCTTGAGGAGCTCAATCGCCTCCTCCGCGGAGCCAAAGACACGAGCTACGTCCGCCACGTCGGTGATCCTGCGGGGCTCGTCGGAGTTCGCTTCGTCATCACCGTCGACAGCGACACCCAATTGCCGATGGGTACGGCCCGCCGGCTCGTCGGCCTTCTCGCGCACCCGCTCAACCGCGCGCAGTTCGATGGCGACACCCCGCGCGTCATGTCCGGCTACACGATCGTCCAGCCGCGCGTCGAGATGTCCCCGTCGAGCTCGCGGCAGACCCTCTTTGCGCAAATCTTCGCCGGCAACGTCGGCTTCGACATCTACACGCACGCCGTCTCCGAGTCGTACCAGGACCTCTTCGGCTCGGGGATCTACGTCGGCAAGGGCATCTACGATGTCGATGCCTTCCAGCGCAGCATCAAGGGGCGCGTCCCCGAGAACGCCCTCGCCAGTCACGATCTCTTCGAGGGGGTTCACGGACGGACCGCGCTCGCGTCCGACATCGTTCTCTTCGAGGAGTACCCGTCCTCCTACGTTTCCTACGCCCGCCGCATGCACCGCTGGGTGCGTGGCGACTGGCAGCTCTTTCCGTGGCTCTTCTCGAGCGTCCCCGTCGCGGACGGCACGCGGGCCCTTAGCCCCCTCGGTCCCATCGACCGGTGGAAGATTCTCGACAATCTGCGCAGGAGCGTCACCAGCCCGGTGCTCCTCACGCTCCTCGTGCTGGGCTTCGTCTGGCTACCGGGAACGCCTCTCCTCTGGACGACGGGCACGCTCGCCGTCCTGCTCCTGCCGGCCTTCCCCGCGATCTTCGGCGAGCGGCGAGGACGCGCGCTGAAGCTCGCTCGCTGCGTTCTCACGATTGCCTTCCTGGCGCACGAAGCGGTCGTCGTCATCGACGCCGTCGTCCGCGTGGTCATCAGGATGACGGTCACGCGCAAGCACCTCCTTCAGTGGACCTCGGCCGCGCACACGGCGTTCGGCCTCGCTGCGCGGACGCAGCGCGCGCCTTTGTGGCGCGAGATGAGTGGCTCTCCCGTCCTCGCAGTCGCGATCGGGGCTCTGGTCACCTGGACGAGGCCCGCGGCGCTCCTGGTGGCAGCGCCGTTCATCGGCCTCTGGCTTCTCGCGCCCGAGATCGCGCGCTGGGTGAGCCGGCCCTCGGCGTCCCGGGAGAAACCTCTCCGGCCCGACGAGCGGCGCGAGCTCCGGCTCATGGCCCGGCGAACCTGGCGCTTCTTCGACGCGTTCGTGGGGCCGAACGAGCAATGGCTCCCCATCGACAACTACCAGGAGGAGCCGCACGAGCAGACGGCTCACCGCACCTCCCCCACCAACATCGGCATGATGCTCCTCTCCACGCTCGCGGCGTACGACTTCGGCTACCTCGGGCCGAGTGGACTGTCGCTTCGCGTGCGGAGCGCGTTCGTGAGCATCAAGCGCCTGAGTCACTACCAAGGCCATCTGCTCAACTGGTACGAGACCAAGAATCTTCAGCCGCTGCTCCCGCACTACGTGTCCACGGTGGACAGCGGCAACTTCGCCGGGTGCCTGATCGCGCTCGAGCAGGGGTGCCGGGAGCTGGTGCGCGCACCGATTCTGCGCGTCGCGACATGGGACGGCCTGGTCGACTCACTCGGCCTCCTGGAGGAGGCGCTGGGAGCCCTGGCCAAGGGCACGGCGGGCGCGCTGTGGTCGACCGTGTCACGCGTCCGGGAGGATCTGGAAAAGGGGCGCAGCGATCCCGACGGCAGTTACCCGACCTTCCAAGGCCTCTGTGACGACACGAGCCCGCAGCTCGATCGAGAGCTGCTCGCGCTGCTCGGCACCGGGTCGCTCCGGCACGACGCCGAGGCGCTACGCGCGCTTCGGATGTCGATGGATCGCTTCCACCACCAGCTGCGACAGTCCCGCCACGAGATCGACTCGCTGCTCCCGTGGCTCGCTCTGCGAGACGAACCCGCGGCAAGGGGCGTGACCTTGCCGGGTAGGGTCAGGCTCGACGAGGTCTCCACCGTGTCGGGCGATCTCCTCGCGCAGGTCGACCGCTGGGAGAGCGACTTACAGCGCCAGGGCGTTCTCACCCCGGAGCTCGAGGCGTCGGCACGCAAGCTCAGAGACGCACTTCACGCCTCCGACGTGCGCGCGAGAACACTGACCGAGGAGCTGATGGCGCTCGCTGCGGAGGCCGGAGCGGAGGCGCGCGGGATGGACTTCCGCCTCCTCTACGACCGCGACCGGAGGCTGTTTCACATCGGCTACAACGCCACCCAGGACCAGCTCGACGCGCACTACTACGATCTCCTCGCTTCGGAGGCGCGGCTCGCGAGCTACCTCGCCATCGTGAAGGGGGACGCGCCGGAGTCTCACTGGTCCGCGCTGGGGCGCCCGATGATCCAGGCTTCGGGTGCTCCCGTTCTGCTGTCCTGGGGCGGAACGATGTTCGAGTACCTCATGCCTTCTCTCTTGATGCGCAGCCGGGAGGGGACCTTGCTCGCGCAGACGTGCGAGCTCGTGGTCGACAGACAGATCGCGTACGGGGCGAAGGCGGGCGCGCCCTGGGGGATTTCCGAGTCCTCGTACGCGCGAGTCGATGCGAATCAGACGTATCAGTACCAGTCGTTCGGGGTTCCCGGTCTCGGGTTCAAACGCGGTCTCGAGGACGATCTGGTGGTGGCTCCGTATGCGTCGATGCTCGCCGCGTCCGTCCGACCGCGGGCGGTCCTCGAGAACATGAGACGCCTGGAGAAGATGGGCATGGTCGGGACGTACGGCCTCTTCGAGGCCGTCGACCTGAGCCCGGACCGCGCTCCGGACGGACGAGACTTCACGGTCGTGCGCTCGTACATGGCGCACCACCAGGGCATGCTCCTCGTCGCGCTCGACAATCTCCTGAACGACCAGGTCATGGTCGAGCGCTTTCACGCCGATCGCAGGGTGGAGACGGGCGAGCTCTTGCTCAACGAGCACGCCCCCGCGGAAGCGCCGCGGGAGTGGCCGACGGCCGAACATCTCGAGAGCACGGCCACGTCTCCCTTGGAGCTTCCCTCGAGTCCCCTCCCCTCGTGGTCTCCCGACGCGCAGGGGCGACCGCAAGCGTTCGTGCTCGGAAACAGTCGCCTCTCGAGCCTTCTGACCGACTCCGGCGGCGGCGGCTTGCGCTGGCAGGGGATGACCATCACGCGGTACGTGCCCGACGTCGTGGGGGACGGCGATGGTCTGTGGATCTACGTGCATGACGAGGACAGCGGTCACCTGTGGCTCGCGACCTCCGAACCGGGCCGGACGACGTTCGCCGTCCACAAGGCCGAGTTTCACCAGCGCGACCACGGGCTCTCGGTGCACGTGGACGTCGCCGTCGCTCCCGCCGACGACGTGGAGGTCCGCCTGGTCACGCTGCACAACGAGACCGATCGCACGAGGAGCCTCGCTATCACGAGCGCAGGAGAGCCGGTGCTTCTGCCGACGGGCCGGGCGGGGACGCACCCTGCGTTCGCCAGGATGTTCGTCGAGAGCGAGCACATCGCCGAGCTCGACGCGCTCGTGTTCACACGCCGTCCGCAGTCCGCCTCGGATGACCGCGCGGTCGTCGCGCACCGCATCGTCGCGGAGAGCGCGGCGGTCACCTTCGCCGGCTACGAGAGCGACCGTGCGGCGTTCTATGGGCGTGGCGGGACGGCGCGCGCTCCGCGGTCGCTCACCGCGCCTGGGCGAGACGCCCATGGGCGGACGGGAGCCGTCCTGGATCCGATCATGAGCCTCACGGCCCAGGTGCAGCTCAAACCGAAGCGAACGGTGACGCTCGCCTTCGTCACGACCGTCGCTCGCACGCGGAGCGCGGCGCTCGATCTCGCCCGGCGCTACGGCTCGATGCACGACGTCCGCTGGGCGTTGCTCGACGCGGAGCAAGAGAGCCGAAGGCGCCTCGCTCGAGCGCGACTCGATCCGGACCTCTTGCCGGCCGTACAGAGACTCTTCTCGGCGCTCCTCTTCGCGGACCCGACGCTGCGCGCGCTGCCGGATGCTCTCGCCAGCGGCCGCCCGTGCAAGCGTCGTCTCTGGGGCCGAGGGATCTCCGGCGACGACCCGATCCTCCTCGTCCGCGTGAGCGATCCCGAGGCGCCGCTCGTGCGAGAGTCGATCGCGGCGCAGAGCTACCTGCGATCGTGCGGGGTCAAGCTCGACCTCGTGTTGATCGATGAACATGCCTCCGGCTACGTCGCCGATGCGGCGGGGACTCTGAAGGGCGTGCTCGACGCGAGCGATGTAGGCGACTGGCTCGGCAAGCACGGAGGCATCTACGTGCTCGCCGCAGATGCGCTCCAGGGCGACGAGCGAAGAGATCTCGAGGCGAGCGCGCGCGTCGTGCTCGACACGCGTGACGGCTCCCTCTCCTCCCGGATGTCGAGACCGGTGGAAAGCCCTCCGAGGCTCCCGCGCTTCGACGCCACGCTCGTGGACGAAGGGACGATGCGCCCGCCGGGCCGACAAACGCTCCTCTTCGACAACGGCATCGGCGGCTTCTCCGAGGACGGGCGGGAGTACGTGGTGTCGGTAGGACCGGGCCACCCCACCCCCGCGCCGTGGTGCAACGTCCTCGCCAATCCGAGCTTCGGTTGCCTGGTCAGCGAATCGTCCCTCGGCTCCACGTGGTCGCTCAACGCCGGCGAAAACCGACTGACGCCATGGCGCAATGACGCCGTCTTCGACCCCCCGTCAGAGGCTCTCTACCTTCGCGACGAAGAGACCGCGGCGAGCTGGTCACCGACCCCCTTGCCCGCCGGAGGCGAGGCCGAGACGACCGTACGGCACGGCGCGGGCTACACGACCTACACGCGCGAAAGTCACGGCCTCGTTCAGGAGCTGACCATCTTCGTGCCGGCCGACGCCCCCCTGAAGGTGGCCAGGCTACGACTGAAGAACACCCTGCCGCGGCACAGGCGCCTCACGGCGACGTACTACGCCGAGTGGGCGCTGGGGAGCCTGCGGGAGGAGCAGCGACCGTACGTCACGAGCGAGCTCGACGCCGCCCATGCTTGCCTCCTGGCGAGGTGCAGCTGGAACGCCGACTTCGGAGACCGCGTCGCGTTCCTCGCGCCCTCGCGGAAGATGCACGGATACACGACCGACCGCGCAGGCTTCCTCGGTCGTCGCGGCGATTACGCGCGACCCGAGGCGCTCGAACAGTGGGGCCTCGCGGGGAGCGTCGAGCCCGGGGTCGACCCGTGCGCGGTGGTCCAGGTTCACCTCGAGCTTGCCGCGGGCCACCAGATCGAGACGCACTTCATCCTTGGACAGGCTTCGAATCGGGAGGAGGCCCTCGCGTGCGTCGAGCGCTTCCGGGAGCCGGCCGCGGTCGAAGCCGCATGGAAGGAGCTGGGCACGTTCTGGGACGGGCTCCTCGGAAGCGTGCAGGTCAAGACGCCCGAGCCAGCGATGGACCTCCTGCTCAACCGATGGCTCCTCTACCAGACGCTCTCGTCGCGCTTCTTCGGCCGAACGGCGTTCTATCAATCGAGCGGCGCCTTCGGGTACAGGGACCAGCTACAGGACGTTCTCGCGCTGCTCCACGGGGCGCCCGAGCGCGCTCGCGCCCACATTCTCGAGAGCGCCAGACATCAGTTCGAAGAGGGTGACGTTCTGCATTGGTGGCATCCACCGGCGGACCGCGGCGTGCGAACCCGCTGCTCGGACGACATGGCGTGGCTCCCGTTCGTGACGGCGGAGTACGTCTTCGCCACTGGCGACACGTCGATTCTCTCCGAGCCGGTGCCGTTCTTGAAGGGCGACGCTCTGCACAAAGACGAGCACGACCGGTATGCGGAGTTCGCGGTGTCTTCTCATCCCGAGTCTCTCTTCGAGCACTGCCGCCGGGCACTGGAGCGCGCGACGACCGCGGGGCGGCACGGGCTCCCGCTGATGGGCGACGGCGACTGGAACGACGGCATGAACCGCGTAGGGGCGGAAGGGCGCGGTGAGAGCGTGTGGCTCGGCTGGTTCCTTTGCGCGACGATGGACCGCTTTGCGACGCTCTCCGACACGCGGAAGGATGCCTCTCTGGCCGCGACGTGGCGGAACCGCGCGCAGCTGCTGCGCGAGCGAATCGAGGAGAGCGCGTGGGACGGCGCCTGGTACATCCGCGCGTTCCACGACGACGGTTCGCGGGTTGGCTCGTCGAAGGAGCGCGAGTGCCGCATCGACTCCATCGCGCAATCGTGGGCGATCCTTTCGCGAGCGACGCATGCAAGTGACGCTCACACAGGCGCCAGTCGCGCGCGCATCGCATTGCGGTCGGCGGACGAACACCTCGTTCGCGAACCCGAGCGACTGGTCCTTTTGCTCACGCCCCCGTTCGACACGACGAGGCACGACCCCGGGTATATCCGCGCCTACCCGCCAGGCGTGCGCGAGAACGGCGGCCAGTACACGCACGCGGCGACGTGGCTCGGAATGGCGTACGCCACGCTCGGCGACGGCGAGCACGCCGAGCGCCTCTTTCGCATCCTCAACCCGATCCTGCGCGCTCGCACCCGCGAAGAGGTCGCGCGCTACCGCGTCGAGCCCTACGTCCTGGCGGGTGACGTGTATGGCGCAGCACCGTGGACGGGTCGGGGCGGCTGGACCTGGTACACCGGCTCGGCCGCATGGCTCCATCGCCTCGGCATCGAGAGCATCCTCGGCCTCCGGAAGGAGGAGGGAGAGCTCCGCATCGACCCGTGCATTCCTCCGACCTGGAAGGGGTTCGAAGCGTGGGTCCGCATGGGGGCGCAGCAGATTCATGTCGTCGTCGAGAACCCCGACGCCGTCAGCGGGGGCATCGCACTCATCACGCTCGACGGAACGTTGCTCGCTTCGAATCGCATTCAGCTCGACTCGAGCGTGAAGGGTAGGCACGACGTGAGAGTGCGGCTAGGCAAGAGCACGAACGTCGTCGAAGGCGCCCCTTCGAAGGCAAGCGCGATGCGCATCGTGTCGGCCGCGGACGCGCGGCAACCGGTCACCGAGATCACGAAGCACAGCTGAAGAACGCCCGACTCGAAGGCGCCCGCGCCCGTGTGCCGCATAGTCCCGACGGATGGATGTCGACGGCCGCAGCCGCTCTTCCGGTCTTGCGCTCGCGGAAGCCAGGTCGTCGCTCGGCTCGCAACGACACCGCGAATTTGAACGACCAGCGTTCGAGTATGCAACGTGAGCGGGGTGCACCCGAGCAGTTTTCGGCTGCAGAGCGCTTGGCTCGCGTCGTGCTTAGACCCTGTCCGGCGTCCGTGGCCCTTGTCCCCCCCTGGGTGCGGGCGCCGCTCTCTTTTCGAGAGCGGCTCGCCGCAACACGGATCCTCTCGAGACCGACTCGCGTCGGAAGAGCCGAGTGTCCGGCGCGCGATCTTTCATCGCGCGTCGGGTGCGCCCGCCAAGCGGGGCTACACCCAGTCCTGTAGCTTGGCGTCTGTGTCCCGAGTTGCCGCGAAGGGAGCGTGTGAGCGTCGCTCCGTCGAGGCGCAGCGACCCCTTCTGCCCGCCTCCGGGCGTGCCGAGCGGAGCGCCTCATCCCGAGTCGCCGTGGCGTTCGTCTTGGCTCTGATGCTGGCGCTGCTGTCGTTCGGCGCTACCGCGCGAGCGCAAGAAGACGACCTCTACTTCGAAACCGTACGTGGCGCACGCGACGACGGCTGCTCTGGCAAGAAGTACGTCTGCTACGACCTTCTCTCGACGCATCGACGTAACTACTTCATCACCGGGTTCACGCAAGGCACGGAGGCGAAGTTCCAGTTCAGCGTGAAGTACGACCTGTGGCCGAACGAATCGCCCAGCTCATTGCACTTCGGCTACACGCAGAAGTCGCTCTGGAACATCTACCAAGCCTCCGCGCCGTTCCTCGAGACGAACTACAACCCTGAGCTCTTCTACACGTTCGCGTTTGGCGCTCTGGGGCACGCCGTCGCGCATGCACCGCCGTCCTCTCCCGAGGTGGAGGGCTCGGCGGCTGCCGCTCCGGCCGTCATTGCTCCTGAAGGGCGGGCGCGGTGCACGGCGTCCTACGTGCGCGCGGGCGTCGAGCACGAGTCCAATGGGCTTGGCGGCGCGCAGTCGCGCGGCTGGAATCGGATCTATCTCTCGGGACTGGGAGCGTGCCAGCTGAGCTCTGCGGCCTACGCTCTGCTCGGAGTCAAAGCGTGGGGTCCGCCGTTCGGCATCAGCGACAATCCGGATATCTCCCACTACCTCGGCTCCGGAGAGCTCTCGCTAGCGCTCGGTGCCAGTAGCGACGCATGGTACGGCTCCGCCGAGATCAGCGCGACGGCACGCAAGGGGTGGAGCTCCTCGCTGCGCGTCGGAAGTATCGAGGTCGATGCGCGTTGGCGCCCCGGCTATGCGACGTTCGCCGAGCGGTGGCGATTCGTTCCGTACCTCTTCGGTCAGCTTTTCACCGGTTACGGGGAAACGCTCCTCGACTACGACCATCCCGACACCACCATCCGGGTCGGAATCGGCCTCTCCGGCGCCGTACGCCTGCGGATGTAGCCGGCGATTCGGATGCAACCGCGCGGTTCCGACGCGGCGCAACGAAGCGTTACGAAGCGAGTACCAGGCGTTTGCGCGGCGTGCGCCCGATCGCAGCAGGGCTCGTTGCTCGAGAGCCCGCACCGACAGAGCGTCACGGAGCTCCGCAGTTCGTAGGTCGCCCCGTCTGCCGCGGCGATCACTTGAACTCTAGAATCACGCGTGCAGGCACATCGCCATGCTCTAGCCTATGGAACACCTCGTTGATCGCCGACAGAGGCCTGAGCTCGATGTCGGCCTTCACCTTCCCCTCGGCAGCAAAGGCGAGCGCCTCGGCCATGTCGTGGCGAGTCCCGACGAACGAGCCCCGGATCGTGATGCACTTCGCGACCACGTCGAACAGCGGGACAGGAAACTCCCCGGGCGGGAGACCGACGAGTACGCACGTGCCGCGTCTGCGCGTCATGCCGACGCCCTGCTTGAACGCGCCGAGCGACGGGGCGGTAATCAAGACACCGTGAGCTCCGCCGTTCGTGACCTTTTGCACGGCAGCCGCCGGGTCGCCGAACTTCGCGTTGACCACGGCGTCCGCACCGAGTCGCGTAGCGTGCGCCAGCTTGCCGTCATCGATGTCGACCGCACAGACGTGCAGGCCCATCGCCTTCGCATACTGAATGGCCAGGTGACCCAGCCCGCCGGCTCCGGCGCCGGCGACCCACTCACCCGCCTTGGCCTCCGTCTCCTTGATGCCCTTGTAGGTCGTGATCCCCGCGCAGATGATCGCCGCGGCATCCTTGGCCGCGAGTCCGGCGGGCACGTGGGCGACGTAGTTCGGATCGGCGAGGATGTACTCCGCGAAACCGCCATTCTTCGTGTAACCGCCGAACTCCGCCTGCGCACAGACGGTCTCCCATGCGGTCAAGCAATACTCACAATGGCCGCACGCCGAGTAGAGCCACGGCACCCCGACGCGATCACCTTCCTTCACGATCGTGACCCCAGCTCCCACAGCGGTGACGAGGCCGATGCCCTCATGGCCGGGAATGAACGGGAGGGTCGGCTTCAACGGCCAATCCCCGCGCGCGGCGTGAAGGTCAGTATGGCAAACACCACACGCCTCCGTCTTCACGACGATCTGCCCTGGCCCTGGAACCGGTCGGTCCCATTCGCGTAGCACCAAGGGCTTTCCGAACTGCTCGACTACGGCCGCGTGCATCTTCTGACTCATTTGTCTCATCCTCCGCTCATGCCCTTGGAATTGGTCCGTCGCTCAACCCGAGGCCGAGGCGCCAAGACCTCTCACGGTCTCGATCATTCCCATCAGGAAGGCTGCCGCGTCGCCGGACAGTGTCCGCTCCTCAAGGATGGATACCGGGAGTCTCTTCGAACTCGGCGTCCACGATGTCCTTGCGATCGCGGGCGGCGCTCGCCGCGGCCGACGGAGGGGCCGCGCCGGTCGGAGGCTCTGCGCTTTCGGCGCCGGAGGCCATCGCACTCGTGACCCGATGTGCCTCCTTCTCGAGACGCTCGGTCACACCACTGACCCGCGCGTCGTCCTGTTTCTCGACGGCGTCGCGCCCATCTCGGACGAGCGCTTCGAGCGCGGACACGTCGCCGGGCTGGAGCTTCTCCTTACTCTCGCGCAGCGTTCTCTCGACCGCGTAGCAAAGATTGTCGAGCTTGTTGCGCCGTTCGATCTGCGCGCGCTCGACCTTGTCCTCCTCCTCGTGCTCGGCCGCTTCCTTCACCATCTTCTGGATTTCGGCCTCATTCAGGCCGGAGCTCGCCGTGATCGTGATCTTCTGATCTTTGCCGGTGGCGGTATCCTTGGCGGCGACCGATAGGATGCCGTTCGCGTCGACATCGAAAGTCACCTCGATCTTGGGGACACCGCGCGCCGCGGGCATGATTCCTTGGAGGTTGAAGTTGCCGAGCGTGCGGTTGTGCTTCGATTCCGTACGCTCCCCCTGGAGGACGTGAACCTCGACGCTCGGCTGGTCATCTGCGGCCGTCGAGAACATTTCCTTCCGCTGGGTGGGCAGCGTCGTGTTGCGCGGGATCATGACGGTCATGAGGCCACCGAAGGTCTCGATGCCCAGCGACAACGGCGTCACGTCGAGGAGGATCATGTCCTTCACGTCGCCCGAGAGGACTCCCGCTTGGACGGCTGCGCCGACGGCGACTACCTCGTCTGGGTTCACCCCCTGATGGGGTTCCTTGCCGAAGAACGCTTTCACGCTCTCCTTCACGAGTGGGATCCGCGTCGAGCCGCCAACCAGGACGACCTCGACGATGTCCTTCACGGACTTCTTGCTGTCCGACAGCGCCTTCCTGACCGGCTCCATCGTCCGTTCCACGAGCGGCCGCATGAGCTGCTCGAGCTTCGCACGGGAGAGACGCAGATCCAGGTGCACCGGTCCGCCGGCGCCGACGGTCAAGAAGGGCAAGTTGATCGAGGTCTCCTGCGTGCTCGAGAGCTCGATCTTGGCCTTCTCTGCTGCCTCCCTGAGGCGTTGGAGGGCCATCTTGTCTTTGCTCACGTCGATGCCGCTGGTCTTGCGGAACTCGGCTGCGATCCAGTCGATGACGACGTTGTCGATGTCGTCTCCGCCAAGATGGGTGTCGCCGTTCGTGGAGATGACCTGTACGACGTTGTCACCAACTTCGAGGATCGAGATGTCGAACGTGCCGCCGCCGAAATCGTAAACGGCGATGATCTCGTCCTTCTTCTTATCGAGCCCGTACGCGAGCGCGGCGGCCGTCGGCTCGTTCACGATGCGCTTCACGTCGAGTCCAGCGATGCGCCCCGCATCCTTCGTCGCTTGGCGCTGGGCGTCGTTGAAGTAGGCGGGAACGGTGATCACGGCCTCGGTGACCTTCTCCCCGAGATAGTTCTCGGCAGCCTTCTTCAGCTTGAGGAGCACTTGAGCGCTGACCTCCTGCGGGCTCAGCGTCTTGCCCCGGACGGTGAACGCGCTATCGCCATTCGATGCGCGGGCGACCTCGTAGGGCACGCGTTTCATTTCCTCCGCGACCTCTTCGAACTTGCGACCGATGAAGCGCTTGGCGCTGAAGATGGTGTTCTCCGCGTTCGTGACGGCCTGGCGCTTCGCTATCTGGCCAACGAGAATTCCGCCCTTGTCGTCCCAAGCCACGACGCTTGGCGTGATGAGCGAGCCTTCCTCGTTCACGATGACTTTGGGCTCACGCCCGACCATGATTGCCACGACGCTGTTCGTCGTGCCGAGGTCAATACCGATGATCTTGCTCATGGCGATTCGTCTCCCACACGAAAACCGAGGGCGGTCGTTCGCCCAGATGGAACACGTCGTGTGCAACTATCCGGCCGTGTCACTTCACGGCCCGGATCAGCGCCGCCTGACCCCCGTGGAACCGCGCGCAGTCAGTCCCTGTCGCGCTCTCGAGCACCGTCCCGTTGGTTCACGGCGACGCGAACGCTCTCGCGCAGCACTTCTTCCAGTTCGCGCTCGTCGAGGTGACGCGCGCCCACGCAGGCGAGCGACAATCGTGTGCGAGCTGTGGCGTTCGCGCTGTACGGCCGACGGCCGCCGCGAGCGACGACAGCGACTTGGTGCTCGGCACGCTCCGTGCTCGAGCCCCCGCGATGCGAACGTACCTGGTCGGTGGCGGGATCGGTTCTCTGGCCGCAGCTGCCTTCCTCATCCGGGATGCAGGCGTGCTCGGCGACGACATCTCGATTCTGGAGCAGGAGCGCGTCTTGGGCGGAAGCCTCGACGGAGCAGGCGACCCCGCGAATGGCTACTCCTTGCGTGGTGGTCGCATGCTGACGACGGACAACTACGAGTGCACGTGGGATCTCTTCAAGTCCATCCCGTCGCTGGATATCCCTGGAAAGTCGGTGTTCGACGAGACCGTGGATTTCAACGCGCGCCATCCGTCCCATTCGATGGCGAGGCTGGTGGACCGTCGTTGCGCAAAGGTCCCCGTGACCTCCATGGGCTTCACGATGCAGGACCGGCTGGAGTTGCTCAAGCTCTCCCGTGCCGATGAAGATGCACTGGGTACCAGTCGCATCACGGACTGGCTCTCGCCAGGCTTCTACGAGACGGCATTCTGGGCCATGTGGGCGACGACGTTTGCGTTCCAACCCTGGCACAGTGCGGTCGAGTTCAAGCGCTACCTGCACCGCTTCATGCTGGAGTTCTCCCGGATCGAGACTCTCGCAGGGGTAAAGCGGACGATCTTCAACCAGTACGACTCCCTCGTCGCACCGCTGAAGGCGTGGCTCGAAGAACGAGGGGTGCGCGTCCTCCTGAACTGCAGGGTCACCGACCTCGAGCATGTGACCGTCGATGGCAAGCTTTCGATCACCGGGATCGAGTGTCTGCGCGACGACAAGTCCGAGTCCATCCTGGTCGGAGACGAAGATCTCGTCTTCGTGCAGAACGGATCGATGACGGACGCTTCCAGTCTCGGTTCGATGAGCTCCGCGCCCGCAAGGTTGACGAAGCACGAGAGCGGCGGATGGGGGTTGTGGGAGAACCTGGCGGAGGGGCGGCCGAAGTTCGGCAAGCCGCGCGCATTCAACGGCAACATCGCGCAGTCGTGCTGGGAATCCTTCACCGTCACGCTGAAGAGCCCCGACTTCTTCGACGAGATGACTCGGTTCAGCGGCAATCAGGCAGGCACGGGGGGCCTCGTCACCTTCAAGGACTCGAGCTGGCTCCTCTCCATCGTGCTTGCTCACCAGCCACACTTCAGAGATCAGCCGGCCGGCGTGCAGGTCTTCTGGGGGTACGCGCTGCTTCCCGACCGCGTGGGCGATTTCGTCGCGAAGCCCATGGACGCCTGCACGGGCGAGGAAGTCCTCCGGGAGCTTTGCGGTCACCTGCGGCTCGATCGGGCCGCGATGAGCGGGGCGAACTGCATCCCTTGCCGGATGCCGTACATCACGAGCATGTTCATGCCGCGTGCGCGCGGCGATCGACCTTTGCCGGTCCCGAGCGGGTCGCGGAATCTCGCGTTCATCAGTCAGTTCGTCGAGATCCCCTTGGATGTCGTCTTCACCGTCGAGTATTCGGTTCGCGCGGCGCAGATGGCTGTCTATGAGCTGATGGGGATCGCCCGCACGATTCCGCCGGTGACTCCGCATGACAAGTCACTGAGTGTGCAGCTCGAGGCGCTCATCAAGGCGTTCAAGTAGCCGCCGCCATGAGCGTCGGGCGAGAGCCGCCTGATGCCGGCCGTCCCGCCCCGCGCCATCGAAACGGTGGTGGCGCCCAAGTCATTTCACGCAATCAAGAGGAGACCCAATGAAAGCTATCACCATCGATGCCTACGGCGACGTGGAGATGCTCGCGCTCAAGGACTGCCCGGACCCGAAGGCTGGTCCCAACGAGATCAAGGTCCGTATGGCGGGAGCCAGCATCAATCCCGTCGACTGGAAGCTCCGAAGTGGGGTTCTGAGTGCGGTCATGCCGCTCGCCTTTCCTGCGATTCTCGGCCGCGATGCTTCGGGTGAGGTGGTCGAGGTCGGGCCCGGCGTGAAGCGGTTCAAGATCGGTGATCGCGTCATGGGGCTCGTGAACGGCGCGTACGCAGAGTTTGTCGTCGCTCCAACCGAGGCCTGGGCCGCGGTGCCGGCGAAGATGGACCTCGCCGACGCGGCGGCGCTTCCGCTCGCTCTCCTGACCGGCGCGCAACTCATCGAAGACGCGGTCAAGCCCCGCGCGGGCGACCTGGTGCTCGTGACAGGGGCCGTGGGCAGCGTCGGACGTGTCGCCGTGTTCGTGGCCAAGGCGCTCGGCGCGCAAGTCTGGGCGGGGGTTCGTAGCTCGCAGAGGGCGGAGGCGATGAAGCTGGGCGCGGAGGGCGTGGTCGCGCTGGACAGCGATGCCGAAATCGCAAGGCTCCCGCTACTCGACGCCGTCGCGGACACCGTCGGCGGCACGACGCTGGCGAAGCTGTTCGGGAGGCTGAAGCCACGGGCGACGATCGGAAGCGTCGTGGGGGAGCCGGCGGGTGCAAAGGAGCGCGGGCTCGTCGTTCGGGGAGCGATGACGCATCCAGATCCCGAGCGACTCGGCGCGCTCGGGCAGGCGGTCGCGGACGGAAAGCTCGTCATACCCATCGTCAACAGGTTCCCTCTCGCGCAGGCGCGCGAAGCACAGGCTCTCGCGGAGCGCCACGCGGGCGGCAAGGTGATCTTGACGGGTTCGCCCCGCGCCCGCGAGGCCGTGCGGGTCCCCCTTGAGCGCGCGAACCCCAACGACCCGGCACACCGTGGAGAACGATCATGAGCGAGCATACGATTCACGAAGGACACGGCGACCACGTGCACGGAGCTGGCTGCGGGCACACGAAGATCGCGCACGACGGTCACACGGACTACGCGCACGACGGGCGCTTGCACACCGTGCACGGCGGCCACGTCGACGAGTGCGCCATCGGTGTGACGGCAGCGAATCCCGCAGGGTGTACTCCGTCGCATGCGTGCGGCGGCCATGCGAAGGGACACGCGCATGGCGCCGGCTGCGGTCACGACGCCATTCCGCACGGCGACCACGTCGACTACTTGGTCGGCGGGCACCTTCATCACCCCCACGGCGAGCACTGCGACCACCACGGTTCGATCCGGTCGGCGTAATCGTCCACGAGAGGGCCGAAGTCGCGGTCGTGATGGCCGATGTGGACGTCCAAGCAGTCGATCGAGACCTTCTCGCTCGGGACCACGTGCGTCGTGGTCGCGACCGCGACGGTCGTGATTCGCGATCGAGACCGGACATCGAGCTTCACGTGAACGGCTGGGCGACCGACAATCACGTCGCCACGCTCACCGGAGCACGTTACGGACGGTCGTTCCGATCGTCGGTGCGTGACGTGGCGCTCGGTATCGATCGACGGACCAAGAGTCCTAAGACTTGGATCGTGTGCGACCGCGTGATCGTCCTCTTCGCCGGCTACGACCTCCGCCACGCGCGCGCCACGCGTCTCTTGAAAGCGAGCAGAAACCAGGCGAACGCGGAGCGAAGTGGGTTTCGGCTGCCGTATGCGCTGGCGGTGCTCGCGCGTGCGTGCGCCGACTGAGGGCGCACCGAGCGCACCGATGACCCTTTCGGGTGACATGCGTTCGCGCGAGACGGCGGCTATGTTCTCACTCGTTCGACGCCGGATTCGCCGGCAGCGAGCTTCTTGAGTCGCGGCACTTCTGCCGCAGCGTCACCCGTTCGGGGGAACGACGCGGCGCCGACGTCCGCCCAGTGAACGAGGAATAGAGCCATGAAGAACGACAGCAAGATCGAGATCCGTGACCTCGCGAAGAGCAAGCCCGAGGCGAAGCACCTGCGCGTGTCGTCGTCGGTTCGCGCCGGCATGTCGGCGGCCGGCGTCACCTGCAGCCCGTGTGCAGACGACTGCGGCGTCCTCCGCAACGTCCAGTGATGTGATCACCGGCCGGGCTCGGGGGGCGACGCTCTTCGCGCGCCGTCCCCCGAGCCGGCCGCTTCCTTGGCTCTTGGAAACCGCTCTCACGTCTCCCGCCTCACGCCGGTCCACTCCATGATCCTCATCCTCACTCACGACAAGGACGCGCACGCTCTGGAGGTCGAACGGCGGCTCCAGGCGCGCGGAAAGCCGTTCGCGCGGATCTCGCCGCGCGACGTCGCGCGTGGCGGCTGGCTATCGGCCCGAACGAGCGACGATGCTCGCGACACGCTCGATCTCACTCTGGCCACGTCCGCCGGCATCGTGCGGGCGCGCGACATCGAGTCGGTATGGCTGCGCCGGCTGGAAGCGATCGAGAACGACCCCCTCGCGACCGAGACGTGGTCCCAGTACGCCACCGTCGAGTGGGCGTACGCGCTCAACGGACTCTACGACGCGATGAACGCCCGCTGGCTTCCGGGCCGGCCGCACGACATCCTGGGCGCCGACGGGAAGCTCACCCAGCTCGCGCGCGCGCGTCGGGCGGGATTCCGTATACCGGACACGCTCCTCACATCGAACGTCGAGGAGGTCTTCGCGTTCCACGAGACGCATCGTGGTCGCATCATCTCGAAGCTCCCGTCCTCGACGTTGCTCGAGCAGCGCGGCCAGACGTTCGTGCGCTTCACGCACCGCGTGACGCGCAGCGATCTTGGGTATCTCGCGTCCACCTTGCGGCGCGCGCCGTGTCTCTTCCAGGAACAGATCGAGAAGAAGACCGAGCTGCGCGTCACAGTCGTCGGCGACCGCGTCTTTTCGGCATCGATCGACACCGCCCGCAACCGGCAGTGCCTCGTCGATTCGCGGCGGCTCGACACCGAGCACACGCCGCACCATCCGTTCCCGCTCGACGCCGCGGTGAACGCGAAGATCGTCGACATCGTGCGCGGCTCGGGGCTCACGTACGCGACGCTCGATTTCATCGTGCGCCCGGACGACGAGCTCGTCTTTCTCGAGCTCAACCCGGCGGGCCAGTACTTGTGGATCGAGCAGCTCACCGGGCTGCCGATCAGCGAAGCGATTTGCGATTACCTCGTCGGTGACGTGCCGGCGCAACAGGAGTAACGGCGATGTCGGAGCGATTGTCGGAGGCCGCGGCGCGCGTCACGCGCGACATGAAGGACGTGCGCGGCAGCGAGTGGACGCCGGAGCGAGTTCGGGGCGCGAAGGTCGCCGCTTGGCGGAGCGCGTTCGCGGGGCTCGACTTTCATCTCACCTGGGAGCGCGACGAAGGGGCCGACGAGTTCCACTACGACGTGATCGTGACCGCCGAGAACGGCGAGTCGGTGGTGGTCTCCTACTGCCCCGATCGCCGGATGCCCTTCGTCGCGCGTGGCGCGCAGCGCGTTGGCGAGCACCAGCTCCTACGCGTGAACGGCCAGCCGGTGACGACGCAGGAAGCCATGGCCGAGCTCGAGATCGGACACGACGGCGTCGCCCTCCGCGAGCTTGCGCAGCGCACGCTCCTGCGCCAGCTCATCGATCGGACGGACCCCGCCGTCGTGACGCCGAGCGAGGACGAGCTTCGCGACGCGGGCGACGCCTTTCGTGTGCAGCACGGCCTCTTCGACGCCAAGGACACCGTCCGATGGCTCGAAGAGCGTGGCATGACCTGGAAGATGCTGCTCGCGCGCCTCCGCCGCGACGTCATGGTCGCCAAGCTCCGCGAGCACGTGACGGCGAACCAGGTCGACGCGCACTTTGCCGTTCATGGGAGCGACTTCGATCGCGTGCTCGTCGAGGAGCTCACGCTGGAACCGTGGGCCGACGCAGACGCTTTCGTGGCCCGCGCGCGCGATGGTGAATCGCTTTACACGATCGGGGCACGCGCGGTGCGCACTGGCGAAGCCCGCGTCTTCTCCACGCGCGCCGTTCGTGCGCTCGACCTCGCGGCGGTGACCGTCGAGGGGGCGAACGCCGGCGTCCGGAGCGGCACCGATGGAAGCGCGGTCGTCTACCGCGTCGTCGAGCGCACCGCGGCCGTCCTCGACGACGAGACCATCGCCGCGGTCGCGGAGCACCTCTTCAAGCGCTGGCTCGACGCGCGGATGAGCGAGACGCACCTCGAGTGGCAATGGGGCGTCGTCCCGGCGCGCGCGGCCGACGAGCTGGCCGTCGCGGGGGTGTCATGAGGCGAAGGGGATGCGGGGCATTCGCGGTCGCGGTCGCGCTCGGGGCGACGGTCGGCTGCGGGCATGCTCCTCCCGCGGGGACCGTCTCGGTCGAGTCGACGATCGTCCGGGCGCCTGGCGCGAGCTCGCTGCTCGCGCCAGGGACGTTCCTCGTCGTCGGTGAGATGCACGGGTCGCAGGAGTTCCCTGCGCTCATCGAGGATCTCGCGCGCGAGGCGCTTCTGCGCGGTCCGGTCACCGTGCACCTCGAGCTCCTCGCGTCCACCGAGCAGCCGAGGATCGATGCCCTGGTCGCCGGGCGCGGCAGCCAGGAGCCACCGCACGACGGGATGTGGGTCGACCCCTTTCAATCGGGTCGATCGAGCGCCGCCATGTGGAAGCTCCTCCTCGACCTCGGCGCGCTCGCGCGCGAGACCGGCCGCCTCCGGATCCAGGCGATCGACCCGGGAGGGGACGACGCGCGCGTTCGCGATCGCGGCATGGCCGACGCCGTCGTCGCGGACGTCCGGGCGCGTCCTGGCGACGTTCACATCGGCCTCGTCGGCAACGTCCATAGCCGGCTGGATCACGGGCTCCCTTGGGACGACGGCATGGACCCGTTCGCGCGCCTCGTGAAGGCGAGCGGCGTGACCGTCACCGCGCTCCTCGGCACGTACGGTGGTGGCGCGATCTGGGCATGCTCGACGCCGAAGCCCGAGTCGTGTGGGCGGATGCCCGTCGACGGCAATGCCGACGAGAGTGGCGCAACCCGCTCGATTCATCTGACCCGGGAGCCGAATCACGGCGGGCACGGCGGGGTCGCCTACGTGGGCGTGTTGCACGAGTCTCCCCCGGCGACGGGGCGCTCGCCGCAGGTGAGCGCAAGCGCCCCATGAGCGGGCGCCGATGCGGCGGGGCGAGCTATGTCCTCGCGGTATGCAGTGCGCTTCCCCTGACGTCCTCGTCGTCGGCGCTGGGCCCACCGGCCTCACGAGGGCGTGCGAGCTGATTCGCCACGACTTCGCGCCAGGCTTCTTCGTCATTCACGGCTCTGCGAAGTACCCAAACCCGTCGTCGTATCCAGCCCGGTAGAGCTGCATTCGCCGCTCCCTCCCCGCGACCGTGAACCGCATCCGCAAGGAGATCGGTTTGGACGGAGCGATGTGGACGTAGCGGCGCCCCGGGAATAGCCCGGTTCGGCTTGGTCCTACTCCGACGCGTACCGTCCGCCATCCGGGTCGGTCGTCGTCGGTGTGCCGGCCGAGCGCGATTCCGTCGACGCACCACCCGACGTCGGTGTGGCGCGGCTGGTACGCCAGCCACACCCCATGTCCGGGGACAGCCATCGTGCTGGCGAGTGCGTCGATGAGAGCAATGCGTGTCCGGAACTGCGAGATCAGCCGTTTTCGGAACCGTGGCAGCTCGGTCACCCCCAGGAACAGCCGTCCGGACGCGCGCTCGTGCGCGTCGCGCGGGAAGACGGAGGCGAACGTGTCGAGGCTGCTGCGAACCGCGTCTGGACGCAGATAAGGGAGAAGCCGCCCCGTGGCATGCTCGTCGTTGCAGGCCAGCCCGGCCGCGAGGCCCACCTGCTCGATATCGACACCGCATACGAGCAGAACCGCGGCCATTGATCCCGCCGAGATCGCATACACGCGCGCGTCGTCGGCCAGCAGCCCATGGTCCTGGATGTAGCTCGCCACGCCACACAGAAATGGCCAGGCGTACATTGCGCCGCCGAACGAAAACGACCGCGGATACCTCATGCGTCGAAACGAGAAATGTATCTCGCGATCGCCTGGGCCAGCGCTCGAAACAGCGCGATCGGGGTCGAGACGCGAAGAAAGCGCAGCGCCAGAGGGCTCGAGGTCCTTGTCGCGCTTCCCGCCGAGCCGATAGCCTGAGAGTTTGCACGGCGGGCAGGCGCGAAGCGCTCCTCCGTCGCAGGGGGAGGAGCCGCGCGTGGACCAAGTACGGCTGGAGAGCCAGCGCTTCGCGTTGGAGTCCACTTTGGGGGAGGGGGCCAGTGGAGTCGTGTACCTCGCTCGCGACCGGGAAACCGGCGCGCGCGTGGCGCTCAAGACGCTCCGCACGGTGACGCCCGGACAGATCGCGCAGCTGAAGAACGAGTTTCGCGCGATTCAAGGGCTCAATCATCCGAACCTCGTTCGGCTGGGGGAGATCTTCGAGGAGGCAGGGAGCTGGTACCTCTCGATGGAGCACGTCGACGGGACGGATTTCCAGCACTACGTCTCTCCGAGCGATGGTCGGTTCGACGAAGCTCGCCTTCGCTCCGCGCTTCGCCAGCTCGCTTCCGCGCTGAGCGCGCTCCATGCGGCCCAGATCGTTCATCGCGACCTGAAGCCGTCCAACGTCCTCGTCACCAACGACGGCCGCGTCGTCGTCCTCGACTTCGGGATCGCGCTCCGTGAAGAGGCGGTGCACGGGCGCGACGAGGGGGTCACCGGGACCGCCCTGTACATGGCGCCCGAGCAGACCGTCGGCGAGGCCACCGGCCCGGCAGCCGACTGGTACGCCGTCGGCGTGATGCTGTTTCGCGCGCTCACCGGTCGGCACCCGTTCGAGGGGCTTCCGACGGAGGTGATGGAGAAGAAGCTGCTCGGCTCGGCGCCGTCGCCGACCGCGCTCGCCACGGGGCTCCCGGAGGATCTCGCGGTGCTCGCCGAGCGCCTGCTGGCGACCGAGGCAGAGGACCGAGCCGGGTATGCGGAGGTCTCGCGGTGCCTCCACCTCAGCACGAGGCCGCCCCCGCACGCGCACGTGAACGACGTGCTCTTCGGCCGCGACCGCGAGCTCGAGTGGCTGTTCGACGCCTATCGTGCGTCGCGTGAGGGGGAGCCTGTCGTGGCGGTCCTCTACGGCGAGTCGGGCGTAGGAAAATCGCTGCTGCTCCGGACCTTCCTCGAACGGATCGCGTCCGAGGCGCCGGACGCGGTGGCGCTCTTCTCTCGCTGCTACGAACGCGCCACGGTGCCGTTCAAAGCGCTCGACGGCGCCGCGGAGGCGCTCGTCGGTGTGCTCAACCGTCTCGGTCCGGATGCGCTCGAGAGCTGTCTCTCGGAGCACGCGGGTCTGATCCCGAGGCTCTTTCCCGAGCTTGGAGCCGTCCCGGCGCTCGCCGAGCGGACGCGCGGCGCCCACAACGACGATCCGAAGGAAGCGCGACGACGCGGCTTCGAGGCGCTCCGGGCCGTTTTCGCCGGACTTGCCGCGCGCGGCCCGCTGCTGCTCGTGATCGACGACCTCCAGTGGGCCGACGAGGACAGTATCGGGCTCCTCCGCGCGCTGCTCGAGCCGCCCGCGGCTCCTCCGGTGTTTCTACTGTGCACGCTGCGCGTGACGACCGAGACGTCCGCTCGCGGCAGGGATCTCGTACGGCGGATCGCGCCACTGGCGCGATCGCGCAGCCTCGAAAAGCTCGGTCGCAATGATGCGGAGGACTTCGTCGCGGAGCTCGTGGCGCACGAGAAACTCGCGCCACCGAGCCCCGAAACGCTCACGGCGCTGCTCGCCGAGGCCGCGGGCCACCCGATGTTCCTCTCGGAGCTCGTGCGCCAGGGATGGGGGGACGAGCCGTGGGGGCGCCGTAGGCTCGACGACATCCTGCGCCAGCGGGTGAAGAGGCTCTCGGCGGCGTCGCGGAGGATGCTCGAGGTGGTGTGCGTCGCAGGGGTGCCGATCGACCAGCGCATCGCGGCTGAAGCGGCGGCGGTTCAGGAAGGGGAGTTGCTCGGCGTGGTGCCGGAGCTCGACGCGACGCGGCTGGTGCAAACGTCCGGGGCGGGGCGCTCGGCGCTCGTCGAGCCGTACCACAGTCGTGTCCGCGACGCGGTCGCCGCGGGGCTCGCGCAGGCGCAGGTCGAGGTCTGGCACGGCAAGCTCGCGTTGGCGCTCGAGCGCAGCGGATGCGACAAGCCGGAGGTGCTCGCTGCGCACTGGCTCGGCGCGGGGGACAAACGCCGCGCGCTCGAGTACGTCCGGAGCGCGGCCGAGCGCGCGTTCGAGAGCCTCGCATTCGATCGCGCCGCTCAGTATTTCGCGCAAGCGATCGAGCTCTCGGACGACGACGCGCTCGTGCGTTCGCTCCGCGTCGCGCTCGCCGATGCGCTGACCTATGCGGGGCGCGGCGCCGACGCCGCGAGGGCGAGCCTGAGCGCCGCGGAGACGGCCCCCCCGGACGAAGCGCTCGAGTTGCAGAGACGCGCCGCGGAGCAATTTCTCATCAGCGGTCATCTGATCGAGGGGCGCGAGACGCTCGCGCGCGTGCTCGCGCATTTCCGCCTACGCCTCGCTCGAACGACGCTCCGCGCGGTGCTCACGCTGCTCGTGCTGAGAGTGTGGGTTCTCGTGCGTGGTCTCGGCCTCCGCGTCCGCGACCCGGCGACGGTATCGACCCGCGCCCTCCAAAGGATCGACGTGTGCTGGGCGACGTCCACCGGGCTCAGCGTCGTCGACAACGTGCGCGCAGCGGAGTTCTCTGCGCGTCATCTCCTCCTCGCGCTCCGCGCCGGCGACCCGATTCGTTACCACCGCGCGCTCGTCGTCGAGTCGTGCTTTCAAGGGGCGCAGGGGGCGCGCGTACGCGCGCGGCGCATGCTCGATCTCGTGCGCCCGATCGCCGAGTCCGGCAGCTCCCCGTACCTCACCGCGTTTCACGCGCTGGGTGTCGGCTGGCAGGCCTACTTCAACGGCGAGTTCCGCGTTGGCCGCGAGCACTGCCAGCGCAGCCGCGATCTCTTCGAAGAGGGAGCGCTCGGCGCGCGCTGGGAGCGCGACATGGGCGCGTACTGGGCGCTCTGCAGCGGCGTGTTCCTCGGCGAGCTTCCGGGGGTCACACGGCGCCTTCCCCGCTACCTCCGCGACGCGGAGGACCGCGGCGATCTCTTCTTCGAGACGCTCCTCCGCGTGGGGCACACGGCGGTCCACTGGCTCGCGATCGACGACACGAAAGCGCTCGAGACGGCGCTCGACGATCTCCTGCCGCGCTGGCCGAGCGATGCGTTCCTCATCCAGCACATGTACGCGCTCTGGTCGCGCACGCTCGTGGACCTCTATGAAGGCGGCGGGGCCGCGAGCGTCGCGCTCTACGAGGAAGGCTGGCGAGGCATGGAGCGCGGGATGCACCTCCGCGTGAAGCTCTCCCGCGCGCGCGCCCTGCAGCTTCGCGCCGCGGCGAACCTCGGTGCCGCGGAGAACACGAAGAGCCCGGCCGAGCACCTCGCCCGAGCGCAGGCCGATGCGCACCGCATCCTTCGACTCGAGGCGCCGTGGTGCGCGGGCTGGGGGGAGTTGCTCCTCGCTGGGGTCGCGTACCGAGAGCGTCGCCCGGAGCTGGCCCGCGAGCGACTCGTCGGCGCGGTGGCTGCGCTCGAGCGGGCGGAGCTCGGCCTCTACGCAGCCGCCGCCGAGGTGCGACTGGGCGTTCTCTTGGGGGGCGACGAAGGGAGAGCGAAGCGCGCACGCGGGAGCGCGTTCCTCGAGCGGCAGGGGGTGGTTGCACACGAAAAGATGCTCCGTGCGCTCGCGCCGGGCTTCGGTCCGCTCGCCCCCTAGCTTCGGGGGTGCGCGAGCCGTGGGATCGCTTCACGTGGCTCCGCCCTAGCGCCCAGACGCCGGCACGGGGAAGAAGAGGCGCACGACCCCTTCGGACACAACGCAGCCCTGTCTTTCGATGTTCGCTCGGCCGAGCGCCTCGAGGTCCCGGTCTCCGATCATCTGCCCGGCGACAATGCGAGCGCACTCCCGCCCGAGCCAAAGGTCGGTCACCTCGTCGGCGGCGATCGCGCGCAACGCCGCCAGCGCGTCGGTGCGCTCTCCACGGAGCATCGCGAGATTGCAGCGGAACAAGTTGACGTATAGCCGCCTGTTCGCCCAGTCGCGCTTCGCGATGATCGCCTGCATTCTCCTGGCTTCCCGGATCAACTTGCCGCGCCGCTCTTTGGGAAGCTGAGAGGCGTACCCGATCGCCAGACGCACCCGGAGGGCGGCGAGCTCGAGACGGAAACCTTCCATCTCGAGAAGAAGCGAGCGGCGAAGCGCCGGCAGCGCCGCGTGGACCTTCCGGTATGCGCGTTCGTAGTCGCCGTCGAAGACGAGGACGTAGCCCTCGGCGATGAGCAGCTGGTAGTGCACGGTGTGGAAGCGATCGTTCGGCCAACGTGCCGCCGCCTCGTCGATCTCGCGTTTCGCGCGCTCAGGCTTCCCCGTGACGAGCCACGCGGTGTTGGTCGCACCGAGGCCGAGCACGCAGCTCGCGAAGAGGTCACCTCGCTCCCGCGCAGCGTCGAGTGCCGCTTCCGCACGAGGACGAAGGGCCGCGTAGCGGCCCGAATGCGACATGCATAGGAAGAGAAAGTACTGATTGATCGACACCTCGAACGCGGAGCCCGGGCACGTCTCCCGCAAGAGCGCGATCGCCTGCTCGAGGAGCGGTATGGCCGTCTCGAACTTGAAGTTCGCGAAGTGGACGATCCCTTCGTTGGCGAACACGACCGCTTGCGCGTAGATGTCGTCCGCGGCGACGGCAAGCGCGCGGGCGCGCGCGATGAGCGCGAGCGCGGCGGGGACGCTCCCGGACGTCGTCGCCGCCTCGTACGCCGCCTCGAGCGCGAGCGCGCGAGCGGCACGGGCAGGCTCACCGACGTCGAGGGCCAATCTGACGTGCCGCGCGAGCGACACGCCGGCCGCGAGCGGGTCGGCGAACGGCACCGTCATCGACACCGACCAGCTGGCGTCCAGCTGCGTGAGGACGTCTGCCGGGATCTCCTCGTTCGGACGCAGGAGATTCGGCGCGAAGCCGCGGACTCGAAGCCGCCATCGGTACCAGACGAAGAAGAGAATGAGCGCGAGGACACCCCTCGGAATCCCCAGGTCGACCGCGGCGAGCACCGTCCGCGCGAGCTCGAGCCCCTCTCCGATGCGCCCGGCGCGAACGAGCTGATCGGCTGCGCGCCGCCGCAGGTCGATGGCGTCGCGCGCGTTCGATTCGAGCGCCGCTTGCTCGAACGCCGCCGCCGCCCCCGCGCTGTTGCCCGCGTTGGCCAGCGCCTCGCCGAGCTGCTCTCGTACGACGCGGCGCTTCGGATCCGTTTGCGGGAGCAGGGCGAGCCCATGCTCGTACAGCCGGGCCGCGCGATTGAACGCCAGGGCGCGCACGGAGCGCTCGGCGGCGACAAGCGTGTGGTGGGCCGCCCGTTCGTCATTCCCCGCCGCGTGCCACTGCTCGGCCAGAAGCTCGGGATCGACGGCCCGGGACAAATCGATCTCGAGCGCTTCGGCGATCCAGGCGTGTATCTCCTTCTTCTCCGCCGCCGCCATGCGCGCGACGACCGCTTCGCGAACACGGTCATGAAATGGCTCGATCGCGTCGCTCATCCGCGGACCGCGCGTCCGGACGAACTGCGCGGCTCGCAGATGCATGACCTGACGCCCGAGCTCGGCGCGCGAGACCCCGACTGCACGCGCGATGACGTCTTGGGCAATCGGCACGCCCAGTAGGCAGACGGCGAAGAGGCTCTTCTTCTCGGGCTCGGGGAGCGATTCGACGCGGCGGAAGAGCGCGTCGTCGAGGCGCAGCGGCTCGGCCCCACGCCGCCCCTGGATTCCGGCGTGCCGCACCAGCTCGTCGATGAACAGAGGATGTCCGTCCGCCTCGCGAATGATCGCGTCCACCTCCGTCGTCGAAAGGGAAGCGTGGCCCACGAGGCCCGAGACGAGGCGTCCGGCTTCTCCGGCGTCCAGACGCCCGACGTCGATCCGATGGACCGCGGGGAGACCGGCGAGGAGGTCCGTCCCGCCGTCCATGGTCGGCCGCTGCGTGACGAGCAAGAGGAGCCGGGGAGCGTCAGGGGGGCTGAGTACGTAGGTGAGCAGCGAGAGGCTGTCGGCGTCGGTCCAGTGCAGATCGTCGATGTTCACGACGAGGTCGAATCGGTCGCCAAGCTTGCGAAAGAGCTCGCGGAGCGAATGGAAGGCGGCGCGGCGACGCTCGTGCGGATCGCGCTCGAAGGCGCTCGTCGTCCTCCGAATCGACGGGACGCGGCCGAGCGAAGGGAACAAAGCCATCAGCGCCTCGACCCCCGACGGCAAGAGACCGTTCAGCGTTTCCCTGTCGAAGCCGAGAAGGAGACGCGAAAGCCCATCGACGACCTCGTCGAGCGCCTTGTAAGGGACGGCCTCGCGCTCGTAGCAGCGCCCCGAGAGCACGACGGTCTCCGGGTAGCGCGACATGAGGCTTTGGCGATAGTGGCGGACGAGAGCGCTCTTGCCGACCCCCGACTCCCCGCGTACGCACGCGACCGTCGCCCGTCCTCCCCGCACGTCGTCGAACGCCGCCTCGAGCATCATGAGCTCACGCCCTCGACCGACGAAGACGGAATCTCCGCTGCGATCGGCGAGACCTGCGCCGGAGCCGGGCTCCACCGATCGCGTACGAAGCGACTCGAGTAGCTCCTCCATGACCACGCGCTCACCGGGCTCGAGGCGCAGGAGTCCCGACGCGAGCGCGTTCAGATCTTCGGGGACGTCCGCGACGAGGGAGCTCGCGGGGAGCGGCTCGTTGTACGTCTTGGCCATGAGGATCGCCTCGGCGGACCCCTCGAACGGCTGGGATCCCGTGAGCGCCTCGTAGAGCATCACGCCGACGGCGTAGAGGTCTGCGGCCGGTCCGACCGGTTCGCCGGTCACCTGCTCCGGCGCCATGTACCCGGGGGTGCCGACGATGCTCCCGTCGTCGTGCTCGGCGGCGCTCGTGACGTCGACGATGAGACCAAAATCCAGGAGCACTGCGCGACCTTCGGGGGTCACGCGGACGTTGGACGGCTTCACGTCGCGATGGACCTTCCCGACGCGATGGAGCGCGGAGAGCCCGAGCGCCACCTGCCGGAAGACGCTCCGCAGGCGATCCTCGTCGAAGGCGATGCGCGCGCGCTCCTTGAGCCCGGCCGCGGCGCGTGACGCACCCGGCCCTTCGCGGGGCGCGCCCTCATCGCGCTCGTTGTCTGCGTGGCGACGAACGATTGCGGTCGCGAGGTCTCTCGCCACCGCGGGCGGTTGCGCCTCTGGCTCACCGCGAATGTACGTCATGAGATCGGTGCCCGGCACGAGCTCCATGGCGATGTAGACGCCGTCCTCGTCGGCCACGAGCTCGTGCAGCGCCACCAGGTTCGGGTGGTGCAAATCCTGGAGCGCACGAAACTCCCGCTTGAGCGCCGCGATGGTCTCCGGATCACGGTTGGCGAGCGCCTTGATCGCGACCGACTCGCCGCGGTCGAGGTCGATCCCTTCGTAGACGACCCCCATCCCCCCTGCCCCGATGCGCTTCACGCATTGAAAGCGTCCGTACGCCTTCAGCGGCGGCGCCCCTATCGGATCGGAGGCACCCATCACACCAGTGGAGCGGGAAAGCCGCGTCGTCGCAAGCGCACCCCTCCCCGAGCGAGCCCACCTGCGCCTCCCCTGAGGCAACGTCGGAAGCCGCGCACGAGGCCACCACGGCGCCCGAATCGGCGCCTCCGGTTGGCCACTCCGTTGGCCATTTGCCCTCGGAGAGTGACTCGAAGGACGGGGAGGGTTCTGCCGATTTCGCACTCCGTCCTTCGATGCATCGGTCGTCGAAGGCTCGTTTTCATGCCGGAAGGCCGTCGGTTCACGTCGGTCGGCACCGCCGCCGTTCCCCGCAGCCCCGCCCACGACATGGTCAACCGCGCCTCCGCCCGTCAGACCCCGCGTTTCGCGCTCGACATCACTTTTTTCGATCGCGACGTCAGTCCGATGATGAAGGACACGACTGAACTGATGACGATCATCGGCGCAGTGATGTTCCTCATCATCGCGCTCTTGTTCCACATCACCGCCATGGTGTCGGTCATCGGCGCGCTGATGATGGTCATCATCGTGCTCATGCACCACTTCATTCCAGTGATGTCCGTCATGATCGGACCGACGACCGACATCACTCGAGTCGTGTCGGTCATCATCCGGATGATGTGGCTCACCAGCGGGATGATGTCGCTATCGAAAAAAGTGCTGTCCGTCATCATCGCGACCGATCGAGACGTTTCGTGGCGAGCCCCAAGGTCGCCTGCCCTGGAGACGCCGGATGAGCGGCGCGCGGTCCTGCATCTTTTTCACATTGCCTGCATGTCCGCCGAGGATCGCTGGCGGTTCGTCGATGGGCGAAGGGCGCGCCGGCGCAATCGCATGGCGCCCGACGTTCGAGACGTGGGCCCGCCGGGCGGGCTGGTCGCAGGATCGGATCGATCGACGCACGGCAGCCGAGCCATGGGCGATCGGTACACCCGCGCGGCCGGGACTCTCGAAGAACTTCGCGAAGTCCCCTTCCCCAACCTGGCGATCGCGATACCCGAGGTCCGCGCTGTTCTGTCGCGCGCGAACGCCCCTCAGGACGGCCCGAGCAAGCGCACCGACGCGGCGCCGGTAGCCACGCACGAGGCCACCGGCGCGCCTGAATCGGCGCCCCCGGTTGGCCATTTGCCTTCGGAGAGTGACTCGAAAGACGGGGAGGATTCTGCCGTAACTTCCGAGAACGATTCAGGAGTGCGAAGGAGGGGACTTGAACCCCTACGGTGTTACCCGCTAGCACCTCAAGCTAGTGCGTCTGCCAATTCCGCCACCTTCGCGAGTGGGAGGGCTTGAGTAGTCGGCGGGTTCGCGTTCGTCAAGGTCGTAGCGAACAGGCAGCGTTTTCGCCCCCCCTCACGCGCGACCGGCGGCGAGCGCGGCGACGATCTCCCCCACCTCGAACGGCTTCCGCACGAAGCGGACGTTGCCCGCCTTCAGCGACGCCGGCAGCTCGAGGGCGCTGCCGCTGATCACGACGAGCGTCGCGTTGGGCGAGCACGCTCGGAGCGAAGCGATGGCAGCGTCGGGGTCGGCCGCGATCGGCGAGAGATCGATCAACACGGCGTCGTGCGGCCCGTCCTTCAGCGCCGCGTCGAGCTCGGCGTGGGTGCGGGCGAGCGTCACGACCGCACCTCGCGCCACGAGCGCGGCCTCGAGCAGCTGCGTCACGTGCGCGTCGTCCTCCACGACGAGGATGCGCGTCCCTTCGAAGATCTTCAGACGCGGCACCGAGCGCGGCGCAGGGGGCATCGCGTCGACGCGCGGCCAGGTCACGCGGAAGTGGGCGCCCGAGCCGCCACGTACGGTGAGGAGCTCGAGCTCGCCCCCCGCCGCGCGCGCGAGGGCACGCGCGTGACGCAAGCCGACGCCGGCGCCCCCCTGTCGCCCCGTGTATCCCTCGAAGATCGAGTCGCGCCGGTCGTCGCAGACGCCGGGCCCCAGGTCGATGACGTCGATCGTCGCCTGCGTCTCGCCCGCGATCACGGAGACCACGACGTCGGCGCCGTGAGGCGAATAGGCGATCGCGTTCATCACCAGGTTCGTCACCACCTGGGAAACGTCCGTCGCCGGCGAGAGCCTCATTCGCGCAGCCTCGGCCGGGATGCTCCCGACGAGCTTCACCTTCGCCCGCTGCGCTTCGACAGCCAGCGACGCGACGACTTCGCTCACGGTCTCTCCGACCGCGCGCTCCTCGTCGGGCACGGGGACGCTTGCGCCGATCGCGCGACGCGCGAGATCGCGCGCTGCCTTCGCCCGCTGCTCCACGATGCGCAAGGCGTCGTCGATCGCTTCGCGCGAGGCACCGGCCAGGCGCGCTTCGCCCAACCAGCCGAGCATCACCGTGAGGGCATTGGAGACGTCGTGGAGCGCGCCGGTCACATCGCGGTGCGAGTCGACGTGCTTGGAGCCGTCACGGGGGTCTTTACGAGCGCCCGACACCGGTGGAACCTACCACGATCGTCGCGTGCGACGCCAAACGTACGGCCGCGATGGATTCAAGAGCATCCTCTCAGTCATCGATGGCCGAGGCGTTGTCGCTGGAGCCGACCAGCACGGCGAGCGCGCGCTTGGCCGCGTCGACGGTGATGTCGCGCGCCTCGACGATCATGTGCGCCACCCGCTGCACGAGGTCCCCTTCGGCACCCGCCGCAAGGGCCACGGACCGGGCGTGCTGCGCCATGTGACCCCGCTGAATGCCGTCGGTCGCGAGCGCGCGGACGGCGGCCAGGTTGTTCGCGAGCCCGATGGCCGCGGCGATGGCCGCGAGCTGGCCGGCATTCTCGACGTTGAGCATGCGGAGCGAGAGGCGCGCCGCGGGGTGCACGCGCAAGGTGCCCCCGACGGTTCCGAGCGCCAACGGAAGCTCCAGAGTTCCGACGAGGTCCTTACCGTCGCGACGCCAGATCGACAGCGGCGAGTATTGCCCGCTTCGAGCCGCGTACGCATGGGCCCCGGCTTCGACGGCGCGCCAGTCGTTCCCCGTTGCCAGGACGACCGCGTCGATGCCGTTCATCACCCCCTTGTTGTGGGTGGCGGCTCGGTACGGATCGAGCTCGGCGAAGCGCGAAGCATTGACGATTCCGTCGATGACTTCGTCGCCGTCCATGTCCTCGGTGGCGAGGGCTTCGCCCGGCACGCGGCATTTCACGCGCACCAGCCGCTTGTCGCAGAGGTTCGTGAGGATGCGGAGGCCCACCTTGGCGTTCGCGATCTCGGCGAGCCGCACGGCGCACGCCTCGGCGACCGTGTTCACGAGGTTCGCCCCCATGGCGTCGCGGCAGTCGATGATGATGTGAACGACCATCATTCGGTCGGTCTTCGCATCGCCGAGCGCGCGCACCTCGATACCGCGGGCGCCACCGCCACGCGCAACGAGGCCGGGAATGGCTTCGTCCGCTCGCGAGAGGATCTCCGGCGCGCGCGCCTCGATGGCGTCGATGGCGCGGGGGACGTCGGGCACGTCGATCAGCTGGATCTGGCTGATCATGTGCGGCGGATCGACGTCGCTCGTGAACCCGCCCCCCAGGCGGACCATCTTCGCCGCGTTCGATGCAGCTGCAACGACACTGGGTTCTTCGACCACCATGGGTACTACGTGATCATGTCCATCCACGCGGACGTTCAGTGCCACTCCGTAGGGGAGCGCGTACGTGCCGAGGACGTTTTCCACGAACTTGTCCGCGGTGTCTGCGTCGATTCCGCCCCCGTCCAGGGCGCGCTCAATCTCCTTTGGATCCGCGCCTGTAGCGTCGCAGACCAGTGCGCGACGCTCATCGACACTGATCTTGTAGAAGCCGGGGAACCTGGAGTTGCGGGCCATGTCGGGTCAGTCCTCCCTAATCCGTACACCTGCGTGATCCATGCCGAGCTCGATGGGGTGCATGGCGAGGGTCCGCGCGCGAGCGAGGAAACCTGCGGAGGGGGGAGCGGCTCCGAGCCAGACCCCCACGTCGCCGCCACCCGCGCCCGAGGGGAAGAAGGCTCCCCCCTCTCGCTCCGCGAGCGTCGCGAGCTCGGCGAAGGCGGGCGGAACGATGGGCGCATCGGCCAGGGTGCCGAGGGTCGCGAGGGCGCTCGACATGGTTCGTGCGGCAGCCAGGAAATGAGGGAGCGAGGACAGCGAAGCGTGCGCCGCCTGCGAGGCGGCCTTGAGCGCGCCAATCGCGTCGGCATGCGCGCGAGCGTCGCGCGCGCGGAGCGCTTCGACACGCGCGACGAGCTCGCTGGTGCGAGCGCTCGAGCCCGACCAGAACGCGATGAAGGAGAGTCCAGCGGGGAGCGTGACGGGGCGCGCTTCGGCCTCGGGGAATGCGACGTACGACAGTGCGCCGCCCCACGTGCTCGCGGCGACATCGACGCCGCTTCCGCCCCCTTGGGCCGAGGCATGGGCTTCACGCGCCTCGCGGAAGAGAGCTCGGCGCACCTCTTCGCGCGCAAGATCGTCGCCACGCTTGGCCGCGCGCACTCCGAGTGACGCAACGAGGACCGCGGCGCTCGAGCCGAGGCCGAGCTTCGCGCCGCCCTCGTAGAGCGCGGTCGCGTCGACGTCGGGCGCCGGCTCGGCCCCCAGAGCCGCGCGCACCTCGCGCGAGGGCGACTCGCTCGTGCGCGCGTCATCGGCGACGGCGTAGCGGTCGACCGCGATCACGATGGCGGCGCCCCCTTCGAGCACGGCGTACGCGCCGAAGAGCAGCAGCTTGCCCGGCGCTGCCACCCTCACGGTGCGCCGCCGTTCGCCTGCTCCGAGTCGCCGATGATGCGCGCTCCTTCGCCCGGCTCGCACTCGATCACGCGAAGCACGCCGGGCACCGCCCGCATCCACGTCCCCGCGAGGGCCGCGTCCTCGGGTCGCACGATGACTTTCACGTGCGGTCCGGCGTCGATCGTCGCGAACGCGGCGGTCCCCCGCGCTCGGAGCGCACGCACCGCCGCGAGCGCCTCGATGGTCACGCCGCTCCAGTAGACCATTCCCGCCGCGATCGCGTTGGCGTGCATGGCCAACGCGCTCCGCTCGGCGAGCGTTCCCACGGCCTCGAAGTCGCGCGCCAGAAGTGCCGCCTTCAGCTCCCCGTGAATCCGCGGCCCCTCGCGGAGCCAGGCGTCGTGGTAGGGGCTCGATTGGGCCGTGGCCTTCATCCCTTCGGTCGAACCGATCGCCTTGGCCCCCTCGGTCGCCACGCAGACGAGCACGCGCATCGGCAAGTGATCCGAGGGAGCCACCGGGAGCGCGCTCAGGACGACGTCATCGCCCGCGTTCTCTTCTCCTGCCTCGAGCTCTGCGAAGCCGCCGAACAGGCTTCGCGCCGCGCTCGCCGAGCTTCGGCGCGCGAGGTCACTCGTCCTCGCCGCGCCCCAGTCCAGCCCCGCCGCCCGCGCCGCCGCCACGGCCAGCGCCGCGAAGCCCGACGCGCTGGACGCGAGGCCGCTCGACGTCGGAAAATCGTTCGTCGACTCGATCGACGCGCGCGCGCTCGTACCGGCCGCACGCCGAACGCGATCGAGCAACGCGGTCGCCCTGGCGAGTGCGCGCGCATCGGCCGGCTCGCCGTTGAGCGTCAGGCGGTCCTCGGTCAGGTCATCGAGCAAAGCGACGCGGGTCGTGGTCGCCAGCCCGGCGAGCGTCACCGACAGACTCGGCACGGCCGGGAAGTTCCCGGCTCCCGCGCGCTTCCCCCAGTACTTCGCAAGCGCGATGTTCGGGTGAGCGACGGCGACGGCGGTGCGACTCATTGCGCAGACTCGCTCATCGCGTCGAGCTCCTCGGCATCGGCGACACGCGTGGCGAAGCCGTTGAACCCGGCGGCACGCCACGCTTCGAGCACGCGCTCGGCCTCCGCCGCCCCGTGAACCAGGGAGACCACGCACCCTCCGCCCCCCGCGCCGGTGAGCTTGGCGCCGAAGGCCCCCTCGGCGCGTGCGATGGCGCACATCTGCTCGATCTCGGGGGTCGAAACGAAGATGCCGGAAAGAAGGATCTGGTTCAGATCCATCAGCCGGCCGAGCGCGAACCGGTCTCCCGCCTCGATCGCCAAGAATGCGTTTCGCACCAGCGCTCGAATCCCCTCGAACGACTTGTGCACGACCTCCGGACGGCGAGCGCGGAGCTGCGCCACCGCTTCGACCATCGACCGCGTGCTCGACGCGACGCCGGTATTGCCGATGCACAACGTCAACGGCGCACCGATGCGGATGTTGCGAATCCCCTCCCCCTTGGTGAAGGCGATGCACCCGCCGCGCGCCGTGACGGCCGCGTCGATACCGCTCGGGTTCCCGTGGAAGACGCGCTCCCACGCCATCACGCGCTCGGTGATCAGCTGCGTCATCGCGTTCGGATCGATCGCGCGGGCGACGGCGACACCGAGCGCCGCAGAGGACCCGAGTCCCCCGCCCGGCGGCAGGTCGACCTGGGCGTCGATCTCCATCGGCGTCTCGATTCCACTCGCGTCGAGGATCGCGCGCAGCGCGCGCCCCAGGTCACGCGAGTCGTCCGCCGTCACCTCGACGTTCCACGCGCGGACGATGAGGCGCGTGGGGCCGCTCTCGAGCGGCGTCGCATAGGCTCGAACTCCCCGCTCGATACCCACCGCAACGGCCGGTACGCCGTACACGACCGCGTGCTCCCCGAGGAAGATCACCTTGCCGCAGGCGATCCCCGAGTGGCGAACGCCGCTCTGTACGCCGGTGGCGCTCAACTATCTCGTTCTCCGAGGGCTTTCACCGCCCCCTGCAACCACGACTTCCCGCGGGGCAAGAGCGGCGCCGACGCCAGCTCTCGTTCCGCTTGCGAAAGGAGCTCGGCGAGCCGCGCTTCGACCACCGGCCGCGCGACTACGCCCATGTGCCCCACCAGCGCCTCGACGTCTGCGTCGCTGGCCTTCTCCTGACCGAACGCTCGAGACATCAGGCGCACTCCGGCCGCATCCCCTTCGAGCGCCGCCACGAGCGCCGTCCTCTTGCCGCGCCGGATGTCGTTCCCGGCCGGCTTCCCCGTCGCCCGCGGATCTCCGAACGTTCCGAGCAGGTCGTCGCGCAGCTGGAAGGCGACCCCGAGCGGCGCCGCGAATCGGTCCAGCGACGCGCGCTGCTCCACGCCGGCTCCCGCGAGGATGGCCCCGATGGAGAGAGGGCCTCTCACTGTGTAGCTGCCGGTCTTCAGATCGTGCATCGATTCGACTTGGTGAACCTCGCCGCGAAGGTCGATGAGCTGACCCGAGATTACCTCTCGTTGGATTCGAACGTACGCCTGTCCGGCCTCGATCACGCGCTCGGGTGCGAGGGGCATCGCGAGCAGCGCCTGCTGCGCCAAGGCCGATGCGAAGTCGCCCGCCAGGATCGCGCCGGCGTCGCCGTGATGTACGTCGCCGTACGTGCTCCGGAGCATGGCGTGCACACTGGGGCCGCCGCGACGCACGTCGTCGCCGTCCATCCAGTCGTCGTGAATGAGCAGGTACGCCTGGAGAAGCTCGATCGCGGCCCCTGCGAGGATGACCGATTCGCTCGCGTGATCTCCGCCGCACGCCTCGGCGGCCGCGGCAACCAGCACCGGACGGAAGCGCTTCCCCCCACGCATGCACAGGGCCCGCAGCGCATCGATCGCCGCGACGGAATCGGCGCCGCAAGGACGCACCGCGTCAATGGCCTCCGCCAAAATGGTGTCGAGCCGTGCTTCGACAGCGCGCCGCGTCTCAGCGACGAGATCGGTGAACGACCCTTGGCGACCGCTCGGTAGGGACTGCGCGTGGCCGGTTATCATGCGCGATTGTGGTGAGTTCCTGCTCGCGAGCGCGTTTGCGGCATTATGGATGAACCGCCCCTGCACGCACGCGCGACGCGCTAGGACGGTTGGGAGCGTAGGGACGCAAACCGGTGAAGTCAACGCGACGCTTCCCATATTGCCTAATGTTTCCAACTGATTTCATGTTTGCCTGAAGCGACGAGAGCGGCTCTAGCGGCGAATTCTTCCGCGTCTCAACGGGAACAACGGAACTTTGCAGGCAGATGTTCGGCGTTTGACGAGCGGCCACGCTCATGTCCAGGGTGCGTTAGCCATGACGGGTTCGATTGGAGAGCGGAAGACCGACCACATCACGCTTTGCGCGACCGGGGAGGTCGGCTTCCGCGGAGTGGGGACGCTCCTGGATCAGGTACGCCTCGTCCATGACGCGCTCCCCGATCTGAACGCGGACGCGCTCGACACATCCGTCACGATCTTCGGCAAGCGCCTGCGCGCGCCGATCATCATCGCCTCGATGACCGGCGGAACCGACGACGCAGGGAAGATCAACCGCGAGCTCGCAGCGATCGCCGAGGAGCGCGGTCTCGGCTTCGGGCTCGGGAGCCAGCGCGCCATGCACGTCCGTCAGGGAGTCGAGCGGACCTATCGCGTCCGCGAAGTGGCGCCGAACGCGCTCGTTCTCGGCAACGTCGGCGTCGTGCAGGCGCGCGAGATGACGACGGCAGAGGTGCGCGCGCTCGTGGATGACGTGGGAGCCGACGCGCTCTGCGTGCACTTGAACCCGGCGATGGAGCTGGTGCAGCCCGGGGGCGATCGTGACTTCACGCGAGGTCTCGAGACGATCGCTCGCCTGGTGCGCGAGCTCGGCAAGCCCGTCGTCGTGAAGGAGACTGGCTGCGGAATTGGCCCGCGCGTTGCGGTGCGCCTGAAGGAGATCGGCGCGGCCCACGTCGACGTCTCGGGCGCCGGTGGGACGTCGTGGGTCGGCGTCGAGGCCAAGCGCGCCTCGGAACAAGGCGACGCCCGCGGCGCTTCGCTGGGAGAGGCCTTCTGGGACTGGGGGATTCCGACGGCGGCGAGCGTCGCGCTCCTTGCGCCGTTCGGCTTCGAGACCGTCATCGCCACCGGGGGAATCGCCACCGGCGTCGACGTCGCAAAGTCGATCGCGCTTGGAGCGACTGCCGCAGGCATCGCGCGACCGTTGCTCAAGGCGCTGGTCGCCGGCGGCCGTGCGGCGGCGCTCGATCTGCTCGACACCGTCGTGACCGAGCTCCGGACGGCGATGCTGCTCACGGGAAGCGCGAACCTCGCGGCTCTCCGCCGCGCGCCGCGCGTGCTCACAGGTGAGCTCCGCTTGTGGGTGGATCAGCTAGGCGCCCGCTGATCCTGGAAGCCTCGCGCTGCGAAGCGAGACCCTGTTAGCCTCCGATCAATGACAGAGAAGAAGAGCCGACCGCCCAAGCGCGCCGATTCAACGTCTTCCCCGTCGTTTGAGGATCTGCGTCAGCAGCGCACAGCGTTCGTCAGCAGCTTCTTCAAGAAGGGCGCCGAGATCACCGACGAGCTCGTGAAGGAGAACGAGCGACTCCGTGCAGCGGCTCGGAAGCTCGAGACGGAGAACGCGGCGCTTCGGACCCAGCTGAAGAGCGACGACGCGATACGCGAGGCGCTGAAGAAGATCGAAGAGCTCGAGCGCGAGAAGGACTCGCTGGTCTCGCAGTTCACCCAGGCGGAAGCCGTCACGTCGCAATACACGACCCGTTACACGGAGATCGAAGAGGAGCTGGCCAACCTCGCGAACGTCTACGTGGCCAGCTACCAGCTCCACTCCACGATGCGACTCGCAGCGGTCGTACAGCACCTTCGCGAGCTGCTCGCTCAGCTCGTCGGGGCCAGCGCGCACGCCGTCTATGTCGCGGACGAGAAGCGAAAGCTCCTCGTCCCCGTATCCTGCGACGGCGTCGAGCTGGGACGCCTCCCGCGCGTCCAGGTCGTCGATGCGACCGAACCGCCGAAAGGGGGAGCGGCGATCCTCGAGCGCGTGTTCCTCACCGGGGTGCCGCACATCGAAGAAGGGTCTCTCGAAGGTGCTGGCTTCGACGCGCCGGCGGCATGCCTGCCGATGCGCATCGAGGATCGCACGGTCGGCGTCATCGCAATCTTCGCCGTTCTGCCGCAGAAAGAGCGCTTCATGCCCGTGGACTTCGAGCTCTTCAAGCTCCTCGCGGCTCAGGCCGCCACGGCGCTCGCCGGCGCGATGCTCTACTCCCACGCCGACGGCAAGCTCCCCGGGCTCGAAGTATTCCTTGACCTCGACGCCCCCCGCACCGTTTGAGCCCCTCCTTCGTTAACCGTTCGATAACCGTGCGATCTCCGAGACAAGCGCGATGCCCTTCGTCGTATCCTCACCGTTGAGCGAAGAATGAGCGCCGATTACTCCTGCCTCGTGGTCGAAGACTCGCCGATGATGCGGCAGCTCCTGGTCTTCGCGCTTTCACGCGTGAAGCACCTGCGCGTGACGGAGGCGGACGACGGCGTCGACGGCCTACGCAAGCTCGCGGCCGGCAAGTTCGACATCATCCTGACCGACATCAACATGCCGATCATGGACGGTCTCAAGCTCGTGAAGCGCGTCCGCTCCGACCCGACCCACAAAGACACGCCGATCATCGTGATCACGACCGAGGGGTCGCAAGAGGACAGGCAGCGCGCCATGCAGCTCGGCGCCAACGCCTACATCACCAAGCCCATTCAGGCGCCGCAGGTGATTGCGAAGGTGAAGGAGCTCCTGAAGATCGAGCACTGACGTGGGGCCGCTTGCTCACGTGAAGATCTGCGGCGTCACGACCGTCGCCGACGCGCTCGCCTGCGTCGAGCTCGGGGCGAGCGCTCTCGGCGTGAACTTCGTCCCTTCGAGTCAGCGACGCGTGGACGTCGAACGCGCGAGAGAGATCGCGCGCGCCGTGAAGGGGCGAACACTGCTGGTAGGGGTCGTCGCCGATCTCTCGGTCGGCGACATGCGCCGGCTGCTGCGAGACGCCGGGCTGGAATGCCTGCAGCTCCACGGCGACGAGACGGTCGCCGTGCTCACGGCGATGCAACCGCACGCGTACAAGGCCGTTCGCGTGGGCGCGAAGGGCGACGTCGATCGCGCTCGGTCATTCCCAGGTCAGTACCTGCTCGTCGATGCGCGGGTCGACGGTGCGCTCGGAGGGACGGGAAAGACGTTCGACTGGTCGCTCGTGACGTCGCTCGCGCGTGAGCGAAAGTTGACGCTCGCTGGAGGACTCACGCCCGAAAACGTAGGCGACGCCGTCCGGGCCGTGCGCCCCTACTGCGTCGACGTCGCGAGCGGCGTCGAGAGCGCGCCCGGGGTGAAGGACCTGGCGAAGGTGCGCGCGTTCCTCGCAGCGACCCACGGCGCCGGCGCGAGCGCCTGAGCAACGGACGTCACGCGCGATCGGGAGGCGGTTCACTTCGCTGCGCAGGCGCTCCACATGCGAGGCCCGACGTGTCCACATCCGCCATGAAAACGCGAGGATGCGACCTGGAGAAGCTTCAGGCGCGAGGTGACGACGTCCACATGCGATGTGGAGGGCTTCCACATCGCATATGGGCAACCTCGTCGCGCGGATGAACGATCCGAGCGGCGACGTGGACCGTGTTCATCCCGCGTGTGGACGATTCGCGGAAGCCCGACCTAGCTCTGCGCGCGGGCTGGTGGCGGAACGTGGGCGGCGTCCAGATCCACGGCAGCGAGCACCCGCTGCTCGAAGCGCTCGCCCGGCTTCACGTTCAGGAGCAGCTCGTCGGCCGGCGTCTTTCCCCTGGCGACGAGGTCCCTCAAGCGCGCGAGGTGAACGCGCTCGTCCTTGCCGTCCGAGGCCCGCACGTTCTTGCGTCGCTCGAGACCCCCTTCGGCGATCTCGATCAAGCGCTCCGCGAGCTTCTGCATCGGCGCCCCGCGGAAGGAGGCGCGAAGTCCGTCACGCCACACACCGTCACGGCTCGCGTTCACCTCGGCGTGCGTCCAGCCGTCGACCATCGCCTCGGCTTCGTCGAGCGCGCGCGCGTCGTAGAAGATCCCCGTCCACAGCGCGGGCAGCGCACAGGCGAGCGGCCGTTGTTGAGCGTCGGCGCCGCGGATTTCGATCGTCTTCTTCAGCCGAACCTCGGGGAAGAGCGTGTTCAGGTGCGTCTGCCAGTCGGACTGCGTCGGGTGCTCCCCCTGAAACCCGCTCTTCCAGAAGCTGCGGAAGGTCTGGCCCGTATTCGCGAACTTCGCGCCACGGTGCTTGAAGAGGAACATCGGCACGTCGAGCGCCCACTCGATGTACGTCGAGAAGCGCGCGTCGTCGGCCCACATCGAGGGGACGAGGCCGGAGCGATCGGGGTCGACGTCGAGCCACGTGCGCCCGCGGTACGTCACCCCTCCGAACGCGGCGCGCTCCTTCCACGGGCTGCTCGCGAAGATCGCGGTCGTCAGCGGCGAGAGCTTCAGCGCGATGCGCAGCAGACGAATCGCCGTCGCCTCGTCGGCGTAGTCGAAGTTCGCCTGCACGGTACAGGTCCGGAGCATCATGTCGAGCGCGTGGCCGCCGCGCGTCGGCAGGTACTCGCGCATGATGGGGTAGCGGAGCTTCGGCACCATCGGCTCGAGCTCGGCGCGCGTCGCGAACGGGTGGAACCCGAGCCCGAGCCACGTGATGCCGAGCTCGCGCGAGATGGGCGCGAGCTCGCGCACGTGGTCCGCCAGCTCGTCGTCGATCTCGTGGATCGTGAGCAGCGGCGCGCCCGAGAGCTCGAGCTGCGCGCCCGGCTCGAGCGTGATCGACGCGCCGTTCTTCGTGAGCGCGATGAGCGGGCTGTCCGGAGTGTCGAGCTCCTTCTTCCACCCGTAGTCGCGCGCCAGCGTCTCGAGCACGCGGAGGATGCCGCGATCGCCGGCGTAGTGAACCACCCCGGCCGACGCCGTGTAGACGCCGAACTTCTCCATCTCGGCCCCGACGCGCTGCTCGCCCGGACGCGACCATTCGTGGAAGGGCGCGAGCAGATCGTCGAAGCTTCGGATAGGAGCGTCGTTCGTTTCGGTCACGGTGGCCGGCTTCCGGGTCGGGGGGTGGTGCTCGATCGCGGCGGGGGAACGCATCACTTCTTCGATGCGAGCGGGACCTACCCCGTTGTTCGGGGCCCAGCGTCATAGCCCGAATCGCGGCCGGGAGCGAAAGCGATCGTCAGAAGGCGCCAGTCAGCGTCAACCCGCCCAACGTAGGGGCGACCCCTACCGCCGGACGATCGCCGCTCGGGGCGGTGAACCAGAGCACCGCCCCCCCGGCGATCGCGGCGCCACCGAGCGCAAAGGCCACGGTCGACACGAGCGCTGCGGACTCCGCGCTGCTCCGAAGGGAGAGCCCCGGACCGTCACAGGCGTCACTCGCGTTGCAGTGACCGTTCGAATTCGAGGCGCCGAGCTGCGACTTCGCGTGGAGTCCGAACGCGATTCCGACGACGACGCCGACCGCACCGGCCCCAGCCACGGCCACCGCGGCGATGCGCTGAGGGCGGCCGCGATCCTCGGCCGTGACGCGCGTGTCGTTCGGGGGGGGCGGAGCTTGAGGAGGTGCAGCGCTCGCCTCCGCAGGGGGCGGCGTGGGCGCGGCATCGAGGCGCGGGATGGCGACGGTCTGCGTCGAGGGCTCGGAGGCGACGCTGACCGTCGTCTGCCAGTCGAGCCTCCCCGGGGCCGACGCCGCGACGGCGTGCACCCCCGGATCGACGGGCACCGCTTCACCCCACGAGGCACGACCGACCTCGACTCCGTCGCGCTTGATCACGAGACCCCTGACGTCGGCCTCGGGCGAGACGCGCACGACGACCTTCGAGAGGAGCGGCTCGAGCCGCGCGGAGTTCTCGCGCGCGATCGACTCGCGCTTGTCCCCCTTGCGTGCCGCGGCTCCTGCGGCCTCGTGGAACTCCGCCCACGCACTGGCCGTCTGTCCGTTCTTCTCGAAGCAGTCGGCGAGCCCGAGCATCGTTCCGATCCCGGGATCGCGGCGCAAGCTCTCGGCGAACTTCGGGCATGCGTCCGCATAGGCGTGCGCGATCATCAGCCGCTTGCCTTCGTCGAACGCGGCCTGTGCGGCGGCCTTGTCTTCGGCCGTCTGGGCGAGCGCCGCGCGCGGGGCGAGCAACGCCAGCACGACGAGC
>Ga0302319_10000994_pt1 | contig 63515 bp, 25 predicted proteins | sample Bog_T0_2_FD_203319 | JGI IMG/M metagenome (GOLD analysis project Ga0302319, IMG submission 203319) | Peat permafrost microbial communities from Stordalen Mire near Abisko, Sweden - Bog_T0_2 | ecosystem: Environmental > Terrestrial > Soil > Wetlands > Peat | place: Sweden: Abisko, Stordalen Mire...
CCCTGGTTATTTTTCCCTCTGAATTCACCGGCAAAGCGTCGACATAAGTGAAATAGCGCGGCAGGGTAACGGCCTCAAAATGGGTTTTGAGGTCGGTTCTGAACTTTTTGTCCGCCGCCAGCCGCCCAATTTTCCCCAGCCGCGTTTTTCCTCGTCTATTCAAAGCGATCACCGCGCCCACACAACGCCGGCCCGAATTTCCACGGGCGAATACGGTTAAAGCGGTTCGGTTGACCCAGGAATGGTGATTAAGACGGGCTTCCATATCGTCAAGCGAAAACCGTTTTCCGGCGATTTTAACCACGCGGTCCACACGCCCGTTGGTCAAAAACCGGCCGTCCATAAAGACCCTGGCTTTGTCGCCCATGGCGTACCAGCCCTCGCTGTCCGAAGCGGTCGCGAAGGGCGATAAAACACGCAGCCGGTTATCGTCATGGGCGGCGGCGAAAACGGACACCCCGCGAAGCGGAGTCCAATATTCGCTATCACGCCTGCCGTTTTGAATCCGCCATCCCACACCGCCCGTCTCTGTCGAACCGAAAACCTCAATGACGGACAATCCCCAACGGTCCCGGATTACTTTCGCCGTCTGCTTTTTCAAGGGCGCTCCGGAGGAAAAAATAATTTGACACACCAATGGACTCTTCTCTTTCCCCGGCGCGCAGGCGTAATCCAAATGGGCCGGCGAACTGACCAGACAGACAGAGGACAAAATTTGCCGCGCCAAGAATATTTCCTCCCAAAGGAGCGGGGTTTCAGACACGAAAGGACGTCCGGCGCAAAGGGGCCATAAAAGCTTAAACAGCAGACCATAAATATGCTGGTGGGAGACGGTGGACAAAACTGCGCAGTCCCCGAGTCTGCCGCCAAATGTCGCTTCCTGTGCCGCTAGTTCCTCTTCAAGATTCGCCAGAGTTTTCGGCACAGCTTTTCTTTCTCCGGTTGAACCGGAGGTGTAAATTTTGAGAAGAACTTTCTGTCTGTCTAAACGCTTCCATTGCCAATGACGCGCGGAAAAAGCCGTGGGGACCAGCACCGGCAGTTTACTGTTCGCAAAAGGATAGTCGCTGACAATACCGCAATACTCGTCCGCTATTTCCGCCAGGGTGCCCGGCTGAAGATTGGGCGGCAGTACGGCGACATTATCGGTCTGCCATAAAGCGCACAGGCCGACCGCGAAAGCATAGCTGGAGGGCGAGGCCACAAGCCATTGCCCTTGCGGCTCGCGTTTTAGTTTCACGCATAAACCCGCAACCTGTTTTGAAAAAGTTTCCCAATCAACTGGTTTTCCTTTTTCAAACGCCACGACGCCGTTAGGTTTGCGCTTACTAATGAACAATTCTGATAATGATAAAAACTGGGGGACCATATATTTTCTCCGGAAGAATCCGTACAAGAAAATTCTACTCTAAAGCATAAATTCATAGTCGGTTTTGATAGGCTCAATTTTCATCGGCTATCAAAATGATAAAATATTTCCGGTCAAAAATTAATGACGGCGGTCATGTTTTCACCCGCCACAATGATTTCCAAGTATTGGCAATTTTTTGTGAAATAAAATTTTGATGCCCGGTCACGAAACACCGGAGACAACCGCTATCCCCGTAACACAAAAGGCCATGAAACTTTTGGTTTCATAGCCTTTAAAAAACGGGAGCTCTGAACGAAGACACTTTTTTAAGTGTAAATTTTTAATAGAAAAATAATGGTGACTCAATTAAGGCTTGGGTACTACCACTCACCGATAAATAAAAAAGGCTCTGAAACTTTATGTTTCAGAGCCTTTTGACGTAAATGGTGCCCGAGGTCGGACTTGAACCGACATGACCGTGAGGTCGATAGATTTTGAGTCTTATACGGACATTCGGAGAAGCGTTTCAGTTTTTAAATAAATTTAGTCTTTCCCCAACAAAAAGGCCTTGTTTGGCTCTTTTTAGAGTCAAACAAGGTTCTTCATTTTGACGGCTTTAGACGACAATAAACGAAGAAAAATGAAATTATAAGAGACGTATAAGAGACGAAAAAAAACGCTTTCACCGTGCGGAAACACGAGTTTTTTCAAGAGTGGCTTATGTTAAACTCCACTGGCTTAACGTTCTTTTTCGGAGGCATTTTTTGGAAATTTTCAGACCTTCATTACTTCTTTTAGCGATACCGTCTTTGATATTCGCTCAAACGGCGTCCGTTCCGACAGCGTCTGCCGCCACAGTCGTATCAGCCGACGCCCCAAAGATTTATTGTGCTGACCCCAATTTTGATTTCTATAACGTCGATGAGGGCGGGGATATTGTTCATCTGTTTCATATCGCGAATCAAGGAAAGGCGACTTTAACCATAACCAATGTTTCGACTTCCTGCGGCTGTACGGCGGCGGTTGAGGATAAAAAGGAAATTCCACCTGGCGGGATCGGTGTCATTACGGCCACTTATCACACTAAAGGGCGTCCGGGGCACGCCACTAAAATCATCACCGTTACGTCCAATGACCCGGTAAATCCCAACTATCAAATAAAATTGGATATGACGGTTATCCGGGACATCGATATTCAGCCCGATAAAGTTTATTTATATAATGTTCAGCATGGTCAGTCCCAAACTTCCACAGTAAATATCATAGGCAAGCCTGATTTGCTTCTCAAAATCTTATCCGCCCAATCCACGAATGGCGTGGTGACGGTAACTAGCATTACTCCCAATGTCGATCAGGCGACTCATCAGTATGGCGCGAACCTTCAGGTCTCTTTGCCGGCCACCCAGCCTATCGGAAATTTTACCGATACCCTGAAAGTTCAAACCAATGACAAGGAAAAGCCTGAACTGGACATTGATGTTTTGGGGGAAGTGGTTGGAAAATTTACTTACTCACCGCATTCGGTTAGCTTTGGGCCGTATCAAAATACACCCATCGGAATTTCTTTTACACCAAAAGACCCCCAGCATTTCACGATTCAGAAGGTGGAATCGACCCATCATTTAGTCCGTCCCGAGATAAAGAAATTGAATTACGCAGGTGGAGTTACCCAGTATCAGGTGTTGATCTATCCACCGCAAAATGTGCCGACGAACAGCGACGGCAAAGATGCCATTTTGGTAACGACGAATGATTTGGACCAACCGCAGGTAACCATTAACGTTCAAGCCGCCAAATAGAAAGCTGTGGCGTTAAATTTTTTACGTTTTCTCAATCACGCCGTTTCAGAATAACTTTTTGTACTTCCGGAAGTTTCAAAAAAATATCAAAAAATGCATTCGCAAATACATCACTACTTTCGGGAGTCAAATGCATACCATCGAAGGTTTCAAGACCTTCAAGTTTTGGAAGAACACACAAAACACTTAATTTCTTTGCCTCTTCTCTGACAAAATCAGAATTCTGTCCGTCAGGCACAAAAGTCAATATCACTTTGGACCCTCGATGCTGCATATCATTTATGAATTTTTTGGCCTGTTCAAAATATAAAGGGTTAATATTACTTTCCCTCTGATCCACAACAATAGGGTGATGTTCGCCAGACTCATTCTCCAAAAACAAAAAACCATTATCAGGAGAACATAACGCATAGAATTCTTTTCCTTGGTTCGCCTTGAAAAAATAAAAACCAGGAATAAATTTCCTCAAATAATATTTTGCCAGCCATTGATAGTAATTAACATATGTACTTGACCAACTATGCCACCAGGAACCTGTCATCGCCTCTTTTTGAAAGGGCCATAATTTCGGATTAAAAAAATTATCATCGTTCACAATAATGAACCGAGGATACAGTTGGTTTCGAAGAATGATTTCTTCACTAAATGGAAAGTTATCTCCCGGACCCGCCAAACTAAAAAATTTCAAACCACTTTTTTTCTCAGCATTCCGGATCAATTGATCCCGAAACGCGAAAAAAGGCCTGGAGTTTCCCAAAATTAAAACGTCTGCATTCCTCGCCCGAGAAATCAACGGACCAATGTCATAATAAAGAGCATTATTTATATCGATTTGCCCATGGGCTTCGAATAAGGAAAATGAATCCCAATCTCTATAGTTTGGTGGGAGAGGGTCTATATGCACCCATTCCGGCTTATAAATGGTAATCAGTCGGCCTAGGATGAATAAAAACAAAAAGAGGCAAATAAAAACAGTTATGATCCTCGCGAGCGTGGCGCTCTTGGCTTTCTTAAAAGTGGAAATAAATGAAAGCATTGTTCCCGCCTGATATTGAGAATACGCAATAAATCATGAAGGCACACCAAGCCGCCTTTTCCATAGGCTGAGGGACATTCAGCCAATTTCTTTCCGCTAAAAAACCCCTCAAATGCAAGGCCACTACCGGAAGCGTAAAGGCAAGACCCGCAACTAGCTTTTGTCCTGTTTCCCAACCCCAGTTTCCGCTGAAACAATTACTGATTAAAGTCACGGCCTGGTCCATATCTTCAGACCTGAAATAAACCCACGCTAACAATACAACCGCTTGAACCACTAAAAACCACAACCCAATGACCCAGGATGGCCATTTATCCGTCCGGTCTAAACTCGCAACCCGTTCAATTACCAAAGCTATTCCGTGAATCGCGCCCCATACGACAAAAGTCCACGCGGCCCCATGCCAAAGACCCGCTACAACCATCACAAAAAGGAGATTGGCATAAAGACGCAATTCGGACACACGATTCCCACCCAAGGGGATATATAGATAGTCCCTCATCCAATGGGACAAGGTGATATGCCAGCGTGACCAGAATTCCCTAAATGAAACAGCTATATAAGGATTATTAAAGTTCTGAGGTAGCCGAAACCCTAATAAATAGGCCGAACCCCTGGCGATACTGGTATATCCCTCAAAATCCGCGAAAATCTGGCATCCAAAAAAGAAGGCCAACAACAAGGCCGCCGAGGAGGGACAACTCGCGATAAAGTCTTTACGCCAATAATTGTTAACGTAATCCCCTAAATTATCAGCCACAACCTTTTTAAGAAAAAACCCACGTACTATCAGGTACCCGCCTTCCATTGCCACTCCAAGCCACATCTTCCGCTTCCGGTCGAATTGATAAATCAATTCCCTGGCCCGCACAATCGGCCCTGATACTAAGTGGGTAAAAAAACTTACGAATAAAAGGAATCGCCAGTACCGCCGTTCAGGTGGAATTACCCCTCGGTAAACATCGATCGTATAGCTCATACTTTGAAAGGTAAAAAAAGAAATGCCCAGCGGTAGCGCCAAATCCACTTGCATGTTTGCCAGAACTGGATGGTCAAAAATGTATGAAAAAACCTTAATACTATCGATCAGGAATTGGGAATACTTATAAAACCCCAGAATTCCCAGATTTGAAATGATGGAGATTGCCAGACAAAAACTTTTAAGCTTGCTATTAGTGGTTTCTGCGATCTTACGACCCATGTAGAAATCAATAGCCGTTAATCCTAATAGAAGAAAAAGGTATCGCGGAATATAAGAAACGTAAAAAACTAAACTAGCTCCCAATAAAAACAAGAGATAATAATTTTTATTTTCAAACTTTCTTAACATCCATCGAATAATCAGAGAAACAAGAAGGAGAATGAGATATGAAATTGAAACAAAACTCATCTAAAATCTCCGGAAATTGGGAGCATTGACAGACCTAATGTTGCAATCAATCACAAGAGATATTATTCATTTAACAACCGGGTGACAAAAAAATGTTAGAAACGTCAAAAAAATCAACAAGTAAATCTGAATTAAAACGCTTATTGAACCATTACAATCAAAGACAAAAATTTGAATCGATCAGACAAAAACCATCAAGAGATCTTCGCGACTATTTTCTCATAAAAACGCCTCCTGAACATTCGTCTTTAACAAAATTCATTTGAAACTATTTCAATAAATTAAAAATTAAAATCTGAATACAATAATAAGCTCCTAACAAAGCCAATAGCTGTGCAAAAAAAACAAAAGCTTTTGACTTTTTCAGCTTATCCCCTATATACGCAAGGATAAAAATAAATAAAAAACTAATAAAAATTTTCAATGAAGTCTTGCTCCAAAGAACAAAGTCACCCATAAAGCCATCATAATTATGGTTGAAGTTAATTACAAACCAACAAAAGCCAAGACAAAATATGTTGTTCAGAAAGTTAAGTTCATATTCTTTTTTCATTAATTACAAGTCTTCTTTTTGCAGTTATCGAGGCAGTTTTGATACGTTAAATAAGCAGCGGTATCACACCTGCTTAAAATTACTTCATCCATTTTTTGCGCAACGAGATAGCACCCCGCTATCCCCGCCGCTTTACCTTTGGCAAGCGTCACACAGAGTGCAAAAGCAGCAATCGACGCTAGGTCAGCAATGGTCGTACAATTACTAAGGTTCTTATTGTACGCGATTCTACAATCGCCAGCACAATCCAATCCTAAAGGATCAATTAAATTAATCGGATTATTTTTAGAATATGCATATAGGTCCGGACCAGTTGGTTTATCTAGATTAAAATTAACAAACTCTCCCAATGGGTCTCGGTTAAGCCATCTTCCTTTTTCAGCGTCATAAGCTCTGTACCAAGTCAAATTTAGATGGGTGGTTTTATTAATATAAAATCCTGTATAACCAAAATCGGAATCAAGATTAACCATTACTTTAAATTGACGACCATAGCTGTCATAGTCATAACTTGCTTGAAGAGTTCCGTTAGAATCTGTCATTTCTCTAACACTCCCCAATTTATCTTTGGTATAGAAGTAATTAACAGAATTGATCTGCTCTCCCTGATTAAAAAATTGTTTTACTACTGTATGTCCAGTAGAATCTCGGTCTTGGCAAAGCTTACTATCACACCAAATAAATGTATTCGTCGTTAATACTGTACTTCCGTGCAACTCGTTGATACTCACCCTTCTCCCTATCCCGTCGTAGGTCATCCGAATGGTGTCTGCCACACTGGTTGGTTGCGGGTTGAGGTAGACAACTCCAACTAAACGATTTTCTACATCCCACTGGTACGTTTTATCTCCATCATTGACGAGATTGCCATTCGCGTCATATTGAAATGGTTGAGTATTCAAAACATGATTTTTGACATTGTTTACAGTTCCATCAAGACCCACCTCGGTCACAGTTAACGGAGTAGTGTTTCCCGGTGCCGGTTGTATGTTGGTTGAGTACGTGAAACTGCTATTTTCTTGAACTCCTTGGCCATTAACCGTGACGGAAGCGGCCCGATTTGAAAAACCTACAATCTGAATCGGTTTAGGCGTTATATTCGTTAACTGATTTAGATTATTCGTTCCGAAGGTATGTAAAAAATCAGGTGTCTGCTCTACCGTTCTATTCCCAGACGCGTCATACCCATAAGTAACCGAGTGATTTGCCGTCAAATTATCAAAACCACTGCTTCCGCTTACTAAGGTAACACCTTCAAGTTCACTGTCAGCGTCATAGCCCATCCCGTAAGTCTTGGCGTCACTTGATTTGTTATCCAACTGTTGTTGCCAAGTTTTGATATCGCCAGTGGGACTGTATGTATAGCTAAACTTTGCCAGAGTTTGCCCGCTAGTACTTCCTCCACCAAGGTTTGTTAAATCTTTTAAACTTCCTGAATTCCCAAGAGGATCTCCCGAAGTAAAATAATCCATTTTTGTCTGCTGTCCATTTGGATAATTGATTTGTGTCAACCGGGCTGAATTAGGGTCATATGTATAAACGAACCCACCCAAGGCATTTTGCACTTGCGTCAATTGCCCCGTCGAGTTGAATCCGTACGTTTCATGATTTCCATCAATCGCCCGGCCCACCATTCTGCCATCGTTGTCATAGGTATAAGTAATATTGGTTGTAGTGGTTCCGACGGGTTGAGAAATAGTTTCAACCTTATTCCCACCCACTTGTCCTATTGGATAATACGTATAGTTTGTCATACCTGTTCCATCCGTCATCTGGGTTATCCTGCCCAAAACTAAATCGTATTGAAAGCTGACATCGGAAGTAGGATTAGCCATATTGAAATAGTTCGTATTCAGTAATCTATCGTCCACATCATAGACATACTCCGTGTTTTGTTTCAGAGCATCCGTCATGAGGCTCAAGCGACCTTCTCCTGGATCATATTGGTACGTATAAAAAGACTGGTCAGCATAGGTCTTTTTAATTACCCGACCCTCAATATCATATTGCCAGCTAGTCTGGTTGCTTTTTGGATCTGTGATAGAAGTTAAACTTCCGCAAGAACACCAACCATATTGTGTCATTTGCAACTTAGGGTCGGTCATTGAGGTTTTCCTGCGATCCGCGTCATAAGCATAACTGGTTGTTCTAAACTTTCGATCGGTATAGCTCGTCAAATCCAGCTTGGTATAACCATATCTCTCGTCGGTTCCATCGGGATAGTCAACTTCCTTTATCCTGTCACCATCATCGTAATGATATGTCAGCGTTCCTTGCACCGCATTTGATCGGGTATATACGCGACCCACATTATCATACGTATAAGTAACACCCGCCCCCTCTTGTGGCGGAGTTACACTTAGCAAATAGCCCTGTCCGTTGTAGTTGTAACTAGTCAATTCACCCATGGGTGTTGTGGAGGATAAAATCTGGCCTGCCGAGTTGTACGTGTAATCAGTAGTCTGACCATCCGCACCGGTTGAGGTAAGAGATTCGTGTTGGCTGTTATAAGTGTTGCTGGAAAGAATTTCGCCGTTACCGTCTGTGGTATTCAAAAGGTCGACCCCATTTGAAGCGTAGATGTAATTAAAAACCCGTCCTTTGGGATCGACGGTTTGAGTGACCAATCCAAAAGAATTATAAGTGTGTGTGGAAACCTGATCTTGGGTCGCTCCATTCGCGTCAACAAAAACTCGTCCTACAGCCGTAGGGACCCAAATAGCACTAGTCCCAGCTTGGTTAGTCGTTCCCGGATAATTGTAAAAAATACGAGAATCAAGTGGTTTTTTTAATCCGCCCAGAAAAAACGACTGCTGCAAATTAGGTGTTTTGTACCAGTCATATTCGGTTGCTGAGGTGGATTCTAACGGGGCGTTCGCCATAGCATTTTTATCCCAATAAAGGGTTGGTCCGTCGGTAAATTCAGGCTGTGTCATTCCCGTAGGAAGTCCTGGATAATTGTTTGGTGGTCCCTGTTGAAAAATCAGGAATCGCGCGTGTTCTTGTAAACCCATGGGGTCTGTCATGTTGATTTCCCTTTGGCCAAAATCACTGGTTGTCCCAGTGTAATCAAAGCTGGTTAAACCGTAGGGTGTTGTCATAGTGCCAACCCAATCGGCGGACAAGGCGGAAGGGGGATTGTAAGTAAAGCTGGTCATGAGGCTCAACTGATCCGTAATGGATTGCAAATGGCTGTTTGAATCATAGGTAAATTTAGCCATGCGACCGAAAGGATCCGTAATACTAGTAATTTTATAGGGATCTTCATCGTTATAACTGAAACTTGAGATTTGACCGATGGCATCCGTGACCGAACTTATCCGGTTCATATTGTCATATTGAATATTCAACACATTGCCATTGGGGTCTACTGTCTGAGTTAAGAAAGACTGGACTGTACCTATTCCGACCACTGTCAACCCATAAACTTCGGAATGGCCGTTGGGGAATTGCTTCGTGAATGCGGAGGGGAGCCCTGCCGCAGAACCGCTGTTAAAGGTCTGTGTACCCTGTACAAGAGCTTGTTCATACTGGGTATTGGCTCCCAACGCGGTCAGGGTATCTTCTCCGCCTCCGGTTATTACCGTATATCCGCTGACTTGGCCCTGGTTTTGAGGGTCGCACTAATTAAAAAGATCGTCTTCTCTTAAATCTTCTAAAAGCATTACAGGTAAAGCAAAACAGCCAAATCCGGGTCTCTCCTTTCACAACTGAAATTCGACATTTGTCATATACGTGTCATTCAACTCCCAAACTTCGTGTCATTGAACTCCCTGACCTTATCCAGGGCTATTTTGCGGTCTTCCCGATCCACTTGGTCATACCGCCTGAAAACCGCGTTGGTCTTATGTCCGCTGACACTCATTATTACTGAATCCGCCACACCCGCCTTTCGCATATTCGTCACCGCACAATGACGAAGGTCGTGGAAATGGAAATTCCCTAACCCTGCTTTCTGGCAAGCGTTTCGAAATCCTGTCCTGCAAGCCGTCAGCTTTTTCCCCTTGTAGGTGAAGATATAGGGACTTCCTATAGTCTTGGGAACCCGCATGATGATTGCCTTCAACTTTTCATCAATAGGTATTTCCCTTTTTTCCAAGGTTTTCGTATCCTCCGCCTCAAGAAGGATAATCCCCTTTTTAAAGTCCACCTGATCCCACCGCATCCCCAAGATTTCACCTTTTCTCATGGCAGTGTAATAAGCCAACTCAACCATGAATTTAAGATGTAAAGGGCAATGTTCGAGAAGCCTCTTAAACTCCTCTGGGGTTAACGTCCGATCCCTAGGAATTTCCTTAAAAAGCTTTATCCCCTCAATTGGATTCCTATCAATCTGCCTGTTTAACTTCGCCCTATTCACGATAGTTTTTAAACAGGCGATATCCCGATTGAGGGTAGCGGCCTTCATATGGGTTCCTTTAGGCTTTCCGGTTTTTCTTCTCCAGTTCAAATAGCTTTCCACAAGATCAATGTTCAGACTTTCCAGAAGCTTGTCACCAAAGAAAGCCCTGAGATTTGCGACATAATACTTGTCCCTATGGAAACTTTTCTTTCTGGATATGGAATAAGCCATAAAAGAATCGGCGGCTTCGTTGAAAGTGATCTTTGGTTTCTCAGAATCCAAAAATTTGTTTTCAACGATGGCTTGCAAGTGTTGGGCTAAAACTTTCTTCGCTTGTGGCAAAGGAATGTCTCCCAACCGAACCCTTTTACGTTTTCTCCCTCCTTCCTCCTGAACAAAAAAATCTAAAAAATATCCCCCTTCATCCTTGCGAAGATGTTGGGGCAAACCATGAACATTAGGTTTGCTCATCTCTTCCTCCTAATGTCCCTAGCAATTTTCATTTTATCAGGGCTTAGTGAAAATTCCAAATTCCCCTTTGTTCAGGACTGAGTGTCCCAGTAAGAAATGAGATTGTTTGTTTTGACTGATTATTGTTTTCAGCTGTTTGATTCTTGGACTCGGTGTCTGCACTTGGAACCAGCTTGGGATTTGGAATAATTCCATCGTCTTCTGGGAGTCAGTGGAGCGCGTTTACCCGGATGTATCCCAACTGGTTCAAAGTAATCTTGGTCAGTCCTATCAGCAGGCTGGCCGCCTGGACGATGCCCTCAGGGAATATGAAAGGGCGCTTGCCATCCCCCCCTCAACCCTTACGTCCTCGACCTTAAGGCGCAAATATTATTAAAAGAAAACAAAATTGACGAAGCTATCGAGGCTTTGAAGACAGCCATCACACTAACACCCGTAGATGATCCAACAGTTCCCTATCAGCATCTTTGGATGGCTTACCAAACTAAGGGCCTCCAACCCGAGGCCTTGTCGCTGATGGAACTAGCCAGCCAAAAATACCCAGACTCCGCTCTCTGCCAATTTTACTTGGGCATTAGTTGCTGGAATTCCAAACAACTTGAAAATTCTCAAAAGGCATTTCAGAAAGCTTTAAATTTGGAACCCACAAACCCGGAATACATCAACACTCTGTCGTCCTTTTATCAGAAAACAAGGTTGAGAAAAAGAAGTGATTGATTCACATAAATAGGGATCGAAAGGCTTTTGCAGAAACTCCACGGTTATTTGACCATTGGAAAAATATATTTCACTCAGAGGTCTTATTCAAACGCCGTTGATCTATTTCAAACAGCCGCGCAAATACAGCCCGGCAATCCGGGAATTTTTCAATGCCCGGGCTCAGTTTACAAAAAGCAGGGCAAGAGGATTTTGCGGCTCAAAGTTATGAGAGGGCCAAAGACTTGGAAAGCCGCGCTCATTAAAAAAGTTAATAACTGAAATTTCAACTACGAACTATCGAAAAGAAAGAATACCCAGTCCTTCCCGAAATCGAGAAGGCGTTTTAAGGGGTAATCCCCAGATTATCTTGCACCGATTGCGTTGATCCTCCTGAAGTGGTTCCCGTCAATATAAAAGTGTAGTCTCCGGCTGGCAGCTCTTTGCTGGGGTTGCTCACTCCCGGATAAACATAGGTATAAGTATTCGAGCCATCCTGCCCGCTGAAGGCGGCTGAAAATACCACGGATCCTGAGCTGTTTTTCAGAATAACCGTAATTGAGGCGGGCGCAGTTAAAGTAAAGAAAATATTCACATTAGCCGGTCCATGAATTCTGTCGATGACGCTGGGGCTAATGCTGAAACCTCCAATGGACAATGGAACGGATGTCGGGGTGAAAGTAGGCGTAGGCGGCACAGGGGTGTTGGTGGATGTAGGTGGTACAGGGGTCTTGGTTGGTGTTTCTGTCGGCGTTGCCGTGGGTTGCGCAACGACCGCCGTATTCGTCCAGGTAGCGGTTGGTTGAATAATAACCGCAGTATTGGTCGCGGTAGCCGTTGACTGTGCGATGACCGGGGTATTCGTCAAAGTGGCTGTCGGTTGAACAGCCACAACTGTATTGGTAAACGTGGGGGTTTGAACAACTGTTGTACTGGTCCCGGTTAATACCGGCGTATTAAGGCCAACTACATAAACAACTACCTGCGCCTGGGCTTCCTGTCCATTAGCAATGGCCACCAAATTAACCGTATAACTTCCGCCCGACACCGAATTGCCGTTGGACAAACCGCTCCAATAGATTCGATTCAGGCCGCTTTGACCGCCGAAATCACCCGTCGTATATATCTGCTTCAATAGTGTGTTGCCTGATCCATCCTGTATTGATTCCTGCACTTGTGCCGCCTGGCTCAAGCTATAGGTAAAGGTCGCCTGACCTTGAGAAGGGTTAAAGGATGACGGACTAGCGCTAAGACCGGTAATCATCAAGCCACCCGTGTTTGGCGAAGCCGAAACCGTCGCCGTCACCTGCGCGGCCGTTTGCAAAACAAATTTCTCCACCCGGTTATTCCCCGTATCGGATACATAAACATTCCCGCCGACATCCGCCAGCACCTTGCCCGGTTGGTCAAACTGACCTTGCGCCGGTCCATATCCACCCCACGATGCCAGACAATTTCCGTCCAACCCCAATTTCAAAACCTCATCCGTTTGGCTATCCGTCACCCATATGCGTCCATTGGAATAGTAAATAGCGGAGGGATTCCATGCCCCAAATGGACCGCTCCACGATGTTTTCTTTTCAAAATCCGTCCCATAAATATCTATCGTTTGGGTTTTGTTATTCAAAACATACACATTCCCCGAATCGTCCACTGACGCGTCCGCGTACTGCCCAGACCACCCCAGCCATCCTGAATATAGATAATTTCCATTAACATCAAAGCAATGCAAAGCAGGACCGTCCAAAACAAACAATCCACTTGGATAAGCCTTCACCGCGACCGGATGATTCAAGATCGTTTCACCCAATAAGCCTGTTGTCGGGCTTAATATTTGAACTCGCTGATTACCCGTATCCGCCACATATAATTGACCGCTTCCGTCGATGGCCAAATCGTAAGCCTGATTCAATTCACCCGAACGAGTGCCATAGGAACCTATTGTTTGAATTGGTGAGCCGGTTGCGGAAAAAACCTGTACAAGTTGATTTTGATAATCCAGCACATTTAAGTTAGACCCGTTTAATCCCAACCCGCCGGGCACACCCTTATTAGCCAGTAAGTAGGATTGTGAAAACTGCGGATTTCCCACTGTGACTGTAATTTGCTGTAAAGTTGAATTGTTTTGATCATTTTGTAACCGCAATTGATAACTGCCAGCCTTGAGTCCCCTTACATCCCAAGACGCCATCCAATAGCTTCCTATGTTCTGCGCGTTGATCGGCTGCCAACTTGTTCCATCCGACGACCATTCCAATTGCCAATCATTGCTTTGGGGTTTTATCGCTATTTGAACAATCCCACAAACCTGTTCCCCATCATTCGGCGAGGCAATGAGGGGTGGATTGGCCACTGCCGCCGGGATCGCTAAAGGAACCAACGGCTCTTTTCCCGTTTGAGTGTCCGGCTGGCTTGCGCTTTCCCATTCCGACACTAAAGTTCCCTGGTAATACAATCCGACCGTTGAGTTTTCAAAATAATCTTTCCCATTACCCGCTTTGGGCGATTGGCTGTAGCTTTGGTCGGCTTCTATAAGACCCCAATTTTTCAGGTAATACTCAAAATAGGCGTTTTTCCAACGACCTCCCGCCGGAAGCATCAATAAACTTTGCGCCTTCAATCCTACTAGCCACTCCGCTTTTTCATTGGCCGGGTACACCGAAAACCGCTTCATGTGCTCCACATTGGCAGTCAAACCTGAAACCACACCTAAATTATTTCCATCAGCGTCTTCAACCGACCCCGAATTCCAAGTTTTCGCTTCCACAACGCCTTTCCCATGTACCCAAAACCGAACTTCCAAATCCGACAAATTGACCGGCTGTTGGTCGTTATTAATTACCTCAAACCGCCAGCCTGAAAATTTGGTTTCCGAACTAATATGTCGCACTTTGAGATCAAGCTTAGGTGTAGCTAACGTCTGGGCAGTTAATCCTTCAGTCCATAACAACAACCAACCCAACACCAATACCCAGATAGTTAAGACCCGGAAAGAGTTATTTATGATTTTCATATTTAATCTCCTTCAAGGTAATCATGGCGTTGGTATCGGTGTGCAATAAGTGATGGTGCAAGGAATCTGTCCCGTATTCGGATCCACATCCCCATTGGTATCCGTTACTTCCTGCACCAATACACCATTGTAGAAAAGGGCGTAATAGGGGCTGTCATGGAAACTGTTGTCCGTACAACTGGTGCCGCTGCCCATATGGGAATAGTCATCCGCCCAATCATCGTTGTCCATTTGGGAGTTGTTCCGTCCCAACTGGAACATATCTCCCTGTGACTGCCAATACCCGCCATTTGCGGGAATAACCACTGCGTCTGTAGCGCCGATCGTAAAGGTAACCGATTGGTTGGCAAAATGACCCGATATGGCCGTACAGGCCGGGAACGAACCATGGCTGGTAGAATATCCCGATATGTTCACATTCGAGCAATTTGTCCCGCCCGCGCCGCAAACCTGCCCCGAGGAGTTGCTAAATGCATCCATGTTCTCGGTACCGCTTTCATATAGCCACGTAACAACATTCACATTCGCCAGAGTAACCGGCGTGGAACCATAGTTATAAATCCTTGCCCCGAACTGCTGTTCTTCGCCACCCATACCATCGCAAGCAATTTGCAAGTTCAGCTTGGGACCCGTATAAGTCAGGCAATTTGGTATAGCTATTTTTGTCGGTGTAGAAGTTGGCGTGAAAGTGGCCGTAATTGTCCGCGTATTGGTAGGAGTATTAGTCGCCGTGTTCATTTGTGTTTTAGTTGGGGTATTGGTTGCGGTAATTTCTATCGGCCCTAAAACATCGACATCGGTTCTAACCACTCCACCCGTAATTGTTGGTGTTTTAGTCGGCGTTTTAGTTGGTGTGAAAGTATTCGTCTTGGTAGGTGTAATCGCAGGGGTATTTGTTTTCGTAAAAGTCAACGTATTGGTGGGCGTTTTGGTTGGCGTGTTAGTGGCCGTAAAAGTTTTTGTATTGGTAGGGGTAATAGTTGGTGTATTTGTTTTTGTAAATGTGCTAGTAGCCGTTTTAGTCGGTGTATTCATCGGTGTAAAGGTTTTTGTGTTGGTAGCCGTAATCGTAGGTGTGTTTGTTTTTACAGGTGTATTGGTCGCAGTATTTGTCCTGGTATTGGTAGACGTGTTAGTCGGCGTGTTTGTTTTTGTAGGCGTACTGGTCACAGTATTTGTAGGCGTGTTAGCCGGCGTGTTTGTTTTTGAAGGTGTATTGGTAACAGTATTCGTCAGTGTAATGGTTGGCGTGGGAGTTTTAGTATTGGTTGGTGAAGGCGTAAAAGTAAGCGTAGGAGTTTTGGTATTTGTTGGCGAAGGCGTAAAGGTCAGCGTTGGAGTTTTAGTATTCGTTGGCGAAGGCGTAAAGGTCAGCGTTGGAGTTTTAGTATTCGTCGGCGAAGGCGTAAAGGTCAGCGTGGGGGTTTGGGTATTCGTCGGCGAAGGTGTAAAAGTAAACGTGGGAGTTTGAGTATTCGTTGGCGTATAAGTCGGCGTGTAAGTGTTAGTAGGCGTGTTTGTTATAGTATTAGTTGCCGTAGGTCTGGGACAAACCGGATTACAAGGAGGTTCTAACCCCGTTTGCGGATCAGGCACATTGTGTGATGTATATTCGGCGCAAGGCACACCATAGTAATAAAGTACAAAATGGCTATCCGAAACATATTGATAGGGTGATATTTGATCCGTGCAACCGTCTGCCTGAACGGCCGGTTCCTGACTGTAATCATTGGCATCAGAGTGATTGGCTATATCCACCAATGTATCCACCCAAGACCCACCCGGTGGAATCACCGATGGATCCGTAGTTGAGGTCGTCAATTCCCAATTGGAATAACGGGTGGGTGTATCCAATGTGTCGGTACAGTTCGTCACCGATAGCGCCGTCAAGTTAAGATTCGCCAGCGGCGTACCCGATGAAGGATTATTGTTCGAGGACCAATATCCCGCATCTTCGACGTCAACCGACAAAGTGGTCGCCGGATCATTTATCCACATGGCTATCGACAAGGCCGAAAGGGATACCGGCTGAGTATCCGTGTTATACACCTGGAAGCGGAATTTAATGTCCGTCGGTGACTGACACTCCACTTTGCGGATTTGTAGATCCAGTTGCGGATTTGTTCCGCAGGCAATGCGGGTAAAGGTGGGTGTCGGGGTAAAGTTTGGCGTATAGGTATTGGTAGCTGTATTGGTAAAGGTGTTCGTTTCAGTATTCGTAGGTGTATTAGTCGCCGTATTGGTAGTTGTATTCGTCGGCGTTAAAGTGGGAGTAACCGTTGGAGTCCAGGTAGGCGTATTAGTTGGTGTTGGTGACGTAGGACAAGAATTTTTCGGCAATACCAGACCCAAAATGCTCATATCCCCCACATAACCGTACGCCAACATCGAAGGCGGCATTGAATAGAAATTCATAACCGTGTTAGGGGTCACAGCGCTGACTTCAGCCAGACCTTGAGGACCAAGGGGAGTTTGATTCAGCCATAGGTTTCCATTCAAGTCCGTTATGATTCCAGACCCCGCGTATAAATGGGCTCCGCCGTTAATTCCGGCCGGATAACTGAACACCCAGGGAATAACTCCCAAGGTGCCGAGATTAATTTGATATACCGCCGATTGGTTGGCGCCATAGTTGCGGGTCATGACGTATAAATATTGATTGGCGTTTCCTCCCAGGGCAAGCGCCATGGCTTCGGGATAGGTTGTTCCGGTCGTTGACCAGATCACCGTTCCGGACATCGGCACAGGTGACGCCGCTATCGCTGCCGCCACCGCGCTAGCCGGGAATTCCACCACAGTCCCGAAACTATTTGTCGGATCCGTGCGATTCGTCATATATAAATTACCCTGGTTGTCAAAAACCAGATCCCTTGGATTCGATATGGTTGTTCCGGTCTCGATAGGAACTTGAACTGCAACCGTTGAATTGCCGCCCGGTGAAGGCACATAGAAAATTTTATTTTCGGTATCATCCGTGATAAATAGTTGTCCGCTCACCGGATCATAAGCCGAGACTTTCGCCTTCGCGCCAATTGCCCATGGTGTGGCTGTCACCTGGCCGCAACCATTGACCTCCATCACGTCTCCAGCATCGGTACCTATACCGTCATCAAGATCAAGACTCAGCAATAGTTTCGTAGGATCACTTCTCTCTACCGTTAGTCCGCCGATATCTCCAAAGCCAGGATTACTGAAAATATAAAAATTAGCGCTGGAAGGGTTCAACCCGGCGACAATTCCTAGATTTGAGCCGCCGCGCATGGCAAAAAGCACATCACCCGCCTGTGCCTGTGAATCCGTGCATATCGTCGCCGGCAAACTGAAACAACTTGGCGTGGATGTGGCGTGAACTCCACAAGGAGCTATTTGAACAATTTCCCCTTGAACAATACCGGCATTAACATTATTGAAAGTCGTATCCGAATAAACATTGCCCTGTGAATCCACCGCCAAACCCATACCTTCCGGCGGACATACATGATTAAGTGTAAATGCCGTCGGATCCACAGTCGTATTGGGGTTATATTCAAAAATTCCGTTCGAGGCGGCCACGTACAGATTCCCAGAGCTATCCGTTGTCAGTTCTGCCGGATTGGTTACCCCGGTGATGACCACTTGAGGCGGCCCAAATTGGGCGGGGTTTCCAAATTCATCGAGTTCATCTATCTGGTTATTGTTTGCGTCCGCCACATAGAGTCTGCCGTTCTGTATCAAAATTCCACCCAGCACACTACTAAAGACCGGCGACGTAATTGTCACAGTAGTTTCATATGTATGCGTAGTCGGATTCCAAGGGAATATCTGTACCTCACCCGGATTCTCTTCGCTCACATAAATATTTCCATTCGCGTCAACCGATATGCCCTGCGCAAAACCCGCCATAGATAAGGTTGTCAATAACTGCCCGGCACTATTGTATTTACTCAAATTACGCAGGCCTGGCACATAAACATTTCCTTGAGAATCAGCCGTTATGGCATAGGTGCCATCAAGTGTCTGGAAAGAACCTCCTGGTACTGGCGAAAGACTGGGGACGTTTAACTCTTGAACCTCGTTGGGGTTAACCACATAAAGTATTCCACTATGATTTATGCTACCTATTGCTATTTGACCGATCGAGCCAAAAGAGCCTGCCGGCCCAGCCGTGGCCGTTCCGACCACTTGGCAGCAAGAAGATGTTGCGGTGGGTGTAGGCGTGAAAGTCGGAGTCGGGAAATTGGCACAACCAAAAACCAATACGCGGTTATACTGCCGATCGGCCGCATAAACCTGTCCATTGACAGCCTGCAAAGCCACTGGGCCACCTCCCACCTGGTCGGAGAAGTTGCTGGCGGAAGGAGCTGTCGCGTTCGTGTTAGTGTTCATATCAGGCTGTCCCAACACCACATTGGCGGACGGATTCGCCGTGCCCGCTGGAATTTCGTTATAAACCAAAACCCTGTCATTCCCCTGATCAGCGACATAAAGCTGACCTTGGTTTACACAAACAGCCCTTGGTGCGTTAAACGCTTTGGCCGACAAGCCCGAATTAGCCGTCGCAAAACTCGCCTGACCCACCACGGCATCCGCCGCCAAGTCCGCACTGCCAGCCGTCAGGCTGTCGATGCCTTGACCGGCGTTGTTATAAATCAGAATGCGGTTGTTGGCGCTATCCGCGACATAAAGACTATTGCTCACGTTGTCCACCCAGATTTCAAATGGATTATCCAGAGTTTGTGAAGAGGGTGTAGAACCTCCCTGATTGGGTTGATAACTGACAAAATTAGGCTGTCCGATAACTTCATTGGCGCTTGCCCCATTGGATGTCGGCAGTGAGTTATAGACCAAAACGCGGTTATTGCCCTGGTCCGAAATATACAAACGTTGGCCGTCGTAAAAAACACCCGAAGGCTCGGAAAGGGTATTGGCGGAAACCGACCCATCCTGATTCGCGTCTTCGCCCGACATGTTTAACTGACCGATAACCACGTTCGCCGATCCATTGGCAGTGCCAAGACCCGGAGCATTGTTATAGATAAGAACACGGTTATTGTTGGAATCAGCCACAATCAGGGTCGTGCCGTTGCTCCAAACCTGGCGCGGTAACAGAAGAGTTTTGGCACTTGCGCTTCCATCCTGATTTCCCTGAGTGCTCACCAAATCCGGCTGGCCGATAACCGTCACCGCCGCTGGCCAGTTAGTCGTCGGAGCGGAATTATAAATCAGCACGCGATTGTTGGCGCTGTCAGAAACAAACAAAGATTGATTAACGACAACTGTGGGTAACGGAGTACATGTAGGCATTCCCTCTACTCCAAGACATTGTTGCGCATAAGCGCCATTCCCCACTACCTGGAAGACCCCTTCGGGTCCGTTCAACGATTGGGTATTGACCGGCGAACTGCTATCCGTAGTAAAGTTGGGTTGACCAATGACAAGTCCCGCGCTTTGGCCTGAAGAAAGCACACAGGCCGGCGTGGGAGTCGGGTTATTTTCACAGGTAAATGCAATGACGCGGCTGTTGTTAGGATCTGACACATAAACCACACCATTGGAAGCATACACATCTGATGCTCCGGTATTGATTTTTGAAGAAAATAAAAGATTGGCCAAGATCACATCCGGAGGAGGGTTGGTTGTACCTGTTGGAATTTGGTTATAAATCAATACATTATAATAATTCGAAACATAAAGCTGGCCATTGGACACACAGATCCCGGTAGGAACCACCAAATTGCCTCCATCGTCATTTATTTGGCCACTGGGAGCCCTGCCTGGATTTAAGTTAGAGGTAAAGCTGTTTTGACCAATAATTCCGTCAGCCGCAATATTAGTGCTACCCGACGGCCATGAATCGGAGTTTGAGTAGGACAATACGCGATCATTACCTACCCAGACGCCGTTGTCGTCGTTGTTGGCATAATCCACAACGAAAAGTGTTCCGTTATAACTCCACAATTGACCCGGCGAACCCAAAGTCTGGGCCGTTGGGTTGGAAAATCCTTGGTTCAGGCTATTAACAATAAAACTGGGTTGTCCAATTACCGAATCCGCATCTTGGTTATTGGACGTCGGTAATGAATTATAGATTAATATGCGGTTGTTACCCGTGTCCGAAATAAATAGTCTTTGACCATCGTAAAAAACTCCTGACGGAAACGACAGAGTATTTTGACCGATATTCCCTCCCTGATTTGACTGATTATGAACCATATCAGGCTGACCCAAAACTAGGTCCGCATTCCCATTTTGAGCCGCAATACGAGTGATATCGTTGTAGATCAAAACCCGGTTATTGCTTCTATCAGCTACAATCAACATTTTTCCGTTACTCCAAAGCTGAATCGGATAGTTCAACGTATTAGAACCCACCACACTTCCCTGATTGGAGGAACTGCTAACAAAATTCTGTTGGCCGATAACCGTGACAGCATCCGGTAGGTTGCCTGATGGAACCGGACTATAGATAAGTATCCGATTATTTGCCGAATCCGAAACCAGCAGGCTATTACCCGTTTGAATGACGCTATTGGGAGTCCACAAAGAACTAGCGGTCGGTGGTGGAACTTCACCATAGGAAGAACTCATAATATCAGGCTGGCCAATGGCGAAACTGGGGGTCTGATTGGCGGAAAGTGCGCAAATCGAAGTGGATACTGGAGTAGGTGTGTTTGTGGACGTTGGAGTTATTATGGGCGTGAATGTAGAGGTTGGCGTCAGAGTCGGAGTAGGCGTCGCATATTCAATCATCAGATTCACTTGCTCTGAAGCTTGTTCGCCATACATGTTGGCGCTAAACACGGCCGTATAAGTACCCTGTGGCAACGGAGTTGTGGATCCGGATATCAATCCGTTCCAAAGCACCTGGTTTTGACCCGTTTGACCTCCCATTGTTCCTGCGGGGAAAGTCTGCTGATAGACGACCTGATTGCTGGCATTGGTAATGCTCAGCTTTACCATGGCGTTGAGATTTAAATTGTAACTTAAGGTATCCGCTGTCTGGTTCGGGTCGAAGGTCGGCGGGGTCGCCAGTAAATTGGTCAGGGCCAGAGTAAGTCCGCAGGGACCGAAGATATTGATCCGGTTGTTGTTCGGATCGGCCACAAAGACAAATCCGTTGGTGTCCACATCCAGTCCCATCGCGCCGCCCTGGCCCAATCCGGAACCAGCCGATCCAAATTGACCCATCAAACCTCCGGTCGGATCAAAAACCTGCACTTCGTTTTGAACGTTGTCGCTGACGTAAACATTGTTCAAGGCATCAGTCGCCACACCATAGGGAGTCTTCCCGCTGGCATCCGTGCCAAAAGAACCTTGCCCGATAAGCTTCAGCGGATTGCCGTAGGCGTCAAATTGCTGTACCCGGTCGTTGCCGGTTTCACTGACATAAAAGCTTCCATCCGGACCAGCGCCCATACCCTGAGGTCCGTTGAGTTTGCCCAAAGCTGATCCCGTGGTATAGGCGAAGGTGCTGAGATAATTGCCTTGGGAATCAAATTCCTGAATACTGTTATTGGCGCTATCGACTCCATAAATATGGCCCTGACCGTCGACCGCGACTCCCTGCAAGCTGGTGAACTGTCCCGCCCCCGTTCCCAATCCTCCAATATTTTGAAGCAGATAAGCGTTGGGATCATATTCCTGAATAGTGGTCCCGGCGCTATTCACGAAAACAAATCCCGTTTGAAGATTGACCGAGATCGGCCCCGGGGAATTCACCTGCCATTGAGTCACATATTGGAGTTGAGGGTTAAACTTGATCACGTAACCAATGTTGCCCGCGCCGAGGTTATCCGAGACGTAGGCATTCCCATTCGCGTCAACCGCCACATTCCAGGCTTGTTGGAAAGGTTGAGACGCGCCAGATGGGCCGAAATAAGTCACCGGGGCCATACACATGGCGCCGGGAGTGGGCGTGGGTGTGGTCATCGTAGGCGTCGGCGTAGCCGCCGCCACCTGAAATTCGGTTTGCATCGAAACATTCTGTCCGCACTGAACGCTGATAGTCGCCATATAAGTTCCATTCGGCACAACCAAGCCCGAATAGGTCCCATCCCAGTCAACTTGGTTCAAGCCTTGCTGAGCGCCGATATCCCCTCTGGGGAAAATCTGTTGATAAACCGTTTGGTTTGTGGCGGTATTGGCGACGGTTAACGTCACCGAAGCGGCCTGGGTTAAGTTGTAATTGAAATACAAATGGGTAACATTCAGGTCGAAAGGCGATGACGGCGGCCCATAATTGGGAGTTTGAATGGAGGAAGATACCCCAAAATTCACAATGGAAGCGCAGGGAGTAGTCGTTGGCGTAGGTGTGGGGGTAATTAAAGCCGCTCCGCAGGGCGCGTATTTAACAACACTGGATCCTTCACCACCATTGTCTGATAAGAGTGAATATAGGAAATTATTAGAGTCGAGTGTTAGACCAAAAAAGGACTCGTTGGGCGCGAGACTATTCACAAGGCAAAGGAAATTGCCGTTCGGATCAAATTTTTGAATCCGTGCATTTCCCGTATCCGCGACATAAACATTTCCAGAACTATCCGTGGAAACTCTTAAAGAAGACTCAAATTTCCCGGGAAGATTGCCGTTTGTGCCCCACTGAAAGAGGCTCCCCGGAGTCAGATTTAAGTCAAAACGCTGAATGTTGCCAGATGGATCCGAGACATAAACATAATTCGCATTCACCGCAATGCCGCGGAGCGTATTATCGGTGGCTATCGACCCAACATACCCTCCTGTAGCAGTGAATTTCTGAATTCTTGAAGGACCAGCTTCGACCGTGTAAACATAAGTACCGGTTGGATCCGTCGCAACATCAAACAAGCCGGAAAAATGACTGGTAACGGTACCCGGACTCCCCCACTGAAGGACAAACTGATAGGTGCCCGTAACCGTATTATAAGTGAACTTTTGAACCAGTTCATTGCCCTCATCCGCCACATAAATATTTCCTAAACTGTCCGCGTAAACTCCAAACGGACTGTTGAAAGTTCCATTTCCTGTGCCAGAACCGCCAAATTGAGAAAGATAATTACCATTGGTATCGAACACTTGAATTCGATTATTGCCCGAATCTGCAACGAATATTGTTGTAGCCGAACCGGTTGTTTGCGCGGAAATTCCCCAGGCGTTGGTAAATTGTCCGTTCCCTGTCCCGATAGATCCCCACTGATTGTTTAATTGGAGGCATCCGCTGCAAGTAGGGGTTGGCGTGGGCGTCGAACACCCGGCTGCCAATACAGTCACGCCGCTACCCGCCGCTTCTCCATTCGGAAATGAAATATAAACATTTCCGCCACTCAATCCCAGTTCACCCAATTGGATTGACAAGGTGCAGGCATGATCAAACGTCCAGACAGGTCCTGTTATGTCATAAACATCCAGCACACCCAAAACAGCATCATCAATGATATAAGCATGGTTATTTGAAGGATCCAGTCTCAAATAATACGGAGTTATGGCTGGTAGTCCTGATCCAGTGAGGGGGGAAGTTTGCAATGAATAGGTAGTACCGTTATAGGAATAGGCATCTATCTGACCGGGTTGTACGCTGGGAATTCCTGTTTCGGCAATGTACAATGTCGTTCCTGCCGAATTCATTGTCAGATCACTCATGTCATTGATACCACTAACCACCGTTGCCGCCAGGGTATAGCTTGATCCCGTGCCGTCGTATCGGTACACAAACCCGTTTTCCGTCTGTACATACAAAGCATTCTGTCCGTTGGCTCCGCCCCCCTGCTGAAACCAAAGACGCGATGCCGCATCATTGGGTAAACTGATTGAAGGCAAAGAGGTATAAGAACCGACTGCATTAACCTGTATATTTTGGCCAAAACCGGCGCCTGAGAAAATATATCCACTTGGATCAATCGCCACCGTTTGAACACTACCGCTACCAAAAGCGGTTCCCGCTCCCCCCGATAGGCTAAACGCCACCATTCCAGCGGGACCACGAGAGGCATTCCCGGCGTAAAGCATCGAATTACTGTTATCAATTGCCAGTCCAAACCCACCCTGATCAAAACCAGTAAATGACACCGGCAATCCAATACAGCTACAAACCACGGTCGGCGTAGGGGTGGGTGTCGCAGGGGGAACACTACACGCGGACAATACCGTAATCCCGGTAGACGATGAGGGGCTTGCGCCGCTTATGGCCAAATATTCAAGTCCGTTATTAACTTTAATTCCTGTTGGACCTTGAAAACCTCCGCAGGAGCGTTCAAAAGTAAAGGTGTTACCGGAAATCGCGTAAACCGAAGTCGCATCGACATTCGTTTGCGATATATAGGCCAAACTGCCTGTGGGGTCTAAATCAATAAAGAAAGGCGCGGATATCGCGCCGCCAACCACATTGATCGCGGTTTGGGTGTAATTGGTGCCGTCATAGGAATAAGAAGTTATCACGCTGGTTTTCTGGCACACATAGAGAATCGTTCCAGCGGAGTTCATCGCCAAACCTTCCGGCATGTTCAATAACGGATTCCCGCCGCCGGCGATTGTTTTGACGAGGGTATAGGATGCCCCGCTGCCGTCGTAACGGTATAAAGCGCCCGAATCCGCCGTTACATACAAGGCGTTCGAGGCGCCGCCCGCTCCCCCGTTTTTCACAAAACAAATTCCACGGATGGTATCCCCATTGGCTAACGTGCCGGCCGAACCATAGCTCGCGTTCGCGTTATATATTGCAATATCGCCGATATTGTTATCAACGACATACACATACCCCGCCGCGCTATCCACTGCCACATCCGATATATTCACTCCGCTTCCAAACGCTGTTCCGGCTCCGCCCGCCAGGGGGAAAGCCATCACATTTCCAGCCCCTGCATTGGCCACAAAGATAGTGGAATTAACCGGGTCGATAGCCAGCCCTCTCGGCGAACTGGCTCCGGTATAGGCCGTGGACAATCCCGCGCAACTGCCACAAAGTGAGGTCGGCGTCGGTGTCGGGGGCGTGGTGATCTGCACATTCATCGTGGCCGTGACTTGCTGCCCTTCCGCCGAGGCCGTAATTGAAACCAGATAAGTGCCGTTCGGCAGCGGCGATCCGGAAAGCATTCCGTTCCAGGGAATTACATTGGTTCCCATCATTCCGCCTAAAGCTGTCGTGGGGAAAGTTTGCTGGTAAACCTGTCCGGTTGCCGTACTGCTGATCGTAATGGTCACATTGGCGTTCAGGTTGAGGGTATAACTCAGGTTTGTTGGAGATGTCGCGGGATTGAACGGATTGGGTGTCGCCGACAGGTTAGTCAAAAGCAGGTTTTGAAACGAACAGGGTGCGAAAATATTTACTCTATTGTTCGCAGGGTCGGCCACATATACAAAACCATTGGCGTCCACATCCAACCCTAAATCACCTCCCTGACCCGGGCCGCTACCCGCCGAGCCAAAAAAGCCTTCATAAGCGTTGGAACCGCTGAAAACCTGAACCTGATTATTGCCGTTATCGCTGACATTAACCTGATTATTGGCATCCACCGTCACGTCATAGGGTGAATTCGTGTTGTTGGCATTGTTAAAGTTACCCGCGCCCAAAACCGCCTGATAACCGCCAGTAGAACTAAACTTGTCCACGCGGTTATTGCCCACATCCGCCACATAAATGCTGCCGTCCAGCCCTACCGCCATTCCCTGGGGATTATTCATCTGGCCTAAATTAATCCCAATCCCGGGGGTTAACGGCGTTAAAGCCACACCCGCGCTGGTAAATTTTTGAATCATTCCCGTAGCCGCATCCACCCCGTAAACATAGCCCGCCGCGTCCACCGCGATACCCTGAAGATTGGTAAATTGCCCCACCCCGGTTCCGGGACCACCGATGCTCGGCAAAGCAACGCCGCTGGAGGTATAAGCGAGAATCGTGTTGGTTCCCTCGTTCACATAAACGTTTCCATTCGTCTTGTTCACCGCCAAATATTCAGCGGAAGTACCCGGCACATACCATTGGGTCACCAACTGCCTTTGAAGATTGAAAACATCAACCAAACCATTTTGAACGTAATTAGGTGAATTGGGGTTCGGGGTAGGGGTAGGGACTTGTGTCCCACCGAAGCTTAATCCCACTCCATCAATTTGAGAGGGGCTGTTGCTTAAAACATAAGCATTTCCCGAATCGTCCACCTTGGTATCAACCACGCCATAATTAAAATTAGCTGCATTGGGAGTAGGTGATGGAATTGCGATGGTCGCCACCGGTGTCATGCAAAAAGGCACAGGCGTTAAAGAGGATTGCACCAAAACCTGGCCCGCGCCTGAAATGCCCATCACCGCATCGGTGGCGGTTAAATTCCAAAGGCCCGCTGTTCCCAGCTTCGTGTCAATGTAAGCGATTCCCTGCGACGAGGCGGTAAAGGCCAACGTTCCCAAACTTCCAACCGTTCCGTAGGGGCTGGTTCCAGTCAAAGTGGGATTACCCGTATAACCGGCGGCGATGTTACCGCTGGCGTCGCGGGCAATCACTTGAACCGTAAAGGGCTGGTTTTCCTGAACCGGGCTGGGGTTGACCAAATCAAAATGAGTGGCGGGGCCGGGATTGGTATAGCTGAAGGCGTAAATATTTCCGTCGTCCGAAGCGATATACATGGAGTTACCGCTTAACACCGGCGAACCTTCTACCGCCGCCGCCGTGCCAAAGCTCCAGGACGCCACTGGGCTGGAAAGGTTAAACAAATCCGCCAACCGGGCGGTTAAAATTTTACGGCTGTCTGAACCGACGACAAAGAAGGATTCGGTGGCGGCGATAGAGGAAAAAATCTGGCCGCCTGTGTTAAACGTGGCGGTCACCGCGGCGCTGGCACTGGATTGATTAACCGCAAACACATAAACACTGCCATTGTCCGAACCGATGAGAACCAAATTGTTCGGCACATTGGTGATCGAACCCTGCCCGCCCAATGCCGCCGAAGAAGCGATATTGGTTCCGATGTTGTCGCTGTAATCCTGAGTCAACACCCCCCCGGCGCTTTGGAGCATGTAAAAGGTCGAACCCGCGCCGAAATAAACGAAAGTCTTGGTGCCGTCCGTGCTGGTTTGCAGGGCGGGCGACCCGCGAATCGGGCCGTTCGCCACAAACTTGCTCTCAATCTGCCCGGTAGCGGCGTTAATCAAGTAAAGGGTGTTGTTCTGGGTGCCCACATATATAGAAGCCCCATCATCACTCAGGGCTGGTTTGCTGATCACCGGGCTAAAAAGATGAGCGACCCAAAGAGGGGTCACGGATGAACCGCCGGTTGGCAAAGCCGCGAAACAGTACAAATTGCCGTCATTGGAGCCAACCATGACGGCATCGGTGCTTGTGCCATTTTGTATCAACCCCTCGGTCGGCGAGGAAAGTATGGCGTCGCTGGTCTGGTACTGCCATATCAGGTTTCCGTTGATATCCAACGCCCGCAATAGGCCGTCGCTGGAACCAAAGAAAACCCTGCTATTGGTGCCCTCCCTTAAGACGGCGGGACTGGAATAGATTTCTCCCTGGGTTTGATAGCCCCCCGTCGGCCATCCCGCCCTAGGGCTGCCGTCAAAGGTATTCAGGGCCAAAAGCTTCCCCTGGGTCGTCCCCACGAACAAAATACCCTCATTTGTTGAGCTTTCGGGGCCATTTAATCCGGTGAAGGGAGCATCTGGAGTCGTACTGGACCCCAGATCCAGCACCACCGGGGGCGAGGAATAGGTCACATTGGGCTGGCCCAATGGCGTCTGCCACTTTTGCTGAAAGAAGGGATTATCGAGGTGCTGGTTAAAGCCGGAATTGTCGGTGTTATAGCGAAATTGCACCCAGGAATTGGGATTAGGCGTGAGCGTGGCTGTAGGAGTATTTTGAGCAAAAAGCGTGTTGCAAAAACAAAAACATAAAACAATAAGCCGTATTATAAAACACAGCTTGAGTTTTATTTTATTTTGCTGCGATAAAGAAAAACGACTAATATTTTTTTTATTTTTCATTCTTATCATTCGATTCGCGGAATAAATTTTCAACAAAGTTAAATAAAAGCGAACAAACATAAAAATAAAAAAAACCAATCCCAACAGACAAAAAACCTCGGAAAATAAAAAATAAAGCATTGATCAAATAATTATCCGACTCTATTCGCCAACTGCTTAAAATAAAAAAATCAAAAAAAACAGTCAAAATAAACGAAGATATAAAAATGAAGAAAACTAAAAACTTGTTTTCTACATATATTTTAAGGTACCACTTCACTTTCATTTCAAAGCCTTTGCTTGCATTCTTATTTACCTGTAGTTGGACCGACAATTTTCTGAATCAAATTTGACCAATCGTAACCAAGGGAATTGTTTGGATTAACCATATCCAGAACAGATGTCAAAGCAGACATTGTGTTTGATAACCAGGCAGGCGGGTCATTTCCGGTCATAGAATAAGCGCCTTCTCCAGTACCATAAGCACTCGCAACATAATTCCACCCCGCCTTCGCCATATTTGTTAACGCAGCCGTAGCAGCATCCGAATCTCCCGTAGCAACTGCAGCTTTGTAGGCCGCTTGAGCAAGTGCATAATCCTCCGACGCCTCCAACATGCCCGCCGGGCCAAGCACAACAGAAGTCGACGCAATAGAACCTTGTATTGCCGTGCTCTCGTTTTGCATATAAGTTTGTATTTGCTGCGCTTCAGTGTTGTAAGTATCTGCCGCATCTAAATCGGCTTTATCACCGGTTAGACTGTATTGGTCATAATAATATTGAGCTTTAGAAATTAGATCTTGAACGGGGCAGTACGTTGTTAATCCATAAATATCAACAGAGTTCAATGGTGAATTAAAAACATAAACATATAAATTAATTCCACCTCTAATCCCAATCGGGTCCTGAGTCATAAATCTTCCCGCGATCGGGTCATACCAACGATGCCTCATATAGTTCAACCCAATATACGCCTGGTTCTCCACACCCAATTTACCCACAAATTCATTGTGGTTGTCTTTTGATTTGCCGCCGCTTAAAACAGAACCAAAATCGTCGTAGCGATAGCTGTCCGAAATGTTTCCACCCGCGTCCGTTATATTAGCCACCGAATCCGAACCATCAAAAGCGTAGTAGGACGCTCTCGGGACATAGTTTGATTTTGGTGTAAACACACGAGACAAGTTCATCAAACCTAAAACATTATTCGCAGTTTGGCCTTCGTTGCCGTCTTCGTTCACTACGCTTCCCTTGCTCCATAAAAACTCTTGCGTATCAGGATTGCCGCCGGGGCCCTTTTGGGTATCGCTGATTTTCCAACCGGTATAGTCATAACCAAAAAGGTACTGATTACCCGTCGGCAAGGTGGCGCTGACCAAACGGTTTTCAGTGTCGTAGATGTATAAAGTCGTTAAATTGCCTGAAGAATCGGTCTTTTCGACGGGGTTTCCGTTGCCATCGTACTGATAGCTAACTGTACCGGCGGTTAAAAGCTTGTTGGCCGCGTCATAGCCATAAGACGTATTGGTCGTTCCAACCGTCATACTCGAACGGTTGCCGGCTGGGTCATAACCATAGGAAACCGCAGGCCTGTCAGGATAAGCGGCGCTGGTTAACTGGTAAATGTTGTCATAACCATAGGTCGTCTTGCCGATGTTATCCGTGACGGTCATCTTGTTACCTACCCCGTCATAGGTATAGGTAAACTGGCTGATCACCTCACCCGTATCTTTTTTGTTAATGACAGACAAAACGTCATAAGTCGGGTCATAAGAATTGTTCACTGAGGTTTTATTGGGGTAATGAATTTGCAAAACATGCTGCATGTGGTCATACACCATGCCGGTGACGCCGTTGAGGGGATCAATCACCTGAGTGGGTCTGTTGATCGCGTCAAAGGTGTAACTGTATTTGTTGCCCAAATAATCCACCCGACCCGTTTCGTTGCCCATCGGGTCATAGGTGTGGCTGATGGACTTTCCGCCGGGTTGGGTTTCCTGCGTAACGCGGTTGAGCTTGTCAAAGTTGTACTTGTAGGTACCGTTCCAATCCGAAGCCTGAAGAATATTACCGTCGCTATCGCGGGTAAACTTTACAATCTTTCCATCGGGTAAATCCTGCTCGGCCAACCGGCGGTCGCCGTCATATTTATAATTGCGTGTACCTAACGCGTCGGTCTTGGTAACACGGTTTTCCACAAAATCATAGGTATAGGAAATAGCATGTCCGGTGGCATCCGTTTCGGACAAGGTATGGTTATCTGCGTCGTAGGTGAAACTGCGGGGATGTAAATTTTGATCGAAGATGGTCACGGGGTTCCCAACCGGATCATAAACCGTGATGACTTTGTGGGTATTCGCGTCAATTGTCGTTACAGGCCGGTTGAGGCTGTCATAGCTATATTGGGTGGCATTAGTATCCGCGTCTGTTTTCCGCAAAACATTTCCAAAAGGATCGTAAAGATAACCGGTTGTTTTGCCGCGGGCATCCGTTTTGGTGGTCACCCGATGATCCGCGTCGCGCAGGTACGAAGTGCCATTGCCATTGGCGTCCGCTTCACCTACCAGATAGCCCGCCGAATCCAATTGACTCGTCGTTGACCCGCCCAAAGCGTCCGTGGTTTTGATCAGGCGGTTGAGCGGATCAAAACCATATAGGGTGGAATTACCGTTGGCGTTCACCATGCCCACCTGATTGCCCACAAAGTCATAAGAATAACTGGTCGGACCCAGCAAGGCGTTGGTCATGAGGGTTTTACGGTTATCCGCGTCATAGGAATAACGAGTCGTGTTGCCGTTGGGATCGGTCAGAATTGTCAGGTTACCCACATGGTCGTAACAATTAATGGTTCTTCCCCCCAAAGGATCAGTTTTTTGAAGCAACCGTGAATCCGCGTCATATTTGAATTGGGTCATTTTATTCAACGCGTCGGTTGACTTGATCAGCCGGTGCAGTAAGTCATTTTGATATTGGGTGACATTACCCAACGCGTCTTTGGCTGAAATTAGTTTTCTGGCGCCGTCATATTGATAGCCGGTGGTATGAATATTGGGGTCGGTTATGCTGGTCAGGTTTCCGATGGCGTCATAGCCATAAGTCGTCGCGCCGCTTTTCGCGTTGATCATGCTGACGGGCCAGCCCAGGGCGTTATAAAAATAGGTGGTCATGTTGGTGTCTTGATCGGTATAGGAAACCACTTTGTCCTGACTGTTCCAAAGCCAGCTTTGTGAATTGGTCAGCGGATCGGTCTGGGAAATCATACGGTCGTTGTTGTCGTAGCTATATTGGGTCATGTCCGTATCTTCGTCCGTGGTGGACATCAAACGGCTGGCCGCGTCCCATGCCAGTTCACGATTCGCGCCATTGGCTTCATCCACCTGGTAAATCCGCGACAGAGCATCCCTTTGATAAGTGGTGCTGTGCCCATTGGCGTCCGTCACCTTGGTGGGATAACCCATAGCGTCGCTTTGATAAAGGGTGACGTTATTTAAGGGATCAGTTTTCGAGATAAGATCATAAACCGAGTCATAGACATAAGTGGTGGTGTGGGTATTCGCGTCGGTGGAAGAGAGTTTCTCGCCCATAGAACCATAGGTGGCGGAACTGGGGAATCCATCCGCGTCGGTCTGACTGACGACCGAGCCGATCTGGTTGTATTGGGACAGCCATAAGCCGCCCAGAGCGTCGGTCTTTTTAGTTACACGGCCGTTCAGGTCGCGTGAATATTGGGTCATATCCCCGACAGGGCCCACGGTTTTGATCAAACGGTTGCAGAAGTCATAGGAATAGTTGGTAACATTTCCGTCGGCGTCGGTGAACTGAGTCTCATTACCCACAGGGTCGTCGGCAAAATGATAGACACTCCCCAATTCATCCGTAATGGTCTTCACCCAATTGCGGGAATTATAAGCGTAGGTTCTGGTGCCGCAGGAACAGCCGGTCAGTTGGGCGGTTTGCCAGAAACCCGCAGGCGTATAAGTGTAAACCTTGCTGTCGCCCATGGGCCGGGTAATGGTGGTCGCGCGGTTATCAGTATCGTAAGTGATACTAGTGCCATGGTTTAACTGGTCGAATGCGGACGTTAAATTGCCCATCGCGTCATAGTTAAAGCTGACCGGCCCGCCCCTGGCATCGATGACTTCTTTCGTTCTTCCCGCGTCATCGAACAAATACTGGGTGGTATTGGTGTTTTTATCCGTGGTGGCGTAAACCCTTTCCAGCGCGTCGCGGCTGAAGACCATGGTTTTACCCCTAGGGTCGGTCAACTGGATAAGCTGGTTGTCAGGATCGTATTCGGCCTGGGTAGTGTGAAATTCCGAATCGGTCCAGGCGGTTTTGTTGCCCACCGCGTCATAAACGAAGTTTTGCGTGCCGCCATCCTGATTGGAAACACTGATAACCCAGTTGTTCTCGTTATAAGACATGGTCCAAAGATTACCGGCTTTATCGGTGGTAGTCGCCAGGTTGCCGACCGGGTCATAACTGTTGATGACGGTGCCGCCGCAGGGGTCGACAGTGGTTAAGAGCTGATCCTCCGCGTCATAGGTGTATTGAGTCGTATGGGTATTTTCATCGGTCTGGCTTGCCAGATCGCCCCGGTTGTTGAAATTGAACTGTTTAGTGGACCCATCTGCGTAGGTAATCAAAGTAAGGTAATCACCCGGATCGTAAGTATAAGAAGTCGGATTCCCCATCGGGTCCGTTTGTTTGACCAACCTGCCCACGTTGTCATATTGATATAATTCAACGTTTCCAATAGGGTCGGTGCCCGAAACCAGATATCCATTACTATCGCGAGCAAAGGTAGTGGTGTTAATGTCCGGATTCGTAGCGGTTTTCAGGCGTCCATAGGGGAAATAAGTATAGGACCAGGAATGAGTTAGAGGATCAACCATGCCGGTCAAATTACCCTGGCCGTCATAGGAGAAGTTCCAGGTCTTGTGCAGAGCGTTGGTAATGGAAGTTAACTGGCTGAAAACAGGATCGTAAGTCATCACAATGGAATTACCCATGGGATCGGTTTGGCTGGTTTTGTTGTTATTGTTGTCGTAGGTGAAGGCCGTGATGTAGTCGCGGGCGTTGGTTTCAGTCAGGCGGTTTCCATAAGGGTCATAGGTAAAGCTTCTCACACCGCCTCTGGCATCGACCCTTTGAGTCCAGTCGTCCTCAGCGTCAAAAGTATCCGTGGTGGTATAACCGCGCGCGTTAGTAACTTGAGTGGTCAGGGTTGTGCCGTCATGAAGCCCGGAAATCGTATAGTTAAAGTCTGTCGAATAACCGAGGGCGTTGGTTTCTTCAATAATCCGGTTTTGGTTGTCATATTGAAGTGAATATGTTTTCTCAACCGCTATTTGGTGCGGGTCGTCGTAAGAAGCCAAAAGATCCTCTGGCGAATAGGTGTAAGTAATCTTCCGCCCGTCCGGCAAAAGAACCCCGATCAAATCCCCGCCCGTGTAGGGCTGAGGAGCCAGAGTTCCATCGGACAAAAGAACTCCTTGGAAAACCCCGCCAGAAAGAGGCATCGGGGGAAGGGCCGCGCCCGTTGGAGGTAACACCACCGGGCTATATCGGTACTGATACACCCTGCCGATGGGGTCCGTAATGCCGGTAATACGATAAACATGGGTGCTTCCGCCGGCATTCAGATCGGTATAGGTAAAGGTTAACTGCCGTCCGGTTGAGTCTTGAACGCTGGCCAGCAAATTGGTGCCGGTGTTGTAAGTACAGATAATCTGGTTACCCCACCGGTCAGTTTCTGTGACTACCCTTCCCAAATTATTAAACAGATATTGGTTGCCAAGCTTATCGGTGTAAGTCCATTGCTGGGCGCCGGAATTAAAGACCAGCTTGGAAGAACGGTTGTAATTGCTGGGGGTGCAGGTGATGCCATCGGCGTTTCGGGTAAAGAGTTCCTGATGACCATCGCCAAAATAAATTTCCCAGGCCCCCGGCGTGGCGGAAAGATAAGTGTCGTATTCAAAAAGCCAATTCAAGCCGAAAGAACCCAGGAAATTGGATACGTTATTGTACGTACGGCTTACCACCATGGATAAATGGGGAGCTGGACCAGGGATATTAATATCCTCGGACGCATAAAGCTCTTGACCATTGGAAGTTTCAATCGGATGGGAGCTCGTAGGACCAGTCGGATCGTTTCCATATTCCGTAACAATAGGTACGGAAGGTGTTCCTGAAGACGTTGTGCCTCCACAACCACATTGCGAATTAGCGTTTTGTATATTTTGATTATTCAAATAATTAAAATTAGGCGCAGGATTGAAGAGGTTGTTAATTCCCTGTTCTAATTGGCCAGCCGCCAATTGTTCAAGACTTGTGGGGTCAATCATGTTGCTAAGACCATGCGAATCCACTGTCACATTGTCAAACCCGCCAAGATTATTGGAATAGGAAAGGCTTCCATCCGGATTCAAGTCAATGTTTCCACCGCCAGTATTAAAGCTTAAACCAATATCACCCGGATTGGTGGTGCTCCATTCAGCATTCAAGGGACCTTCCTGTAAGCCAATGCCGCCGGAAAGACCAGTTTGACTGTTCCAATCAATATTGACTCCGGCCAAATTAACGTCGACACCAATGCCCTTCTCCAAGGAAAGCTGAATATTGAAAGTAATCGACCCGCCGGTCATAGCATCTAAATAGGCGTCGGCCGCAAAACTAACGATATCGAGGGCGCTATCCACCAGAGAGGAAAACAAATCATGCGATTGATACGTAACCTTAGGTAGCGGCAACGCGGGTCCAACATTTTTCGCGTCAACCGTATAAATAGTTGTCGCGCAATTAGGCGAAGTAATAGTAATAGTGTTATTGCCAAATTTCGTCGGAAAATAAATCACCCCTACTTCTCCATTTAGATTGGTAAAGCCGGACGTACTCGAAGGTCCGCCACTAAATGGTATCGTCCCTTCGGGTATACCGGTGTTCGGATTAATCGTTGTGCTTTGCAAAATAGTTCCAGCCGGCACAAACTCCGCATCGAGACTAGTAGCGAAACTAACCGGAATATTTGCGACAGGCCTTCCGTTTAAATCCGACAAAACGACAATTAAAGGAAAAGGATGTTCCAGGTAAGCGGGCAATGAACCTTTAAAGGTTCCCACTTGAACTTGATACGGCGGACGCACTTCTCTCACATCAACGGGTTGAACACCGCCAAAAGTGAAGGGACCAACAAACCCTCCTGTTACGTTGGGAGCATAAGTCATGATCCCATTCGACGCCGCGATGGCCAAATTGCCGTTAGACTCTTCCTCCACCGCTTGAGGTTGTGTCAAACCTGTAACAGACGTTAAATAGTTCTGATTAGGGTCCAACACCACAACACGTCCATTTCCCGAGCCGGTTCCAGGGTCCGCGACATAATAATTGCCGCTGAATTTGCCCCAAATAGCCGCCGTGGAATGGGTAAAGGCTGTGGGACTGTTTCCATTGTTATCGCTTGTCAAATCCCAAATCGCTGCCGTAGCAGGAATCGTGATAGCGGTACCGGTAGAAGGCACAGGCACATTCATCACGGTCGAAGGAAGTGATTGGTAACCTTGATCGTTGATCAAAACATTGAACTTGCCAACTTCCCTTACCGTGGTCGGATTAATCAGGTTCGGAATCGTCCAAAGGTATTGAAGATTATTGGAAGCATCAAATGTAACCTTTGACACAAAACCCGTGGGCGGAGTGGTGGAGGGTGAGGTGGCGCAGATCAAATAGTTTCCATCGTAAGATTTTTGCATTTGATTGATGACAAAACCTAAACCCGCGGTGGGAAGCAGCAAATTCACCCTGGAATCCGGCGCGGAAATTTGTATTCCCGGCGAGTCGTTGTAATTGGCAAAATAAGTTGTATTAACTTGTTCGCCGCCGAATTGATCGGAGGAAAGAATTTCGCCAAAATTGATATGGTCAACTGTGTTATTTTGGCTGGCCGAAACCGGGGGATAAAGAACAGAATTTCCCTGATTTCCTAATGCCGCCCAAATAATAGAAGGAAATAAAAGGTTTTCAGTTACTTCCAAAAGGCGGTTATTACCCATGTCCGTAATCAATAAACTACTTGGGATGGTTGAAATTTCGGCAGGCGTGCTGAAATTACCGGCGCTATCGACCGAGTAAACGTCATAAACCGGATTGGCACCGTCTTGGGCGTCACTACAATCCTGATAAGTTGTAGAACCAGGTGGAGTAGTGCCGGGAGGATAGGGGGTCAGCGTCACTGAACCATTTAAAACAACAACATATTCACCCTCAAACAAGGGATCGATTGGATTATTGGGATAAGGAATTGAATTCCAATTCAAACTATAACAACTGCCACTTCCGGACAAAGTTAACCCAGTCGGTTGGGGCGGCGCTCCATTAAATATGGTGAAGCTGGCGCTAGTCGTAAAAGGCGCGCAACTGCCTGCCCCTGTTGCCTGAGCCACAATGACGTAAGAACCATTGTTGGAAATAACCTGGCCTGACGTAAAAGGAGACCCAGTCCCTACCGGCACCCCGTTTTTCACCTGATATAACAACACCGTGCCCAATGTCAGCGGAGGCGAATCAATATTGATAGTGGGCGTAACCGGCTGATTGGTAAACCCGCCGTTAGTCACTCCGTTCAGTGAAATAGAGAAGTTATCCGCAGAAACAGTTTGTGTAAACCCCGTACCCACGTTACCGGCATAATCCGTGCTGTAACCCGACAAATAGTAATTACCCGTCCCCGTAAATCCATTCCCTGCCGCGGTAAAAGGCGTTGTGTAAGTCGTGAAAAGTGATGTGGTCGGAGGAGTCAATCCCAAATATTGGGAGGTAATCGAAACACCCGAGTTATCATCCAACGGGGTAAAGAAAATATTGGTACCGCTCGCGATCGTCGTTAACGGACATGGCGGCAGAAACCCAAAATCCAGATTTGTAAATTCAGGCGAAACATTCTGACTGGCGGTTGTGGTTTGCAATCCACCGATAAACTTAACGTAATTAGCTGTACTAGGAATAGCAATCGGAGTCGCATTGCCTACCGCCGTTGGAGTAGACCAGAGAAACCCAGAAGCAGATGTTACGATTGAAACGCCCACAGAAGTGCCAGTTGGATTTTTGGAACGCCAGCTGACAACAGCCTGAGGATAAGGCGAAGAAACACCCAAATTGGGATTCGCCAAAGGTAAAGATTCGGAAGTCCAAGAACCGTTTAAATTATAAAGACCCGCTTGTAAAACCGCACTTTGGAATACCGGCGTTTGGTTTGGATCCGAATGGCTCATGACCACCATATATTGGAAACTGTTGTCCGAGCCAATACCCAATCCCGCAACGGGATCGCCACTGGCACAAGGCTGCCATCCTGTCGCGGGATAGGGGGGGCTAGACAATAAAGAAATATTTCCTGAACGGGTGTAAACCGAAAAGGTGGTACTTGGCGGATTTTGAATGCCATTCCAAGTAAAGGAATAGGGACCTGTAAGTGGAGTACCAATATTGAATACCGGGCTGAAGAAAGTGGCAGGGGCTCCATTACCACCCGCCAAAACAGGAGTTGGATCTCCATAAAGATAACAATCACCAAAAGTAAATGTGGAACTTGAAGTCGCGGTCAAGAGAACTGAAACACTAGTTACTCTAAGAGAACCATCCGAATTGAGATAAGGTATTAATAGACTTTGAAGAGTAGACAATTCTTTGGGAGTAAAGTTCTTAAAAGATCCAGAGCTATAGTGATTGCTTATATCGCAAGTAACTGGATTGCTAGCTGATGGGAAACTAAAAACCAAAGCAATATCGCCGTAACCGGAAAAACCTTGAAGATCTATGTTAGCTATTGTCACCGGAGCCAAAAGGCCCTGAAAACTTTCCACAACCTCGGCGGAAGTAGAATTACTAACGGTGAAATTCGAACGCGATTCAAAATCAAATACCGATTCAGTAATTCCACTAGAATTTCCGCTACCATTAAACAAGAATTCATTACTGTAGGCTGTAGGAGATCCGTTGGTTTCTATAGTCACAGGATTCGTATTAGTAACCGGTGCATAAGCCCCTACCTGGGCAAAATTAACAATTGGGCCATTGAAAGCACTTTCTCCTGAAAAACCGCCACTAGCCCCACTGAAACACGGGGCTCCTTGTGATGCGGATCCGGATATTTCAACCGAGATAATATTTTCGGCTTCGGGCAACATAGTTCCGGAGTAATAGTTCGGTTGAGTCGAGCCTGATTGCATTGTCGAAGGTTGAAACTTGTTACTTACATCGGTCTGCGTCGCAGTATATTGGACCCCAGGAAGTGTAATGGCTTGATTAGCCGTATTTACAACGACCATTTGAACCGACACACCAGCACTGGTGGATCCATTGGTACAATTGCCATTGCTAGCTGTTGAATTGGGGTCCATAAAGGCGTTTACGTTTAAGACAAGGCGGTCCACCTTGATGGGTTGGGTGAAGTTCTTTAAAACATCAAAATTATTAATGTTGGTTACGCCGCCATTGTTCTGCAAGCACCCACTGCAGTTATAGTTTGAGGCTTCAGACTGCATTTCCATCGAAGTGGCATTGGACGGGGCGCCGGTCAGGTTGAACATGCTATCGGGGTTGAAACTTAAATTGCCTTGGAAATAATTATTACCAGTGAATTGATCGCCATCGTACTCAATATACGTATAAATATAACTACTAGTATTCTCGCTTGGCGTAGTGCCATATGCGCAATCAAATGGATACGGAAACATAAATTGAAAAATTGAACTGTCGGAAGAATTTGCGTCCGACAAATTCACACTAAAAAAATTAGGATCTTCAGGCCCTCCCTCAGAACAAATCGGAATGTTAAAACCCGGAAGTATACCTGAATCGCAAACTGGACATCCACCAGATGAAGCCGGTGAAATGTAATCTGCACCAACTCCATTCGGCGCCGCCAATCCAGAGATAGGAGGATAAGGATCTCCCCACATTAAACGATTACCATTAGCACCTTCAGGGAGAAAAGTGGAAGGGATGCCGACAAGATTAATGACACTGGTGATCGCGTTTATTTCGTTCGCTGCCGGAGCCGGGCCAAACATAATTGAAGTGTTAGCTACTAGATTCGAATCAATTTGATAGGTGGATGTAGCGACAGCACCTGTCCCTGTTGAAGGCGGAAACTGAGGTTGGTTAAAGTTTAATTGGTTCGGCAGGGCCGTACCCAGCGGCTGGCTTAAGACTACCGTAGGACCCGCAAGTACAACCGCGTCGGAATTTCCATTGCTCACCACATTTACCGAATTCAAGGCGCCAAGTTTAAAATCCTCATTGGATGGATAAGATTGAAACCCGAAATTGGTAAAGAAGAAATTGGTGGTGGGCGAAGTGTTGTCGGCGATAAGTGTATCACTGCCGGTAGCACTACTGTTCAAATCCTTTGCCGTAAAGGTATAGTTATGTCCTCCGACAAAACTACCGCCAACAAGACTGGAAATTGCAGAAGCACTGAAACTTTGATTGAAAGTGAGCGCAGGGGCGCCAACTGAAGCCATGGTTCCAACAGCCACTCTCTTGGTATCGTCAAAAACCGACAACTGCAAGGAGACATTCGACCCTTGTCCATCAGCGGAAATATTCACGCTGAAATTAGCCGAAGAACCAATCTTGTTATTGAGAACTGTTACAACCACAGAAGGAGCTGAAGTCTGGGATGTCGCCAAACGGATGCCCAATCCCAAGATGAGCGCGCTGAGAAAAAAAACAAATAAAGGTAAGTTGAATTTTTTAATATATCTCAATAATTATTTCCAAATTTAATAAAGCCACTGATAAAAATGAGTATTAAATATAGTGTTTAAATTTTAACTTTTACATTCAAATCGTATCAAAATGATAGAATCACAAAACTGTCAAAAATATGTCGTTTTCAAACTATGAAAACTACTTGCCCTCCACTTCGCTTTAATAAATAAAAGGTTTTTGCTTATGCGGACGATTTCGGACAAAAAATCTACAAAAAATCAAGAATCACCAATTCAGTCTCTTTCGGTGAAAGCTACAAACAGACTGAATCTTTTAACCGCCGATTAAAATGGATAAATGCCAGTAAAATCCAATTTCCGAGGGTCTTTATCTCCATCAGGTTTCATCAACGGTTAGATCGTGATTGTTCGATACATAATCCGTGAAAATCGTCTCGAACAATCAATGAACGCTGGGGGTTTTAAAAACTTGAGGTTTGAGGGATAAAACAGTCGCGTTGGGAACAACCTTCTTCACCACGGGCGTGCTATTGGACTTCGGGTTCGAATAAACGTTCGTGTAGGGAGATATCGGGCGCTTAAAAAACACTTTGGGCTTGAACAGCGGCGCGGAGACTTGAAGGATAACTGTCTTTTCAAATGAAGAATCCATTACCAAAACAGCCGATCCGGACAATGGTTTGGCTTTTTTCAGATCGTCTTCAAAATTTGCCATATCTAGTTTCCAATGGATGGAGAAACCATTCCCAAAAGAAGCTTTTTGAATTTCATATTTGAGCCAAGGCGGAAGATTTTGAACAGTTTTAATATCAAAAGTCTTTCCATCCCTCCGCCGGACAATCGTATTGGCTTTCCAGTTTTTTAAGTATTTCGGATCCAGCGATTCCAACCGAAGATTCGCCGGTTCTACATCCCAACTGCTGTTAACCATAATCTCGTAAGGATATTGAAAGTCGGTTTCTTTTTTCCCTAAGCCCTTTATTGAAACGATTCCACCGTAAATCCCCGGAGGGAGGTTGGCCGGAATGCCTAAATAAACTGAATAAACAAAGGGAGTGTCGGATAGGTTCACCTTTGCGGTAAAAGTATTGGAATCGGCTTCAGCATTTTTAAAATGCCAATCAGAAAATGTTTTTTTATCCAAAATTAACTGGCCTTCGATGGCCGGTATCTTTTGTCCATTGAGATAAGAGACGATTAATTTTTCAGGAGTGAAGGAATAGTAGGGTTTAACTTTTGCCGTCACCAGCAAACCTTGGTCTTGATTGACGATCCCCTTCTTTTTATCCCGATAGCTGGCGGTAAAATTAACCCTAAAAAACTTCGGGCCTGAATCCGTATCCAACGGATGATAATCAATGACCATCCAGGTAGAAGCTTTGGAAGCGAGACGGTTTTTTCGAATCTCTACGGTCGCGCAATTGCAGTTAATATTCGGTGAAGTTAAAGAAACCGGCTGATTGAAACCATTGGTAACTTCAATCTTGCAGACGTAATCCTTACCGGGACGGACTTCCCCAAAGTCATGGGAAGTTGGATTAAGTAGTATTTGGGAATAACCGGAAGTGACGGATAAAAGAAACAAAAGAAAACCAAAAAATAGAGTCCGATACATATAAACGCACCTTCCCGCCATTTCAAATATTGGGGTGGATTCTAATCCCGTCTTACCAACTAATCAACGATTCAAAAATGAACCGGTTGCTTCGGCTTTCCATTGACATGGCGGAAATAAAAAACAATAGCGCCCAAGGGCAGGGACACGCAAAGAATCCAGGGTTGAAAAATTGATTCTTTTAATATTCCCCCGCTAAAAACCTGAAGACCCATCAATTTCGTCTGAAAAACCGCGTCATGCCAGGACAAGTCATTCCAAATCAGGCTAAACCGGCCGAGGCCCGCCGCAATAAAGGGTATCCAGAGCCATTTGCGTCGAACCGGGCTATTGAGACAACCAATAAGGGTATAAAAAGTAAAAATTGGAAGCAAAACTGCAATAAAAAGGAAAACATAATGAAACCAGGACTTTCCCCAAAAGCTGAAATGGGTGGCCTGTTCAAAGGATTCGTTCAAAAGATGAAACTGAAACGTGTTTACCACAAAACTATTTTCGTTTTTCAGAAGTACCATTTCGATCAAGAGGCTTCCTTTGGGGAAATCGGCGTAATAAGAAAGCTGCCGGGCCTGGGACTGGCTCTTTTCGGGTTTAATATAAGAAACCCGCAACAAATGCATCGAAACCGTGTCTCCTAAACTGTTTAAATAATCCCTCATCGCGGGAAGAGTCTTACGGCCATTAGAAGCTATTCCGGAATCCAGATAAGCCTCGGCTTGGGCGATATCTCCGGTTTTTAAAAGCGAAATATATTGCTGGGCAAACAGGTCTTCTTGGGGGGCGATCAATGGTAAAAAACGCGTAATCAATCCCAACGTGAACAGCTGAGTGATATTGATAGCCAGCCAAACCATGAAAACAATAATGACTAAAATATTTTTCTTCAATCACGACTCCAGACGATCGGCATTTTAGTACCGGTTCTAAACTTATTCCTTAAAAATTCATCGTATAAGCCATCGTTCCCTGCTGACTGAGAACAAAGGGATTGTCGGCTCTGGTCCAGTTCCAATTGATGGCCATCGTCGCACCGGGTGTCAGCGTAGCTGAAATAACGGTTTGAGCCGTTTGAATCATGGTGGAAACTTCACCGTTGGAACCGTTGAATTGATAACTGGCGGTCCAATTTAAAAAAGTGCCTGGTTTCCAGGTAAACCCAAAACCTGGACTATAGGTATTGACCGTCCCGCCTTGCAATACATCAGTGGTGTCGGTATAGCCGAACTGTTGATACATTGAAAAAGTCTTTTTTATTTGTTCTGCGATACGCAAAGCAAACGTATTCGAAAAAGTCTGCGCGTTAAGGCCGGTTGTGGAAAAGGTCGTGTTGAACGTATCCGAACCATTGGGCAAAAGCGGATTGGTGGCGTTTCCTTGCCCCGGGTCCGACTGATTCAATTGGTTGAAGGTGTGGCTGAATGTCAGGCTATATTTGGCATTGATATTCCAGGCTAACGCATCATTTTCGGTTTGATCGATCGTTTCCTGTGTCGTATTGCCGGTGGAAGCGTAATTGTTTTGGGTCTGATCCGAAATTTTATAACTTACATCTTCCGTCAAACCTTTTAAAAGCGGCTTTTTGGCCGCAAGATTCGTCGTTTCGGTTTGCTGGTAAAAATTAAGGGGAAACCCGACGGTCGTACCATCCCATGTCCAAAACTGATCTAGGGTATAGTCTGCGCTGAAATTGCCAAAATCCGGGGTCATCGTCGCTTTGTAATACTGGTGATAGTTCTGTGAAAGACTTTGGTCGTAATCCACCAGTTGATCCACACGGAAGGTTGGTTGAGCCGATAGTTTGAGCCAGGAAAGTGGCGTCGCCTCAACCGACCCAGACCCTGTGTGCACTTCATCCGGCGAATTATTGCCTAATACCTGGGTTTGCTGAAAGTCCAGACTGTAACTGCCGCCGGCGTTAAGCCATTTCCACGGATCGGTTTTAAAACTTTCAGTCAAATCAGCCGTGGGCGGCCCAACGGGAGCGTTGGAATAGGTGCCCTTGCCTGTCAAAGTTAAATGGTCAATCGGTTTTCCTTCCATCGTGTAGGTCAAGGTTTCTGAGGCAATACCTGTTCCCGGTGTGGAAGATGGCACGAGCGTATTACCTGTCGCCTCTGTGATATTGCTCAGTTGAAATTCACCTGAGGCTGAGAAGTTGAAGTTTTTCCATTTCTGACTCGATATCACTACCTGCCCGCCGTAAGAATCGTTTTCCCCTAAATTAGTCCCGTTTTGCGTTTCCTGAAGAGCACTGGTTTTCAACAGCATGCTGCCGGGAATGCCAAAACTCAAACTGGCGGTATTTTTTAAATCGCTTTGATCAAAAGGCCCGTTGGGGTTGTCGGGCTGTTCTTCGTCGCTGTTATAATAAACATAATCGGCCTCGGGAAAGTTTTTGGGGTTCAGTTTCACTTCGCCATGATCGGTGGTCGTATCGTCCTCATAACCCGCGCTAAAGTTTCGCTGGAAAGACCGATCCACCTGCCCGAAAAGATTATCCTTGGTTTTTATATCCGCCTGCGCGGACCAATCCAGATAATCGCCGCTGGTCAAGGGATTGCCGATACTGACAAAATTGGGAGTCGCTCCTGAAATTTTACCCAAAAGGTGAAATGGACCCTGAAAAGACTCCCCCTGTAAATGGTAGGCAGCGCCTTCAGTCGAGGGAGCCAAATCCGTATCCGAACTGGTGTAAATGGACCCGTCTATTTCACCTCCTATTTTGAGAGATGGCCCCCAATCCATGGTGGTATCTAATTCCAGCATTTTTGAATCCGCCGCAACCTGGCCCGTTTCGGTAGTCACGCTAAAATCCGGTTGTTCGACTTGACTCAAAAAACCCTGGCCGACGATCCATTGAAACCCCTTGGTTTCGTTAGGCGAAGGCGTAATGGTCGCGGATACAGCGGCCCCTGGAGCCGAGAAAACAGGATTGGACAAAATCGTCGAACCGCTCGATAAACCCGATCCAGTGGAAACACCTGCTGATGTTGTATCTATCACTGGTATTGAATTCGAACCGTTTACGGTCGTTGCGTCAGAAGTAGCACCAGGCATAACATTACCCAAAACGGCAGAACCCGTGACGCCCGCCGAGTTGGCGGAAACTACTGGAGTAGCACCCGGTATCCCTCCGATTCCCCGAATCACTTGGGTATTAGTCGAAGAATTGGGTGGAGCGGCTTTCGATTCCGGCACCTTGCCCGCCAAAGCGATCTGCATGTGATAACCATAAATCTGGGTATTAAAATCTGAGGCGCTGCTTTCACCCGTCACTTCGACCAGATCGGTCAATTGAACAATGCGGTTGATAAACGTCAAATTGCCAAGGGTATAGTCCAGATTGTAGTCCACCCCCCGGACCATTTTCTGTTTGTTAACCCAAACCATTTCAGAACCAGGCACAATAGGAATATTAGGCACCGAATAAGGTCCTTGGCTTTGATTACCAAAAAACTTCTGATAAAAAGGTGTGCCCTGCGGCGTGCCATAGAGCGCTGTTATTTCAAAATTATCGTAATGGGCCTCACCCTTGATACCGGTTGTGGACATGCCGCTGGATAAAAACTGACTGCCGGGAAGACTGGGGGAAAAGTTTCCAAAGTAAAGTTCCCAATGTTTGGAACTTAAAGTCAAATCATAATCGTCCTGCAAGGCCAAATCCGACTGGTCAAAATTACCTGAAATTTTTATCTCGTCATTTAATTGTCCCTCCATATGAAGCCGCAAGGTTTCGTGCCTGTCATAACCTGTATCAGTCGTACGATTGCCGCCGCTTCCAACCGCCTCGGAATAGGAAATATTGACCGTTTTGGAACCGGTAATTTTAAACGTGGGTGTTTTTTCAGCCGTTGGCATGGGTATGGGACTGGCCAGGGGCTTGGCCGGGGCATTTGACGACGTAGCGATTCGAGTCACGGGCGCGGGCTCATTCATTAGCTCAGGAGGGGTTTCCTTTTCCAATTTCGCGCGAAAATCCACAACTTGTTGGGGTGTTTTGTTTTTAATTTCCTCCAAAACTTCAAAACTTGGAAACAAAAGCACGTGCCCAGTGTGAATCAGATTCGGGTCTCGAATGGAATTAAATTTCAGAAATAAAGGCCAAGACCAGGGCTTGCCGTAAAACTCGCCCGCTAAATTCCAGAGGTTGTCGTCTTCCTGAACGATATATTCTTTTAAGACAGGTTTCCCTGTATTCGGATTCACTACAAAACTTTTGGTTTTCGGGTGAGACGGTTTATAAATAAATCCACAAGGAAAGGGCCACCAATGGGATGGTATTATCCAAGACTGACCCGCATAACTCGTTAAGGCGGGATTAGAGGGGTAAACAGATTCTTCGTCTTGTGCCCAAACACTCTGGCCGACACAGATCATCCAAAACCCCAACAAGAAAACACTCTTGAGAGATAGTGATTTAAAATATTTTTTGAAGCCATATAACTTCATCGGATCAACCATTCTATAAATTCCAACTTTTATACAAACAATTCAAAACTTATGGCTGCGTCAGCAAAGGCAGGTTCATTTGATCCACCACTTGAGACACCAGTTGAAAGTGGAAAACCTCGTGGTCCGAAGCGTCGATCATGAATAAATGGTCTTCCCAAAGACTGAGTGCGGTTGGCTGAATTACAGAAGGCGGAGTTAACGTTTCAAAGGTCTTTCCATCCCCATCGACAAAATATAGAAGGTCCTGGTTGGGATCGCTGATGATTCCGTAATTGGGAGTGGCGGCCATACCACCTACCGCCTGACTGGGAGGATCAAGCTTTAGCTTGTCCGTAACATTACCACTGGAATTAATCACTTGAATTTGGTTATGGTCGCTTTGCGCCCAGAAGTTTCCGTTAATCTGAAGAAAAGGTCCTTCTAAGGCCAAAGGAAAAGGATTTCCCCATTCTTCCAAGACGCCTCCAGTGCTGGTCATATGAAAAAGCACTCCATAACCGCTGTCCGCGACCCAAAAATCATCCCCACTGCCCTTTTGAATAAAAACCGGACTTTGAAAATCCAAAATAGCTTTAGTTGAAATTGAAGTTTGAAGACCCGTCATTTGTAAAATTTCACCCAGATAAATTCCTCGTTCGTCGAACCTAGCCAATCGGCGATTCTGGGAATCGCAAACGGTCAAAATTTGACCGTCCCAACAAACAGCGGTAGGTTGGTTTAAGTTTCCGTCGCCAGTTCCCAATTGCCCGGTTGCCTGCAAAAAACCACCCATATCCGTTAGTATCTGCACCCTTTGATTGCCCGTATCGGCTACCGCCACCGTGAGACGGGACCCTTGCGGATAAGCGCAAAGCCCTTGGGGATTCAAAAACCGACCTGGAGTTGATCCCAATCCGCCGAAATGGGAAACGGGTTTTAGACTAATTTGCTGTTCCGTTAAAACCACCAAATAATTTCCAGCAGGCGCGGATTGTCCGTCCAGACCTTTTCCATCCCAACTCAACGAAGCTTGACCTGCCGCGAAAGCCCTGTCTTGAAAAAGCGTTTGAATTTCTTCCCCCGCGCCATTGACCACTTTAGCCGTCACCAAACCACTCTGACGCAAAGCGAATTGGGTGTGATAGCGCGGACCCGAAACCGTTTTGATCTCAGCGCATCCCCCTAAAACAGAAGCCGCTATCAAAATGAGACTTAATTTTATTTTCATATCACACACCCCCTCCGTTCTTTTACCAATCTACCGACAATGTCAGCCTTGAGGGATAACCATTGGGAGCCTGCCCCAAATAGGTATAGTCCACTCGAATTTCTTTAAACACTTTGGTTGGATGAGCTATCAAACCAATACCCATGTTGAACCCACCCTGTTGGGTATCGGACGCGCGAAGAAAAATACTCTTTAACCACCCCAACTCGAACCCCGCTCCATAATTCAGAGAGGAACCATCCCAAAAATCCTGGGAAGCACTTGGCTCAACCGCTGCGGTCACTTCTCCCACTTGAAGGAATTTCCAATAAATGCTGGTGGTCCAGGTATAAGGCACCGTCTGATTGACCGTCGTCCCATGAAAGTCAATGACGCTGTTATTAATATCTGAAATGAGAGCGCCCCAATAAAGATTGGAACTGAAATCCGCGCGAAGGCCGGCGTCCCAACCAAACCCCGTTCCCTCATAGCTTCCGAAATCAGAAAGATAATATTTCAAGGTGGCCCCGAGAGAATAAAAACCCACCTTGACACCGAGGGACGCGTAAAAGGTATTAATACTTTGTGTGAAAAAACCGAGAATCTGGGTCAGCGGCAACCCCGTGTTCGGATCGATAATCACCTGGCCATTGGAATTGCGCACAATGCCGGTAAGAACCTGGTTCTGGTTGGCTACCGCATCCCAACCCAAACCTAAACCAATATTTTTGGAAATGATGGGGAAACTGGCACCCACAGCAAAATCAAAATCGCTGGCAGTTAATCGAGTTTGGGTGAAAGATGTTTCCAAACCTTCGGAATAGCTTAAAATCGCGGGATTCAAAAACATTGCATCTGAGATGTTTATGTCAGCGACAGCCATCCCGCCCAAAGCCAAATTGCGGGCATCCATGTCGGGCAAAGCCCAACTAACGGCCACCGCACCCCAATAAACCGATAAAAGTAAAATCCATAGTTTAAGTCTCATATGCGGCGGTATTTTAGGACATCCGCTGATTCTGCGTTTTATTTCTTTTCAGAAACTAATGATTTATTCAGAAATACGATAAAGGGCAGAAGAAGCAAAACACCGTCTAGGTGGATTAGAAGAAGTAGGGCTTTACTGATCTATCCTCAAAAACAGGTTGTTTGAGGGCAAAATGGGTAGATCAGGGTTAGATTAAAGAAAATTGAAAAGAGGAACCTGCTTAAACAAACAAGAAAATTGGTAGCCCTAAGCAAGTCAGACTCGAACACCCTAAAATCATGGTTTAGGGATTATAAAAAGGCAATCAATGACGGGATATTTGATCGCAGGGATATTGCCTAGCCCCAGTTAAGGTCCGTCCTCAATCTCCCAAACGGTTATCAGACTTGGTATGAATAGGCAAAAGGTACACCAGAACTATACGGTTTGAATACCGTAAAACACGGCTTCAAAATACCGGAATACTCCATAAAAAAACGCCAAAACTGTTTTACTACGATGCCTTATTTGAATAAGCTGTTTTTATTAAATCTTTTGAGACAGCTACGACTTTTTCAAAAGTATGGCTTTGATAAGAGTTTCAAGAACAATACGTTTAAGGAATCAACAAAAAAGAATTAAGATTAACCAAAACCATTTGATTGATGAAAGGAAATTTATGTTTTATTCACGGCTTTATTTAACTATTTTGTTTTTACTAATACCCTTTACCTTCCCACAAAAGAGTAATTCAGCAAACAATTCAACACCTATCAACCAAAGCAAAAATCTATTTGATTGTCAAAAATTTATAAAGGATCAAATAGGTCAAAAACGTTTAATCATCAAATACGACAAATTCAAAAAGCAAACTGAAATTACAACAGATAACAATTTAGCAATTAATGAATTGCAATTCAGAAAACCAGATGGCAATTTACCGGATGGTGCGGGTAATTTCTTGATGTTAGATGTTCACGCTTTTGTACCGGATGACATTTCTAAAGCCAACCCGATTTTTGTTATCGTATCAATTACATCCCACACATTTGAGAATTGGAAATATTTAAAGTGCCAAGATGTAAATTGGTTGGTAGACAACAAACCTTTAAATTGGATTTCCGTTAAATATTCAAGTGACACAGGCTCGGATTACGGCGCAGCAGGCATAGAGTTATTTGAGAATTTCGATATCGCATTAACCATCAAACAATTCAATAAACTGGTTTCATCAAAGAATATTGATTTTGAAATTTGCCAAGACGAATTCGTTTTTAATGAAAAACAATACTGCGTTATGCAGTGGGTTAACGACCAAATAACTGCATTACAAAACAAAAAATGATTTAAATCCATGAACAAACAAGCGGTTATTTATTGTCGAGTTTCAAGCAAGGAACAACTTCAAAACAACAGCCTTCCTACACAGGAAAAGCTTTGTCGAGAATACTGCGATCGAGAAGGCTATGAAGTCGTAAGGGTATTTGTAGAACAAGGGGAATCAGCAAAAACCGCAGACAGAACAGAGCTTCAAAATCTTTTACGTTATTGCGAAACTGAAAAGAAAAATTTAAATGCCGTTGTTTTTTTAGACGTTTCGAGATTAAGTAGAAAAACCGCCGATTATTTATTTTTAAAAGCCCTTCTCCAAAAATTCGATATAGATTTAAAAACCCCTAGTATCACTATCGAAAATACGCCGGAAAGCGTGTTTATGGAATCCATGAACGCAATAGTTGCCCAATACGAAAACGATAAGAAATCCCAAAGAACCATCGCCGGAATGAAAGAATCCGCAAAATTAGGAAGATGGAATCACAAGCCACCATTTGGATATGTAAGCGGATTGGATGTTTTCGGAAAAAAATCAATCTTGCCCGACAAAAAACTTTCTCCGTTTATTCAAAAAGCTTTCAACTTATTTTTGGATGGATTCAGAACCAAGCAAAACGTATTAGACGAATTAATCGAAAAAGGGTTTAGAACCAAAGATGGTAAGAAAATATCATCTCAAACATTTGATAAGATTTTACGAAACCCAATTTATGCTGGTTGGAATGTAGAAAAAAAATGGGAAATCAGAGAGCGTGGAAGCTGGGAACCTCTGATTAGTGTTGAATTATTTGATAAGGTTCAAATAAGACTAGACCGTAAAATTCCACTATCCGCTCGAAAGAAAATTAATTCCGATTTTCCTTTAAGAGGTTATGCTCTTTGTTTCGCCTGCGAACAACCGTTGACAGCAAGCTGGTCCAAAGGAAAGAACAAAAAATTAAAATTTGGTTATTACTACTGCCAAAATAAGTCTTGTAGAAAAACATCGATCCGAAAAGAAGTAATTGAGAAAATGTTTATGAAAGCCATGAGCAGAGTGAAGCTAAATTCGGAAGTATTAAAAAGACTCGAAAAAGCGTTGAAAGATGACGCTAAAAAGGACCTTGAAAAGCAAAAGGTCCAAACATCTCAATTAATCTTTCAAATAAACGAGCTTCAAACGCAAAAACAAACGTATGTAGACGCTCGTTTCATTGAGAAATCCCTCGATCCAAAAACCTATCTAGAACAAATGACCCGAATTGAAGTTGAAGTTTCTAAAAGAGAAAATGAATTAAAAGAACTGAACGAACTTAAGGAATTAGATGGGTTCAAAGATGTTTTAATTGATCATTCATTACACTACCTCGAACACCTTAATCTTCCGTGGAAATATGGTGATATTGAGCAAAAACAAAGGATTCAAAAATTACTTTGGCCTAAAGGCGCAAAAATTGAAAAAGATAACAATCGAACACCCGAAACACCTGATATTTTAAAGCTTTTAAACTACTTTGATGATGACAACCCAAATATGGTAGCCCCACGGGGAATCGAACTCCGGTATATTCCACCATTGTTCAATTGTTGCGGATTTGTGATCCCTAAGCCTTTCATACAAAACCACCGCATAAAAGGCATTTATATTAGTCTCCCCCATTTATGCCATGAAATTACTCCCTCTTTGCCTTAAAATGAAGTTACGGCCTAAATAGACCCCAAATCCGACTAGAAAAGGCTGGGTAAGCCTTTCAATGTGGTACATTCACCGTTCGATTTCCAACCTTACTCCGACCAGCGTGGCGTGAGGCCATCTCTCAAAAAAATCCCATTTTCCTCGTGAATGACAAGCAATAGTCATTTATACCGTTGCTCAAAAAATACGTCATTTCTTCCGAGCAGGTGTTTTTTGTTGTCATAAGGTTGTCATTAAACGCCATTTTCGACACTTTTTTACATCCCAAAACCATCCCTGACCATCCCAACAAAAAAAGCCCCCACCCGAAAAAATTTTCGGATGGAGGCCTCTAAAATCCGCACGGGACAATGTTTTTAACAGCTTTATAAGCGAAAAATGCAAACCTGCGAAAAGTAAAAAATGGAGCTGGGGACCGGAATCGGACCGGCGACCTACTGTATTACGAAAGCACCTGATCAAAATGATTGTACTCTTAATCAAAAACGCAGGTCACCTTCTCTTATTTCAAAGAAATTATTGGTAAAGGTCAAAAAGTGTTTTAGGGAGACATTCCAAGGTAAAAAGGCCATAAAAATATCGTCCACAATGGGGAGCCATCGGGGACGATATTTTCCTCCGCCCACCCTCCTTATTTAACCCTTTTTCCTTTGTCTTTCATCAAATCTTTTAACGAACCTTTGTACTTATAACCTTTGGTTTTCACGGAAATGATGCCATCCGCCTTCTTGTCAATTTCTCTCGCCAATTCCGGGGAAGGCTTTAAAAATTTGATAGTCTTATATTTGTCTAGGACTTCCATCACTTCCCACAATAAGGCTTCCGTCTTGGCGGTCTTGGGATCGTTAGTTTCCCGATTGATCTTCTCCCGTACCGCCTCGTCAATAAACCGATTCAATTTAGGGTATTTTAGCTTATGGATTATCCGTGCCAGCTTCTCAGGAATGATGGTGGGCCGGTAAGTGATTGTGTCTTTCATAAATTCCTTTTGTGGTACTTATTGTACCACAATTAAACTAAAACTTTTGCCAATCACCCAATTGGGTGTTTTAAATATTTTTAAACGTATTGGAGTCAACTCTGAGGCACAATAGACTTTTGCCATTCTGTCGAGAAATTTTTCGTGTCTTATACGTGTCTTTCGTAGTCGGATTTTAGTGCCGTTGACTGCCAAAAAGAAAAAAGGCTCCCGACCAAATATTTAAATGGTCAGAAGCCTAATTTTTCGCTAAGGACAATGAGTTTGAAGGTATTACAGTCGCTTATGAAAAGAAAAAAATGGTGCCCGAGGTCGGACTTGAACCGACATGACCGTGAGGTCGATAGATTTTGAGTCTATTGCGTCTGCCAATTTCGCCACTCGGGCTTGAGTGGAACCCTTAGAACCAACAAGGGGCAGGGGGGGTATTCTAGAAAAACAGCCCCTAAAGTCAAGTATTTATGGGCTATTTTGCCATTAACATATCCTGATTACTTCAAACCATTCCAAAAAGAACTTAAATCTTCCGGCAGAGGGTCTTCCCACACCATTCGTGACCCCGTCACGGGATGATCTAACTCCAACCGTAGCGCGTGGAGCGCGGTACGCTTGAGCAAAACTTTTTGCGCCAACCAATCACTCCAGCCTTCTTCAATAAAACGTAAAAAAGTCTGATCATCGCCCGAATAAAGTTTGTCGCCTACCAGAAAATGGCCTTCGCTTTCGAGATGGACGCGGATTTGATGGGTTCGGCCCGTAAGCGGCTTGGCTTCAACCAGCGAGAAATTACCTTTGGTTTCCAAACATTTAAAATCGGTAATAGAGGGTTTGCCCTTCACCGGATCGATACCCGCCTTCATACGGATAAGCCCGCGCTTTATCGTCGCGATGGGTTTTTCAACCCGCCGTTGAGACGGATCAAATTTTCCGAACACAATAGCCAGATAGGTTTTTTGAACTGTGCCCGCGGCCCATTGTTGAGTTAAATGCGGCATTACCTTTTTGTCTTTGGCGATGAGCAGCAAACCGCTGGTCTCCGAATCGATGCGGTGGACAAGCTCGTAATTTTCAGCTTCGAGCCTTTCGGCGCGCAGAATGTGCATGAGGGTGTTTTGAAAATAAACCCCGATAGCATGAACCGGCAAAGGCGCCGGTTTAGAAATAACCAGCAATGCGTCGTCTTCATAGACAATCCGGTAATCTTTCCGCACTTCGGGTTCATCCCAGGGTTCCGTGGTATAGGCCAACTCATCCCCCGCTCTTAAGGGCTGCCCGCCGGAAGGCTGTAACCCGTTTACCTTGACCCGGCCCGAAGCGATGCGGTCAAGCCATTCGGCTTCGTTGTGATAGGAAAAACGACGGCAGAGATATTCCAGAACAGTTTCGGAGCTTTTATGCCCGATACGGGTGACCATTGTCACCGGCTCGCCGGGGAGGGATTTTTTGATCACAACATGCTCTGCGGGTCGATATCCACCACTCTTAACACACCCGAGGGAACCGTCATACGGCTGTCGAGATTCTGGATGAGCTGGCGGATGGAGCTGGCCTTGGCGGCCTTGAGCAAAATCTGAAAGCGGTAATTGCTTTGCAGTTTAAACATGGCGGCGGGGGCTGGCCCGAGAACTTGAACCTGATAGGCGGGGGCGGCTTTATCTAAAAGCTGACCGACCTTTTCAGCGGCTTCCCTGGCTTTTTTTTCGTCGGGTGACTGGTACATCAAAATCGCCAGACGGCAAAAGGGCGGATAGTTGAGCGCCTGGCGCAGTTCGAGTTCGTTTTTCCAAAAACCGCCAGTGTCATGCCTTTGGGCCGCCTGAATGGCGGCATGGTCGGGGTTGAAGGTTTGCAGATAAATAATCCCCTCTTTTTCCGCGCGGCCCGCACGGCCCGCCACCTGCACTAAAAGCTGAAAGACCTTTTCGGAGGATCGAAAATCCGGCAGGGCTAACCCCGTGTCCGCCCCTACAATCCCCACCAGGGTTACCCCCGGAAAGTCGTGGCCTTTGGCGATCATCTGGGTGCCCACCAGCAGGTCGATTTCGTGGTTACGAAAGCGGGTAATAATATCCTCATGGCTTCCCTGTTTGCGGGTGGTATCCAGATCCATCCGGCCAATACGGGCACCTGGAAATTTGGCCTTCATTTCTTCTTCCACTTTTTCCGTTCCCAACCCCACCTGTTGAATATCGCCATCCAGGCATTGGGGGCACTTTTCGGGCACGGGGCCTTTCCAATCGCAATAGTGGCACAAAAGAGCGGGCTTGCCTTTGACCGTCAGGCCCCGGTGAAAGGTGACCGGCACTGAACAATTGGGACAATGCACCTGTTCACCGCATTTCATGCAAAGGGTCAAGGTGTTAAAGCCCCGGCGGTTGAGAAACAAAAGCACCTGTTCTTTTTTCTCTAACGTTTCACGGATGGCGGCTTCCAGCGCCATGGAAAGAACCGGGCGGTCCTGGCCGCGAACCTGCCATTCTTCCCGAAGGTTAATGAGTTTAATTTTAGGAAGCGGCCTTTGATTAACCCGGTCCGGCATGGCCAGAAAGGAATATTTACCAGTGCGGGCGTTATGGACCGATTCAAGAGACGGTGTGGCGCTGCCTAAAAGGGCCACAGCCTTACCAATTTGGGCTCTCATCACCGCCGCGTCGCGGGCGTGGTAGCGGGGAGACTTGTCCTGCTTATAAGAAGATTCATGTTCCTCATCGACCACAATGAGGCCCAAATTTTTGGCTGGCGCGAACAGGGCGGACCGGGCACCCACCGCCACCTTGGCCTCGCCCAGCGCCATGCGGCGCCATTGTAAAGTGCGTTCGCCCGGCGAAAGACGGCTGTGAAGCACCGCCACCTGGTCGCCAAAACGGCTGGTAAAGCGTTCTACTGTTTGAGGAGTGAGCGCGATTTCCGGAATAAGCACAATCGCCTGCTGGCCTTTTTCAATCACTTTGGCGATGGCCCTTAAATAAACCTCCGTCTTGCCCGAGCCGGTGACGCCCTGAAGCAAAAAGGTTTTAAAACTTGCCGCCCCCAGAGCGCCCTCAATGGCCGACAAAGCGGCCTGCTGTTGGGCGTGAAGCACGGGCGGCGCCTGGGCTTTGCCCAGCTTGGTTTTATTTTTCGCGCCCGAACGCCGGCCCTCAAGGCTGAAGCGGATAAAGTTTTCTTTTTCCAAAGCGTCGGCCAATAGTTTGGTACGGGGCGTGAGGGCCACCTTGCCCGCCTGAAGGCTTTTAAAATTCACGCCCCTCAATGGCGGCAGGCTTTGAAGCAGGAGCTCCACCTGGGCTTGGGGGGCATCGGGTAAAAGCTCGATATAGGTAATCGGGTTTTTGCGGTGCTCCACGGGAAGCATGGCAAAGAGAGACTCGCCCAAGGAGCAGTAATAGTAATCGGCGATCCACTGGCCCAGTTGAAGCAGGTCGGGAGTCAAGGAAGGTTCGGTGTCGAGCAAAGAATAGATCGACTTTATGACTTTAACGCCGGCGGGAGCTTTGCCCACCAACCCCGTTACCAACCCCACCGTGCGGCGGCGGCCAAAGGGCACCAGACAGCGCATACCCGGCACCACCAAATTCTCAAGCGCTCCAGGAACACGATAGGTAAAAACTTGTTTTAAAGGAGTGGGAAAAACCACTTCCGCGAATTGATCAGCCACGCCTGCCACTTCCCCTCAAACGTGGATCCAGTAAATCCCTCAAGCCTTCGCCTAAAAGGTTGTAACCCAAAACGGTGATAAAAATCGCCAGACCCGGAAAGGTGACGAGCCACCAGGCATCGGTCAAATGGTCTTTGCCTTCCTGTAGCATATTGCCCCAGCTGGGTGTGGGAGGTTGAACCCCGAGACCAAGAAAGCTTAAGGAAGATTCAGTCAGAATAGCGCCGCCGATACCCAGTGTGGCCACTACCAAAATGGGCCCCATGGCGTTGGGCAGAATATGTTTCATAATAATCCGGACGTCTTTCATGCCGATAACCTTGGCAGCCTGCACAAATTCCCTCTCTTTCAACGACAACACTTCACCCCGAACCAATCGGGCCACGTCCGTCCAAGAAGTCAGCCCGATGATGATCATAACATTCATAATGCTGGGGCCTATAAAAGCGATCACCATAAGGATGAGAAAAAAAGTGGGAATACATAAAAGGATATCCACCAGCCTCATGAGAAGGGCGTCAACAATTCCGCCGTAATAACCCGCCACAGCCCCCACAAAAGTACCGATAAAAATGTAAATGGAAACAGCCACCAACCCCACTGCCAACGAAATACGCGAGCCGTAAAGGAGGCGGGAAAATACATCTCGGCCATATTGGTCGGTACCCATGAAATGGTGAAAAGAGGGCGCCAATAACCGGTCAGCAAGAGTTTGTTGAATGGGGTCCAGTGGAGCTAACCACTGACATCCCACGGCAGTTAAAACCAGAAGAGCGATGATGCCAACGCCCCATAACATCAGAGGCTGGGTTCTGAGATGGTGTTTAATCAAAACGAATCCTTGGGTCCAGCCAGGCGTAAGCCAGGTCCGCCAAAAGATTTCCGGTAAGCGTCAAAAAAGCCGTGATGACGCCGATGCCCATGAGTAAGGGATAGTCATGGGTAAAAACCGCCTCCAGCCCCAATTGACCCATACCGGGCCACGCGAAAAGGGTTTCGATAATAAAACTGCCGCCGATTAACCCTGGCAGAGATAACCCCACCAAAGTCGCGATGGGAATGAGCGCGTTGCGCAAAGCGTGTTTAAAAATAACCTGAGTTTCGGACAAACCCTTGGCCCGTGCGGTGCGGATATAGTCCTGCCGGATGACTTCCAACATGCTAGTGCGGGCATATAAGGAAACCGAAGCCAGCCCGCCAAAGGTGGTGACAAACAAAGGCAAAAGCAAGTGAGACAGCAGATCCCCGATTTTTTGATACCAGGGCAGATAGTCGGCCTCGGTGCTCATCATTCCCGAAATAGGTAAAAGATTCAGCTCAACCCCAAATAGCAGCATGAGGATAAGCGCCAGCCAGTAGCTCGGCATGGAATAGCCCACGAAGGTGAAGATTGAAACCAGCCGGTCCAGCCATGAGTTTTGATAATAGGCGGCGGCCACCCCTAAAGGGACCGCCAACACGAAAAGTAAAAAGAGGGACAGACCAGACAATAGAAAAGTGGCCGGAAGTCTTTCACCAATAACCATTAACACAGGCCTGTTATCGCCAAAGCAAGTACCAAAATCCAGGGTACAGATGCGCTTGAGCCAATGCCAATACTGGACCATCAGGGGATCATTTAAACCGTAAGACTGCCGGAGCTTTTCCAGATAGGTGGGATCAATTTTTGTGTTCATCGCGATGCCAAGCGTCGCAGGATCCCCGGGGGCCAATTGCATGATGACAAAACTAAGTAAGGAAATACCCAGCAAGAGAGGAATCATCATCAGCAATCGCCGCAGGACGTACTTTTTCACGAATTAAACCTTTTCACCATACTCCTCTTGTTGGGAGTATGGTTCAAAACTATGGCTTATATTTTTGCTGGTTGAGCGGCACATACCAGGCTTCCGGATGGGTCAGGATACCGTTACTGTTCATCTGATAACCCTTAAACCTCTTATGAATAGCCGTCAACTGGTGAGGCACATACAAAAACGTATAAGGCTGTTCCTCGTTGAGGATGGAATGAATCTGCCAGTAAATTTTCTGGCGCTTTTTTTGGTCCAGGGTATGACGTCCTTCGATAAGTAATTCATCTAATCTGGCATTTTTGTAGCTAATAAAATTAAATTGATGCTCTCCCATTTGGCTGGAATGCCATATGGAATAACAATCCGGGTCCGCCGAAATGGTCCATCCTGAAATCACCGCGTCAAACTTGCGGGGATTCAGATATTGCGAAATAAAAGTCGTCCATTCCACGATTTGAACATCAACCTGGATACCCACCTGCTTAAGCTGTTGTTGAACGATGGTCGCGATGCGTTCCCGGCTCACATTGCCCTGATTGGTCATGAGGGTAAATTGAAAGGGCGTGTCTTTGTGGTTAATCATCTTATGCAACAATCCGTCTTTACCCGGTTTCCAGCCGGCTTCCTTCAAATAGGCTTTGGCCTTTTCCACGTCAAAGGGCCACGCCTTCACCTTGGGATTCATAGCCCAGGTATGGAGCGCGAAAGGTCCTGTGGCTACAGTGCCTTCGCCGTAAATGGCGTTTTGGATAATCGCATCCCGGTCCAAAGCCATGGTCAAAGCCTGGCGGACTTTTTTATCTTTAAAGAGAACGTTTTTCTGGTTCCAGCCGATATAGGTGTAGGCCAATTCATCCGAGGAATAAGCTTTGTAATAGTCCTTGAATTTGGGCGTGTCGAGCTGCTTGTTGTATTGTTCCGGCGTCAAGGTGCCGTGCAACCAGGCTCCGATACAATCAATGCCCCCGTTGAGCAGTTCCAAAAACTGGGTCGATTGATCGGGGATGATGCGCATCACAAATTGTTTGAGATGCGGTTTGGAACCCCAATAATCGGGATTGGCTTCCAGAACAATTTTCTGGGCCGTATCCCATTTTACAAACCGGAAAGGTCCGGTGCCAACGGGATGCCGGTCAAAATCACACTTGTTAATGTCTTTACCTTCCAATAAGTGCTTGGGCAGGATGTTATCAAAGGTTGAGGAAAGAGCGGGAGCGAACGGCTTTTTGTAACGAACCTGAACCGTATAGGGGTCAATGATACCTACGTCTTTAATATCCTGATAATTCGCGCCCTGGGGCGTGTTGGTTCCGGGGTCGGAGTAAACCTTATAGGTAAAAAGAACATCGTTAGCCGTAAATTCAACGCCATCGTGAAACTTTACGCCCTTGCGAAGGTAATAAGTGATCGTTTTGCCGTCTTTAGAAACAGTCCATTTTTCAGCTAAGCAGGGTTCGAGTTCTAAATTTTCGTTATAGCGAAGAAGACCCTCGAAAACCAAACCGTCGATATCCGCGCCACCCACTTCATCCACCAGAGGCGGATTAAGATGTCGGGCGTCACTAACCGAAGACTCTACTAAAATATCGCCGTCCGCCACAGGCCCATCTTGATCGTAAATTTTAGAGTCCACTTTGCCGCAGGAAGAAAGAACCATTACCATCGAAAGAATTAAAAATATTCTTTTAATCATTTAGAAGCCCCATGGCATTTCTTGTATTTCTTACCGCTGCCGCAATAGCAGGGATCGTTCCGACCGAGTTTGGGCTCGTCCCGACGAATAGTCGCGACCTTGGCCACCGGCTGTTGAGCCTGATTTCCCTGGGTTTCCCAGGGCTGGCCGCCCATGGGAGCGTTAAAAGCGGGAGCGGCATTTTGACCCATCATGGCTTGAGGCTGTGGGGCTGCCACCGGTGCCGGCGCTTGGGCCACCGCCGCCTTGGAGTCAAACTCCGGATGTTCTTCTTTAATATTGGATGGCAAAGTGGATTCAAACAGCTCGTCGTCCGGGTCGACTTTCTTAACCAAAAGAAGCAGTTTGAGAGAGTCTTCTTTAATGCGGCCGAGGAGTTCATTAAACATGGCGAAACCTTCACGCTTGTATTCAATCAGAGGGTCTTTACCGCCGTAAGACTGAAGACCGATACCTTCTTTCAAATGATCCATGGATAAAAGATGGTCTTTCCACTGGGTATCGACCATTTGAAGAATGACCGCTCTTTCCAAATTACGGGTCACTTCGGGAGTCAGCGCTTTTTCTTTTGCCTCATAGGCTTTCATCAATTCTTCTTTTAAAGCGTTATAAAGGGCGTCCCGATCCAAATGAATCAAGTTTTCTTCTTTCCAGTCCAGGGCCGTCTGAGTGAGGCCATGGAACCACTTTTTCAAACCTTCCAGATCCCAGTCTTCCACTTTGGTTTTTTCGGCGGCGTACAAATCCACCGCTTCGACCGCCACATCATCAACTATGGCCAACATGTGGGCGCGGATGTCTTTTTCACGCAAAACCCGGTTACGTTCGCGATAAATCACTTCGCGTTGTTTGTTCATGACGTCGTCATATTCAAGCAAATGCTTGCGGATATCAAAGTTGTGGGATTCTACGGCCTTTTGCGCCCGTTCGATAGACTTGGAAACCCAGGGATGAGAAATCACTTCCCCGTCCTGCATGCCCAAACGGGTCATCCAATCTTTGAGACGGTCGGAACCGAAAATACGCATCAAATCGTCTTCCAAAGAAACATAAAAACGCGATAACCCCGGATCACCCTGACGGCCTGAGCGGCCGCGCAGCTGATTGTCGATACGTCGGCTTTCATGGCGTTCGGTGCCGAACACCGCCAGCCCGCCCACGTCTTTCATGCCGGCTCCCAACACAATATCCGTACCACGGCCTGCCATGTTGGTGGCAATCGTCACGGCGCCAGGCTGACCCGCCGCCGAAATAATTTCGGCTTCCCGTTCATGGAACTTCGCGTTCAGCACTTCGTGTTTGACTCCCCGCTTTTTGAGCATTTCAGAAATCATTTCGTTTTTCTCGATAGAAACCGTACCCACCAGAACCGGCTGGTTCTTCGCGTGGAGGGTCGCCACATCGTCCACAATCGCGTTGTATTTTTCTTTTTGACTGCGGTAAACCGCGTCCGCCTCATCTAGACGAACCATGTTGCGATGGGTGGGAATAGTGAAAACTTCCAGCTTATAGATTTCCGCGAATTCGGCGGCTTCGGTTTCGGCGGTTCCGGTCATACCCGCAAGTTTTTTGTACATGCGGAAAAAGTTTTGGAAAGTAATGGTGGCCAAGGTTTGATTTTCCGCCTCAATCTTCACTCTTTCCTTGGCTTCGAGAGCCTGATGGAGCCCGTCGCTATAGCGGCGACCCTGCATGAGACGTCCGGTAAACTCGTCCACAATCACCACTTCACCGTCTTTGACGATGTAATCCACATCCCGTTTAAAAATAACGTGGGCTTTTAAAGCCTGAGTGACGTGATGAACCAGCTGAACGTTTTTATGGTCATAAAGATTGTCAACTTTGAGTAGTTGTTCCACATGGCGGACACCAGTTTCGGTAAGGAAGGCCGAGCGGGTTTTTTCCTCGACGTCATAATCCTTTTCCTTGCCCTTTTCGAGAGCGGGAATAATGCGGTCGACTTTGTAGTAAAGGTCCGTGGATTCTTCGCTGGGACCGGAGATGATCAGCGGCGTGCGGGCTTCGTCGACCAGGATGCTGTCCACTTCGTCCACGATGGCGTAATTAAGTTCTCTTTGAACCGTGTGATCGATATGGGTGGCCATGTTGTCGCGCAAATAATCAAAACCCAATTCATTGTTGGTTCCATAAGTAATGTCACAGGCATAGGCTTCCTGACGGGCGCGGTGAGAAAGGCCGTGTTTAATCACACCACAGGTCAAACCCAAAAAGTTATAGATGGTCGACATACCTTTGAAAGAACCCCGGCCCAAACTGTCGCGTTCGGCCAGATAATCGTTTACCGTCACTACGTGCACGCCTTTACCGGTTAACGCGTTCAAATAAACCGGCAGAGTGGCGACAAGGGTTTTACCTTCACCGGTCCTCATTTCGGCAATACGGCCCTCGTGCAGAATCATGCCTCCCAATAATTGAACATCAAAGGGGCGCATACCCATAACCCGTTGGGAAGCTTCTCGAACCACCGCGAAGGCTTCTGGCAAGATATCGTCCAGGGTTTCTCCCTTGGCGAGTCTTTCTTTAAATTCGGCTGTTTTCCCCTTTAATTGTTCGTCGGTTAAAGCCTTCAGGGCTGGCTCAAAAGAGTTCACGAGGTCGACTTTAGGCGCCAGGCGCTTCATTTCTCGTTGATTACGGCTTCCGAATATTTTCGTGAGTAGGCTGTTAATCATGATTCCTCGTTTATGAATAAACTACGGCCATTGGGGCCAAAAGAGGGCTAAGTATAAGGTCTTTAATAGGGGGGTTCAAGGCAATCGGGCCAACTTATCGGAGTAAAAGCCATAAAAATCCGGCTCTTTCCCTTCTATGGTTTCAGGGAAACCGCTGGAGTTTGAAGCGGGCTTAATTTGGATTGAAGCTGTTGGATTTTATCCTGAATGGCCTTGGTATTCTGATCCTGAGCAAAAGCCTGAACCTGCGCTTCTTCGGAAGCTTCCCGCAGTTGGGCAGACTGCCACTGGGAAAAAGCCAGTTTTCGCCTTTCCACCGACAGTTGAAGTTCCAGGTCCGCCTTGTCCCTTTGGCCCTGCGCTTTGGCTTTGAGACTTTTAGCCGCTTTCAACCAGCGTTGATAAGCCCTCTGGGCTCTTTGATCGTAAAGGGTGGTTTCAAGACGGGCCCTGTCCCATGCGTTTTTGAACTGCTCGACCGCAGCTTTGGACTGATCGAGTTTTTCACCCATATCCCCCATTTCCGTTACGGAAGGGGTTTGAGCCAAAGCCGAGCCAGGCAATAGACAACAAAGTCCAAACCAAAGCAGAACAAATAAAGAAGAATAAAAAAATGGTTTTAAATTATTTTTTTGAAGCAACGCATTTACCTTTTGCTTAATTAAAACCAATTAATTGAGAGCCATCTATTGCGAGATTTTTCGAACCAATTGGTTATTGGTATCCACGACATAAACATTTCCGGAACTATCCGCCGCTATTCCAAAAGGAGAATTGAACGTGGCTGAAGTTCCGTCCCCGTCGGTTGATCCGACCGCGCCGGTTCCCGCAAGGGTCGTTACGACACCAGCGGGAGTGATTTTTCGGATCAGGTTATTAACCTGGTCGGCAACATAAACATTCCCCGATTTATCAGCCGTAATTCCAAAAGGCCGATTGAACAAGGCGGCCGTCCCTGTTCCATTGGTGGATCCCGCAACCCCGGCAGATCCGGCTAAAGTCGAGACTACCCCCGATGGTGTTATTTTACGGATGAGATCGTTGACCGAGTCCGTGACGTAAAGATTTCCATCCCCATCCAGTGCCACACCTTCCGGAAAGCTAAATGACGCGGCATCGCCGGTTCCATCAGCGGCACCTGTCGTTTTTTCAGAGCCGGCCAAAGTCGTAACCGTTCCGTC
>Ga0302319_10000995_pt1 | contig 63510 bp, 56 predicted proteins | sample Bog_T0_2_FD_203319 | JGI IMG/M metagenome (GOLD analysis project Ga0302319, IMG submission 203319) | Peat permafrost microbial communities from Stordalen Mire near Abisko, Sweden - Bog_T0_2 | ecosystem: Environmental > Terrestrial > Soil > Wetlands > Peat | place: Sweden: Abisko, Stordalen Mire...
GAAACAATTCAGGACTACCTCAAGTGTAACAACGCTCAACCCAAGCCGTTTAAGTGGACAGCATCAGCAGAGTCCATAATTGAGAAAGTCAATCGATGCCGAGAGATTTACGAGACACTACACTAGATCGTAGGAAAGCTGGTTTCCAACCTGATTCCAACCACTTCCGATGGAACCCTGGCTCACTAAAGTGGTGTGGGCAGGAAGGGTCACGCTCAACTGCACATCGTATGCCGCCACTTCGCCATGGTTCGTGCAGCCAATGGAGTAAACGATGTTGTTACCGGCTGTAATGGATTTGACTGAGGAGGTTAGCGAAACGGTCAATGTCGGCGGCGAATCAATAACCACTTTGAAAATCGTGCCCGACGCATTCGCGCCTCCCCATGGCGTGGAACCGTATAAGTTGCCATCCATGCCAAGCGTGAGCACGCCGCTCGGATTCATGCCATCCTCGGGTGTGGTTGAAAACGAGTGAAGGATGGTCTCCTTCCCTTCAGTCGTCATGCGGAATACGGTTCCCTGTCCAGCTGAGCCGCCGGCCGAAGTCGTTCCATACAGGTTTCCGTCGCGTCCGAACACCAGTCCAGCAACCGGGGTCTGACCATCGTGGGGCACCGACGGATCACCGAACGAGTGTAAGACAGTGACCTTACCGGCGGCCGTCATTCCGAATACGGCGCCTTGGTTCGTCTTGCCTCCAGCGTTGGTCGTCCCGTATAGCACCCCATTGCGCCCTTGAACGAGTCCGCCCAAGGGGCCCTGTCCGTCAGTTCCGATAAAGGAGTGTACGATCGAAAACCGATCTTTTGAATCCAATTTGAACACGGTTCCATCCCCGGACTTGCTGCTTCCTCCGCCCAGAGACGTCCAGTAGAGATTCCCGTCACTAGCAAGCAGGAGCGGTCCGGTTGGAAATCCGGCATCAACCGTAGTCGAGGTCGGATTAAACTGGCGTAGCACATCGATACTCTGACCGGGGATGAATTTGAACAACGTGCCATACCCACCCGAATAGGTCGGGCTGACAACCCCTCCGATCGTAGCGCTGCCGTAAAACTGCCCTCGAGCGGAAGTCAATTGGTTGAAGCTCTCGCCTTCGTTGAATGAGAGGTTGTACACCGTGGCATACGCACCGTGGGCATCCACCTTGAACAGCGCGACAGTGGGAGCTCCGTACCAAATCACGTTTGATCCCCCCATTCCTCCGCTCGTGCCCCAAAATGTGCCGTCGCCAGCGCTGATAAGAGTTCCTTGAGGGCAATTTCCCGGAACACCTTGACCGATGCCAAATACTCCTTTGTCGTTCACCCAAAACACGTCGCCCGCATTCTCATTGAGTCCAAGTTGGCCGAAGAATACTCCCGGAAGAGTCGGGCTCTCAGTAAGGCCAACCGTTAAGATGTCACCCGGATAAGTAAGCCCGCTGAGCGGCAAGTCGCAAATCTTAGCGTATTGCGCAGTTTGGGCCAGGCAGTGGGTCCCAGTTGACAAGCTGACTGCCATTAGTGCACCCAGCCACAGCCTTGACGACGACAAGCTCGATCGTTTTCCGAACGCACTCATGCCTCTAATTCTATCACCGGCCCAATCCGTTGGAACGCCTTTGAATGTTGAAGCACACATTGTCCGCACTTCCGGGTACGTCTCCTTACCCGATCTTCGTCACACACGAGGTGATCCGATCAATGGGGAGACGTTCGATAGGGGGACGTTTGAGTGCCACAGGAGCTTCTAGGCATTCGTCGTAAGGGGCACAACCTTTCTAAATGTTGATCCCAGAGGATTAAGCGGCTTGCACAGCAACAGTCACAGGTCCCGACGAGTCATGCGATTTTCCGTTTTGACCCGTAAAAAGAATCTTCACCGCGCATTCATCGGTATTGTGGCGGTGATTGCATTGGTCCTGCATAGGACGGCACCTGAGAGTTGCAATCGCCCGACTATTCTCGCACGCTAAGCTAGAACACGCATGAATTTGACGGTTCGACCGCCAAAAAGCCGAAAACTACATCGTTCCGTCAGAAAGCAGATGCCCCACCAAAGCATCATGCAAAATGCGAAACAGAACAACACCCCAAAAACCGCCAACAGGCGACTTTTGAAATTGCCTCAAGGAGTAGATCATTCCGGCTAAGTTGATGCAATGGACGAAGTGGACGCACCGTCTTCAATGAGCAAAGCCATGGAAGAGCTTGAGGAAAGGTTAGAGGCTGCGGAAAAGCAGATCAAAAGCCTGGTGTTGAAGGTGAAAGAGCAACAGGCTCACATTGAATGGCTAGAAAAGCTGATCCAACCACTGACGTCAGACCAAGCATTTGAAGGAGCTGTCAATGGGGCTCTTCAGCAAATACAAAGGCACGGGTGATTGTGTTCCGTGCTAGCGTGCGGTTGGTAGTCACTATGGGCTTTAAAAAGCCCATAGTGACTACCAATCTTCGAAGATGGAGGCTGAATATCCATGCGTAAATCTTTCATCCTGCCTTGAGCCAGCCTAATTCTCTTGCCTCAGATCGCATTTTGCTGATCACATCCCTCCACTCGACGACCTGATCGTTATTGGGGTCATAGATTCCGGGAATGCCTAGCTGGGTCAAATACGCACTGTCGCGCTCCAAGCCACGCAGATAGACGAGCAGCCTTTCTTCGGTCGGCGACGTTTGGTATCTCGCTTCCATGGCGTGGTAGATCATCCATTGTGTGGTGCAAATTGTCCGAGCGCCTTCAGGGGTAGCAACCGCAGTCGTTGCAAACATGATTGTTCCTCCCTTGGATTTCGGCCAACTCCAAGCGAGCTGAACTTGACCCTGATCTGTAATATCAAGCTGATGCTTTGTGGGCGCGCCGTTGAGGTCTCCATAGGACGGAAGAATGTAGTCTTGCAGGAGGGCGTGTACTTTCGCAGGCGTCAAAGATAATGCCGTTCTCTCTCGCTCGAGAATTGAATCAAAAACGCAGTTTGCGTTCCCGGAGACCATACAAGCCGTTGTTCGCTCCCCCAGGGCCGCCACAGACGGCCCTGGCAAAAGCCTAAACACTAGGTATCCGCAAATCGCGACCGACGCGAGCCCGGCTATTACGATGCGCGGATTCTTCCAGCTTTCGATGTATTTCATGCAAGTATGGGGGTCATAAACATGCGCCAGGTGTACCAAGATTGCATCCCGGCGAGTTAGGGTTGTTCGTTGACGAAACATAGGATGCTTGTGTTCCGGGCAGGCCATTGCACGGGGTGCAGGTCCACTTGGCAACAAACCATGGAGTGCATCCGTTAATATTCTGGCAGCACCAGTCTGTCGTCGATATCCACGTGCCTTGCCCGCATCCGCAGGTGGTACCGCCCGGCGGGCAGGGGGAGTAGGGATAGCCGCACCACGCGATGCTGGCCCCGATCTGAACTGACGAGACGTTTAATAGGATGCGTTTCATATGCTGTCTCCTCTAGTGACTTGATTTCTTATGGGTTCCACCATGATTGCTGGCCGTAGTTGCCAGGTTTGCGTAAATTCAGGAGTGCTCCTGACAATCGAACACCAAGCCCCTGGTGGATGATAAAGGAACTTCGGAGTGGTTCGCCGTGCTCTGCGCAGTTCATGTCAGAGAACATGACAACGTTATCTTGGTATTCCTTTATCGCTTCATCCCAATGGGTAAAGCTGGTTTGGGCAAAGTACTCATACTGAACCCTTACGGGGCCTGGCGCCCAACTTGGGTTTAGCCCGCAAGGTGAGAGCCATAGCGATGCCGGAAGGTGCAAGCTCTCGTAAGCTTGATCACCGCTCGGCAGGCCCATTTCGGCTAAGGAGCCATATTGGGCTGAAGAACCCTGAGCAGTTTGATACAGAAGCAACGCCGTATGCATCTGGTGTAAATTCGAAATGCTAGAGGTGACCTGCGCAGAATGCTTCGCAGATCGAAACACGGGCATTAATATTGCGGCCACTATGGCGATGATTGCGATACAGTAAATCACCTCAAGCAGCGAGAACCCAGCACGCCTTATCATCGGTTGCTCCTCGGTTTCGGTGCATCGAGTGCAAAGGTTGCCACTGAATGTATAACTTTCCCGCTGTTGTCTAGCCAGATACAATTGGGCGCGAAGTCGTGTAGTTTTGAGGGCAACAGAGGCTGCTTACCTTCGACAAGCACCCGAAACTTTGCCGAGTGGATCTCCGGATAATCTGGGCCTGGCGCATCAGGAAAAACCAAGATAGCAGGAGCACGGGACAACTTCTCGAGCGTGGCCCAGTTGATTCGTCGCAGGGTACAAGATTGGCAGTTTGGCATCGCGACAACGGCAAGGTCATTCGCCCGATCAATCGTTCTGCCGAAGAGATCCGTGTTGGGAATGCTCAGGACCGTACCTGCCTTAGGCATCATAAACTGGAGGGATTCGTGCTGAGGCTGGAGACCATTTGCTAGAACCTGGGCCGTAGTCGGTCGAAACGCGATGACTACACAAAGCAACGCTAAGCAAAGGATCGGGTCGAATAGCATCTGCTTCATAAAACCTTTACAAGTGTAGTAGTGTAGAGTAACGCCGTTTTTCAGGCTGGCGACTTAGGTCAATTTATATTAGTATATTTTGCGATTTACTTCACATAAGTGCGATGGTTCAGCACCGGAAGCAGGAGAAAGTTGTTAGTGGCTTGTGGCTAAGTGAGCAATCAAAAACCCTCCGCACTACCGTAGGGTTCCCCTGTCGAACACAACCGAACCCCGGTCTGGCCTGCGATCGCGGTAGTCTCCGGCCAATCGGGCCGGGACCCGCTTGCGCTCAACTGGGGTTTAAAGCGGGAAGGGTCGTCGTAGTCGGTGTACATCACGTAGGCAAGTCCCAACTGCTTGAAGCCGCTAAACACGAAGTCTCCTTGGCGGCTTCTTTGGCCCGTGCAAAGACAGGGAAGAGGATTGCGGCAAGGATGGCGATAATTGCAATGACGACGGACAGTTAAACTACGCTTTTGCCGATGGCCGTGCGAAGTGTCAAAAAAAATGGTTATGGCGGTTATTGGACGTGCATGATCCAGCCTTATTTGAAGAACCGGAAGATGTTCTAGGGTTCTGAGAGTTCGCGTAGGTTCAAGAGCGAGAAGGCCAGCAGTAAAACTGCCGGCCCTTCGCTTGGAAATTCGATCGCTTGAACTTACGTTTGCTAACCAAACCCCCAGGTTGCGTGACGCGTTGTACCTTTCTGATGAGCGGAGTTTCTATAATTTTTTAGGGTTTGTGTTAAGACTTGCGGCGGCAACAAGAAATTAATACGCAGTCGGATATAAGGCAGGCGTCTCGGTTTCAGATACCTGCTGCACGTATTTACCTTGATTGAATTGTTCGTTGTTATCGCTATCACTGCGATCTTGGCGGCAATCCTCTTTCCGGTTTTTGCCCAAGCAAAAGAGGCGGCTAAACCCCCAGGTTGCGCTGGTTGACCTTTCTGACAGGCGATGGAACTTAATATCGTCCTTGCCAATGTCTGCCGTGCTGATTGGCCCTGTCCCTGACGTGGAGGTCAGATCGTGCATGAAGATGGGAATGAATTAGCATTTAAGGTCGGGTTACAACAACTCGACAATGAAAGAATCGGCCGGATCGCAAGAGATGGGACGGAGGGCCTTGTGAAGCGGATTGTTCCCGCTGTCCGCGCTCAGGAGCCCTTTGTAACTGGTGGCATCTCTCGAAGCAGAGTGTCACGAATTGTGGAAATTAACCCCCACGAGTTTCTCGGTTCAATAGTTCCGGGAAAGGAGAGTGGCTGTCGGATTCGCCCAGCGGAGATGTCGGCCGAGTTTTCGGCTTGCGTAGAGGGACCCGGGTTGGCCGCGGCCGGCGTAGAGCCGGCCCGAGCTTTGCGAGTGGTGATCATTCGTTCCGGAGTTTTTTGGTTCGCAAAAAACGGAGTGAACGAGCGATCAGGCGGATTTTCGCTGGATGTGGACGACCTGGGCGGAGGCCACGCGAGACGAAAATCGACCGGCTGCGGAGCCGATCGCGCCGCGCACGTTGCCGACAGCAAGCCAATCCGGAAATCCTTGGATGCCGACCAAATAGCGAAGTTGCTGGTCAAATCCGTAGCGTAGGGAAGGACGACTTGGGCGGAGTCCTGGACAAGCGGAGTGTTTGACTGGCGACGTAGCGGTCGCACCTGGGAACCAAACAGGTGCGGGATCATTCGGCGAGATGTGGCGCGGATGCCCGTCAGGGAGGGGATCCACGCAGTGGGGAGGCTGCGCCTCAGCTTGACGTCGATCCAAGCCGGACGACATGATCAGGAAGCGATTATCCTTGATCACTTGCAGGGCGTATTATTCTGAGGTGTGCAAGGTACCAGCGCTGACGATGAGGGCAACGGCTTGCCGTTGCTCTCAAGTTTATTGTATTCGATTCCAGGAAGGCCCAAGATACAATGTCCATTCGAATGAGTATTCGAATATTTAACGATCTTACTTGGCTCCATACCTCCTCAAAACTTCCTTGATATCCTCCCGCGTTCCAGCCTGCGACAACATGGACGTACCTCCAGAATTGGCGGCTAGATTCGGGTCGGCGCCGGCTTTTAGGAGCGTTTCGACAACCACAACGTAGTCGCCAGCCTGGTTTCGGCACCATTGGGCTCCGTGGGCGGCCCAGCTCAAAGGCGTACTGCCATGATTGGCGTCCTTTATATCCAGAGGCATATGGCTGGCTAAAAGCCTGACTACTTCGACGTAGCCAAACCAACTAGCCACGTGTAAAGCGGTTCCCGAATCCATTCCGGGCGTCCCGGGATCGAGTCCCGCTTGAAGCAACAGCCGAACAGTCTCAGTTCTCCCTGCTTGCGCCGCATCGGTAATAGCACGACCGTCCGAGCCCATCTCCATGCCAACATTCGGATATTGGCGCTGGATTTCCGCAACTGAACCAGCATCTTCCAACCAAGCGGCGGCGACTAGTCGGCGAGATGGCGCAGAGCGATGCAGAAGTTCGTCGAGGACAGCTCGTTTCCCACGCTCGATGGCTACCTGATGCGGCGTCTTGTCTGGCCCGAGACGGTACAGGTAAATGTGACCACCATCGGATTCGGTCGTCACGAATGGCGACTTGCCCACACGTGCATCGATGGCTTCAGGATCTTCTGACAGAATCTGACGTGCCAGATCCACATCATCGACCGCAACCGCGGTAAAGATGTCGGGCTTCGCGCCGTGGCTCAAAAGTACACGAACAATTTCTGGGTTGTTGACCTGGTATTGGATGGGCGTGCCCTCATGATCCACGTCTCGCTGTTCCAAATCGGCGCCCCGCGCGATTAACAACTCGGCAATTTCCGCCGTCGCAGCGAAATGCAAGGGTCGCTCACCGTCGCCCCCCGGAGCATTCACGCTTGTCGGATCTTTATCCAAGAGCTCGCGAAGAATATCCATCCTTCCCTGCCCCGCCGCCGACCATACGTCGAACTTCGCGCCTAGATCCAGGAGAAGTTCGACTGTCTTGCCTGAAGCTTGGTCCAAGGCACTGAATCCACCCGCCCACCATTTCGAGCGGATATTCGGGTCCGCCCCGTAACGTACGAGGATTGGCAAGAGCTTTTCTGCTTGAGCGTGCCTGCTCGCCCGTAGAATCGGCTGCGCATCAAAATGAAACATCGGATCATTAATATGCTTGCGAAGGGTCGGCTTGGCCTTCAGAAGCTTTTCCAGGGTCTCATCATCGCCGTCATCGACGGCTTTCTTCAGCTTCTCGATTAAGACTGGGGTTTCGATCTTGTCGACCAGTTTTGGCCAGCTATCGAAGCCGTACTTTCGAGCGATAAGCAGTTGGGCGTCAGCAAGCCTTGGCGCGGCCAAGGGTTTACCGTCAGCGAGGGTCTCGCCACTTTGAAGAGAACGAAGGAGTTCCTTCGCTTGAATGCGGAGCTGCCGAATATCGGCACGCTCGGGGATAGATTGGGACATATCAACCTCCGTTGCAAGTGGCCTGTGGTCCGCGAACAGGCAGCAACAAAGGTCGACGTAACAAAGGACGATCTACCTTTGGATGGACTCAGTCCTTCCCGCGGACCCGGAGGCGCTCCGAACGCCACACGAATCGTACCCCGGTTGCCGTCTAATCTTCCACAACTGTTTTCGGTGCGATTCATACATGAAGCACTACGCGCAAGGCCTCGCATTCCGAGGGATTCAAGAACGCGTTTCAAGCGCGAGTGGGGTTCAAGCGACCAGACTTACAAGTTCCCATGCCAGTAATCGCTCTGGTCGATGCATAGGTTCTTCGTCATTGTCTGAATCATGGTGGTGATGACCACTTCGCCGATGAACGGTGACAGAATCCAACGATGACTCAGTCGACATGGAAGAGAGTCTTATTCCTCTTCGAAAAGAATCAAGAAGCGATCTTGGACATGGAGCCCGGCGAGCCTGCCCTCACGGCAAAATACTGCCGTGAATCGGCTCACCGAACGCTTGGACATCTCACCGCGTGCCAAGCCGCATGGTTGTCGCTGATGCGCCAACTGAGGGATGGCGCAGCAAGCGGTTCGGTACCGATCCACCCCGATCCGCTATTCCGGAAGCTTGGGTTCGGGACTACGCCTTGGGACGAGCTAGTCGAAAGGTTTGTATCCGATCGAGCAGAATGGCGTTCCATCCTCGAACGGGTTGATCTGAATCGCCCAATAACAACTCCGCGACGAACGTATTCCGCGCAATCCCTTACCAAGCGCATGGTCGAACATGAGATGCGCCATCTCGACGACTTGACGTCGAATGAACGACCGTAAAAGCTATCCTCTAACGGACGCTAGATTTACGTCCCTCCACTGGTGTTGAGCGGCATTGGTTCTAAGTAGCCTTGGCCGTGTCCATAGTGGTTGCCCGCAGAGTGCGGCCACGCCACATTCAGAAACTCGTTGAGGGCGTTTCTTTGCGACCTCGGCGCCCTTTGCGTGAGATCTGCAGTTTGGTCCTTCAACATGCTTCCGCTTTCACGGTGCTTGGTCCCGGCTTGAAAAACTTCTTTATCGAGCAAAGGACACGAGTCACACAAAGGTCTTAGACGGGCAGCCGAAATCCAAATGAGTCTCTAGAGCTGCAGAACTTAGACACCATAGAATTAAAGGAGAAAGGAATCGCTCTCCTCTACTTTCATTCGGCAGGTAACGCGCCTTCCCCGGAGAACCTATAAAGCCTTGCTGGCTTGCGTCCCGTCTGCCGATAGTGGTCCGTCTCCTTGACGACACCTCGGTTTTCCAATTTCCTTCTAAAGTTTCGAGGATCGACAGGGTGCCCGAGGATCGTTTCATGAACCTCTTGCAAATCTGTCAACGAGAATTCCTGGGACAAGAGTCTAAAGCCGACGTCGCTGTAATCGAGCTTGGCTTTTAGCCGATCATGCGCGACCCGGAGGATCTCGGCATGGTCGAATGCGAGTGCCGGAAGCTTTGAGACCGGGAACCAGCCGACCTCTGAGGCGTCCGACCCGGCAGCAAGGGATTGATCTTCGGGCACAAGTGCAAAATAGGCCACCGTCACCACCCGCCCGCGAGGATCTCGCTGGGGATCACCGAAGGTAAAAAGCTGCTCTAGATACTTTGCACGATATCCGGTTTCCTCGAACAGCTCCCGACGGGCCGCATCGGGCAACGATTCTTGAGGAAGAACAAATCCTCCTGGGATTGCGAATTGATCGACAAAGGGCTCGATCAGGCGCCGGATCAACATCACGCACAACTCGCTTTTCCGAATCGTGAATAGAACGATATCAACCGTAACCATGAAAGGCGATGACTGTTCTTGCACTGTCTGTTACCAAACATTTTGCACGTTGCATCGGCTCTGAATCTCAATTTCATCTTCCGTCAGGTGCTGAACGTAGCTATTCGTGGTCCAAATCCTCGCGTAACCGGCTGAAAACAATCGATCGAGGGCTCTTCCGGAGAAAACTCCATGGATCACCGAGAGGTCGAGTAAACATCCAGGCATCATCTGCGCGACCCGAATAAAGGTAGCGCCGCCGTCACAAAGATCGTCCGCGACCAAGTATCGACTTCCCTTCAACTTGCCAATCGGCTTGAAACCGACAATTTCACCGGATTGCTGATCACGTGCTTTCTCGCACACGATCTCATGGTCAAAGGATCCCGCTAGCCACGATAGCCGCAGCTTGGCGCTGGCATCGGGAAAGACCACCCCATCGTATTGGCTCGAGTCAAGGATCCCCCTAAAAGGCAAGGCGTCGTCATTGCAGTCGTGGGGAGCGAGAACGGAGAGTTCTCGGTCGCCGGTTACCCGTTTGAGCATGGCACGTGATTTCGCGGCTACGTTGCAGACTACTCGCGATCCACTTGTGGATTTGTCGCTTCGAGCGCCGTAAAGGTAGGTGACAAATAACGAGATCGGACCGATTGCCTCTGGAATTTGGCTCACCAAGTCCATGATTGCGGGATGGTTCAGGCATGCCGTGGATCGGAGAACCTGATGCCGCGAATCGAACCATATCTGGTTCTGTCCATCTGGATATTCGTAGACACCCCAATTTTCACCGAACGTTAATACCTGTTCATCTTCGCCATAGAAACGGAGGTAGCGATCAAACTTCAACCGAATCCTCCTTGCGGCTGACCGCCAAGCGGCGTCGAATATCCTCGAAGGTCTGGGTTCGGAGGAATTCGCCATCCAGCCATACCGTTTCCAATTGATCACCCTCTACTGGCTCCGCTGTTTCTCGTTGGGCGACCCAATACCCTTCTTCGGTCTTAAGCACCGCCAAGAACCCTCGTAGCGATTTCTTCGTTCCCAAGTCCGTCTTGGGCGCTTTGTAAATCGGTCTGAACTGGCCATCGCTTAAAATGACGGCAGTGGCCTTGACCGCAATGCCGTGGGTATCCCGGGTGACATGTTGATACGTATAGCTTCCGATTCCTAGAACGATGTTGGTGCTGCTGAACCCTTTAGCCTTTAGTCGTTGCAGAATCGCCTCTTGGAGTTCCAGAGTGATGCTGTCGCCATAGATGGCGCCAACATGGGAGTCGAGTTGTCGGTAGCCCTTCGAATTCACGGTTCCTCCAAATGTCTCGTACAAACACTCTATCAATCCCTTGTACTCCGGGCTTCCCGCCTCTGCCTCGGGATCCCCACATAGGATCTCTACTGGCGTTTTAGGGCTTGAATCGGGCCGAATCACTAACTTACCGTCCCTTTTCATGATTTGATCCTTCAACTTGGGGAGAATCTCGGTGACCACGCTCCAGAAATCCCACGTATCGCTGACCACTGAAAGGACGCCGGTTGGATAGAGTTTCAGCAACCTTGCAAACGTTTCCTCCTCATTCTCCTCTCCGCCAGCGCTCATCACACTATGCTCGGTTGCCGGTACGCTGGTTCCAAGGCCGGGATTCCAGTCTTTCATCGCAAAGTACTCCGCCACATCATAGTTTTGGATGATCCAATTCCGCGCATGCAGAGTGTCGGTTCCTTTGAACGACAGGAGATGGGCTGCGCTGCTCATCGAGGATGCTTCAACCCCAAACATGCCCCGAAAAGAGAAGTCATGGCCTTGGAATTCCGGCATGAAATCTTGATCCGACATCGCTTCTGCGTAAGAATCGAAGTTGCGACGAAAGAAATGGGCGGTAGTGGCCGATGTACATGGCCCCCACAACTCGGCGCTCATCCAACTCTCGATAAAGTTTGTCAGCCAAGGAACGGTTGAGTCGGTATTCATCACGGTCAGAACAGGAATCCCATGCCGAACCACTGTTCCCTCCGCCAAGGCTTTGAAAACGAGTGGCAAACATCCGATTCGATGTAGGTTCCGAACACACCTAATTTGCTCGTCACTCGGGTTCTCGCCGAAGAAGTCGTGATAGAAGACTTGAAAGTCGTCTATGGCTTCTTGCTGGGAAAGCGAGAAGAAATCCCGCTCAAATGTCGCCTGCAGCTTTCGCAGGAATGCTTGCAAACCAAAGAATACGAATCGGTCGAATTGGCTTCTGGCGCCGGATCGAGGCGTCAGATTTGAGTAAACATGGGCCACATCTTTCGGATACTGGATCCAGTGGCTAAGCTTATAGGAGTCGGCATACTGGAACGGAGTTCTGTATTGGCAAATCTGGGGTCTTTCTATAATTGTCATATCGACATTTATTATATGTCATAACGACACTTAGTACTAGTCCCAGTCACCCTTTTTCAGTTTTTATTTCGGCGAGGCCCGATGGAAACGACAAGCGCCGCTGGCCTTGCAATGGTTGGCCCCCTGGGCCTGACCAGACAGGTCAGACGATTGGCGTCGACAAAACCGTCGAAATCTGCCGGCAGTTGGTTCAGATCGAGGCGCCGCGGCGATGCAAGATTCCATTAGCTCCAACCACAAATCCAAGTTCGGCGGTCACGCGTTAGAGACCAGAGCGGAATATCGTTGGGCAGAGGCGCAAAACCAGCCGGGAAACGGGCTAGATCTAAGCCGTTTATCAAACAGTTCGCCGATTCTTGCGGCAGTCCCACCTTCTAAATATCCGGTAGACCGACACACTCAAGAAATCCCCGCAGCGTCGAAAGAAATTCGCTAGCCGCCAGACTCTTTGAGACGCCAAAGTCGATTGAGAAGAACCGCCTGGCCTCCGTGGTAGGCCTCGTGTTGAATGACATGCCCCAGTACCCACCGCATGGTTCGCGGGTGCCCTCCAAGTTCCTTGCTGGATTCAGGGGATGGCCACTCCTTAATCCTTTCGAGGGTTCTTGCGCGGATCCGGTTCTGCAACTCGAAGTACCAGGAGATAGGCTGGCGGGGCGGCTCGGGCCAACGCCATTCGTCCACGTCGATCTCATCCACCATGAGGACCTTTTTCTCTTCCGGGTCGGTTGGGCAGTCCAGTGCGAATTTCTCGAACCAGAAGATCTCGACCCCGATAATGTGGAGAATGATTGCTCCAATGCTATGGGCGCCCGGAAACGGCTGCCATACGACCGCGTCCTCGCTCAGATCCTGGTCGAGTTCCCAACGCCATTCATTCGTTCCGTCCTGGAGAACTGCACAAAGGAGTCCGTAAGGTTCGAGGTATCCTAGTAACGGTATCGCATCTATCAGCATTCGTTTGGTTCCAGTCGGGGCACCAGCCGCAACCCCATCGCCTTATTAATTGGCTGCCATTATAGAATAATCTGGCAACACATACGACGTACGCGAATCGATAGGGCGCGATGTATCATCATGGGGTGCTGAGCTCCCTGAACTTGTCCAAAGCAGACGTGAAGCGGGCATTGGTACGACATCACTTCTCTTCCTGCCCAAGTCAGGCCGACGCCTTTGAACGGTTGCGCAGCATCCAATTCGACCCGATCGCGCCGATTGGATGCAACCACGATTTGGTACTGCAAGCCCGAGTCCCAAGCTACAAGATCGGCGACTGGGAGAAGTTTGCTTATGAGGACCACAAGATCTATGACGGATGGGACAAGTGCGCCTCTCTCATTCCGTTTGAGGGCTGGCCCGTCCGGCGCATCTTTCACGCCGTTCACCGACAGGAGTTCGAAAAGAAGATCTTTGAGGACCACAAAGAAGCGGTCGACCTAATCTTGAAGGAAATCGCCGATAAGGGCCCGCTCATGCCGAGGGAGTGTGAGTTTCAGCAGCGGAGAGAGGAATGGAAAACGTCCTGGCATGGACCCAACGTCACGAAACAAACGCTTCGCGCGCTGTGGCACTCCGGGTTGGTCATGACGGCAGGTCGAAAGAACGGACAACATCTGTACGACTTGACGGAACGGGTCGTGCCACGTCATCTCTTCAACCAGCCTGCACTAACGAGAAGCGATGCCGTTCGAGAACTCGTTTTGGAACGGCACCGGGCTATGGGCATCCTCAGACCGAATGCGGCGCCAGAAATATGGTCATATCATGTCTTGGGATATGATCGCAAAGACGCCATCCCGGAACTGGTTCGTCAAAATGCTATTACGCCTGTCGACGTGGAGGGGGTCAAAGCACATGCGACAGCAGATTTCCTGTCTCTACTCGATCAGCCGGCTCTGGAACCCAGGGCCATATTCGTTGCGCCTCTCGACCAGTTCATGTGGGACCGTAAGATGATTGCTCACATTTTTGGGTTCGACTATATTTGGGAGATCTACACCCCGGAAGCCAAACGAAAATGGGGATATTACGTGCTTCCGCTCCTCTTCGGTGACGAGTTGGTCGCGCGAGCAGAGTTTTGGTGCCGGGACGGTGTGCTTGAGTTACGCGAGTGGCATTTCGAGCAGTTCGAGCGGACTGCCTCATTTTGGTCCGCACTCGAGTTAGCGATTAATCGCCTTATGCAGTATTGTTCAGCGTCAAAGACGCACGTCAAGGATCACATCGATTCCAGAATTCGAGATGTATTCAAATCCGTAAGGTCTGGCTAGCGCAGATCTTGGGCGATATTCCACAGTCCCACTGCATGATTGGCGCTCACTGGATGCTTTGCATCTTGCATCGCAGGCATTCGAACTCACACGGGAGTTTGGCCAAATCAGATTGTTCCGACACTTGGATGGTTCCCTTTGGAGCGACGGTAGATCTTGGTCGATCCACCCCACAACATTTCCCCGCTATCGAAAAACCAGTACCAGCGTGCTGACGTATATTTCTCGTAAATTTCGAGTTCGTCTACTCATTTACGGCAGACGACTCCTTGCAACAATTAAGTACACTAAGATTCGAAGGTAGTTACGTCCCCTCCTTCTCGATCAGTGACAAGATTCATGGCGTCTTGTCGTGGCTCCTTGGGCTTGGTTTGTTACTTTAGAGCTGAATTGAACTTATGATAACCCTACTGGCATCTATCCTGCTCAGCACATCGCTGTTAGCTCCGTCCGATAAACCCTCTGAACTCCCGGTTACTTATTTCAATGGCCCGCAAGCGGTACCAAAATCGGCGGTAAGTAATTGGTCGGGCGGATTTCAGCATGTGCGCCAATGGCCCGGCACGTCGGGCGATGGTCGGGTTCGGCAGTTACGCGGAAACGAAGTCGTTCATGCCCCACGATTAACTCCTGGTAGCAGCATCACTCCAGTTTCAACGGTCACCCTTCTTCAAGGGTGGTTCGTCCAATACTACACCGACACGCAGTGGCAACAGTTATTTCAAGCCTTGGCTGCGGAGGGGGTCACAAGCGTGGTATTCGCGACCTCGGTGGACGAGTCGGAGGGATCTGGACAAGTTCTTGGTCAATCGAGCGCTTATCCGGCGGACATTGCAACGGCCAGGTATCCGGTTTCCTCAACCGTAACCAGCACGTTTTCCCATGTGTCCTATCCAGGGAATGCTTCCGGCGCGTCAAGATCTCCGGTCGAAGAGTGCCTTTACTATGCGCAGCACAACAACGTCAATAACAGCATGGCGGTTTACGTGGGGCTCAATTTTTACCCAGACGAGTGGAATTACCGCTCGGGCAACACGACATCTGGATATTCGGATCCGATTACTGATAGCACGTTCTGCACTGACGAGGCAGACCTTGGCGCTCTGGTCGCGGAGGACCTTAACAATCAATTCGGCAGCTATTCCAGCTTTGCGGGCTGGTATTGGCCATGGGAAGTAGATAACGTCTACTTCGACAAAAACATCGGAAGCAGTGACTATTCGTTTCTTCCAAGCGGTTACGCGACATCTGCTTACAACAATCTCATCACGATGCTAGAGACCAGCTTCTACCCGTTGTCAGCCAAACCACGAATAATATCGCCGTACTTCAATCCCTATTATGTGAGCACGGAGGATGAACTTCCCTACACCGCATACTCAGCGTCGGAGTACGGGACTCTTTGGCAGCAGATCTTTTCAACGACCTATGAAGGTTCTAGCCTATTCAACAGCTCCGATGTATTCGCCCCTCAAGATGGCGCCGGAGACTATCAGCCCGCAATTTCGAGCGGCAGCTCCCTGCAAGGACCGCCTTCGATATCTACGATCGAGTCGAATATCGACACCTGGTATCCGCCTCTGTTGCAAGCCGCATCGACTATTTCGGGAATGAGCGTGTGGGCCAACGCCGAAACCTACCAGGTGGACGTTCAGGCATACGGCGCTCCTTACGAGTACGTAGAGAACGATCCTGCCTATCCCAGCGAGCCATGGGTCGATGGGGCTTATGTAAATGCTGGCGTGGGTCGGGTGTCAGCTCAGCTCCAGACGGAGGCAGCGGTGAACTATAGTGGCACTTACTACCTCGGCAAGATTATGAACTGCTCGAATGCCTACTATTACGATCCGATTGGCGTCTGGGCAAACTCAGCCTGGAACACTGCATGGAATGGATGGCTCCAAAACCAGACATTGGGTAACTCCGGCGGCCCTAGTGCTCCCGTCGTGACAGGACCGACCGTATCCAGCGGACACGTCCAGTTCAATCTGTCGGTCAACTCCAGTCCGAACGGAGTGTGTGGATACGATATATGGCGCGATAGCTACACTGCGGGGACGACTCCCTATGTCCTCAGCCAGATACGGTTGTCCACATCCTCTTCCACCGCGTTTACGGACCCAGACTCCAGTTCCGCTGGGGGCAGCCACACGTATTACGTAGCAGCCTTTGACGTCTACGGCAATCTGTCCACAGTAACTGAGTTCATGAGCGATTCGGGGGCTAGCCTGTCCTTAAACCCTCCATCGTTAGCCGGTGGCACGCCCTCGACCGCAACGGTGACCCTTTCGTCGCCCGCACCTTCAGGTGGTGTCACGTTCACATTGAATTCCAAAAACTCAAATGCGACGGTTCCATCAAGCGTGACGGTGCCGTACGGTTCATCGTCAACCACGTTTACCGTGACGACAACGTCAGTCTCGACGGCAGCAACCGCAACCCTAACCGCAACGTCCGGCAGCACATCTTTGACAGCGGCATTGCAGATCAACCCGCTAACCGTGGCGGCGGTAAGCGTATCTCCGGCATCTGTCGATGGCGGAAGTTCGTCCACGGGCACGGTAACCTTGAACGGCCAAGCTCCTTCCGGAGGGACTGTCGTCATCCTATCTTCGAGTAGTTCCAATGCGACGGTCCCCTCAAGCGTCACGATCGCCGCGGGTTCGACTTCGGCAATCTTCACCGTTTCCACCTCCAGTGTTTCGACAAATACCTATGGGACGATCACGGGTACCTTAAGCGGAAGCTCTCTTTCGGCTACCTTGGCGATATCCGCCACCCACGTCACAAGCGTGACTCTGTCGCCCACTTCGGTCACAGAGGGAACGTCTTCGACCGGCACCGTCACCCTGAGCGCAGCTGCTCCGCTGGGAGGGCAAGTGGTTAGCCTGTCTTCCAGCAGTTCCAGTGCCACGGTTCCCGGGAGCGTCACGGTGGCGGTAGGCGCTACGACGGCGACATTTACCGTGTCAACCGGAACCGTCTCTTCCAGCACAACTGCGTCCATCACTGGATCGCTTGGAAGCAGTTCTCAGTCCGGGACCCTGACGATTACACCAAACAGTCTATACAGTCTCGGTATCTCGCCCTCTTCAATTTCTGGCGGCTTGACGACAACGGGAACGGTAACCCTGAGCAGCGCAGCCGGATCTGGAGGCGCAGTTGTGAACTTGTCGTCGAATAATGCCTGTGCGACTCTTCCGTCGACTGTAACCGTCCTTTCTGGCGCCACGTCAGCGACATTCACGATCACGACCACGGGAGTTTCATCCTACACGACGGTTGGCATCACCGCATCTATTGGTAGCAGCAGTCTGACGCAGTATCTAGCTGTGACCGCGGCTGGCGTTCAAAGCCTAACCGTCTCACCCTCTACGGTCTTGGGAGGCGGTTCGTCGACCGGTACTGTGACCTTGAACGGTACCGCCGGACCCGGAGGGTCTTCGGTAAGTCTCTCGTCCAGCAGTTCAAGCGCAACCATTCCGAGTTCGGTGACCGTAGCGGCCGGTGCAAGCAGCGCGACGTTTACCGTGAGCACGTCATCAGTCACTTCTAGTACCTGTGCGACGATAACCGGATCGGCAAACTATACGTCTCAGTCGGCAGTCCTCACGATAAACCCTGCCGGGCTTACGGCCCTAAGCCTCTATCCGACTTCCGTTCTTGGAGGAGCCACATCAACGGGCGCCATTACCCTTGGAACAGTAGCGCCGACGGGCGGGACCACCGTGAGCCTTTCTTCAAATAGCTCCTATGCGTCGGCGCCATCAAGCGTCACCGTGGCTGCCGGTGCAACCACTGCGACGTTTACCGTTACGACGACAAGCGTTTCATCTAGTACGTCCGCGGTCATAACTGCTTCTCAAGGAGGAGCTAGTTTGACCGCATCCCTAACCATCTCCGCCCCAACGGTGTCCGGACTTTCACTCTGGCCAGCGGGAGTTGTCGCCGGATCGACTTCGACGGGAACCGTCACGATTGGCGCCGCGGCTGGATCTGGAGGAGTCGTGGTCAGTCTTTCGTCGACCAATGCATGTGCTTCGGTGCCATCCACCGTCACGGTCCCTTCCGGCTCGACCTCTGCGACCTTCACGATTACGACTTCCGGCGTATCGGCTTACACTACGGCAACTATCATTGCGGCAATTGGAAGCAGTAGTGAATACGCATATCTCGGAGTTTCGGAGGCGGGGGGCAACGGACTTTCTCTGTCCCCTTCAACTGTTGCAGGCGGCGTTTCGTCCACTGGAACCGTCACTCTAAACGGCTTGGCAGGTCCAGGGGGCGAGGTTGTTTCGCTATCGTCGAATAGTTCGTGCGCGACGTTACCTAGTTCGGTCACCGTTCCGGCGGGAGCCACCTCTGCGACGTTCACCGTCACTACTTCGGGAGTAGGGTCCTACACAACGGTAACAATTACCGCTTCGATGACTGGAAGCAGTCAGATGGCCTACTTGGCCGTGATTGAGGCCGGGGTGTCGAGCGTGTCTTTATCGCCGTCGTCGGTCGTGGGAGGTTCCTCTTCGACCGGAACCGTCACGTTGGACGGCGTTGCGGGACCGGGAGGCGAAGTGGTGACTCTTTCATCGAACAATGGCAGCGCATCGGTTCCCTCGACGGTTACCGTTCCTGCGGGGTCCAGTAGCGTCACCTTCACCGTCACAACATCGACCGTTACCTCGACTACAACCGCGACGATCACGGCTGGCGCCGACTACGTGTATGAGTCGGCAACCCTGACAATAAACACCTAGCCAACACTGCGATCTCGATGAGTCTCATTGCTCCGGCATCAAGGCAAAGCTCTGCCGGAGCATTGGACGAACGAATGGCCCATCTGCTTAGGTCGACGTCGATCGTTTGCCCTGGTCCAGGCATCCATGTCGGAATCGGGTCCTCAATTGGACGTTGCTACCGACCAATCGCCCCGGGCTCCGTGGACTCCAAAGACGAAACCATGCCACCCTTTTGATGAGTCAATCCTCACGGCGGTGTCGACCGCTTAAGGATAGAGAGGTGCTGGCGCGATGGAAGGTTGGGGTTCTCCTGATTCTACGATCAGTTTCGCAAGCAACTCCCTGAGTTGCTCAGCGGTTTTTCGGTACTCCTTCCTGCCAGCGAGATTAACCAGCTCATAGGGGTCGTTCCGTTGGTCGTAGAACTGGTATTCCTGATAGTTAAAACTGGCCGACTTCGTAGTGATCCCATTGGGTTCAGCGACACAATACGTCCAATCCTTCGTTCTCAGCGTCCGCCCTGTCATTGACTCGCTAATCTGGATAAGTTCCCGGTTCGGCCAGTCCTCCCGTGCTTTGGCGCTGCCTGCCAAGCTCATCAGGCTTTTCCCACGCCATGATGCCGGTGCGGGTACGCCGACTGCATCCAATAAAGTCGGCGCCAGGTTAATGAGACCGACGATCTCCTGAACCTGTCCACCTCCACTGAATCCCGGTCCTTCGATCAGCAGCGGAACGCGCAGAGAGCTGTTATGCGTGCTGCGTTTATACTCCGTGTTGCGCGTCATGAAGTGACACCCGTGATCGCTCATGAAGACAAAGATCGTATTCTCGACAAGCCCCTGCTCCTCTAAGATCTTCCGGATTCTGCCGACTGAACTATCGATACTCTCGCATGCGCCGTAATAGTCTGGCAACTGCTGATGCCAGTCCCCGGGAAAACTGCGAAGATCCGGCGGTACTACCGCGTTGGCAAATCGTTCTGCCGAACCCTTTGGGCCAACAATTCGATCCATGTCGTTCTGTTGATGCGGTTCCAATTGCGAAACGAAGAGAAAAAACGGCTTTTCATGTTTCCGACGCAGGAACATCTCGGCTCGGTCAGTCAGGAAGTCAACCCGGTATCGGTCCTTAAACTTGATCTCGATTCCGTCGCCGTCAAAGATCGACCCTTCATACGGATGGCTGGTGAATTCGAGGACGTTTGCCCCTTCCCAGAGGTCCAAAAACCCTCCGCGTCGTTCCGGCTTCACATACCCGATGCTGCCACCCTCACCCTTGTCCTCTGGTGCAAGATGCCACTTGCCAATATAGTTCGCCGTGTAGCCGGCTTTGCGAAGCTCCAACGCGAGCGTAGGCAACTCCGTATTCATAGGTGAACCGTTGCGCCAAACGTTGGTTTCTGTGGCATACCGGCTGGTAAACACCACCGAACGTGCCGGAGCGCACAGCGGTTGATTTGTGATTGCATGGGTGTAATTGGTGCCTCGGGCCGCCATCGCGTCAAGGTTCGGGGTACGGGTAGAACTATTCAAGCCGTTTGCCCCAACAAAGTCCCATCGAAACTGATCCGACAGATAAACGATGATATTGGGCTTTCGTCTCGGCCTATCCGGCACGAATTCCCCAGCGCTTATCGGCAAGGCGCCCGCCAATACAGACTGGGCCGCCACCGCTGCCGCGCCCTTAATAAAACTGCGCCTACTCTCCATTAATGTCCTCAGAGGTTGACTTGGCTGTTGGTAGCGGTCAATCGCATGTTACTCGTTCCCATTGTCGATGTTCGAGTCATTGCCGAGGGTGTCGCCGTAGAAGTCGGGTGAGTACTTGAATCTCTCACTTCGATCGAAGTGTGATTTTGAAAAGGGCCAATTGAGAGTGGACGTTTGGTGTGATTAAGCAAAGACGCCGGGCTTCGCGAGCCAACCCCCGTCCGCGTACTAGCGGTCCAGTCGACTACCCTCAACGTCCCAAAATGCACATCGCTGCATTATGGCCGGGGATGCCGCTTACGGCGCCGCCACGGAGGGCAGAGGAACCGGCCCGATAGACGCGTGGAATGTCCGTCTCTACTCCCCATCGACCCACCTCTTCTGGGCTATCGGCAAAGAACCAAGAAAGGGTGTTGTGGAAGATATTGCCTTGATCAAGATCGACTTCCTTCTCCAGATCCTGCGGTGTTTTGAGTTCGATACAGGGTTCACCATCGCTACCGCGTGCGAGGCAGTCGGCAAAGGACTCATCGCAGATGCGGTCTAGCCCTTCCAGATACAGTTGTTTCACCCGTTCCTTTCGGCGATCATGGTCTGTCTCGAAGAGACGATAAGGCATGTCCAAACCAAAGAGAGTCAGGGTCTGATAGCCTCTTGCAGACAGGTCAGCACTCAGAATCGAAGGGTCGGTAAGCGTGTGGCAGTACATTTCGCTGGGAGCCGGGTTTGGGATCAAGCCGCCTCGCGAATCCTCGAACGACTTCTGCATCTGGGCGTAGCCCTCGTCAATATGGAAGGAGCCGGCAAAAGCATCTTCGGGTCGCACACCCAAAGCTCGCACTCTGGGCAACCTGGTCAAGAGCATATTAATCTTGATGACCGAGCCTTCATCGGTGGATGTCGGCTGCCATGTCTTGGCAAACAGCTTGGCGTAAGCCCTTGGTCCCGCATTCACCAGCACATGTTCCGCGGCTACTTCGAAGCTCTTCCCGTCATGCTCGAATTGGACCGAATGCCGAGAGGGTCCAAGTTCGACGCGCGTCGCCTCCGATGCGGGCTGGACGGTCACGGCAGAGCGCCGACAGGAATCGAGAAGCGAATCAACCAACGAACGCATTCCGCCGACTGGTACACGCCACTCCCCAGTCCCGCCGCCGATAACGTGGTACAGGAAACATCTGTTTTGAAGCAAGCTTTCATCGTGGGGATGAGTATGAACTCCTATCTTGCCGTCCGTCATGAGAAGGCCGCGTAGCGTGTCGTGTTCCGCGTAGCGTTCGATGACCGCTCCGAGAGGCTCTTCCACAAACGAACTCCAGGCCTCCTTCTCCAGGGCAGAAGCCATTTCGGATTGGAGCGACTCGCGCGAGCGGAGAGGTTCAAGCAAAGTCGGCCAAGCGACGTGCGCGATCGCATTTTCCAACTCCAACAACTTGAGGTACTGCGTCCAGGCGGCATCACTACCCGTCATTTCCCTCATCGAATTGGAAGAACGCGAAGGGTCCAAATTTGAAATAACAAGGCCCCGAGACAATCCGCGGGAATCTTTGTAGGGCGTGAACGACGCAATCGAGCGACGCTTCGTTTGAAATTTCAGACCTAGATCCCCGACGATTTTCTCTGGAAAAAGCGACACCAAATACGAATAGCGCGACAACCATGCATCGAAGTCGGGAAACACCTGTTGCGATGCAGTTGCCCCGCCAATCGTCGCATTCCGTTCCAGCACGAGGACCGACTTACCGGCCTGCCCTAAATAGGCGGCTGCTACCAGGCCATTGTGACCACTTCCGATCACGACCGCGTCATACGATGCTTTCAAATGACAGAGTTCCATGTTCTTGGGCCCTATCGGGCCTTGACAGAACTGATCTTGGTCGGATCGAGAACTTCAACCGTTCCGTACTTCGCCAATCCAGTCTCGATTCGCTTTCTCTCTCCTACTACAAGGAGCTGGATATTCCCCCCTCCTAAATACTTCTTGGCAACCCTCATGATGTCCGCCGAAGAGACGGCTTCGATCAGTTTTGGATAGGTGTCCCAGTAATTTGAAGGCAGATCGTTCTGAACCAATTCGAGGGTTCGAGCCAAGATTCCATCGTTGCTCTCCAGCGTTCGGGCAAAGCCGCCCACTAGCGATCTCTTTGCGAGCGCCAATTCCTCGGCAGGAACCGGTTCACTCTGCAGCCGCTTGAACTCAAAGAAGAACTCTCCTACCGCAGGCTCGGTTACCTCGGTTCGGACGCTAGCGTTTGCGCCCCATATTCCGGGCCACTTGCCGGCTGAAAGGGTGGAATACGCACCATAGGTGTATCCTTTGCGTTCGCGTATGTTTTGGAACAAACGTCCCGACGATCCGCCGCCGAGGACCCGGTTTGCTACCGTCAACGCGATAAAATCGGGATCGTTTTGCTTCACACCAAGGCTTCCAAACTGCAGCACGCTCTGAGCAGATCCCGGGCGATCGATCAAATAGATGTGAGCCGCCGACTTTGGCTGAAAGTCTGCGTTCGGTAGTTCTGTCACTGGCCCCGAAGCGGTCCAGGATCCCAACGCCGCCTCGAGCTTTGCCTTGAGCAGCTTGGAATCCACGTCGCCAGTCACACCGAGGATCGCTCCGCTTGGACGATAGAACTGGCCATAGAACTGAACTAGGTCGTCGCGTGAAATTGCTCGGATCTCCGATGCAGTTGGAGCCGCTCGGGCGTATTTCGTCCCTCCATAAAAGACCTGACTTTCCAATTCGGAGATCATGGCGGTTGGGTTCGTTCTTCGTTGCGACAGACTATTTCGCTGCAAGACCTTAAATCGATCTAGGCGATCCACAGGAAAAGTCGGATGAAGCAATACATCAGCCATAAGATCAAGCAATGTATTGGTCGATTCGGAGAGGCCTGCGGTGGTCAGTGTTGCCGAGTCGAGTCCGGCGTTCGCATTCAGACTGGCGCCGGAACTCTCTGTTTCGTCTGATAGCTGGGCAAGGGAGCGAGTCTCGGTTCCTTCGGTTAGGAGCGACGCGGTTGCGGCAGCGACCCCAGCCTTGTTTTCATAGACGGAACCGGCTCGCAGTTGAAGACTGAAGTGAACGATTGGAGCGCGGTGATCATCGAGAACGTAAACCGACAAACCGTTCTTGAGCTTAAATGACCGAGGTTTGGGGAACCGAACCCGCAGAATGTCTTTGGCGACCGGCGCCTTTCCCTTGACAACCGTTCCAGAGGCTGCCGATTGGCTGACTCCACCGGTATCTTGGGCCGATGCGAACGGTGCGAGGAGCAAGGATGCGACTGTCAAAGTGATCAAACTAAGCCGATTCATCACAGACCACCTCCGTTGTCATCTTGGGAACCGTCAGGCTGAACAATGACGACGACTCGGTTGTTTTTCGTCAAGTACTTCCTAGCCACGCGTTGCACGTCAGCGGCCGTCACAGCTTGGATATGATCGAGGTTTGTGTTGATGCGGTCTGGGTCGTTAAAGAACACTGCGTACTGGGAAAGGGCGTTTGCTTTACCAAGCGCGGTTTGCAACCCGCCACCACCTCCGCCCCCTCGCCTTCCTCCGCCGGCTGCCACTCCGAGCGCGGCCGCCCTAGCCTGAATGCGCGCCTTGGCGATCTCCGCGTCGGAAACTCCTGAATCTTGGATTTTAGCGATTTCGGCGTCAAAGGCGGCTTCTACTGCCTCAGCCTTGCCGTCCGGGGATAGAGTCGCAGAGCATGTGAACAAACCGGGGCCCCTCCCTGATTGTCCACCTGCGTTTGCATTCGTGGCCAATCCCTTTTCGACGATCGCCTTATACAGACGTCCGGTTCGTCCTCGGCTGAGAATACTGCCCAACACCTGAAGCGCGTAGGCGTCTGGATCGTCGCCTGGCACGGTCTTGTAAGCTGCTTCGTATCGAACGAGCCTCGCGAGCGGATCGGTGATCGTCTTGCGACGCTCTGCCGTTCCGAAGTGCTCAGTGGTGTCCACGGGGGGCGGGTCGGGTTGGCGAGGGATACTTCCAAAATACTTCTCTACCTTTCTTTTGGCTTCCGCTTCCGTGAAATCGCCTACCACCGCGATGGTCGCGTTATTCGGCGAGTAATAGGTCTTGAAAAACGCCCGAACGTCTTCGAGAGTCGCCGCATTCAAGTCATCCATTGAGCCGATGGTTGTGTGTTTATACGCAAAGCTGTCATATGCGAGATCGGAGATCGTCCCACTCAGGGCGCCGTAAGGCTGGTTGTCGTAGCTTTGACGCTTCTCTTCCTGAACCACTGCCCGTTGATTGTCCAAATTGGTTTGGCTTATATCCAAAGAGCGCATCCGATCCGATTCCAGGTACAGCGCCAGATCGAGTTGATTCGCAGGCAGTTCTTCAAAGTAATTGGTTCTGTCCTGGTTGGTCGTCCCATTCATCGTCCCACCGTTATCCTGGATGAGCAGCATGTGCTCCCCCTTTCCGACATTGCCAGAACCTTGGAACATCATATGCTCGAATAAGTGCGCAAATCCGGTACGCCCAGGATGCTCATTCCGCGAACCGACGTTGTAGGTGACGCTGACCGCGACAACTGGCGCTGAATGATCGACCGATAAGATCACGCGGAGCCCATTCGACAGCTTATAGTCGCCTGGGCAGCTTGTCCAGCAAGGGCGGGATCTCCATTTAACAGGGGCACAACTAAAACAAGAGCCGATACAGCCGCAAGCGTCAACCGAGTCATGATAGAAAAGACCTTACCTTGCGAGATCAAGCTGATATTCGAAGATATTCCATGTATTGGACCTACGAACTCTAGAAGCTAACCAGACTTGACCAGCGCGGAGACTCCTCTACCGTCAATCTCAGTTTTAGACACTTGAACAGACGCAGGACGGTTTGCTTTTAGACGGAGCACAAGACGCGGTCGCTCTAGATTGCCAGTGTGGTTAGTAGTTATTCCGCAAATTGGCTTCGATATCTGGCGTTCGTCACCATCGCGATGGTGTTCCTTTCGTTTCGGTCGGTAACGCATGAACTGGGAGCCGCGACCAAATCCACTTCAGTTTAGGCCTGGGGGCTCATTCCTCGATGTCACATTGGAAACCCTACGAATTCGTTACCAGACTCTGTCAAGGATGTGACTCCATGCGGTGCGCCCGACAGCCTGATATAGAGAGGTGTGCCGTTGTAATTCGGTGGGCCAGGGGAGACCACTTGCTCCATGTCGACTTTATCGACGGCAAGCTCACCGAAGCCGCCGAGGAGCGAAGAGTAAGGGATCGCCAGGGTCGCGTGATTCGAATCGATTCTGAAATGATTAGCCCATCGGAGCCTCAAATTGGGACTCAGGAGTTGAAAGTAGGTGCGGTTGACGTTCAAGGCTAAGTCATAGTCGAATTGACGTTCATCAAACGTGAAACCCACCAAAATCTGCGAACTACGTCGTCCCTCTTATCCTGAATACAGGTGGAATGCACCGTCCTTAGCGCAACGGTCACGCGCTGAGGATTCCTTTCAGGAATAATTACCTACATTCGAGCTTCTTAGCCGAACGACCTCAAAAGGCACGGACGAGTTGTGCCGATCAGACGTGCTGATCGACTAAGATGGGGTTTCCGTCTGGGTCCACCGGGATGAAGCTCGCGGGACCGGTTGAGTTTTCGTCCGCCTCGCTCAATAGCTGAACTCCTTCTGCCTTGAGTTGGCGCTGAAGTTCTCGGACATCGGTGAATGCGGATAGCTCCTGCGCATTGCTATCCCAGCCAGGGTTGAACGTCAGGATGTTCTTCTCGAACATGCCTTGAAACAGGCCGATCACGTGGTCACCGTTCTTTAGGATTACCCACTTTTGGGATGGATTACCGTGGAAAACCTTGAATCCAAGCTTCTCATAAAACTCCAACGAAGCGTCGATATCCTTAACCGCCAAACTGACGGAGAATGCACCTAATTCCAACTTGTTCACCTCCACGCGAGATTTTCGAGGTCTCGAATCTTACCTTGCCGCCAGGATAAGGCAACAGGGATTTTTGGAAGCACGGACGCGTCGCCGCGTGAGTCACGCTGAATAGAACTCGCATTTCGTGGTCGTACATGTTTTCTCTTGTCAAGTTCCAAGCCCCACTGCCAGAGACGATCACATGTCCATCATAGGTCGGAATTGCGGTTCCGGTGGTCCCATCCCCGAATGCAGGGATTCAAACGCGAATTGGTCCGGACCGTTCGTCAAAGCACGATTCATGGCTTGAAGGGAGTCTAGGCCATAATTGGCCGTGCATCTCGCGATATTAGGACTAGTCCTTGCTTCCTTGCAAAACTCGGCGATCCAGCCCATACCCGTACAATCGCCCGACTGGATCAACCGTCACAACGCGATGGTTAGAGTCGCTGAAAAGGGAAAGAGCCAACTTGTGTTTATTGGCGACTCGATTACCCATGCCTTTGGCGGGGAGCCAGATACGGGAGAATCGTTCTGCAACCGTGGCAAGGATACGTGGGACCTATATTACGGTTCCGATCAGCCGCTTAACCTTGGGATCAGCGGCGATCGAACTCAAAACGTACTCTGGCGCCTCGACCACGGTGCGATGGGAACATGCCATCCCAAGGTCGCTGTGATCATGATCGGAACGAATAACGTTAATTCAAACACGCCGCAAGAGATCGTGGCTGGAGTCGAAGCCGTTTGTGGCCGGGTGAAGTCGCTGACTCCAAGAACGAGCATCCTACTTTTAGGCATCTTCCCGCGCGATAAGGCAGATTCCCCATCGAGAAAGGCGATCGCACAAATAAACGTCGATCTCGCGGCTTGGTCTTCCACCCACCAAGTTCGGTTTCTTGACATCGGCAGGGTCTTCATCGGACCTGAAGGCGAGATATCGACCGAAGTAATGCCGGACCTGCTTCATCCGTTTGCCTTTGGTTACCGGAAATGGGCGATGGCGATGGAGCCCACTCTTGCGAAATTGATGCACCGCCATCCGAAGACTATCCTGGACCCATCAAATTCTGCAGTAGTTCCGGTGACACAAAACCGCGATTATCGAACCTATGATTGGGCGACCCGGCATCAGGCTGTCCTGTCTTATGCAAAGGAGCACGTTTGTCGCCTTGCGTTCCTCGGCGACTCTATCAACCACTTTTTCGGCGGCCCACCTTTGGACCGCGGATTAGCGAGTCCGAGGCCGGTATGGCAGGCATTTTACGGGAAGCGAGACGCCGTGGACATCGGTTTTGGTTGGGACCGAACCGAGAACGTTCTATGGCGGCTGGAGCAGGGCGAGATAAGGGACATGCCTCTGGAAGCCGTTTCCATCATGATCGGCACAAATAACATCGACTTCAATCCACCTGAGCAGATTCGTGACGGCGTCCAAGCGATCGTCGACATGGTTCGGACCCAAAAACCTAAAGCCAAAATTTTGCTTCTTGGGATCTTCCCCCGAGGAGAGCAGCCCAACGATCCCAAACGACTCCAGGTTCTCCAAGTGAACAGGCTTCTGGCTCCAATAGGCGAGCAGAAAAACGTCACCTTCATGGACATCAGCGCAAGATTCTTGGAGCCAGATGGCACGATCTCCCGAAGCATGATGGGGGACTTTCTTCATCCGACCGACAAGGGATATCGAATTTGGGCTGATACGGTCGAGCCATGGATGAAGGCTCACGTCCGGTCAAACGAACCACGATGATAAGCGGCGATTCGAGGGAGTATCTTGAATTGAACACTCTTGGGACTCGTTGGTAGTCTCCGCTGCATAACTTGGAGTCAAGGAATCGAGCGGACATTTCCGGCTGGTTGCGACAGGTCGCGAATGGCCGACTCTTGCCCTGGCTTGGTTCCCGCAGACCTTATACTGAGTAGATGATCAGTATTCGCACCGAGCGTCTCGTGATCTTGGCTTACCCTACAAGTCATGAAATTCCTCGAATGCGCTTCAGGAGAGACGTGCGAAATGCTGTGAAGCGCCAGGACGCTCTGGAAGGCGCAAGCGCCAACAATCCGGATGCGGAAGCTGAAAGACGGTTGCAGGCTCAGCAGGACCTTCAATGCCTCTGCATCCATGAGAAGGACGGAGAACAGGTTGGTTTGGTTACTTCGCGCTGGAATGTGGATACCGGCATTTGTTACCTGGGATATTCGATCATAACGAAATACCGAGGCTTGGGATATGCAACCGAAGCGGTCCGTGCGGTCATGGAATGGGTACTTTCCGGACCCGATGTGAAGGCGGTAGTTGCGGAGACCTACTCGGACTGGAGCACCTCGATTAGGGTCATGGAAAAAGTCGGGCTGACGCGCGTCGACACGGAGATTGGGGACGAACTCGTCCGCTATGGCCAGACCAAGATTGGTTCCAGTGTGGATCTCACCGAAAAGCCGTTCATCGGATTACTGCCATTTCGCTATCCAAGGAAGCACCTTCTCGTTCACATTCTCAACTGGCAGTGGAATCGCTGGGAAGAAATCGTGCTTTTGATGGTGTTTGGCGCAATCGCCCTAAGTCACTCGGAAGAACTTTGGGTAGACGTAGGAACGGGTGGCTTCTTGGGATTGAGTTTCTTCTTGCTTCGACGTATCTTGATTTCGTGGCGAAAAACTCCGGCATTGACCCTTATTCAGTTCCGAGAGACCGGAATGTTTTACGCCGACCGTCGAGGATTCGGATACGTCCTGCCTTGGAAGACATTTCCATGTTTCAGGCTCCCTAACCGGGGTGGTTTGGAATTGTGGAATGGCGCGACTTGGTACTGGATACCTCCAGGTGCGTTTACCGAGTCATCACTGCCAATTACCCAGGCATTCCTAGTCGACCATGGAGTGATCAGCAGCGCCCGAGCGTCAGACGAATCCACCCTCAATTAGGCCTGAAACATCGGGGACTCACTAAGAGTCGCCAAAGGGCCTCATTAGGAAGTCCAAGACGCCTTTCGTCACCCAGCCGGTTCAGGAGACGGACGTTTTGGTCTCCAATAAAGCCAGATGCCAAGTCCGATAGCAAAGAGCACAAAGACGGCGAGGACGCTTCCTTCCGGACCAGCCGGTCCACCGCTCCATGTCGGGTTTCCCATTGGGTGGGTCGAGAGTAAATGCCCTTGTACGACCAAGCCGCTGTCAGGCGTGCCGTAAAAGTAGCTTTGTGCCCAATCCCACCCGGCGTGCAGTCCAACTGCCCACAGCAAAGATCCAGTCAACCGTAAGCTGAGAGAAAAGACCAGTCCGACAAGCATCACCTGCAAAATGCCGATCCAGGTTTCGCCTGGATTCGGCAAGTGGACAAGGCCAAAGAGGACCGAGAGCATCACGGCTGCCGACCAGAAATTGGTACCACGGGTCAACGTTGCCTGCGCATAACCCCTAAACATCGACTCCTCGAACAAGGCGAGGATTAAGAAGGCAACTCCCCAAAGTGCGGCATATTTCAGAGCATCCGCTACGGATAGATGCGTTGGGTCGAAAACGATCCACCCGCCTAGGGATAGCATGCCTACGAGTATGGAGATCGCCACAAATCCGCTACAAAATCCACCGGCAAACCGTCGAAATGCCCGACGTTCGGTAAAACCGTAGTTCCAAAACCGTTTACGTTCAATGATCGACATCACGACTGTCGGCACGAACACGAGAACCAAGGAAAGGAATTCTCCAACGATCGCCACAGTCGGGTCTTGAACTTTAGCCGAGATCGGCACATGAGTGACAACCAGGACGATCCCAACTGGAATCACCGTTAGAACCATCAGGAAGAGGAAAATCAGGAGACTCCACCCCGCTCGGATTCCGTGTTTTCCCACGAATATCCAGCGGAGCGTATCTCCAAAGGTCTCCTGGCTCGGCACCTCCGGCAACGGAATGTGGCGTACTATAACAGGCGGAGGCACTACTGGCGACTCGCTGGTAGTTTCATGCGGAGGATCGTCGCTCATCACTTCTTCCCTATATTAGACGTATAGGGAATTATTAGCCAGGCGATGCGACGACTATTTCACGAGCGGTGACAATAGATCCGTCAGCCGGTCTGGATGACCGTCCTCCCGTACGATATGGGGATATCGGAGGCCACCGGAATATGCCAGCGTGACATCTCGAACGGACTCCTTATAACCGACCGTCAGCTTGACGGCCTTCGAAGTCGGGGTTTCACGGATCGCTTCAGTCAGTGCGGATAAGCTGAACTTCCCTCCGTTATCGGCCAAGATAGTCGTGTCTGGACAAAGCAGCACCTTGTCCGCCGGAGAATCGGGAATCACATCCGCAATGGATCCGGATGCGCTTACGATAAGCCCCAGACTTGAAGTTAGGTAGGCAGTTCCCGGACCGCTTTCGACCTTGCCATCCATCGAATTCGGTTTGTCGTTATACACAAACTTCCATCCGGCGAGCGAAAATGCCTCCTGGCTCAGTTGCGGCTGCAGCTCATAAACGCGAGTGTGCAGCAATCCCGCCCAATCGTAAGGGGCGACCTGATCGAGCGCCGCAACCACGTCGTCAAGCACAAACGGCTTGAGTTCCGGCCCGTTGGCGGGTCCGCCGTGAAAAATGTGCAGGAAGTCCATCAACGACTTCTGGCCATTAGTCAACTCGCGGATGCGCATGTCCACATTCAACCATACGATCGTGGATTCGACGTAGTAATCCGATCCTCGACGGGCAGCACCCCAGTTTGGACCACCCCGACCACCGAAATTGGAGACCAAGCCGCTTGCCGTGTCCTCAAGGGTACGCCATTCTCTGCCGCGGGTCGAGTTCATCAGATCGTAGTTGATAGCGATCTGTTCGCGCCACTGCTCTTGCGTCCACCATCCGGCGCGGCACGCCAACAACTGCCCCATGAACTGAGTCAGTCCCTCGTAGACCCAGAGTAAGTCATCCTTCATCGGGGTTTGATAGTCCGGGGTGCATAGCCCAGCCGGTCTTCGGAATTTGCCGTTGAACGAGTGAAAGTACTCATGGCTGAGGAGGTCGCCGAGGTCCAGTGCGCCGGAAGTGAACCCATCCGTTCCGGCCCCATCCTCGCTAGATTCATGATGCTCAAGTCCAATCCTTGGGGCAAATTCGCTAATTGTCAGGAGCCAGTGATAGTCGCGGTAATGATGGGTTCCAATGATCGCCTCCGCCTCCTCATGAATCCGGCGAACATGATCGAGCACCTCTGCCGAAGGATGGAGGGCCTCATCGGAGTCGGCCATTACTTCCAGATAGTGAGGCGCCGAGCTATGCCCAGTTACGTCAAACTGCTTATGGAATTGTCCAATTTCGCAAGGCGAGTCGATCAAGCGCGTAAGGCTCGCCGGTTTGAAAGACACGTGACGCCCATTGGGCGTTTCGACAGGCAGCGCGGTTGCCACCTTCCACCCTTCCGGCATCTCTAGGGAAGCCTTGTATTCGATGTCATCGCTTGGCGCCGGTGGGTACCAAACAAGCTGAAACCAGGCGACGCGCGAGATATGGGCGCTTCCCGACCGACCTGACACGGTGTATTCCACCTTAATCTGCTTTGCGCTTGTCGGCACGTCGGCTCGCACGGTCCCCATATCTACGAGGTCGCGTGTCCATCCCAGCGGCTTGCCATCGGCAAGGACTCTAAACTTCAGAATGCTTCCCTGTGCCCCTACGGGGCTGTGAGCGCCTGGCATCCAATTTGGGTATTGAAGCGCGAGCACACCCGGCTTCGCCGCAAACTTCTCGGTTACGAAGTACAGCCCCCGCGTCGCTTGACGAGCATCGACATTTAGTTCAATGGGTCCAACAGACTGAAGGGCTAGCGAAAGGGACAAAAGAGTGAGCAAGGATTCCTCCGACGGGCAAGTAATCCTGCGATTATATCCATTTGCATGATTCGCGAGAATCCGGCCAAATTCCGACCCCCATTTGCCCGCCTTCGCTTTCTTCCGACTCGACTGCTCTTAGTATCGAACGTCCAATTTCGTACGATCTGGATAGGCTGGACGTTTGTGAGGATCAGGCTTGTAATGAGCTAGAAGCTTGTTAATCTCTTCAATCGACCTCTCAAGTTGGGAATCTCGGCCGTGCCTCCATTCGTATGGATCGAGTTCGACATCAACATCGGGCGCAACTCCCCAGTTCTCCACATCCCACTTCCCGGCTCGGTGGTCATAAAATGCAAAGTCCGGCGCGGTATATACCCCACCATCGACAAGTCCAATCGGCGAAACGGCGACGAGTCCGCCCCATGTTCTCTTGCCGACAATCGGACCGATCTTTGTTTGGCGGAATAGCCATGGAAACATGTCTCCACCAGAACCGGCAAATTCGTTGATCATCAAGACCTTGGGCCCATAGATGCCGGTTGCCGGAGTAGGCATATCCTCATAGTAACGAGGAGCAAAGTACGCGAACAGCGTCTTCTGCATTTCGTGGATCATAAAGTCATTGAAGAACCCGCCATGGTTGAACCTCTCATCGACGACGACCGCATCGTGGCCGGCTTGCGCGTAGTAGTATCGGTTGAACTCGACCCATCCCCCGACAATGGTGTCTGGGACATGGACGTATGCTGCGCGGCCATGGGTTTCCTTTTCGACCTGTCGCCGATTGTCTTCGCTCCAGGCACGGTTTCGTAAGGCCGCCTCGCTTCCTATCGGGACAACTGTCACTTCGCGAGATCCGCTCCCGTCCGCATTTGGCCCAATTCGGACCTTGACCTGCTTACCGGCTCGATTTTCCAAGCTCAAATAGATATCGGTCGAAGTTGTGAGCGGTTTACCATCGACCTCCAAGACATACTCGCCCGCCTTGGCATTCACTCCCGGCTGTGCCAAGGGAGCATAGAGTTCGGGATTCCAGTGCTCACCATCGTAAACACGCGAGATTCGATAGTGACCCTGAGCGAATTCGTAGTCGGCGCCAAGCAGGCCTCCATTCACTTGAGGACTAGTCGGCAAGTCTCCGCCACCGGGGAACTCGTGCCCCACGCAAAGTTCTCCGAGCATGTCGTCGATGAGGTGGTTCAAGTCGTCCCTTGAAGCGAGGTTCGCCAAGAAAGGCTGATACCTCTTTTCCATTTCCTTGGGATTGATACCATTCGTGATCGGGGAATAAAGCCTTAAAGGTGCTTCGCGCCAGATCTCGTGGAAGATATGGGCCCACTCTTTAAGAGGTTCGATTTTCATTGTCAGGCCGTGGAGATTAATCGATCCGGCCTCAAGAGGACCAGGCGACACCGTGGAGGCGATGAAATACTGGTTGAGACGGGTCACCAATACCTTTGTGCCATCCGGAGTCGTTTGCAATCCGGTTACCGCTTGAAAAGCCGGCTTCAACTCTTTGGATGTCCAGTCGAATTTGAAGGCGGTTTGAATCGGGGACGCCTGTTCGGGACCTGGGATTGGGTGGCCCACAAGGGCATAAAAACTGCCTGACATCGCCGGTTCGAGCCCATTATAAATCTGGGCTGGAGCGGGCAAAGCGATGATCCGGTTCTCAATGCCATCAAGATCGATGGATGGCGTCTTAGGTTCTTCTTTCGGCTTTACAGCTTCCGCAGGTTTTGCGGGCGTCGGCGCCTTTGCCGGCGGGGCTGGCGGACTGACTGTTTCCTCATCGCTCTCTGGCTGCAAAGGGTTGGGCAGGTCTTTTTTGAGCAGAACGGCATACAGCGAATAAACCGGGTTGGGGTTGTTAAACTGCGAAAGGTCGCCTTGAGTTGCTGCTTGGCCAACATGAGTGCTTGCTTCGAAGTAGAGATATTTTCCACCGCGATCGAATATCGGCGAAAGAGCATCAGCGAGGCCGTCCGTGATTTGAAGCGTCTTGCCTGACTCCAGCGAGTAAAGGACAATGACGTGGAAGTTACTAATCAACACATCCGAAAAAGCAAGCCACTTAGAATCAGGCGACCAGACCGGCTGCGACTGCCCCCCAGAAAACCGCCATTTCCAGGCCTTTGTACTCTTCCCAGTTTTCACGTCGAACACCCAGGCAATGCCCCGATACTCGGAGTAGACGATTTTAGATGAGTCGGGCGACCAGACCGGACTAGAATACAATTCGGGGCCATCGCCTATGTCGAACCGCTTCTCGCTGGAACTCCCCAAATCCCACAGTCCGAGTTGCCGGTACCCCGCCACGTCCGTAATGTAGGCGATTGTCTTTCCATCAGGAGACCAATTCACATCACGGCGGTGAACCCCTTGGGTTTCGTTGGTTTGGTGGACGTCGCCCTTCTTGGCTGGAACGGTGAGAACGAATCCACGCGCCGCGACGGCGACTCGGTTGCCCGAAGGCGATATCGCCACCGAATCGATGTTAGGCGTAAGATCTTTGAATTCAGGGCGCACATCTGTAAAGTCTCCGTGAACTGAAATGTGCACCGGAGTGTCCTTGTGGGTCCTGGGATCATAAAGATGGATCGAACCTAGCTTCTCGTAGGCAAGTACATCTGGTCCCGCGGTCAACGATTTTAAGTCAAATCCTGCGCCAGGCACTTCGACTCGTTCGGAGCCAGAAACGGTGTCGTAACTAAAGAGCCCGACCGGTCCTGTTCTATCGGAGAGATAGAAAACCTTGTTTCCCAACCATGCCGGTTGGTTATCGTTCCAGTTCTTTCGAGGTATCTCCTTGACATGCGAGTCGGCTAAGTTCGCGATCCATATTCGATAAGCTTGTCCGCCGCGATAGCGCTTCCAAGCGGTCTCCCACCGAAATAGAGGCACATAGGCAAGGTGCGTGCCATCAGGCGAGTATGAAGCCTCTGTTCCGCTTGGCAACGGCAGGGGGATCGGGAAGCCACCGTCCACCGATACCTTGAATAGCCGAGGCTGGTCCGTATTTGAGAGCATTCGCGAAGAAAGCACCACATTCTTGCTGTCAGGAGACCACCCGACAACGATTTCGGGGGAAGGATGAGCGGTTAGGCGCTTCGGAATTCCACCATGGTCCGGGATCACATAGACATTTTCGTGCCCGTCATAATTGGCCGAAAAGGCAATTTTCGATCCGTCTGGAGAAAAGAACGGGTCGCCAACGACGCCCGGAGCGGACGTAAGGCGGATCGCATCTCCCCCACTCCTGGAAACTTCCCACAAGTCGTCGGCGAACTTAAAGACGATGCTGGATCGATTGACTGTTGGGTGCCGCAAGAGAAGCGCATCGGGTCCAATCGAAAAGTCGGGATTGGCGCTCTGGGCGGTGGTGTACAGCAGGAGCGACAGCATAGTAATTCCAGGCATTCCTAAATGTACTTCGAATCGGGGATGTCTCAGTTCCCACTCTAGCCTGGCAAATGGATTTTCGCTGAAAAACGCAGTTCGGTAGTTCCGCAGATTCGTTGTGACCCCCAAAGACTCTGAGGCAACTCCGAGATATCTCAAAACTACAGGGCCTGGGCTAGTGCAGGCGATCGCATCTTGGTAGACTCGCACCGTGAAGACTTGCTTTGCTCTCCCGATTGCTGTCCTGGCTTTAGCGCCAGTGGTTGGTATCGCTTCTCAACGCCCGACCTTGATGGCAAGGCCCCCAAGGAATGCAATCGTGCTGTTCAGCGGCAAGGACGCTTCCCTGTGGCATCAAAGCAGTTCGACCGATGAGTGCAAATGGGATATCGTCGACGGTTGCCTTGTCGTCAAACCGGGCGCTGGCGACATTTCCACAAAACGCGAATTTGGCGATTATAAGCTTCACGTCGAATTCTGGCTCCCGCTGATGGCTAACGAGACAAGCCAGGGCCGCGCAAACAGCGGTGTATACAACCAAGGACGATACGAGATTCAAGTGCTGGACAGCTACCATAACCCCACTTATAAATTCGGCGGTTGTGGGGCGATCTATAGCCAGAAGGACCCTGACAAGGATGCCATCAAACCCCCCGAGCAGTGGAACACCTATGACATCACGTTCCGAGCGCCTCGATTTGACAAGAGCGGCAAAGAAACCGAATTTCCGCGAATCACCGTTTTTCACAATGGGATCAAGATCCACAACAACGTGGAAATCAAAGTGGAATCCACCGCAACCGGAAAGGTTGGTACGCAGCCTGCAACCGGCCCCATCGAATTGCAAGACCACGGCGCCGCTATACGCTACCGGAACATCTGGATCGTGCCGCTGAACGAGAAACCCTAGAGGTACGCGTTCGGGGCACTTGATTCGCTCATATCAGTCTTCCTGCAGAACTTTCTGAAATGCTATTTCAGACCGTGTGGACTCCGAGTTTGTGAGTTGCATTTCCGACCAGTAGGACTCGATCTCTGCGGATGTCTAGGGAGCTTCTATAACCATTGACCCTTGCGAATATAGGTCTCTGATTGCCTGGTCTACATTGGTGCGCCAAACGGTAAAGGCGTCATCAAAAGTTGCTTCATCGACAGCCGTCAACTTAACCGTCTCGTAATCTGCCCCTGAGAACATGGCGATGTAGCCCTCCAGTTGACGGCTTTTGGAAGTGATCCACCCATTCGACAGGGCATGCCAAATTCTATAGAACCATAAATACGCGACCTGAGTAGATCCTCTCACGGCAGTGCGCCCATGTAAGATGCAATATGACTTCGACCCGGGTTGGGCTCCTTTGCGGAATGCTTCCTACCTTGCAGTGAGCAACTCAAGGCGGCTGTTTCTTGAGAGAAACGTCAGAATTCGTCGACTCGTTGCAAGTGATACTCTTAAGCCGTCGGTATGAGCTCGGTGGCAGACGAACGCCCGATTTTAGTGGCCTTTGACGAACCACCTATCCAACACAGACGGGATCTCTGTGACAGGGACGGACGACAGGTCGATAGCGAGCATTCCCTTTGCATGCCTCAAATGACGATTCAGAGAGTCGTACATCGCTGACTTAAGGGCTGATTCGACCGGATATCCGAATTGCCAGATGCAGTATCCATCGATCGGCACATTGTCGGCCTCCTCCTCCATGTTCTGCTGGTATGCGGAAGTAGGGACTGCGGTGCGATCTGACCAGGGAATAACTTGAGTGCCACCGAGAGGAAAGGCGCCCTGATAATCGTGACGAGGTTGAAACAGGAGTTCGCCGGGAAGATGTCCCATGAGTTCCAAGATCGCCTGCTTATTAGTATTGGCGCGAAATCGATTCCACTTGTCTGAGCTACCTGATGGCTGATCGACGATCGCCTTGGACGGATCGCCAAAGAACGGCAGACTCAGGTCGAGCTGGTCGTCATAGTAGGGCCTCTTGTCCACGATATCGACGGGGTCCACCCGATTCTCTTCGAGAAAACGGGCACGTAACGATTGGCTGTAGCCGAAATCCGCCAGCCGAGTCGAGGATCCGAACTCATAGACCGCCGATTTGGGCTCGTAACCGTGAGGTTCGGTATCGCAAACTACGACGCCCTCCAGCCCGGTTGTCTTCGATAGATTGATCAGTTTTTGCCAGAACTGGCTCCGCAACTTCTCGTTCGGCGCCATCAGAGTTCCCATATCAACCGGTGGAACTCCCCAAACAGGTGAACTCTCCCGCCATCTGGCTGTACCCTCAAGCACGCTCTCCGCTTGTGAGGCGGTGTAGCCCAGTATTGTCCTATCTGGATCGGCGGTCTTCGCCCCGGCGGGAATCTCCCATGGCCTGAGCACCAACCGGAGACGAATACGCAAGGACTTCGCCGATTGGATGGCCGCCTCAAGGCAGTTCGTCTGCCAAGTACACAGCCAGACCTCCTCGAACCCATGGGCAGATGCAAGGGCGGGAAGCTTCGAAGCAACTGAGGGATCATCGGTCTTAAAAATCGCGGCTGCCGCGGACCCCGCTCGCATGGGGATCGGCCTGACCGCAGTTCTTGACGTATAGTCGATGTCCGGCTTGGGTTCGCGGGTTAAAGACTGGTAGTAGCCCAAACTGTCCTCCCATTCCAGCGACCTTCCATCAGGGAGGATGAAATTCCAAAGGACTTCTCCATAGGGAAAGACGACGTCGGTGCGCATGGGCGAATTCGAGAAGTGCGTCGCCCCTTCTTTAAAGATCGGCTGCCATTCTGGTGGAAGTTGATTGGCGGGCATCGTCTTCGTACCATCGATTTCGTGGTCGTCATCCAGGAACTTGGACATGGGATCATTGATTGGCAATCCGTTGTCGACTCGAATGGCAATATTCCGCGATCCGCCCTTGGAGCGAATGATCTTCTCCCATTCGTTGATTCGTTGACTATCTTGGTATTCCAGCTCACGCTTCCATGTTTCAATTTTGAACCTTTTCGAACCAATTCCCTCGAGATCGCACGTGAGCACAAAGCAATCGTCGACGCGCCTGAAAGTTCCCGCAATGCTTAGCGCCAATCCTCGTAGAACATCGCCTGCCCGAGCTGAAGTGCCAAACGTTTTTACCGTCAATTGGCTCACTCGAACGTCCGCGATCAACTTCAGTCCGCTTGACTCGCCAACTATCTTGCATATTTCGCCAATCGTAGCGACGCCAGGCAAGATCGTTATGGAATCGAGCCGTTTCGATTGATAATCCAGATCCGAAGGTTTGAGACGATTTTCAACTACCTTGCGGATTTGAACGCCGAATAGCGACGACCTATCTTCTGACGCAACATCTAAACGACGCAAATAGGGTTTCCCTTCCAATTTGCGATCCGCCAATTGAGGTCCTACCGCGCTAAACCCCCCATTTTGCAGTTTCACGCCGAGGTTGACGTCCTGGTAAAAGTGGAGACGCACCCCTGACTCTTCCTCGGCACTCAACGTCACCGGCGAGTGCTCATTCGGATTAGGCGAGACAGCATTACCCTTGCCAACCAGATCGCTTTCATACATGAACACGGAAGGCAGGATCGAACGATAAACCGCCCTCTGATCCTGTCGCAGATCTCCGAGGCCTATACCCGTCAAGCACGCGGTTTTCCATTGATCAGAGTCCAGAAGGGACATAAGGTAGTAGATCTTGGAGGTTCGTGGAAGACCATCGTAAAAGTTAGGTGGGTCTTTGAATGCAGCGTCAATCATCACCATCTCAGTTGGCGCAATGGCGGTCAACGTGCCCGAACTGAATTCCTTACGACCAAATGCCCGGAGACCACCCTCAGGCGCCGTACGCGTGACTCCCGCCGGGTCAACCACCAACAAGGGTCCGCGGGACGCGATATCCCACGGATGTTCGGAGAGGTAGCTCGCGAGTGAATCGCTATTTTGAGGAAGAGCCACCTTCCTGCTAGGACTGATCATGAGCGTCAATGCTGCCAATACTGCCGTCATGTTTACCTTCGTGAGTGATTTGCCAGACTTGAGTCAGTGAACGCTTCGCGCGCCACACCAATAGACGTTTAGTTGCGCTGATTTTGTCCGAATCAATTTGCAAGATCGAACTTTGCCCCTTGTCGGATCACGGCAGATCCAATGCCTGCCAATTCAGTTAGTCCAACTGGAAAAGAGAAGCGGTCTCGGTCTGGTGGGTACGGCAGCTAAATAGGTAAACGCTGGCGGTTCCTAATTCTAGTTGGACGATCAGAGCCATGGACTTGCCGCATTGCTTGCACTTTTGGATCTTCTGGTTTTGTTGCCAGTCCGGGGAGCCTCCGATTCGACCACCGGCAGAATTGACCGGGTACCCCCAAAACAACCCAGGCGATTGACGACACAATTCTGTCATGGCTTCAGCAAGCTTAGGTGACTCCGAGATGATCTTCTTCGTATCGTAAATTTTCTTGGCCTTTTCCGCCTTGGTCTTCCTCTTTGGCAACCCGATTGCGCGATACCGATTTCCGTTTAGCACGATCCCATCAAAGTCGCTTTCCACAATCGACAAACTTGGATTCCGGCGCGACGACCGTTAACCTAACACATTGTCCTCCCCAAGGAAACTCAGCGATATTCTTGGGAAGTCGAATAGGGCCGGTTTCCTCGGAATCCGAATCCCCGAACCGCGCAAGAAAGGCCGCGGTCGGAATCTCCGACCCGGATTGCTCGATCCACTGGGCGATTTCGTCTATTTGCGCCTCGGTCGCGCTCGCAACAGCCTTCTTAAGACGCTTCTTGCTCGCTCTTGGATTGCCAAAAGACCACCAGGGCAAAGACGATGGCCGCGGCAGTCACAAGCAATCAATCGCCTCCGATAACTACATCGATCAGACTTCTATGGCCCATTCCAGAACCAGGCTACCGATTTGGGGATAGATAGCGAGATACACTTTCACGCATCCAATGATTACGGCTGTTCTTGTCTATTTACTCGCTCCGAGGGAGCCACTTTTTCATAAGGCCCCCAATAAAATCAAACCGGTTCGCACGGAGATCATCGCGCCGATCCGAAATGCGACGTTCAACAAGGGTGGCAAGGCGCATATCCGCAAGCAGGGCGGCAATCCTCGGATGGTAAATGGGACGCTCATATTTGATGGCTCCCAAGACGGCGATCGGCAGGTTGATCCACAAATCGCGGTTGGTAACGGCTATGTACTGCATGGCACAAACGGCGGACTTATCGTATACGACAAGCAAGGAAACTATGTTCAGGGCGTACCGCAATCGGAATTCAACAATGGCATCGATCCCAAGTTGTTTTTCGACCTCCAAAACCGGGTCTTCGGTTTCGACATGTGGGTTTATTGGGATAAGGAGAAAGTTAAGCCGGTCAACATTTCGGTTTCGGAGACTGCCAACCCGCTTGGAGCCTGGAACACGTATCCTGTGCCTGCGCCAGGAGGGGAGGACGGCGGGGGAATCGGACATAGCCGAAAATGGATCGGATACTCGTTCCCCGGCGGACCGGAACAGACATTTGTCATGAAAATGGCGGATGCCAAGGCAGGTAAGCCCGCAACCGTTTATCACTTTGCAGGAAACCTCGGGCAGCCCGTCAGTAACCAGGATGCACTCGACGACCTATACTTTGTCGACTTAACCGACACAGAGATCGTGATCACCCGTGTAACGGATGGCGGGGATGGAACTCCAGTGGTTGTCTCGATTGTCCGAAGGCAACATGGCCTAAGATACTGCGATTATCCACCCGATTCGCCGCAGAAAGGTACCGACAAACGAACGGCTTCGGGCGACCGGAACCCCAAGAACCTGGTACTTCAGAATCACTGTATCTGGTTCTCCCAAGCCGTCAATATCGAAGGACGCTCCGCGGTTCAATGGCACCAGGTCACGCTCAACGGCACTTTCGTCCAAAGTGGACGGATCGCCGATCCAGTGAACAGCTTTATCGAAACTACCCTTGCCGTAAACAAGCACAATGACGTTCTCATCGGGTTTCAAGAAACTGGACCGAATATGTTTATCAGCCCGAGATACACCTACCGGCTAGCCAGCGATCCACTTGGCAAGACCCGAGAGATCGTTCACCTTGGTGAAGGAGTGGGCGCGACCGAGGGCGGGGCATGGGGCGACTATAGTGGTTCAGTGATCGACGGAGACAATTTAACCGACTTTTGGACAATTCAAAGCCTTGCAAGCGCAAAGGGGCACGGGGACTGCGTCATCGCCAAAATTCCGCCTAAGAGATAATCCACTATTAAGTCTTTTGCGCTCAAATACTTTTATATGAGGAAGTTATTCCCCAAGAATCAGCATCCTTCGGAGTTTTTGTGGGGAGGTCTCATGTTGTACAAACACCTATAGGCACAGGATCGGAAACCATGGGTAAAACGTATTCAAATGAACATCAGCATTGCCTCGTTCTCGTTTCATGGCGCACTTGGTGAAGGCTCCCTAGACGTTTTCGGATATCTGGAGGCATGTCGTTACCGCTACCACCTGGGAACCGCCGACATTTGGAACGGCTTACTCGGCTCCGATGTGGAAGTTCAGCTCGACCCTGATCGACTTGCCAAGGTTCGGCGAGCGATGGATGAAAGGGACCTCGTTTGCGTGAATTACCACGCGGACGGATGCCACCCATGGGAAGATGATGCTGACGCTAGAGCACGCCATCGTGACTTGGCATACCGCCATCTGAAGGCGGCAGAGATCCTGGGTGCGCGGACTGTTCGGATTGATACCGGGGGACGCGACCGCAATTGGAGCGACGAGCAGTTCGATTTTATTGCCCAAGCGTTTCGCGACTTTGCCAAGTATGGCGGCAATGCCGGATTTACCATCGGCCCAGAGACCCACTGGGGGTCCACGAACTATCCCGACAACATGTTAAAGCTCCATGCAGCCGTAGATTCCCCATACTACGGGATTCTGTTGCACATGGGCAAAGACACGTGGACAAGCCCGAGCGACTATGACAGGGCTCTCGCTCCGATCGCCATCCACACCCATATCGATCAGAAAAACTGCTACGACCGGCTCGATGATGCTCTTTCAATCCTGATTGAGTCCGGCTATCGAGGCGCTCTCGGAATCGAGCACCATACGGGTAAGAACGAGCTAGCAGAAGTGGAGGCCCAACTCGGACTGCTACGCCGTGCCGTCTCACACGCTCGCACTGGACGCGGCGAAGGATATCGCGGCAACCCGTTGCTCGATCCAGCAAACGAACGCGCCCACAATTGATCGATTCGTAAGTACCATTCTGTTGCCCACTGTGGCGGAGAAATGGCATTGAACGGTGTGCGGCGACAATCCAAGAACGGAACTCCGTCTGCAAGGACGGAGGACTCGTTTACGCAGATGGTACGACCGAGTAGATCTGACCAAATTGGAGATGCTAACGATGGTCGGGGATCGCTCCTCTGGAAGATTGCTGCGTAAAATACGAGACAAGCTTCAGCCCTGCCTTTCTAGTGAATTAGAGTTAAAGATATTGGATTTCTCCATCGAATAACCTGAACGAGTGGCTCTGAAAAGAGTTGTCGCGCTCAATGCCCAGACACGCATGTTCAAGGGGTTATTTTCTCGTTCTCTAAACGTCAATATCGTAGAACCGTAGACCATGGACGAGCTAAAGCCGGGCAATCTAGTCGAATTGGCCCTTGTCTATCTTCGCCTTGGTCTAACCGCATTTGGAGGCCCGGCGGCGCACATTGCGATGATGCATCGCGAATTCGTTGAAGTACGGAGGTGGCTAACCAGAGAGGAGTTCTTGGACCTTTTGGGAGCGGTCAATTTGATCCCAGGTCCGAATTCAACTCAAATGGCGATGCAAATTGGCAAGGCGCGAGCCGGCAATTGGGGACTCTGCATTGCGGGGATCTGCTTTATTCTTCCTGCGGGACTCATAGTCAGCGCCATCGCATGGTGTTATGTCCATTTTGGAGTCAGCCCAAACATCCGGTACTTGATGTATGGGATCAAGCCAGTGGTCGTTGCGATCATACTTCAGGCGATCTGGAATCTTGCTCGCACGACCCTTAAAGGCGTCTTCATTGGTGTGGTCGGATTGATTGCCGCGGTACTTGCCGTGATTCATCTACCCCCACTTGCCATCGTTTTCGGTTCCGGAATCACCACCGCTTCTGCGCATTGGGTCGGCGGGAAGTTCACAGAAACCTTGAGACCATTGTTCAGGCTGTTTGCATTGGTCGCCGCATTCGTGTTGTTTGCATACATGCTGGTAAATCACCAGACTGGGAGGATTCCATTTGCGGTTTCAACCTTGTTTCTCTACTTTACGAAGGTTGGCGCTATCCTCTATGGCAGCGGCTACGTCCTTCTCGCATACCTTAACACCGATCTCGTCTTCAGGTGGAAGTGGCTCTCCCAAGGTCAGCTCTTGGATGCTGTCGCGGTGGGTCAATTTACACCGGGCCCCGTATTCACGACCGCGACTTTTATCGGTTACATCTTGGGAGGACCGATCGGCGCGATAGTCGCGACAGTGGGGATATTCCTACCTTCCTTCTTCTTTGTCGGACTTATTTCTCGACTCATGCCGGGCTTGCGGGAGTCCAAACTGACCGGGAGTTTCATGGACGGCGTCAATGTGGCCTCCTTGGCCGTCTTGGCGGTGGTCGCCTTCGAGCTTGGCACAAGCGCGATTGGCGATTGGTTAACGATAGCGCTGGCTGTCGTCAGTTTGGGACTGCTTATCCGCTTCCGGTTGAATTCTGCTTGGTTGATTGCAGGAGGGGCGCTTTTGGGCTTGGGTAGCAAGCTGCTGGGGGTTTAATCCGCGAAACACCTTGATCTGGCTACTTTTGGACGATCTCAACGTTTTCTGCAAGGCGCGCCGATACGATGGCACGAACAAGTGCATCTGGGAGGGGGCGGCTATGAGGGAATTGAATCGTTCCCTTCAATGTCTTGTAGTCCTTTAGTTGTTCAGTAAATTCGGTCACCGTGTGTCCAGGGAAAAAGGAGCAATGGTTTTTGAATGCCGCAAAACTGGCAATGAAGCCATGGTATTTGACAGTAGGGATTCCGTATTTTATGACTTCCTCGCCGTCCGGAACAACTTCGCGAATAATCGACCTGAGGTGGGAAAGCGAGGCCCGAGCCTCTTCGGAGGAGACCTGCGCAAGATACTCGTCGATATTCGAAGGGCGACCATTTGCCATGGCAAAAACTTATCATAACGGGCAGACAATTTCAATGGGACGCCACGGACGGTGTATCATCCCAACATACCGGGTTCGATCCCGGGGGAGTTTGAGATGTCCCAATCGCTGTCCCGTCGCTCTCTCTGTAAATTGTCTGCCACTGCCGCTGCTGGCTCGCTCGCAGGAATCGTGCTTGCACAGGATCCTACCAAGCCGCCCAGCCCGGTAGAGGCGCCCTTTATCCGTGACTACACCGCGCCGGAGTTCAAGCCTTCATGGAAAAAGCCACAACTCAGCCGTACGATGGTCCAAGACTTTGTGATCTTCGCCCATTCGAACATTGACATGACCAAGACGCTGCTCGACCGCGAGCCGCTGCTTGTCAACGCGTTTATGGATTGGGGAGCCGGAGACTGGGAATCGGGCCTCGGAGGCGCCTCCCATATGGGAAGGCACGACATCGTGGCGCTTCTGCTTGAGCGCGGCGCGCGTATCGACATCTTTTGCGCCACCATGATGGGTCAGATCGACGCCGTGAAATCGTTCCTTACGCTGCAGCCTAAACTTATCGACTCGCATGGTCCGCACGGCTTCACCCTCCATTTCCACGCCCAGTTGGCGGGGAAAGACGCGGACAAGATGTTGGATTATCTGCAGTCGATCAAGAAAATCGAGATGAGGCCAAACCCATTCCTCCAAAAAGCGTCTGGTTAGATTGAATGGGTTGCCATGACACGTGGTTTCCCATAAAGGACCTGCGCCGAACGACAAGGACATTTTGGTCCTCGAGATACGGCTCGGGTTCTCAGCATTCTAAAAACCATCGCCGGCCATTCTTCCGCCCCGCGAGGGAATCGTCGGAGTTTTGCTGCGGAAAGGAACACAACGTGACCGTCCTTCCTATCGACCGAGAATTCAAGCAAATGCTACTGAGTCAAAACCGAGTGTTTCTGAGAATTAAGACGATGCTTGAGCAGCACAGTTTGTGAAATTTCCAAAGTCCCCCTATCTCGTCTTTGGGTTCTATCGGCAAGACATGTTGCCGCTCATTCTTGTGTCCGAACTTTTGAAGCGACTCGCTTCAAAGGGTGTACGAGCGGTCAATGGACAAGGAACGGGCTATGAAGATGTTGGGTTTGGCGAGTTGACTCACGCGCTTCAATGGTTAGACAGTCTTGATCCAGATACGGCCGTCGAGGTGGAATTGGCGGTTCGTGGAGGCGGTGCTCAGTTGTTAGGCAATCACGTTCCCTCGCATGGAATCACGAAGAATCCAGAATCGACACCGGTGGTTCATCTTTTCATGAGCGGCGCCACCTTTAGTGGAAACGTCAGCAGTTCTGCAGAGGCAGAGGGTCTCTCCGCCTTTAACCGTTTTATCTGGCTATGTACCGAAGTCTGTCCGACATATGCCTCGATCACGGTCGAATGGGAGCTCGAGTCACCACAAGAGCTGATCCAAGACCCTCAGTCGTACGGGTTCCAGGATTTTTATCTCGGGGCCGATCTGGGAATGTCGGTTTTAGAACGGTCGGAGTCGATCTTCGAGGGCGCCTTCGTTCGCAGGCTTGAGGCTGGAATTTACATTTCGTCCCACAAATGGTTCAATCCGAAGCGGATTCAAATTCACGAAAGTGAAAAGAGGTCATGTGAGATCGGGAGGTTACTTGCAAGCCACTTTAGGTCAGCGCAATTTGGGATTGGGAGTTAAAATTGCTGACGTAAGTTGGACATATCTTCTCGATTTGATTAACGATGCCCGAGGACCTCATGCCTTCACCCAGAAGCTCCAGCCTGTCTCATTCCGGCACCCTCATCCTCGTATGTGGCCTGCCAGGATCGGGCAAGACGACTTACGCGAAGCGAATTGAACCTCACCGAAACGCGGTTCGAATGTGTCCCGACGACTGGATCGAGGCGATCTTGGAGGACCCGGGTAACGAGCGAGAAAGGAATAGGCTTCGTGATCCGATTGAGAATCTCCAGTGGAACCTGGCAAAGAATTACCTCAAAAAGGGTCTCACAGTGATTCTAGAAAATGGCTTTTGGGCAGAGGAGGAACGAACCCTTTACGCTGTCGAAGCGCTAGAATTAGGAGCGAAAATCGAGCTCGTATATTTGGAGGCACCCGACTTCGAGACTTTGTGGAAAAGAGTTGACCGTCGAAATTCCGCGATGGCGTCCAAGGTCTTTGTGATGTCGAGGGAAGAAGCTCAATCGGCGTGGGATGCATTTCAGGTACCCGATCGGGAGGAGATCAGCTTCTATGACGACTACGAGATCGTAACGTGGACCGACTAACTGCGCCGGTGAAGAGCTGATTCTTCAATCGTTGTTCGGTTTGAAACTGGCACGATTAGCCCAGAAACCATGAACGCACGAGACGACGAATCGCTGGTGAGGGATTATGCAAAGAACCGGTCGGAGGATGCGTTCCGCGAATTGGCGATGCGGTACGGATCTCTCGTTTATGAGACTTGTCTTCGGTCTCTCGGGAGGCCCGATCTAGCGGAAGACGCAGCGTAGGCGGTGTTTCTGATCCTTGCCCGACAGTTAGATCGCATTCGGGTCCGAACGAGCCTCGTTCGTTGGTGTCTGGGAACGGCCAGACTGGTATGCCGTGCTTCGTCTCGGGCAGAACGTAAGATGCCGCACGATGAACTTCCCCCTGACCATGACATAGCCGGACGCGAATTCGCTCCGGATGCCGCATTGTTCGATGCGTTGGAACAGCTTCGCGGTCCGAGAGAGAAGCGTTCGTGCTTCGGTTCGTTCAAGGACTCAGCCTGGCAGAAGTCGGCACCGTGCAAGGGGTTTCGGAGGACGCGGCCCGTATGCGAATCCAACGCGCCCTGGCCCGTCTGCGCACTGAACTCTCGTCGGCAAGAGCGAAGGAGGGCGCCTGCTGGTTGAGAGAGCCAATGCACATGACTCGTCGACGTTGAGCAATGGGAAGTCCGTGAGACTAATGATTTGCCTTGATCCTCGATACGTGCTCTTATGCCGACATCGAGCGAGAAGACCGGAGAACTTGGCCCTCTCTGAGGCAAACGTATCGGACACGACGTGTCTCGCCGATATCACTGCTGGAGAATTGGCTTGGCGTCGGACTGAACGAACAAATGGCCCCGCAATCAGACAAAAAACTGCATGTTCAATTGCCAAGCTCGGCCAATTTCGGCTTAATCGCTTCGAGCCATTCGATGCGGGCTCTCGTTTCGTACACGGTTCCAAGTGCAGCAAGGCCAGCGTACGGGTCCGTCTCGTTCTCCTTGGCAGCATTTGCTTCGACGGTCTTGAGATGTTTACGCAGTCCGTCGATCGCATCATCCACGAACGAAGCACGCCGTTCAACTTCGACAACCCCGACAAAATACATCCTCAACCGAATCAGGTCGATCGTATGGGATACCTCAATCAATGGCAGCGGAGGCGAAAGCCATGACTGTAGAGCCTCGACCCCGCGATCACTTATCCGAATGAGACGATCATGCCTTGGACCGGTCGAGTCACCGATCGCTTCAGCCAGACCTTCGCGTACCAGGCGCTGAACCGCTCGGTATGCAGTCGCGGCGCGGTTGCGATAAAAGGTGGTCGGAGACGAAGCTAGCACCCGCATCACCAAATATGTCGTGCACGGCCCATGGGACCATATGATCCCCAAGATCGTGAATTCAGAAATTGAAAGTTTAGTTCTTGAAACCATTAGGCCTGCCCCAATAGTATCATACATATTCTCAGTGGTAATATTCGATTCCACTCAGATACGGAGCAACCAAATGCTGATAGAGCTTTTACTAGTCGCGGTAATGCGGAGCCATCCGCCCGTTGCCTTTATGGATTCCTCGCGGATGATTGACAGTCAACCTGTTGTTCCACCTCAATCATTGAGCATGGCCTCCCAAGAACCACTGGTTAAAGACATCCGAACCAAAGCATCACACGCATCTGGCGCAGAGACCGGACCGCAGTCTTGGATTCTGAGTGGAACATGTAAGTATCGTGAGACAGACGAACAGTTCGAATTGGCGTTCGGGAGCAGGCTTCGGTTCAAAAACTCGGTAATCGGCCCCTTACAATTGATCTTTGGGTTCGATGGGCAGAAATGCTGGGGCCTAAATTGGTCAGGGGTCGCCCATTACGTCGATATTGGAAATGCCAAATACAACGAACTTCTCAACTGGATTATCTCGGGGAACTGGTCCCTTCCCGCATCACCGATATCCATCGAAAAAGCAGTTCGTGACTCAGACGATTACGACCTGACAATCACGTTGCCAACTGACAGGATCTCGGCTAGGCTCATCGTTAGCCAGAAAACAATGCTTCCCGTATCGTTGAGCTATAGGGCAGACTCAGGAGATGAGACGTGGGAGTTCGACGGGTACCAGCGGTTTTCGTCGCGGACCTTCCCTACCCAAATTCTCGACAAAATGCCTGGACAAACGGATACCTACACGATCCTGTCGGCCAAGCAGACAAAGACCGTCGATTCGACTTTTGAACTGCCCCATGTTCAGGGATCCAATGCCGCGTTCGATTCGAGGGTGAACGCCTCGGTCGACATCAAGTCGATCGGAGGATATATGTTTGTCAAGCCCAAGGTCGATGGCAAGGAATCGGGCTGGTTCTTCCTCGATACAGGAGCGGAAGTCATGTGCATCGATCCAAAACTGGCAAACGACTTAGGAGCAAAGGTAATGGGCCACGAGGTGACCTCCGGTGTTGTCGCGACGATCAACCTTCCAATCTGCCGCACCAACAGCTTTTCCCTTGGCCCGATAACTCTATCCCATCCGACGTTTCTCGAACTTGACATGAGTTCTTTCACAAAGGCGTTCGGGATTGAGATATCGGGCATCTGTGGATACGACTTCTTAGCCCACGCAATCCTCGATATCGATCCTATCGGCTCAAAACTGACACTGTATCAAAAGGCGGTTTCGAACCTGCCAGATGGGCTCGCGTGGCAGCCCATTAAATTCAGCGGCCAAATACCGTGTTCGGCTTGCGAATTCGACCAGAAGAACTCCGGGGTATTCAGCCTCGATACGGGCTCTGGAAGTACAGTCGACTTCTATTCGCCGACCGTTGCCAGATTGTCGATGGCATCCAATCGACCAACCACAAAGGCCCAGACTGGAGGAGCCGGTGGAAGTACAGAGAGTCTAACGGTGACGATCGACTCATTTGTTCTAGGTGGACATCGTTTTGATCATCCCGAAGTAGGCCTCCAGACCACGAAGACCGGCGTATTCGCATCGAGTTTTCTTGACGGCAACGTTGGAATGGGTTTGATGTCGCACTTTCGAATGATTCTGGACTATCCACAGAGCCGAATGGCCTTCATCTGGGAAAAGTAGAACATCCTCGCTGGAGCTAGATTTCTTGTTCTCGGCGCCCTTTCTTGCATAAAGGCAGTTTCGACCGGCGACGTTATCGGGGAATGTCGCGCAGGGTGTTCATCTCCTTCACTATTCGGTCGTGATCTCTAGATTGGGCGTCGTCCAGGGCCTGTTCCCATGCCTTGCGCGCCTCATCCGACTTCCCTTCCGCATTCAGGGCCTGGCCGAGGAGATCGTAACGGTCCGACATCACGTAACTATTGCCTGATTGGGTGGCTTCCATCTGGGTCAGCTGCAAGTAATCTCGGGCATATTGCTCTGCAGTTTTTCCGTCCCCTGTGGAAATGGCCGCAATGGATCGGACTCGAGCGACCTCCGCGTCGAGTGCCAGAGGCTCAAGAGATATCCCGATGAAATCAGCCCATTCGGGTAGCTGACGCGGATGTGCCTTCACAGCTTGGACGTGAACCGCAGTCGTCGTCTGCACCCGTTCCATGTCCGTTAAGTAAACATATTTGTCATGTGGCTTAAATCCTTTCGGTACGAGATACTGCGAAAACCCGAAGGTCAATTTAAGTCGATGGGCGAGTTTGAGAGGCCGAGAATTGGGAGCATACACGGCGACGTTGGCATCTCCTTCCGCCCAAGTCAGCCCTCGGCTCCACGTCCCATCCAACGTCGTTTCGAATCCTTGGAATCCGTTAAGTTGCGAGTAGTTTGTGCCGAGGTCATCTTCGATCGTGATTAGCTCCTGAGTATTGGGCATGGCTGGAACACGATGTGGACTCTCCAAGATCTTTGTACCGTCCGGGGATGTTCTGGATTTCCAACCCGTGGTATCGACTGGCCTCGGAGATCGACCATTTGTGTACATCACAAATACGATTCCGTCTCGGTTGACCCATACGTCACGAATTTCAAGGGCCGACCACTTGGAGGTCGCGGGGTAAGTCGCTATCGGCTTGCCAAGCTTCTCACGCCACTCCGCTTGCATTGCCGACCGGTCGATGATTCTGACACCATGTGGCAGACCGAACGAAATCCCTGAGACATCGAAAGGTGTGGCATCGATCACTATTTTCCTCTCGATACGCCAACCGTGTTCAGATTTGGCCTCCACCAATCCCAAGAACGGGACATCCGTCTGCGAGTCAGCATATATGGATATCCGAACCGGCTCATTCTTCGACAGGGCCGAGACACGTGTTGCGTGTCGCCCCTCGACGGTCGTTTCACGCTCGACCGAAAGCCCCAATAGGTTGGTGGTGTGCTGAAGCTCTTGAATGAAACCGGATAGTTTCTTAACTTGACCACTCGTGTCGGAAGAAGGTGAGCGCACTGCATGATCTGCCCCCTTGTGATACTCAACGACCGAATTGCCAGACCGAAGGAGTACGACCTGTCCAAACTCGCGTTCGTCGCGAACTTGTCCGTTGCGACACCAGGTCTCTCCGGAATTCACCAGGTTGCCGTTGAGATCGGGCGTATAGGTTGTCAAACGCCACTGAGGCAGAGAGTCGGCGGCCGCCTCGATGCGTTGAAATTCGGCGTAGGCAACCGCCCGGGGAGTCAAGAAGACGAGTCCCGCCAAAGCGAAAACGCCTCCCACCGCGCCAAATGCGAGCCTGAGCTTTCTACGAGGTCTTCGAACGCGTACCCCGGAGATTATCCGGCTCTCGAGGCGCAAACTGGGTGTCGAACTTGGGAATGCTTCCTCAAGAAGAGTTCCAAGGGGGAGCTTTGAATGGTTCACGAGATATCCTCCAGGAAAAAACCTTTACCGTCCTGATAGGCACGGGCACGGGCACGCTGAAGCAAGCTGTTGATGGCAGCCGTCGAGCGACCCATCACATAGCTGATTTCGGAGATCGAAAGGCCTTCTAGATGCTGTAACAAGAGAGCCTCACGCTGGTCTTCTGGCAATCCCAGAACGATTCTTCGTATGGAAGCCACATCTTCCGTGCGTTCAAGGTCGGCCTGAATTGAATTTTCACCTACGTCTATAACATCCAGCGGTCGTTCCCGTCGCCTTTCCTTTCGCCGGTACGCATCAACAACTTTGCGACGGGCGATGCCAATAAGCCACAGTCTTGGATCGGTTCCCCGTCGTCTATGCAGCGACTGAATCGCGGCTTGGAATGTCTCGGCAGTGACGTCCTCTGCTTCTTGCTCGACCGGCAAACGCCGAAAAACATAGGAATACACGTCCGGCAAGAATCGCCGGACCATGTCGTCGGCGGACAGACTGTGCGGTTTTAGGGTGACATCAAGAACTGGTTCGGCTTTCATGATTTCGAGTGGCTAGATTTCTGCCAGAAATAAGTTCGCACTCGACCCCGCAAACTATCGACTTTGCATCGGGGTTATTGGACCTTTCTTCTAAGCCGCCATATCTTCCCACCCCAGTCGTCAACGATTAAGACCGATCCGTCCTTCATGACGGCAAGTCCGGCCGGGCGCCCATAGATCTCTTTGTTTGACCCCTTTGGCAGCCATCCAGTGACCAAGTCTTGCGGCGGTCCGGTCGGCTTACCATTGGCCCCAAAAGGAATGAGAACGACTTTGTATCCGCTAAATCGACTTCGGTTTTGTGAACCGTGAAGCGTCACAATCGCTCCTTCGGGGACAAAAGCGACGTCGATTGGCGTGGAGTGGGCAATGAAGAGCACGTCGGGTACGATTGCCTTCCTCTCGATTTCCGGCTTGCTAGGCATTCGAAAATCATGGTGATTCCCGATATAGGAGTATGGCCACCCGTAGAATCCGTGAGGGCGGACGGAAGTTAGGAAGTCAGGGACTAAATCGTCGCCTTCATAATCCCGTTCGGCTACATTGGCCCATAGAACTCCAGAAGTAGGCTGAAATGCCAATCCAATGGGATTGCGCATGCCGGACGCATATACCTCGGGCGGTCCGACGATATCGCCCGAGTGTCCCATGGCGTATCGCTCGATTACTGCTCGCCTGGGACCCTCTTCATCTAGGTTCTCCACCGAGCCGATCGTTAGGTAAAGGGAACGATAGTCAGGGCCAAACAAGATATTACGCGTCCAGTGATTGCGATAACCCTTGGATGGAATATGGTCCAGCATTGTCTCGGGCTTTCCGTTTGCAACCGTTTGTCCGGGTGTATAGGGCCACCTTACGATGGATCCCGTGTTCGCGACGTACAAATGGCCGAATGCAAATTGGATGCCAAATGGATAGTCTAATTCGGTGGACCAGGTAGATCGCCTCGTTGGCCTCTGCTCCTTGTCAAACCCACTCAGGACGACCACCTCATGGGGTTGATTCCGAATGGGACGTTCAAGTCGCGTTTCGACGACGAAGATATCCCCGTTTGGCGCGACAGCAACCTTGCGCGGCTGCCTCAAATGGTCGGCGTACAAGTCGACCGTATAACCCTTTGCCGCAGTCAGAAAACGGCTTGGCGCCTCGACGAGCTTTGGAACGTGGATCACACTCTTTCCCCCATGCGAGAGGTGAGGCAAAGGGAGCTGGACAGCTAGAGCAAACAAACCCAACATCATGCCTTATGAGCCTCGAATTCACTAATGTTCGTGGGGAGAGCCATTCGTGCAAGTTACCTGGGTCTGGACCTTCACGCCAAGACGATAGGAGGCTCCCCAGTGCCTTCGTTTCGACCGACTGGACGTGGTTTACGCCAAACCTGAATCAGATCTGGACATAGAGAAGCTATTCGTCCGGGCTTTGTACACGAGGGCGACTCCATCATGTTCTTATCACTCCTCCGTGGGCTCAGGCTCGAAGCATGGGCCTTACGAACGGTTGCACGGATTCGTTTTCCAAGCGAACGACGTCCCGATGGAAACCAAAGCTTCCCATCCCAGTCGCAATCTATTCGACATTCGTAGGGAGGGATGACCGGACGTAGCCGTCGGGCAGTTCGGAGATGGCAAAGCAAGGCTGTATCTCAACCATCGGACAAATTAGGCGGCGGGTCACCCTTTGACCAGCAATTCTCCATGTTTCGCTCGAAGCCATATGAAGTCCTAAAACGCGTATTAAGAGATGAAAAGACATCCCCGTCTAACAAACCATCCAGACCTGGCGTGGACCATGGAATGTTCTTCAATCTCTAAGCCGCAGTTACCGTATGCGACTTTGATTTTAGTCTGAGCCGCAGGGCCATCTACCAACTTATGCGTTCGAACAATCGCCTCGTCAAAATGACGGCAACGGACCTCTTCGTCCGAGTTGACCCACGCCGAAAGGTTCCGTAAGCAAGGCTCGATTCACCGAAATTGATCGTGGTTGCCTCACAGGTAAGCCCTTCATTTATCTTTCACGTTGCTCCTACACACTTGAGGTGCGATGAAACTGCTAATTGTGGACGACGACCCTGGGATCGCGTCAGCGATTCGAGCCGGATTGGAGGAGGCTGGATACTTCGCTGAGATTTGCCGCGATGGCAGAAGAGCTCTACGCCTGGCCTTGTCCACTCATTTTTCAGCAATCATCCTCGACCTCATGCTCCCCGGGATGGATGGGTTGAGTATTTGTCATGAACTACGCCTGGCTCGTGTGCAAGTCCCTATTCTGATGCTGACCGCACGCGACACGGTGCAGGATCGGGTCTCTGGGCTGGAAACAGGGGCCGACGATTACCTTTGCAAGCCGTTTGAGTTTAAGGAGCTTTTGGCCAGAGTTCGTGCCTTGGTAAGACGAGACAAGACGGTAAAGCAAGGCCGAATTCAGATCCAAGACCTCACCATCGAGACGGCCACAAGGCAAGTGTGGCGTGCAGGGCAATTGATTGCCCTAACCCCACGCGAGTACTCCCTTCTCGAGTCGTTAGCCTCATACCAAGGTCAAACGCTGACGCGAGAAACAATTCTAGATCGAGTCTGGTTCAGCGAAGGAATCGGCTCGAATATTGTGGATGTGTACGTCCGAAGCTTGCGCCGAAAGATGGACCGGGACCGGGGCGCCAGGCTCATACACTCTGTTTATGGCATCGGATACGTTCTCGGACCACAAACGAGCGAGGAGGAGGACACGTGATTCGTACAAAACTGACCGTTTGGAACGGAGTCGTACTTTCGATGGTGTTGGCCGCCTTGGCCCTGGTGCTTTATTTCACGGTCCGCACAATTCGCTATCAGGCAGTCGACGACGATTTACGTGCTCGGGCAAGTCTTCTTCATCAGATTTGGCGTGACGTCGAAAAGCACGCGCCTCCCAAGCCTCCGCCCGATAGGAACCTCTTGTTCGATTTCGGCGACGACCCGAATATGGCCAAACACCTGGCATTGGAAGCAAGAATGAGTCATCCCATGCTGCTTTCCATTCTAGGACGGGACTTGGTGGACCCCAAGGGGCACGTATGGGACATGCACGGATTGATCAGCGCGGCAAAGGGAATACAGTGCTTCACGACCATTCAGGACAGCGGCATACGCGCTAGGATTTTTTCGGTGCCCATCGTCAGCAAGTCCCGTGTGGTGGCGGTCGCCCAGCTAGCAACCCCGCTGGATACCATTGACGAAGACGTTCACTTTTTAGGACAGGCACTTTTGTTAATGATCCCCCTTGCCATCGTGGTCACGACGTTCACCGGTATGTGGCTTACCAAGAGGATGTTGAAGCCGATTCGAGACATCGCGCAGGCTGCCGAGCGTATTGAATACTCCAACCTGAATGGACGATTACCTGTAAATGGCCAGGACGAGTTCGCCGAATTAGCTACCACATTTAATGGAATGCTCGGACGTCTAGACGCCTCATTCCAAAAACTTGGAGCGGCGTACGAGGCTCAGCGCCGGTTTACTGCCGATGCCTCGCACGAATTGAAGACCCCGTTGACGGCGATCAAAGCACGGGTTGGAATCGCTTTGCACGGCGATTCTTCTCCTGCCCGAGTTAGAGATCACATTGAGGCGATCGACACCGCCGCCGATCAAATGACCCATATCGTCAGGGACCTATTGCTGCTGGCAGTCTCCGATGATGGTCGCTTGAACTTGCGTCTTCGTCGAGTGTCCCTCTTGGCGATCGTCCTCGATGCCATCGAACTAGTGAAGCCACTGGAAGGTCGGCAGATCGACCTGCGCATATCCCCGCGACTGACAACCTGGGCTGATCAGGATCTTCTTCGACGCGTAATTGTCAACCTGCTCGACAATGCGGCACGGCATACCCCGGATAGCGGAACTATTGGTGTCGAAGCCAAACGCGTCGGGCATCAAGTTTCGATCCATGTTTACGACACGGGCGATGGAATTCCCGAGGAGAACCTCCCGTTCGTGTTCGAACGTCTCTATCGAGTCGACTCGTCACGAAACCGGGACTCGGGTGGCACTGGACTGGGTCTCGCGATCGTGAAATCAATCGTCGAAGCTCATCGAGGGATGGTCGAGATCGCCAGCCATATCGGAACTGGCACGTCCGTCACGATTACCCTTCCGCGAAAGGTCATTCGTACTACTTGACTCGTAGATAACCGAATCCTCCTCCATTTCATCCTAGCCACATTGGTATCCAATGCGGCTAGAAGGCTACGTACGCTTGAGAAACATCCGCATTCCAAGTCCCTGACCGGGCATGAGCCTCTCCAATAGGGCGTCATTTCCGGCTCCCAATCCAGTGCGCCTGTGTGCCATGCATGCTCCTCCACAAGCCGCCTCCCCAGGCGTAAGCGATTGTTAGCCCTATGCAAGCCGTAAGACTCCGTCGGGTCTCTCGTACGACACTTGCGACTGCTCGTACTGACCCGCTGGCAGCCTATGTCAGAGCGGCTTAGAACCCATGCCGCAGGTTCTAACCTGGACCGCTTTAGGATGTTGTTTCTCATTTTTCTTTCATTTTGTGCGTGCACACTGAGAGTGTCAGAAGCTCCGTCCGATCGAGAAAAGGACTTGAGGATCGTCGAGGTAGACACCGCAGATACCGATCGGGAGGAGACGTCCTTGCCGCATTTAGGCTTAAGGAAGGGAGAAGAACGATGAACGCGACAACACCAGTATCGGCCAGTGCAAGAGCTCCAAGATATGAGTTCTTTGGAAAGAAAAAGAAGTCATTCGCGGTGCTTGCAAGTGTGGCAACGCTCCTTTTGATCAGCGGGATGCCAACTATCGCTGCCGCGCAGGAGGACATTTCGCAAAAGACGATTGCCTCGCTTGAGCTTGAGCAGGCGGATGTGCGCGAAGCATTGCGAGCACTCTTTAAGAATGTGAACGTTTCCTATTCGATCGCACCAGAGGTTCAGGGCCCTGTGACGGTGAGTCTGAAGAGCATCACGTTCGAGACCGCGCTCCAGAACATTCTCCGACAGGTCGACGCAACCTATCGTATCGAAGCTGGAGTGTACGAGATCATCAAGAGAACCGAAATGATCGGCCCAAACACGGGCGTGAATGAAACATCTCCCAAGATGGACTCCAAGACCGTCCGCCGCATCAAGATTCGGTCCGCAGATCCACAGTTCATTGCGATGATGATCGGGCAAAAGGAAGGGAATCAAAGCTATACGATTGCCCCCGAAAAGAGCACGATCGACAAAACGCAAGCGTCTGGCAGCAGTCGCAGCGGGAGAAGCGGCATGGGTGGAGGGTCAGGCGGGAGCGGAGGCACCGGCGGAGGAGGGATCGGTGGAGGGAGCAATTCAGGAGGTGGAAGCAGCTTTGGCGGCAGTTTTGGCAGCCGTGGTTAATCGAAAAGAGTAACCCATATCGCAGAGCGGCCCGGTATCATTCCCGTGCCGCTCTTGTAACGTTCGGGCGTCGTTCGACACCTTGACGAATATAATCTACGCAACGTGAATCTCGAATTACCTTCAGAAAAGCATAAGGATAGCTTTCTCGCTGCATTGAAGGAATATGATGGTCCACAAGCCCTGGCGGTGACCGAGCAGACGTTTTCGGCATACCTTCAACAGTCCTTGGATTACTCGCAGGGGATAAATCTAAAACCTGGCCTAGTTCCAGCGACTGAATTCTGGATGGTCGACGAAGACGGATTTGCTGGGCGGGTTTCGCTGCGGCATGAACTGACCGACTCACTCCTGAGGGTAGGCGGCCACATCGGATACACGGTGAGACCTACCAAAAGACGAAGGGGATACGCCACAAGGGCCCTCCAACTGGCTCTTGCCGAAGCCAGTCGTCTTGGGCTTGAGAAGGTGCTTATCACATGCGACGACGATAATCTCGCTTCCCGGCGAGTCATCGAGAAAAACGGTGGGATTTTGGAGAATAGGCTCTACCGCGAAGAGGGTGGGGTCGCAATTTGCCGTTACTGGGTAAAAACTGGTGTCGAAAGTTGAATCAACCCCTCTCCGACGAGGCGTTCGAAACGAAGGTAAGGCTGCATATTCCTCAATTGGTCGGCGATTGCACGGACGTTCACTTGCTCCAGGTTTTCCGGACCGGTAAGAGCGTTTGCGGGCGTTTCAGGTTGGCTAACGGCCATTTACATCGGAGCATATTCGTGAAGCATGTGCCAGACGACGTGTTATCGGACCAGTCGCTCGACGACTTCAAGAGCGAGGTCACGGCTTACCGTCAATTCAGTAATATTCCAGTGATCGCCGCTATAACCCCACAGATGCTCGGGTACGAATTCGATTCGAGACTTCTTGTCTTACAGGATCTTGGCGAGCCAATCGGACCGAATACCGCTGACTTACTGTCCGATTTCGACCCAGATGCCGCGACCCATGGACTCCTCGAAGGAGTCGTTCTTTTGGCTGATCTTCACGGTTCAAGCGTGTCGATCGCACGACAATTCATGACGAACCGAATTGAGTCTGGACTGCCTTTACCCCGCAAGCCGGCTTTTATGGATCCCTGGCCACACGCACGACTGGCAAGCTTCAGCCCAATCGAGATAACAGATGCCATCAACCGATATTCAAGCGTTTGTCTAGATGTCGGAGTAAGTCCATCGCACGGCTTTCAAGAGGAGATCGAGCAAGTCATCGCTCAAGTTGAAGCAGAGCCGTCATGTTGGCTTGCGATATGTAAAGGAGATCAGAATATGGCTGGAGACTATATCCGGACCCAACATGGCCCAATTCTCTATGACTTCGATTCTGTGGGGGCGCGCCACCTTTTCCTCGAAGGGATGCCCGGAAGAATGACCTGGGGTTGCATGATGGGAATCCCGCCTCAAGTAGTTCAATCTATGCAGGAAACGTACCTTCGACGCATTCAAAGATGGGTCCATGAGGCATTCGACCAGCGGGCAACGCAAACTGCTATGGCCGATGCTGCCGCACGATGGCACATATTTCATGTTGTCTGCCGCCTTTCGGAGGCACTCCAAATAGAGCGACCCCGTGGGCCGACGTCCTTACGCCAGCAAACATCGGCCTGGATACGCGCATTCATTCAGATCATGGAGGAAACCGGAGGGTATCCACATCTTTGTCTAGCGGCGAAGCAACTTATCGAGCGACTGGCCTCAACTTGGCCTCACGAGCAGGTGACGCTCCCTCTTTATCCAGCATTCAAACACGGACTATAACTTCGGAACTAGCGGCGATTAGGAGGTCCGGACGCAAGCTGTTTGTCGAGCGCCGCTTCTAGACGATGATCAGTCGGCCCTTGAAAGCCCTCAATCATGGCCGCGACATTGCCGTTTGCACCAATGACATAGGTCGTTGGAATATCATGGACCTTGTAAACGGCGGGGATTCCGGGTTGCCGCCTTCCGGCCGGGTCATAGGCGAAGTGCAACCTATATTGCCCGTTCGTTTTAATCCACTTGTCAAACGCCATGCGTACATCCCACACGTTCAGGAGCAAAATGTATACTTTTTTCTCCTTCATCAGGTCGTTGACTTTTTGAACGTGGATCATCGAAGCAATGCAGGGCTCACACCACGTGGCCCAGAAATCGAGAACAACGATCTCTCCGCGAAGGCTCGAAAGACGGATGATCCCTCCATCCGCGTCGACCGCCTCAAAATCGGGCGCTTGGGACCCAACCGGTAGGGGTTCGGCCACTCGAATTGTCTGGGGCTTGGAATTTGATTGTATGGCCAAGTGCCTTTGTATCTGTTCGTCCACAGACCCTCGATTTGGGGCATATGTAAATGCCATTTTGCCCTGCTGGACCATTAGCCTGTTTGTATCGGGAAGGTAGCTGTCAATGAGCAATGAACCCGACCCCTCTGCATGAGGCGAGTATCGGATCAACTTGAATTGCTGCACTCTCCACTGCTTAGCCCTAGCGCCCGGATGCGATCTACTGACCCACCAAGACGTCTGCTTGATGTTCTCCGGAATCGAAATGCCATCAACGTTTCGCCAGCCAGAAAAGTCTGCCGAGACTCCTCCCGAGTTTGGGGACACTTCCAGCCTCGTCAAATTCCGGTTTGAGCCAACTCCGTCGAAGAACAACTTGCCATGTACTTTTGGTGCGACATTCATCCTTACACGCCCCGATCCAGGGACGAACGGTAATAGAACGGGCTCGAATGCGAGACCACTGATCGGTCCATGGACATCCGGCGAGGGCATAAGGCTCGGTATGTTGACGGAACCAAAGGGTAGGCATGGCCAATGGAAAATCCCACGAGCGGATGTTCCTGGATCGACGTGGAGTTCAAGGCCGACCCAGGAGTACTGATACGTTTTTTCTCCGTTAAGGAGGACGGCGCGCTGGACGGTGTTGTCGCGTTTTTCGACGTACAATGTCGCTTTGCCGTCGCTGGAAATGAGGATGTCCCAGTGTTCTAAGGGCGCTGGCTTTTCAGTTGCTACATCACGTATCAATTGATCCGCACTTGCTTGAGTTAGTTGCCCTGCATGCACTTCTTTACGAAGGTCGTACCGCAACTTCTCCAAAGTCTCCTTCTTGAATGCCGCTTCAACATCGGGATTATCTGGAAAGGCGGTGATACTGTACTCAACCGTAAATATCCTTGCCGTCTGCGGGAGGTGAAGGTCAGGGGCAGCATAGCACGCACTCATTGCGAGTGAACAGATCAGAATCGCCGATAAGGCAAGCTGCAGTTTTACGATCACATTGGAATTCCTTAATGTTGCGGCTTGCCTTTCGGGATCTTCCTGACATCGGCCCATTCCAGGCAATTTGGCGCCGCGCCACATAACATTATAAGAAGGCATTATCCTGGATCGACTATAGTTTCGGAAAATGCGACTTCGACGATCCGTCGGACAGGTCTTTGGATAGAATTCTCTTCATCTTCTCCGTCCGAGCGGCCTCCATGGGTGTGAGCCGTTTGCTTCCAACCGCGTTGACATCCGCCCCGCGAATAACCAGCAAATCGGCAACGCCTGTCGAATTGCAGTTCACAGCCCTTCTCAAAGGAGTGTCTCCTTGCCGGTCATGCGACTCGATATTGGCGCCACATTCGAGAAGTGCTTCGGCCACTGTTGAGTTATCTCGCCGTGCCGCCATGTGGAGTGGGCTGCAACCTTGCACTCCATCCTGACTATTGACGTTGGCGCCGGCTCGGACCAGGATTTGAACAACGCTCCCTCCTCCGGTTCTGCATTCATTGGCGAGGCAATAAAGCGGCGGGTGAGCCCCGTAGTCCCTTATGCCAGGATCTGCGCCGTGACGGAGAAGCAATTCGATCAAGCTTGCGTCCCCTACTCCTGCGCTAGCGTGCAATAAGGTACGTCCGCCGTACATGTCATGTACAAGTTGCGGGTTGTTTACGACCTCACTGCGTACAAAATCCATCAACCTTTGTTCCCGGCTGGAGACCATACGCATGAGAACGCCGACCCACAGCCCGCCGCCCTCTCTCAAGTAGTTGCGAAAGCTCCTCGCTTGGGCTATAGAGATTGCCGTAGCGCACTCACCGTCTTGAATAGCAGAGACTAATTCGTCAAGCTCGTGTTGTAATTCCCAACGACGCTTCCAACCTCCGGCCAAACTCGGTTCAAAACGAGGAGTCGATGGATCGTTGACAAGATATTTTGACGCCTCCTCGAAAAAGGTCTTCAGTTCACCCTTATGAACTGGCTCGATGGACAGCGTGCTTATAGCGTAGGTGATCCTGCGCAACCATGAATCTCGCTCGCCTTGCCCGATTCGAAATCGGGCGTGAGACTCCCGAAGGCTTATCCAATGGCGGCGCTGAACTTCAGTAGATGTGCCCCCGAATAATTGGCATAGGAATGCGGAAAACTGTTCAATCGCGCAACGGTGAGACTTTCCGGGAAACAAGGGCTTTAGGATGGGCTCTCGTTCAATTTCTCGATACAATTCCTGGGCAAGGAGTTGACAGGTAGTCCAACCACCCACCCGAGAGTAGAGATCCTCAGACATACGGTCTGATACCGGGCATCGCTCTTCGGACATATTTCATTGTCCATCTTTCCCTCGATACAGCGAGTGAATTCTTGTGAGCCGCAACCTTGATACACGACGATCGGGTCGAACCTCTAGAAATGGCATTCGCTCTAGAGTCCTATTCGTCTTGCGGCGCAAAGCACGATAGAATGAATCGCTAAAATATCAAGGCGATGATTTCGACTTGCTACGGTATGATTTGTTGCAACCAGGACTACCCAATGGCACAAGGAAATGGCACCAAAGACGACCCATGGATTCTCACGACTCCCAGCGGAGGCTCGGAATACCAGATGTACCGTGACGAATCATCTGACCCACCGGCACTGGTATGTCAAGTTGGTACGACGACGCTGAAGTACCAACTGCGCTGCATAGACGACCTCCATGAAATGTTGAAACAGCATGGGGATTGGATGCTATTAGGAAGTGCCGATGAGCAAAAGGAAGCAAAGGAAGGAACGGTCGAGTCTTGGGGGCGCTCAACAGCGAATCCTGTCGGCGGTTGGTATGGCCTAAGAAAGGGGTTTCGTGGCCGCTTCGGAATGTACGTGCCCCCGCTCTTGGCTCATTTAGGCCTCGCCGAAGTAGAGACTCAACCTAGAAACAACCGTATGCGGGCAATCTAGTGTATTGTCTCATTAATTACTCAGGCATATGTGCTTTCTGGTTCGTCCTTATACTATGGGGATCGAACTTACGGAAAAGGATCGTCAGACGTTGT
>Ga0302319_10000999_pt1 | contig 63458 bp, 63 predicted proteins | sample Bog_T0_2_FD_203319 | JGI IMG/M metagenome (GOLD analysis project Ga0302319, IMG submission 203319) | Peat permafrost microbial communities from Stordalen Mire near Abisko, Sweden - Bog_T0_2 | ecosystem: Environmental > Terrestrial > Soil > Wetlands > Peat | place: Sweden: Abisko, Stordalen Mire...
CCCGCGTTCGTAGCGCGGCGGCTAATCCAGTTCACACCTCAGGTGCTCAGCTTATGGTCTGCGCGGAGAGATTTGAACTTCCGTCATCTCGCTCCCAGACCGGGGCCCCCGCAAACGGGTCCATGTTTGCGGGGTGGAGCGCGAGTGCCTCAAGCCAGGCTAGGCTACGCGCAGACAACTTGGTGCCGACTCAGCGAATCGAACGCTGTTGGCTGGCTTTTCAGACCAGTGCTATGACCACACTAGCTCAGTCGGCAAAATCTGGTGGACACGGGTGGAGTTGAACCACATCGTCCTCTTTGCAAGAGAGGCGCTCTTCCAATTGAGCTACCGGCCCACGTAAGAGTTGGAGGGAAAGGAGGAAGTCGAATCCTCTAAAACGTGATCCACAATCGCGCGCCGCACCGTTTGGCTTCATTCCCCATGCCATCATTCACAGTCTTGGAGCCGGTAGAGGTAATCGAAACCCCGACCTGCGGTTTACAAAACCGCCGCTCTGCCGCTTGAGCTATACCGGCTCATCCTTATCCACGAACGGCAAACCGCCGATCGCCCTCGGAGTCGGCGTACAGATACCGGCTCCACTCGTTCACTTCCAGTCCCATAGACCGCAGAATGAATCTGCTGGTGTGAACGCTCGCCGGTAGCGGCCGTCGCAACAGCGGCATTGCAGCCTCTTCCGGCGTTCTATTTGCCTTGCGGTGGTTATCCTTTCGGCAGCAAGCCACCAAATTCTCCCAGGAATTCTTTCCGCCCTGCGCTCTGGGAATGACGTGGTCGAGTGTTAACTCGCTCCCATGAAACTTCAGTCCACAGTATTGACAGCGGTATGCATCCCTCATAAGAATGTTGCGCCGCGTGGTGACCTGCAATCGAACGGGCACATGCTTGTACATCTCCAGTCGAATAACACTCGGCAGATAGATGCCAGGGTAAATCAGCCTTTTTGTAGCTAACTCCACTGTGGCCTTTCCTGTCGTTACAAGCTTGAGCGCCCGCATGGCCGGAACGATGCGCAGGGCCTCATACGACGCATTGAGCTGCAGTACCGGTCTGCGCATCACGTTCATTGCAGTTCTCCTTACGCTGCTTCACTTTCTCTTGGAGCCCCATTGACGCCTTGAACGCCAGTCTTGTGATTACGATTCACAGGCTCTTCCTGTTGAGCTAATGGGGCCTTACGCCTTGCAACTACCGCCGCATGAATCGTCTTGAAGTCGGCGGAGACAAGAATCATTGTGTGTTCAGTCATCGTCGTCTTCCTTTCAATGTGGAGCGGGCATCGGGACTTGAACCCGAGTCTCCGGCTCGGCAAGCCAGCACTCTACCGCTGAGCTATGACCGCTATCCTTGGCTCGGTCGCTCCGATTCGAACGGAGATAAAGTGCGTCAAAGGCACTGGGCCTACCATTAGCCGACGACCGATCAACGCTGGCCCCCCGCGACGGACTCGAACCGCCATAGCGACCTTCAGAGAGTCGCGTCCTGCCATTGAACGAACGGGGAACTGTTCAAATGTTTGGCTCCGAGAGTCGGATTCGAACTGACATCTCGCTGCTTAACAGGCAGCCGCTCTACCCTTGAGCTATCTCGGAGTAATGCAAACTTACACAGATCCGCGCATCGCTGACCTATCTCGGATCGGCGCCACAAAACTAAAAACCCTCTGGCCAATTGGCTCAGAGGGCAGATGGAATCCAAATTCAGAATCCCCTGAGCTATCACATAGGAACACCCTGCCGCGGTTGCGCGGTGGCCGGTGTAAATCCGTGATTGACTCGGTTCATCATTGCAACTCTAACTTACCTCAGATTCAGAATCATGTCAACTGACACTCTTGTCCGGAGCGATCAGCTGAACGGAGGGGAGAAGGGCGTATATCATCTCAACGCCGTCGATGAAGTTACTCAGTGGAATGTGGCTGGCTCGACGCCGCGCATCTCGGAGGCCTACCTGGACCTGGTTTTGGAGCATATGCTGCGTCAGTTTACTTTTCGCATTCTGGGCTTAAATTCCAACAACGGCTCGGAGTTCATCAACAAAACCGTCGCCGAACTGCTGGAAAAACAATCATGCTTGGCTGCGGCCGCGCCTTCGAAGTAGGTGCTGGTCGCGTCGTAGAGCAATAGGTCTTAGTCCAGATCGGATAACTCCACGATCCTACGCATCCAGAACTGTTTTGCAAGGAGGTTGGTATGCACTACACGCGACTCTTCAACCAACGGAAACGAAATCAAAAACACCCGCCTCGAAAACAAGGTGCTTCCTTACCGCAAGCACCACCTCCGCCTCAAAAATTAACTCAAAATAGTTTTTCCAAGCCCAATGCTGCTGAAGCTGGGCCAACTCGCGAAGACGTTCGACCGCTCTCCGCGTCCTCCCCATTGGGATCGTTCAACTCGCGGGACTAGCGGAATCTTGTTTTTCCCGAGGCTAAGCGCGCAGCTACTCAGCAAATCCGCGGCAACTGCTCTCCAATTTGAATCGCAATCACCCGGTTCGCGCCCATCGCGGTCCGCGCTACAAGCATCTTGGGATGCTCGGCTGTTACCTGGCCGATGCGCGCTGCCTCGCGGCCCAGCGGATGCGCGCGCAACACGGCCAGCACCTTCTCTGCCGCCTCAGGCGCCACAAAAAAAACCGCTTTGCCCTCGTTGGCCACGTAGACCGGATCAAGCCCCAGCAACTCGCAGGCCGACTGCACCTCAACCCGCACCGGCAGGCTCGCCTCGTCGATCACGATCCCCACGCCGGAGGCCTGCGCAATCTCATTGAGCGTGGACGCCAGCCCGCCCCGCGTGGGGTCGCGCATGGCGTGAACTGATGCCCCGGCGGCGTCCAGCACTTCGGCGATCATGCCGTTGAGCGCCACGCAGTCCGAGCGAATCTGGCTCTCGAACTCCAGCCCCTCGCGCACGCTCATAATGGCCATGCCATGGTCGCCGATGGTGCCTGAAACCAGAATCGCGTCGCCCGGCTTTGCCCGATTTGGGCCCACGCGAATCCCCGGTCGCAGCACGCCGATCCCGGCCGTATTGATGTAGCAGCCGTCCCCGTGCCCGCGCTCCACAACCTTGGTGTCGCCGGTAACAATCTGCACGCCGGCCGTGTGCGCGGCGTGCGCCATGGCCTGGACAATCGCCGCCAACTGCGCCAGCGGAAATCCCTCTTCCAGAATGAACCCGGCGCTGAGAAACTTCGGCTCCGCGCCTGAAACGGCCAGATCGTTCACCGTCCCATTTACCGCCAGCTCGCCGATGGAGCCGCCGGGGAAAAACAATGGCTGAACGACGAAGGAATCCGTGCTCATGGCCAGCCGCCCGCTGGGCAAATTCAGCACCGCCGCATCTCCCAGATTTTCAAGCGCCGGGTTGCGGAAGGCGGGCAGGAACAGGTGCTCGACCAGCTCGTTGCCCAGCTTGCCTCCGCCCCCATGGCCCATCACGATGGTCGGGTAATCAGCCAGCGGCAGCGGACAGCTCCAACCCGAAAAATCCGGTGCGACGGTGGAGTAAGGCATGTTGCTCCTTTTGTACATTTGACAACAGCTTCATGCAAAACAAAGATCAATACTTCTGACCATCGACATTCTCTTTAGTTTTGATCTGGTCATTGCGAGCTTTTTGCCTTTTGTTCTATTTGCTTATTTGGACCGTACACAATTTCCAATAGATCACCTTTCTTCCCAGAAGCAAAGTCTGCCGAGTAAATCCAGTACTCCAATCCAAAATCATCCTTGTACACATCACAAGTAACATTGATCTCGGATACGCCGCCGGAGCTATGTTTGAACGCCGGAGAAAACTTCACGCCTAGCATCGAAACTCTGTGCTTCGGTGACACATCAATGCTGGCTAACCGATTTGCGGCTGGGCAAGTTGTTGTAGGGTCCGGACAAGAGTATAGCGGAAGGATTCGCCAGTCTTTCAGTTGCAGGCCCTCGTCGGACCCCATAACGCGAACGACTGTTTTCAGATCAGAGATGTTAGGCCGCAGTGGGGCCATATATTTTGCGTAGAACCTCAACCTTATTAGCTCATTCGGATAAGGATTTGGAGGCGCGGCAAAGGAAACGATAGCGCAAGCAATAACTTGCAATATAAGAAGGGGTAAAACCTTTGTTCGTATTTCTATGGCGCGGCTGGAGCAGTGCCCTTTCAAAACAGAGAATCTTCTTCCGATTGGTTCACCCATGCGCCACTCCCGTCAGCCCTGACCCAGCACCAGCCAATTCTTCTATCGACAAAAATCGGCCATAGTTGTAATAAGCCGCGCAGGCCCCCTCGCTGGAGACCATCGTCGCCCCCAGCGGATGCCTTGGCGTGCACTCCTTGCCGAAGGCCGCGCACTCAGCCGGCTTGATCGCCCCGCGCAGCACGTCCCCCGCCCGGCACAGCGGCGATTCCTGGGTATGAATCCCCGTGATGTGGAAGCGCTCCTCGGCATCGAAGTCGCGATAGGCCGCGCTCAGCCGCCAGCCGCTCCTGGGTATCACGCCGATCCCCCGCCACGCCCGGTCTGTCACCTCGAAAACTTCGGAGAGCAGCTTCTGCGCTGCCCGGTTGCCCTCGAAGGTGACGATCCGCTCGTAGGCGTTTTCCACTTCGTGGCGGCCCGACTCAAGCTGCACCACCGCGCGGCGAATCCCGTCGAGCAGATCCAGCGGCTCAAACCCGGTGACCACAAGGGGAATACTGTACTTTTCAGCCAGCGGCGGATACTCCCAGTACCCCATCACGCTGCACACATGGCCGGCCAGCAGGAACCCCTGCACCTTGTTTCCAGGGGAACCCATGATGGCCTCAATGGCCGGCGGCACCAGCACATGGGAGACGAGCAGCGAGAAGTTCTTGAGCCCGCGCCGCTTGGCTACATGCACGCTCATGGCGTTGGCCGGAGCCGTGGTCTCAAATCCCACGCCAAAGAACACCACCTGCCTGTCGGGGTTCTTAACCGCCAGGTCAACTGCATCCAATGGCGAATAAACCACCCGCACATCTCCGCCCCCACCCTTTACCTGAAACAGGTCGGCGTCGGTGCCGGGGACGCGCAGCATGTCTCCAAACGAGCAGAAGATCACACCCGGCTGGGCGGCAATGGCCAGCGCCTTGTCAATCAACTCCAGCGGCGTCACGCAGACCGGACAGCCGGGTCCGTGGATCATCTCGATTTCGCCGGGCAGCATCTGGTCGATGCCGTTCTTGATAATGGAGTGCGTCTGCCCGCCGCAAACCTCCATGATCTTCCACGGCCGCGTGATGATGGCGCGAATCTCCCGCGCCATCCTCTGAGCGATCTCGCCGTTCCGAAACTCGGTCAGATACTTCATTTGGCTCGCGTAAGCGTGATTGGTCCGCCTGGAAAATCGCCCTGTTCGGTTTTCGTCGTCAGCTTGATTGTGTCGCCACTGACGACCCCTTCATGCGTGATCGTCATGCCGTTGAAGCTCACCGTGAACGACAGCTTGTCGCCATCGACTTTGCCGTCTGCGATCTCGATCGGATCGCCCTGCGGGCCAGTCACCGTGCCGGTCAGCTTTGCGCCGTCCTGCTTGAAGGTAAACGAGAGATGAAAGCTGTCCCCATTCGGCCCGTCGATGTCTCCCGACCATGTCCCCGTCACATCGGCCGCAAACGCGGAGACGGTCCAGAAGGCCATCGCCAGCGCTGCGCATACACACAAGAGTCTTTTCATTGCTGAAACCTCGCGTTGAATTCGTTCCGACAGATGGTAACCGGCCAGCAAGCGGCGGCGCAACCTGCACTGAATTGGGTGCCCAGGCCCCGCTGAGACCTGGGAATCCGGAAGATCCAGTTAACTTCTGGGTGGGAGACCTCGACTCTCAATTCACAACCTTGCGAACTTCCACCGCACAACTCCCATCCGGGCACGCACTTTGCGGCGCAACAGCCGCCCGCGCGAACGCCTCTTCCTCGCTGGCCAGCTCCTCGTCCAGCACGCCCATGGCGCGGAAGTCGGCCAGCGTCTTCTCCGCCGTCTCCTCGTCGATCTTCGACAGCGCAAACCCAACGTGGACAATCGTATAGTCGCCCACCTCGACCTCCGGAACGTAGTCAAGGCAAACCCGCTTGACCACCCCGCCAAAGTTCACACGACCCACCCGAAGCCCGCCCTCGGTGGTAATCTCTTCCACTTTTCCTGGAATCGCTAAGCACATAGCAACTAGGTTATACCGCGCAGGAGCGCCCGTATAGTGTGATCTAAATCACTCGAAAACCGATTCCGAACCAATCGCGGGTGTGGTCGAGCAAATCAATTCCCCCTGAACCAGTGAAACAGAAGCAGTGCGACGGTCAGGGCAAGAGCAGCTAGCATGAGCTTCACAAAATCTCCAGGCCGCCGTGCGGTTTCGCCAGCGCTCACGAGCCTTGGATTGATCAAGACGAGCAGGTAGTGGTCGCCTTCACTTAGCTTCTCCACCGCTCGCAGCCAAGCCGACTCCTCTTCTCCGCCTTGAGCTTTATTGTCTTCCTCGATCCTGCGAGCCAACCCTGCAACTCTCCGCTCATATTTGTTGTTGTCGTAGTCCCGTTCAAACTCCGCGTTCACTTCCATGATGTCTGGCAAAGTCCATCCAGTCTCGGTGAAGTAGAGCATCTTCCGCTCTACTTCAGTCAGAGGACTCCCTTCTCGCTCTGCTTCGGCGACGATCCTGCTGATCAAGTACTCCTTTGCGTCTCTCTCTGTCTCGCACCTTGCCATCTTTCTCTTCCTTCCCACCCATCCCTACCATGAAGGGCATTCTGGTCTCGTTCATCGTGTTTTAGCCTCATTCGCCGCGACCCGCGCCTTCACAATTCTCGCCACAAGCGCCTTGGGCAGCGGCTCGTCCACGGGAAACTGAATCGTCCCCTTCGACGTTTTGTATCCCTTCAGTTCCTCGGCAAACTGGTCGAGCAGCGACAGATCCATGGGGAAAAAGCTGCAATGATTTTTGAACGCCGCATACCAAACGAGGGCACCCTTGTAGTGGAACGAAGGAATCCTGTAGCTGATCGCCTCCGTCGCCTCCTTGGGCGCAGCGGCCCGGATCATCGCCCGCGTCTTCTCCAAAGTTCCCCGCGCCGGCTCCGGTTCCCGCGCCAGGTATGCATCTACCTCTGACTCGCCAGCCTCCGGGCTCGCCTTTTTCACCGCCATCGGAACCCTCCCGAATGCACACTCCCACTCCTCGAATTAATAGCCCGCTTCGCGCCCGTGCCTGACGGCCAGAACGACGACTTCCTTGCCGTCGTAGCGATAGAGGGCGACATACGCCCCGCTTCCGAACTCGATCACCCATTCGCGAAACTCGGTGGGCAAATCCTCGACGGGACGGCCCATTTCGGGATGCTTGCCCAGTAGCTTCAGTCCTTGCCGGATTGCCCGGACGGCGCGTTTAGCCGCGTCCCGGCTCTTGGGTGCCAGAAAATCGTGCAGCCGGACTACATCGCGCAGACTTTGCGGCGTCCACTTCAGACGTGGCATTCGGGAGCCTCGGCGTCCTCACCCGCTTCGAGTTTAGCCAGCCAGGCATCGGCCTCTTCGGCAGTCGCGTGCAGGCCGGTTGCCTGATAGTCGTTCCAAGCCTTGAGTGCCGCGACCCGAAACTCTTCGCGCTTCTCCTCGCGCCCGACGTACTGCTCGACGGCTTCGCGCATGATCCAGTGGGCCGACCGTCTCCGCGCGGAGGCCAGCCGCTGCACACGTTCCTTAAGTTCAAGATCGAGCTTCAAGCTCGTGGTTGGGACAGTGGACATATCAGGTGCTCCAAGGTGTTACCAAGAAACACTATACCACAGCTCTAGCCTCGTCCCGCCCGCGCCTCCGCCAGGTACACCAGCCACTCTTCCATCCCCGCGCCGGTTTTGGCGGAGGTCTCAAAGATATGTATTCCCGGCCGGATCTCGTTGATATTCCTCAGCGCGAGTTCGCGGTCAAAGCCGCACGGTTCGGCGATATCCGTCTTGGTAATCACGGCGGCGTCGGCGGAGTTAAAGAGCGTTGGATACTTGAGCGGCTTGTCTTCGCCCTCGGTCACGCTGAGCAGGGCCACGCGAATCTTCTCGCCCAGATCGTAGCTCGACGGGCAAACCAGGTTGCCGACATTCTCGATAAACAGGTAGTCCAACCCGCCCAGCTCCACACCCTCCCAACCAAGCAGGTGCTTGGAGATCATCTCGGCATCGAGGTGGCAGATTCCATGGGTATTGATCTGGCGCACCGGGGCGCCGCTGGCCGCCAGCCGCCGCGCATCGTTATCCGTCTCCAGGTCTCCTACGAGAGCGGCAACGCGCGCCCCGCGCGTCCGCAGAGACTTCAGAGTCAATTCAAGAAACGCCGTCTTCCCCGTCCCAGGACTCGACACCAGATTCAGCACCAGCACGCCCGCCGCTGCGTAGCTCGCCCGCAGCCCCGCCGCCAGTTCGTCGTTCTTCTTCAGAATTCCCCGCCGCAACTCAACAATCCTGGTCGTCATTTCGTCTCCTCGCCGTCCTCAATCTCGATCGAATCAATCTCCAGCTCCCGCCCCTGCCGCAGGTCGCTGCACGGCTCGCCGCACTTGGGGCAGCGGAAGCTCTGCACGCCCTCCAGCTCCACATCGGCCCCGCACGGCACACAGCGCATCACCACCGGTAGCACATGCACCACCAACTTCGAGCCTTCCAGCGGAGTGCCTTCCGCCGCGATCCCCCAGCAGAACTCAAGCGACTCCACCACCACGCTGGCCAGTGCGCCCACCCGCAGGCGTACTTCCAGCACTCGCGCGCCGGGGTAAGCCGCCAGCGACTCCGTTACCGTATCCACAATGCTCGAAACGATCGAAAGTTCATGCATAAAAGGTCGATTCTACGCCCCCCCGTACCCATTCGCCTGCCTCGCCGCCCCCTCGCCCGAATATGTAAGATGAATCCATAAGGATTCTTCCCATGCCCACGACCACCGCAGCAGCGTCTCGCCTCGCCCTGAGCCATCTCGCTCCCGCCGCCGTACAGTCTGAAATCCGCGCCATGACCACCGAGTGCGACCGCATTGGCGGCATCAACCTGGCCCAGGGCGTCTGCGACACCCCTGTGCCTGCGCCTGTGCAGGAGGCCGCCATCCAGGCCATCCACGACGGCTACAACATCTACACCCGCCTCGACGGCATCGCCCGGCTGCGCAATGCCATCGCCGCCAAGCAGCAACGCGACTACGGCCTGGATTACGACCCGGAAACCGAGGTTCTGGTCTCCTCCGGCGCAACCGGCGGACTGCACGCCGCCGCCATGGCTCTGCTCAACCCCGGCGACGAAGTTCTTCTTTTCGAGCCGTTCTATGGCTATCATGTCGCAACCCTGCGTTCTCTGCGCGTCAACGCCGTGTTGGTCCCACTGGCCGAGCCGGATTTCGCCCTCGACACGGATGCTCTTCGCGCCGCCGTGACGCCCAAGACCCGCGCCATCCTGCTGAACACCCCTGCCAATCCCAGCGGCAAAGTCTTTACCCGCGCCGAGCTTGAATCCATTGCGGCTGTCGTTTTGGAGCACGACCTGTTTCTGATTACCGATGAGATTTATGAATACTTCGTCTACGATGGCGCACACCATATTGCGCCTGCCACGTTGCCGGGGATGAAGGAGCGAACCATTGTTCTTTCCGGTTTCAGCAAGACTTTTTCAGTAACAGGCTGGCGTCTGGGTTATGCGACCGCGGATGCGAAATGGATGTCCGCGATGTCCTATTTTCACGACCTGACTTATGTTTGTGCTCCCTCCGCCTTCCAGCATGGAGCATCCGCCGGCCTTGAGAGACTTCCTCCCTCCTTCTATACGGAGTTAGCCGCCGATCACCAATCCAAGCGCGCCCGCATCCTATCCGCACTTACCGATGCAGGGCTAACTCCAACCACCCCTGCTGGAGCTTATTATGTGTTAGCCGACGCCACCCGTCTCCCCGGCAAGAAGGCGGCCGAAAAGGCGCGCCACCTATTGGCTTCGACAGGCGTAGCCGCTGTTGCGGGCTCCGCCTTTTTCCGTCCAGGCCACGGCGAATTTTTACTGAGATTCTGCTTTGCAAAGAAAGACCACGACCTGGATGAAGCCTGCGCACGCCTGCGCAAACTCTAGCTTTTACAATGACCATATAACAAGCTATGCAGGCTCTGAAGCTATGTATTAAGTAATCAACGTAAATCTATGTATGAAGTAATCAACAATAAAAAGGTTATATGGCTTCCAGGCTAGAGGTTATTTTTGCATTCTTCGGAATTTATTCACAAACTTCTTGACATGCCGGGTCGATTTGTGGGACATTGGTTTCGCTTCTCCCTTGCCGGTTTTTTTGCCGGCAAACAAGCATAGCGGATTGCACGTCATCCGATCCGGCAAGCAACCTGCCTCATCGCACCTCTCCCCAATCGCTCGAAACGAATGGGGCGGGCGTTGTGCCGGAGTTATCGACAAAAGACGGTCTCACTCAGACAGCCGATTCACTCGGCCCGGAGGAGCTGCGCCTTTTTTCAAGAGGAGCAGCATCGACTGTCTCATGCCGATTGCAATTGGCGCCGGCTGGCGAATCAGCGCCGAAATAGCAGTTCCTGAAAAACGAAATTCCCGCGAGGGAAACCCGAGTTTGGAGGAAACAATGAGTAACACACCGCAAGTCGCGCTAAGCGCCGCGTTTGCCGCAGCGCGCAACACGGACGGACGCCTGGAGGTGTTTGGAGTCGGCACGAATTTTGCCCTCTTCCACATCTGGCAAACGGCGGCGCACGCTGCCCCCTGGTCTGCCTGGAGTTCTCTGGGCGGCGTCATCACCAGCATTCCGGCAGTCGCCGTAAACACGGATGGGCGGCTTGAAGCGTTTGCCCGCGGCACCGACGGCGCGCTCTGGCACATCTGGCAAACCGTGCCGCACTCCGGTCCCTGGTCCGCCTGGAGTTCCCTGGGCGGAAGCATCACCAGCGATCCGGCGGTCGCGGTCAACTCGGATGGCCGCCTTGAAGTGTTTGCCCGCGGTACCGACAATGCCTTGTGGCATATCTGGCAAGATGCGCCGCACTCCGGTCCCTGGTCTGCCTGGTCCTCACTGGGCGGAGTCATCACCAGCACTCCCGCGCCCGTGGTGAACACGGATGGCCGGATTGAAGTGTTTGCCCGCGGCAGCGACAATGCGCTTTGGCACATCTGGCAAGATGCGCCGCACGCCGCGCCCTGGTCCGCCTGGTCCTCGCTCGGTGGAGTGATTAGCAGCACACCCTCGCCTGCTGTGAACACAGATGGCCGGATTGAGGTGTTCGCGCGCGGTCCCGACGATGCGCTGTGGCACATCTGGCAAGATGCGCCGCACGCCGGTCCTTGGTCCGCCTGGTCCTCGCTGGGTGGAGTCATCACCAGCGAACCGGGAGCCGCAGTGAACTCCGATGGCCGTATTGAAGTGTTTGCGCGCGGCACAGACGATGCCCTGTGGCATATCTGGCAAACGGTACCACATGCTGCGCCCTGGTCCGCTTGGTCCTCACTTGGCGGAGTCATTACCAGCGATCCGTTCATCGCACTCAACTCCGATGGCCGCCTTGAGGTGTTTGCCCGCGGCACAGACAATTCTCTTTGCCATATCTGGCAAACCGTTCCTCACGGTGGCCCCTGGTCTGCCTGGGGCGGGCTGGGCGGGATTCTGATCACTCCCGTTGTGTATCTGGGCCTCAATGAGCAGCATCAGCAGCAAACCGAGTGGTGCTGGTCGGCAACCTCGGTGAGCATCACGCTCTACTACAGCCCCTCGTCCCCGTGGACCCAGTGTTCACTGGTCAACAACAAGTTTGGCCAGACTACCTGCTGCGTGAATGGCAGCAGCAGCGCGTGCAACCAGCCGGGCTATCCGGACCAGGCGCTCACAACCACCGGCCATTTGGCTTCCACGGCCTTGGGCAAGCCGACGCTGCAAACACTCATCAATCAGCTTGAAGCGGCGCACCCCGTGTCCATCAACATCCAGTGGAATGGCGGCGGCGGCCACAATCCCGCGACCGATGGATACGATAATCGCGTCCCTGCGACGCCAACCATCGATATTCAGGATCCCTGGTATGGCCCGTCAACTCAGGACTTCAACTCATTCCCCGCCAGCTACAACGGCGGCGCTTCGTGGTACGAGTCCTACTTTACGAAGTAGACCCTAAGGAGAAGACATGCCGCTACATTTTGCAGCAGAACCAACCAATGGAAGCTCGCTCGTCCACCGGGGACTGGGCCAAGTCGCGACGCGAACCAGTCCTCTCTCGGAGCGCGGAGTCGATTTTGCCGCGCTCCAGCTATCTCCCCCCCATGCCGTTTACGATCTGCGCGCCGACGCAGTCGCCAAAGGCGGCGGCCTTGCTTCCGCCACGGCGACCGGCTTCCGCTATCTCATCAGCGGAGGTGGAGTCAACATGGCTGCCGGCGAGGTGCATACCGATGCCACCGGCGCAGCAACCCTGCTCGCTAACATCAACTACGGCCCCTATGTTGAAGCCACCGCAAAGGCTTTGACTCAGGTTGCCAATCTCCCGGCTGTCAGCGCGGGGTCGTTCGAGGTGCGCTTGTTGCGCTTCTCGGCCATCGCTTTGTTGGCTCTGTGGCTCAAGCCCGACTCGGGCGGAGCGGATATCCTCTATCCGCTCGATCCAGCTCCAGCGCCTCTCCAGGCTGAAAGCGCCTACTCGGCCGCCGACTTCTTCAAGGCCATCCTGCCGCTGGCGCAAAAGCGGGCTGAGAAAAAAGGACCGTCGGTCCCCTAACCAACAGCATCCTCAATGCTGCCGCGCTCTCAAGCAGCGCGGCAGCCCCCACTGGGTATCCCAGGTGTCTCCATGGAGAGACTTGGGCTTTTCGTTTATGAATTTGTGCAATGGATAGGGCTGCGCTTCCCCGGCCGCATAAGACAATGGCTGCAAAAGCCGTTTCCATTCCCAAACTCCCCGGCTGCCGGACAAAATCACACATGGCATTATCCGCAAACATAAAACATACTGAACCCGCTCTTTGGCCGGCCGCTGGCTAACTGCGAGAAGCACGCCGAACACATGGGCCCTATCGCAGTCACGTCTGCAAGTCGCGCGTCCCGCCACTCCGGACGGATGCGGAGGTCTATGAGGCTCTTGTTGGTGGTCTGTGTGGAGTGGCGCAGAACTGGAAACTCTTCCACCATGTAACGGTCAATGAGGGTCCCTGGTGTGGCGGCAACCTTGCCCCGAGCGTCCCGGCGTTGAGCGCGGAGAGTTGGCCCTCCACGGCTTTGCGAACATCCCGCTCCGTCGGGTACTTCACAGAATCGAACGTCTGAACCTTGAGTTTACGTTTTCCGTCCGGGGTCGTAATATGTAATCTGGACTACCAAGTGAACCCCGTGAACGCGGGGAACTTTTCGGACACTGCCATGCTGATACCGCTCACGACTGACCTTCATCTCGCCCTTCTCCCCGGTGTTGAAGATGAACTCATTGTTTTAACTGTGGTGTTTTGTGGCATTGACGAAGGTTCGAGTATGATTCAAATTGCTGTAAACAAATAGGTTGCGGGAGTAGTTCAGTGGCAGAACGTCAGCTTCCCAAGCTGAATGTCGCCGGTTCGATCCCGGTCTCCCGCTCCATAAAAGCAACAACTTGCGAAGAGCTCGAAACTGTTGCTCCATTCCTGCTCCGTTCATTTTTACTCCCGCGCTAACTTGTTGGAAACAGGCGGCTGATTGTACCCCTTCGGCCAACCACATGGTTGACGGGTTGGGCGGGCTGTGCGTCGGCAACTTTGCCATCTTGGCGGCGTAAGCTGTGGGGGTGAGTTCGGCCAGCTCGTGAATCGAGCGATCGGCGAGACCGGATAGCGTATTAGCCAAGTACTGGCGGATGGGCACGCCGAGTTTTGCGGCAGCTTTTGACGATGCTGAAGGTGGCGGCGATCTTGTGTCCGGCCTCTTTGGCGACCAAATGCAGACATTTCTTCCTTCTAATCGTAATCGGCTTCATCGAACTCCACGCCCAGTTCGTGGATCACTCGATGACGGGATGGTGGAGGAAGCGCGCCAGCTCCACCAAGCGTTTCGGCGTGTAGTGGATGGCCTTGCCCGCCACGGACTGCGGCAGGATCGTGTCTGAAGCTTGCATGGCAGACAGCAGCGCATATAACTCGTCAAGTAATTCGTGCGCGCGGTCCTGCCGCAGCGCATGGCGATCGGCGAGCGATAAGCTCTGTTCGCGCGCCTCGCGGTCGATGGCGAACAAGCTATCCATGAGCGCGACGGCGCGCTCCAACTTCGCGTCGGTTGCATGGGATTTCGTCTGCACATTGATGACATCGATGAACCCGCGCCGGGAATGCGCGAAGCAGAAAGCATGGATCAGGTATGGATTTGTCGGACATGGGATTTGGGATGCTGGCAACATGGAACTGGTCAAGGGTCGAGCGCTAGTACTCGGCAGTGAAACGACGACGATGCGGGCGGGCGACCACCTCGGATTCGGGAACCAGTGGCCGGTGGGCCGGCGCCGGTGCGCCCGCTGCGTTTGCAGTTTCTCCGTCACGCTCCGAAGCTGCAAACGCAGCGGAACAATTACTTGTCTTGCTCCTGCTCATCAAAGTGAGATTTCTTTCCCCGCCCTACAGTAATTGTTGAGGGGCTACTTGTCTCACTCATGTTGGCATTGAGGGAAGCGCCCCGCCTGAAAGCAGGCGACCTAGGTCTGATGCGCGGCGGGCGCTTCATATATAGCACTAAGACTGATGTTACAAATCCTCTGTAATACGAGGAGGAGTGACATCCGGGGTTGTGCGCAGAAACTGGACCCTCCCCACCGCACGCTCAATCAAGCATAGGAACTGCGGGACATAACAACTCAATCTCTGCTTGAGAACGTGAGGAGAGTTTGTCTACCTGTTCTTGATCCATTTTCATCGAAGTGGACTTCTCACGCACATAACGCACAACCGTATGATTTATGCGATGAAGTCAATCCTTGAGTCTTGCAGGTCATGATGTTCGCGAAGGCGAGCGGGCTGAGGAGAGCAACTCCACTTCCGATTCTGCCGTTGGAGCACAGATCGCACCAATGTCCGCAAGAGCCGGAGCGGTTCTCCGCAGTGAAAAAGAAAAGCAGCTTCCGCAGCCAGGACTGCTTGTAACATTCAACTCGGCGCCGTGGCGTTGCGCAATCCACTTGGCGAGGGCAAGGCCCAGGCCGGATCCTGCTGGGGAACCCGCGCCGGCCGGCGCGGCACGGTAGAAGCGATCGAATATTCTGAGCTTGTGCTCGGTGCCGATTCCTATGCCGGTGTCATGGACGGAGAGAACGATGCATTCCCCATCGACTTCGGCTTTCAGTTTGACTACCCCTCCCGGAGGCGTGTATTTGCTCGCATTCTCAAGCAGAATCGAAAGCAGCCGGGCGATACTTTGGAAGTCGCAAAGCACAATAAGATCGTCTTCCGGTGTCTCCACGCGAAATTCAAGCATCGCCCGGTTCATTGTGCTTTTCCATGTATCCGCAATCTGACTGAAAAGAACATTGACCCGGGCGGGAGCAACGGTGATAGTCTCAGCGCCGCCATCGGCCCGCGCCAATGAGAGCAGGTTCTCCACCAGACCGGTCATCCGCACCGTCAGTTCATGCAGACGGCTGAGGATGACGCGATACTCTTCGTTCGCGCGCGGACGATAGAGGCCCACTTCAATCTCGGTGCGCAAAAGCGAGATGGGTGTTCGCAATTCATGCGACGCGTTTCCGGTAAAGGAACGCACGCTGGCGAAGGCCTTGTCGATGCGCTCCAGCATCTGGTTCAACGTTTGAGAGAGATCGGAGATTTCGTCTTTGGTGCTTGGCACAGGCAGGCGGATGTCGAGATTGCGATCGTTGATTCGGCGCGCTTGGGCTGCAACAACGGCGACAGGCTTGAGAGCCTTGCGGCTCATGACGTGGCCAGCAAGCGAGGAGGCGAAAAGTCCAATCGTAGTGAGCAGGAAAAGTTGCATGCGGAGATTGGATAGAATCGCCAGTGTTTTGTTGAGCGTCAGGCCGGTCTGCACGGTGTAGCGAACACCGTGAATCGAAATTGGCTCGATGAGGGCGCGGACCGAAGAGGACTCCGCAGTGTAAGTGAAGTAGGCGCCAGCCGCAGGAGCTTGCTGTGGTAGCACAAGCTTCGGGTATGCGGCGGCAACATGCGGGGAGCGGTAGATCCAGTTACCCTGCTCGTCGATCACTTGCAGCCATTTGTTGCCGTGACTGACGTTGTATGCGGCAGTGATGGCATCGTGCAACTGAGCGCGGGGCTCGCCAGCCGGACGGCTCTCCACAAAGCGGCGGACGCTGCGAACACGCTGCTGCAGTTCTTCGTTTTCTAGATCGTTGATGGCCCGATGCACCATCCAAAGCGAGATGAAGCCGATGGTAAACATGGTGGCCGCAATGGCCAGCGAATACCACAACGTGAGCCGAATTCGAATAGGCAGAGACTTAATCACGATTTCCCTTCCAGTGCGGAATTCCGGAAAAGATAGCCGGAACCACGCACCGTACAGATTGTCTTCCCGCGGAAAGGCGCGTCGATCTTCGCGCGCAGAGAGTTCACAAGAACATCGAGGGCAGTTGCTCCGACCGGATGGCCGGTGCCCCAGATGCACTCAATGAGCGTCTGCCGGGGCACGCATTGGCCTACTCTTCGCACCAGGCAATTGAGCAGCAGGAACTCGAGGCGCGTCAGGTCAATGCCTTCGCCGCCGCTCGTAACCGTGTGCCCGACTGGATCGATCACGAGGTCGCCGGCCTTGATCGTACCGTCTCCTCCCTCGCGAACGCGCCGCGTAATGGACTGCAACCGCGCAACCAGCTCAGGAAAGGAGAAGGGCTTCGTGAGGTAGTCGTCCGCGCCCAGGTCGAGACCGCGGATGATGTCGTCCTCCGTGTCGCGTGCGGTCAACATCAGCACCGGGGTCATGCGCGCCCGCGCTCGTAACGACTCCATCAGCGCGAAGCCGTCCAGCTTCGGCAAGCCAATGTCCAATACGATGGCGTCGAGCTCATGCGCGGTCGCGGTCTCCAATCCGGTCTCGCCATCACAAGCCGTCATCACGGTAAACCCGTGCTCATAGAGCCCCTGGCGAAGCAACTCCAACATGCGCGGCTCGTCTTCGATGATGAGGATTCGCAATGGAAGTTCCTTACTCTCTAGCGTAAGCGCGAACGTCCCGAAGAGCACCAGCGGCAACCTCAAATTCATGGCACATTCATCTGCGCGGATCCGCAGTTGCCCCTCAACCTTAGGAAACTTTCACCGCGCTGTTAACAAACCTTTAACAAAGCAGGCTAGAGTCCTGCATATAGCCAGCCAGAGAACATGCCTCGCCCTGCGAAACCGCACCTCCGGCTGTGCAAGGAGACCCTATGAAACGCTTGCCGCTTTTATCCTTTCTGCTCGTGTCGATCTGCGCTCAGGCCTGCTGGAGCCAGGCCGCAAAGAGCACGCTCACGGGCACCGTCGTAGACAACTCGGGATCTGCTCTGAAGGGCGCCCGCCTTGAGCTTCTTCCATTGAAGCTCGTTGGCCAGAGCGACCCGCAAGGCGAATTCACGCTTTCCAACGTTCCGGCCGGAAGCTATACCCTCTCGGTCTCTTTCGTGGGCTTTACGACCACGGAGACCAAGGTCGATGTGATCGCGGGCCAGACGAAAACCCTGGAGATCAAGCTCGGCGTGGCCTCGGCCAGCGAAAATATTATCGTCAGCGCGGAGCGGGTGCATGGCGAAGCGGATGCCATCAACGAAACCCGCATGGCGGACAACATTCTGCAGGTTCTTCCGGCGGAGTTGATCGTCAGCCTGCCCAATGCCAATGCCGCCGATGCCATTGGGCGTCTTCCCTCGGTTTCGCTCTACCGTATCGAGGGCGAGGGCGTCTACATTCAGATTCGCGGCACCGAGCCTCGACTCTCCAACGTCACGGTGGATGGCGTCACGATTCCCGCGCCCGAGCCTACCGTTCGCGAAGTTCGCCTGGACGTGCTGCCCTCTTCGATGATCGACGCGGTCGAACTCAACAAGACGCTCTCCGCCAACATCGATGCCAACGGTATTGGCGGATCGGTGAATCTCCGCACCAAGACTGCTGGAGAACGACCCACCATCGATGCATTCATGGACGGCGGCTACACCAACATCATGAATGGCCGCGCTTCGAATGCGGACGGCGTGACCGTAGGAAAGCGCTTTGGCGCGACCAAGCGCTTCGGCCTCCTCCTCAATGGCGCGTATGACTACGATGGCCGCGGCATCGATAACTTCCAGCCCGCGCTCGATCCTTACTCCACCTTGGCCGCGCCCTTCTATGACAGCAATACCATTCGCGACTACCGCTACTACCGCTATCGCTATGGGATGTCCGGCGCAGCGGATTTCAAGCTAAACGACAGCACCAGCTTCTTTGCCAACGGCATCTACTCTGACCTGAAGGACTGGGGCGACAAGTGGTACTACAAGCCCGTCTCGCAGGTTCTCTCGGCCCCAGGCGTATACAGCAGCAAGGCTGCAAAAGCTCCTGCTTTTTACACCTCCAGCAAGCGTCCCAATGCTTCAGTTGGAACCATCATTCTGGGCGGACGCCACGTAGAAAGCAAGTCCTGGTTGACCTTTGTGGCTTCTTCCTCCTACTCATACGAAGTTGACTCGGCAGGCAACCCCAAGGCCGACTTCTCTTGGATTGGCCCTTCTCTTGGCAACACCTGCGACTTCGTCCAAGGCTCGACAGACTTGTATCATCCCCACTTTGGCAACTGCGACACCTCTGCCAGCTCGCCGCTTCTTGTTGCCTCCAACTGGGCCTTTCAGGATCTGACCACCTCCACCGGCAAGGATTCTCAACTGAATCTCACAGCTGCCTCTTCCTATGCCCGCAACTACAATGCTGGCTCGCACTTTGGAACCTTCGAGATGGGCTTCAAATTCACGAACGGCCACAAGGCGCAGGACGCCACCGAGACAGTCTATGACGGATGGGCGGTCACCGGCGCAGCCACCGCCCCCTACACCATGGCCGCATTGCAGAGCGGCTTCCATAACACCGACTACTTTGGCGGAAACTTCTTCGGCGGCAACTTCGGCCCCGTGTCGGACTTCAATAAAGTGGTCAACTACACGCTGAACACCCCCGCTTTCGCGGGGTCGGTAGATCAAATCAAGACCGCGGGCGATACCGCTCCCAATCTCTTCGACTTCGTCGAACAGGTTACCGCCGGATACGTGATGAACACCATCGACTTCGGCAAGCTCCACGCGCAGGCCGGCCTGCGCTTTGAAAACACGCAGATGGACACTCTAGGCCATACGCTCTGCTACTACAGCAATCTGGCTGGCGCGAAGAAGTGCGGTTTGACAGCTTACACCGGCAGCGGAGAACAGTGGGTGGTCAACGCCGTCAAGAACAACCTTTCCTATCTCGACATTCTGCCCGACATACAGTTGCGCTACGCGCTTGACTCGAACTCGGCTCTGCGCGCGGTATTCGCCCGCGGCGTCGCCCGTCCCACCCCCTATCAGCTGGTTCCCTATGTGACGGAAGACTCCACGGCCAGTCCTGTTTCCGTCTCTGTCGGCAATCCGGCTCTCCGTCCCGAGCACGCCAACAACTACGACCTGCTCTATGAGACCTCCCTGCATCCGCTGGGATTGATTCAGGCGGGCTTCTTCTTCAAGCAGTTGACGGCGCCCCAGGTTCCCACTTCCATCGCGGGCACTATCAATGTCGCCAACCTTCCCGCGGGCTCCGTTCCGGCCGAAGAGTTGCAGGCCATCGCAAACTATCCAGGGGATTCGATCTCCATCACGGTCAATGGCCAAAACGCTTACCTCTACGGCTTCGAGGCCAGTTACCAGCAGCACCTGGGCTTCCTGCCCGGCGTGCTGAGCGGTTTCGGCATCAACGCCAACTACGGCTATACCGCCTCGCGGGAAAAGGGCTTTCCGCTGCGCGTCGATCAGCCGCGCCTGATCGACCAGGCGACCAATACCTGGAGGGTCAGCCCCTCCTATGACAACAAGCGCCTCTCGGCCCGCGTGGGCTTCGCTTACGACGGCCCGAGCGAATTCCAGTACGGCTATATCTCGCCGGCTTTGGTTACGGGCGCCGACCCCAGCGGCCTTGGCCCCGCGGGCCCCTCGGGCGACACCTGGACTTTGGCTCACTATCAAGTGGATGCCCAGGCCAGCTATCGCATCTGGCGCGGCCTGACAGCCAAGGTGGTCGGCCTCAACCTCAACAACGAGGTCTTCGGCTACTACCAGGGCAGCAATCAATTCCTCAACCAGCGCGAGTATTACAAGCCAACCTATACCGGCGGCTTGCGCTATAACTTCGGCGCCGGCAAAGAAAGCAAATAGTCCATGCCGCATCGGCGGCGGGCGTTCAGACACTTTCTGACCGCCCGCGCCTTCCAGCAAAACGATCGACGGGTACAGCGAAAGGAAGATGAGTTTGCCGCGCCGCCGAATTCATGACAGATTCACAATCGCGCGATCTGGGGCTCCCAATCCTTAGTGAATATTCATCGTGCCGTTAACGTGGCTTTAAGAATCGCGCCTAACCTCCAGTCAGGTACCAAGATCGGCCAGAATTCTGTTCAATGTCCAGCGATCGGCTGGAATAAGGAGTGCCATGCGTAAACAAATCGTCGCATTTGCAACCGTTCTGTTCTGCCTGTTCACTTTGCCCAATGCGTTTTGCCAGGCGAGCAAGGGTGTCGTTACCGGTATTGTCAAGGACTCGGCCGGCGCTGTTTTACAGGGGGCCAAGATCGAGTTGCAGCCCCAGATTCGGCCTGTAACAACAGACGGACAGGGCGAATTCACCGTGACTGAAATGACGCCAGGAACCTACGGAGTGACCATCTCTTATGTGGGGTTTGCACCTTACACCGGAAGCGTAAATGTGGTTGCGGGCCAGACCGCTCACATTGACGCCGTGCTTAAGGTCGGCTCGGAGAACGACAATGTCATCGTTACGGCGGATCGCCCGCACGGCGAGGCCGAGGCCATCAATCGTACTCTTGCAGCGGAGAATATCCTGCAAGTGCTGCCGGCCGATGTGATCGTCTCTCTGCCGAATGCCAATATTGCGGACGCACTGGGCCGCATGGCTTCGGTGACCATCGAGCGCGACGAGGGCGAAGGCAAGTACGTGCAGATTCGCGGCACGGAGCCGCGATTGAGCAATACGATGATTGACGGTGTGACAGTGCCTTCACCTGAAACGGGAGTTCGCCAGATCAAGTTGGATACCATTGCCTCGGATCTTGTGGATTCAGTCGAGATCAATAAGACGCTGCAAGCCAACATCGATGCCGATGGGATTGGAGGGTCCGTAAACCTTGTAACCAAGACTGCGGGCGAAGTGCCGACAGCCACTCTTTACGGGGTCGGAGGATACACGCCGATCATAGGCGGCCGTGAAGTTGACCAGATGGGTGGGACGATCGGCAAGCGATTTGGCGCGGCCAAGAAACTCGGCCTGCTGCTCGGCGGAACCTACGACTTCAACGGACGTGGCATCAATGATATCGAGCCCGATCCGCAGCCTAATCCGGATGGAAGCACGAAACCCTATTACGACACGATGGACATTCGCGACTACGTCTACTACCGCACCCGCTGGGGCGCGACGGCGAGCGCCGACTACAAGCTCGGGGAAGGCTCCAATATCTCGATCCGCGGACTTTTTTCCACCTTCCGCAACTGGGGCAACAAGTGGACGTACACGCTCCAGGATGGAACGGCGCCAAAGTACAGCCAGGACTGGCGCCGTCCCAACATGGCGGTTGGTAGCCTGGCCCTGCAAGGCAAGCATGTCTTCAACTCCTCCACAATCAACTGGAGCGTCTCCGCCGGCCGCTCACGGTCGCTGAGCGGCAGCGGCAGCGCCAAGTACAAGTGGGCCAGCGACAAGGCGAACTATAGCTGCAACAATGTTCCCGGCGTGAGCGTCAATCGTCCCGGCTGGACATCGAGCTGCTACACCCCCGGAGCGGATGACTCGGAAAACCCCAACAACTACAAGCTGAGCTCGTTTGCGCCTCCAACCTTCGGGCAAAGCGCGCAACTGAATCTTCAGGCCTCGGCTTCTTACAATCGCATGTATCACATAGGCACTCGTTATGGAAGCTTCGAGTTCGGCGGCAAGATTCGCAACGCCCACAAATTCGATGACACTTACGAAGAGACCTTCACGCCCAATGGCACGACCCTGGTTTCAGCTCATCCGGAGTGGGACAGCACTTTCACCGATCCCGACTACTACGACAAGAGCTACCACGTTGGTCCAGTGACGGATTACAGCAAGGTGGAGAGCTACGTAAATAGCAACGCCGGCCTGTTCACACCGTCCGGAGGGCCCGGATTGAACACCACAAACTACGACTACATTGAGCGCATCCCGGCCGGGTATGTGATGAATACCATTGAGTTGGCCAGCCGCTTCCGCCTAGTCACCGGCCTGCGCATTGAAGCCACGCACCTGAGCACCTTAAGCTACTACGACCGCCTGAACCCTGACGGCTCAACTACGCCGACCGTTCCCATCACCGCGGGCGGCGACTACATCGACGTGCTGCCCAGCGCATCCCTCAGGTTTGCGGTGGACAAGGACTCGGACCTGCGTGTTGTGTACGGCAGAGGGCTTGCCCGCCCCGACCCCCAGAACGTTACCGCGGCCTATGGCACGGTCGATACGACGAACACTCCCATTGTCGTCAGTGCGGGAAACCCAAACCTGAAGGCGGAGTACGCCAACAACTACGACATCCTCTACGAGCGTTCCTTCCGCAATGCCGGCCTGCTCCAGGCGGGTTACTTCTACAAGGACATTTCTTCTCCCATCGTCAGCACGCGTTTCCCCATGACGACCGGGCCGTACGCAGGGCTCGGGTACCTGGAGGTTCAGCCGAGCAATGCAGGCAGCGCCCACATCCAGGGCGTCGAGTTTGCCTATCAGCAGCGCATGACCTACCTCCCTGGCGCATTGCGTGGAGCCGGTCTGTCGGCAAACTACAGCTACACCACCTCGCAGATCAAGGGTCTGCTGGACCGCACGGATACGCCGGCCATGCTGCGTCAGGCACCCAACAGCTGGAACATCAGTCCCACCTACGATACCAAGCACTTCTCGATGCGCGTGGGCATGACCTTCGACGATGCCATGATTTATCAGTACACCGGAAACGTTGGCGCAGACCCCGCCGGGCCGATCGGCGACAACTACCTCTACCCGCACTACCAGTTCGACACGCAGGCCAGCTACAAGCTCCCCCAGGGCTTCGAGGTTTATGCCTACGGGTTGAACCTGAACAACGAAGTCTTCGGCTTCTACAACGGAAGCCCGCAGTATGTCGTCCAGCGCGAGTATTATCATCCCACCTATGCTGGCGGTATTCGCTGGACATCTCACCGCGAGTAGTCATCAGCGAATAAAACGGTCACTCAGCGCAAACACAGCCAGTCTCGCTCCATACCAAGGAGCTGACTGGCTGTGGGCGCGCCCTTGCAAATTGAAAACAGGGGAAACTTCATGAAGCTCGTCAAAAGCGGCCTGCCGACAGTTAGACTATCGCCCGGTCAGTTGGCCACCAGTATCTTATGCGGTTTGGCCGTTGGGTTAGTGGCCAATCTCCTTTCATTCGCGGCCCAGGCACAGACCAATCCTCCGCTCAAACTCGACAAGACAATTGTCCTTACAGGCGTCACCGGCAAGTTCGACCACCTGGCCATCGACACCGCAAACAATCTTCTGTTTATTACCGCAGGCGCCAATCATTCCGTGGAAGCGATCGACCTGAAGACAGACAAGATCCGGCAAAGCATCGCGGGCCTGGGCAAGCCGCACGGTCTCGCTTGGGATGCGGCAACCGGCAGCCTCTATGTATCGGATGGGTTGCTCGGGGAATTGAGGGTGTACAAGGGGTCGCCGCTGGCCCTTGCAGGGAAGATCAAGCTCTCCGACGATGCGGACGATATGGCGTACGACACGGCCCGCCATCTGCTGTTTGTCGGCCACGGCGGAAGCGATGCGGCGAATCCAGCCAGGCTCGCCATCGTGAATACAGGGAACTTCAGCCTGGTGGCGAATGTTGCTACAGCAGCACATCCCGAGGGGCTTGACATCGATCCACAGAGCGGGCATGTGTTTGCGAACATTGCCGACTCAAGTGAAGTTGCCATGATCGACCCGGCCAGCAAAGCGATCGCAGCGCACTGGAAGCTGACCAAGGCCGCGGACAATGTGCCGATGGCTTTCGATAGCGAGCATCAGTTGCTCTTTGTTGCATGCCGGAAGCCGGGAATGCTGATTGCTCTCGATGCCGCAACAGGCAAGGAGATCGCTAGCCAGCAGGCGGCCGCTGGCGCTGACGATCTCTTCTATGACCCAGCGCTGCGCCGCGTGTATGTGATTAGCGGCGCCGGAGAAGTCGATTCGTACCAGGTGGACGAGGCAAAGAATCTGCATCCGCTCGAAGTCCTGCACACGGCTGCTGGAGCCAAGACAGCCTTGTTTGTACCGTCGCGGAATCTGCTGTATGTCGGCATACCGGGCGTGAATGGACAATCGGCGGAGATTCGCGTTTACTCCACCGCTCGCGCCGAATCGGTGAATGCCGCTGCGATGAAGAGCGCCGCCGACAAGGACGGTGAACTGAAGTTCGTTGTGATTGTAAGCCGACATGGAGTGCGCTCGCCCACGGGCAATAATGACCAGCTAGATCGATACTCGGCTGAGCCGTGGCCCAAGTGGAGCGTTCCGCCTGGCTACCTGACTGAGCATGGCGCTCGTCTGATGACACTCTTCGGCGCCTATGATCGCGAGCAACTGGCCGCCCAGGGACTGCTTGCGCCGAGCGGGTGCGCGGATGCGCCGCAGATCGGGATTGTGGCCGACTCCGACCAGCGCACACGCGAGACCGGCAAGGCGCTGGCCGCGGGCCTTGCGCCGGGCTGCGCGCTGGAAGTCAGCGCGCTGCCGGAGGGAACGCACGATCCGCTCTTTCACTCATTGGGCGCAGGAGTCGGTCACCTGGATAGGTCTCTTGCCTCCGCCGCAATTGCAGGGCGTATCGGCGCCAACCCGGAAGGATTGTCCGAGGCCTACCGCCCGCAACTCGAAGCGCTTGAAGAAGTGTTGCGCGGATGCAAGGCCGGCGCGAACTGCCCAGGCACGGGTTCGGCAGCGCCTCTGTCGATCTTCACGATCCCACCCTCGACCGCGCCCGCTAGCACCGATCGTATGGCCGAATCGCGAACTTCTCTCAATATCGCTTCTTCCATGGCTGAAGACTTGCTGCTCGAATATACCGAGGGAATGGATGCCGCAAACGTGGGTTGGGGCCGCGTGGATCTTCGCAAACTGCGTGAGCTGATGCAACTCCATACGGCGCATGAGGACATCGCGGGGCGCACGAGCACCATTGCCCGGGCGCAGTCTTCCAATCTTCTGCTGCATATTCTTCTGTCGATGCAGCAGGCGGTGGCCGCGCAACCGGTTGCAGGCGCGCCCGGCAAGCCCGGCGACCGCCTTTTGATTCTCGTTGGCCACGACACAAATCTTGCCAATATAGGCGGAGCGTTGAGCCTTAACTGGCTCATCGACGGCCGGCGCGACGATACGCCTCCAGGCGGAGCGCTGGTCTTTGAATTATGGAAGACACACGGCAAAGAGGAATATTTCGTGCGGACTTATTACACGGCGCAGACCCTCGACCAGATGCGCAATGCCACGCCGCTCAGCATCCAGAATCCTCCCGAACGCGTTCCGGTTTTTGTACCCGGTTGCAGCCGGGCCGACTTCTCCTGTGGATGGGAAGCATTTCAGCAGTCACTCCATGCGGGGATCGATCCGGCGTTCGTCAAGTGATCTGAGTTGCGAGGTTTCTTGGCCTGATTGCTCCTGTGTGTGTTGTTGGAGGTCTGCATCGAGTTATCCACGAATTGGGCTGAAAACTCGATGAGGCCGATTGCGATTGGCAGGCGCAATTGGCTGCATCTGGGCGGCAAGGAAGCTGGACCCAGGATCGCCGCCATCTTCAGCATCGTCGAAAGCTGCCGCAAACTGGGCGTGCCCATTTGCCAGTACCCGGCTAACACGCTGCCCGGTCTCGCCGATCGTCCTATCAAGGATTGTGCCGGCCTCACGCCCACAGCCTACGCCGCCAAGATGGCAAAGTAGCCTACCCACAGGCCGCCTAGCCCGTCAACCATGGGGTGGGCCGGAGGACTACAACCAATCCTCGCCGAAAATAAGCGATGCCCGTATCGATGCAAAGGAACTGCCCGCGGTGGCCGCAACCCCAACAAACCGATGAGCAACCCACAACCGATGACACGGAATACCTCGGCGGAATCGAAATCATCGTGTGCATAATGTCTACCAGCTGATGATGGGAAATTCATTGGCCAAAACTGCTCAGCCATTCCGTGCGAAAGAGCGAAGGATTGGAGGAGGTGTACTTCACGATCAGGATAGGATCCCATTTGCCTACATTTGAGGCCGACCGCCGATACCACACATTCGGAGATCTTGTCGATTGCGATGCGGAGAATGGAGTGGCACTATGAACCGGCCATTTCCGATGGAGGGATGCAGTGCCAACACTAGAACCCATGACAGAAATGAATCACGCGGAACCCAAGCCAAATGATCCGGAGCGCATCTGTTCGGCAACAGAGATCGCGCCTTTGGCCTCAACATCGGAACTGCGGGGCAGTGTGGAAGGCGACACGAAAGATCAAATGATGTTTTCAGAGTGCTTAAGGGACTCTGAAATCAGGTACCGACGACTCTTTGAGGCCGCGCACGACGGGATACTGCTTCTCGATGTGGTGACCGGAGCGATCACAGATGTAAACCCCTTCCTGACGGAACTGTTGGGTTACACCCATGCCGAATTGCTCGGAAAGACACTCTGGGACATAGGCCTGTTCACGGATATCGACGCGTCCAAGCTCGCATTTCGAGAGTTAATAGCGAAACGGTACGTCCGGTATGAGAATCTTCCCCTTCAGACCAAGTCAGGGCAAAGTGTTAGCGTCGAGGTCGTAAGCAACGTCTATCGAGCGGATGGGAGCCAGGTCATACAATGCAACATTCGCGATATCAGACAGCGGAAGGATGCTGAACTATCAGAGCAACGCCTTCGTCAGGCCCAGAAAATGGAGGCGATAGGCCAGCTTGCCGGCGGTCTCGCTCATGACTTTAATAACCTATTGGGGGTCATTCTGGGGTATTGCGAGCTGTTGGATGCGCAGACGGCGATGCCGGAACCCACCCGCGGGATGATCCTGGAGATTCAGAATGCGGGTGAATCCGCCAAGAAACTTACTCAGCGCCTGCTCGCATTCAGCCGCCGGCAAGTGATGCAACCTGTGGTCATGGATTTGAACGACACGGTGAATCGCACCGAGAAGATGTTAGGGCGGCTGATCGGCGAGGACATCCGATTGAAAAGCGTTCTCGACGCCGACTTGGGAAGGATCAGCGCCGACCCGAGTCAGGTTGAACAGGTGTTGATGAACCTGGCCATCAATGCCCGCGATGCAATGCCCAAGGGCGGACAAATCGTGGTGAAGACTGCAAACGTCGAGATCGATGAGGCTTATGCCCGGCAACACCCTTTCACCGCACCTGGCCACTATGTGCTGCTGACCGTGAGCGATACGGGAAGCGGCATGAGCCTCGAAACCCAATCCCACATCTTTGAACCTTTCTTCAGCACTAAACCTCCCGGCCACGGCACGGGACTCGGCTTGTCCACGGTTTTCGGCATTGTAAGGCAAAGTGGGGGCTCGATCGCGGTTTACAGTGAGCCCGGTGCTGGAGCTACTTTCAAGATCTATTTTCCCCGATGCGACGATGTCTCCACCGCTGGGCAACGGGCGAAAGCGAAGCCATTGCTCGGGGGAACAGAGACAATCCTGCTTGTTGACGATGCTGCTCCTTTGCGAGGACTTACGCGGCGGCTCCTCGAAGATTCGGGATACACTGTGATCGATTCAGGCGACCCATCCGAAGCCCTTGTTATGGCAGGAGAGTACCCTGGGCCGCTACCTCTCATGATCACCGATGTGGTCATGCCGGGGTTCAGCGGTCCTGTTCTTGCTGAAAAGCTTGCAGCGGTCAGACCGGAGACAAAGGTGCTCCTGACGTCGGGGTACCACGACGGCTCGATTCTTCAGTTGGGTGCGTGCGGAAATGACGGCGAACCTTGCGATCTGGGCTGCGCTTTTCTTGAGAAACCTTTCACGCGAGAAGGATTGCTGAGGAAGGTCCGCGAGGTTTTGGATTCAACGACATAGCTCATTATGAGGTCTGTGCTTCGGTGCGGGCTAAGCTGTTCCAATCCTGGTAGCTTTCGGCCTTAACTACTCTGCTTCCGACGCGCCGGCTCCTGGTTGGCGGCGATTGTCTGCGTGGTCTTGATCATTTCTACATCCCAGTGGCCACCCCTGGCCGCAGGACTTACAGCGCCAATTTGCCGCATGGCGCCATTTTCTTTCACCTCCGTTGGACGAGGAGTTCAGTCTTGCCGATAGAAAGGGGGCGAGTCTGCGGTTTATCGCGGACTGGACCGCCGATTCCGGGGATTGGCGGACAGGACCGTTCAGACGGAAAGGAATAAGGGATGACTTCGATCGGTGGAATTCTTCTTGTCTTCGCATGTGTTGTCGCTGGCTATCTCATGGAAAAGGGCAAGATCGGCGTTCTTCTGCAACCAGCAGAACTGCTCATCATCTTGGGCGCGGCAATTGGCACCGTGTTGACGGCCAATCCGATTCACATCCTGAAGAAGATCGCCGCTGGACTCGTCGGTGTTGTCAAGGGATCCCCGTTCTCGAAGCAGCGGTATGTGGACACACTCAAGATGATGTTCGACCTGTTGGCCAAATCGCGCAAAGAGGGAGCGATCGCCATCGAAGGCGATATCGAGGATCCGGACAAGAGTCTTATCTTCTCAAAGTACCCCGACTTCCTTGCGGATCATCATGCGCGGGACTTCGTATGCGACACAATGCGAATGGCCATTACCGGCGGGGTGAGCGCGTTTGACGTGGACCAGATGATGGAGCTCGACATGGATGTTCATCACCACTCTGCGAACCAACCGAGCCAGGCGTTGACGACCATGGCGGACGCGCTGCCCGGCCTCGGAATCGTCGCCGCGGTTCTTGGTGTGGTGGTGACGATGGGTTCGCTTGGTGGTCCTCCCGAAGAAATCGGCGCGCATGTAGCTGCGGCGCTGGTCGGCACCTTCCTCGGAATCCTGCTTTGCTACGGGCTGGTAGGTCCGCTGGCCTCCTTTATGTCGAAGGTCGTCGACGAGGAAAACAACTACTACCATGTGCTCCGTGTACTCATGCTCGCATCGATTAAAGGCACACCTCCCATCATGGCGGTCGAAATGGGCCGCCGCGCAATTCCCGAGCACACTCGGCCGAGCTTCGTCGAAGTGGAGAAGGCATGCCGGGAGAGAGTCGTGGAACCTGAAGCAGAACTAGAAGTCGCGTAGGCTAATAAAACCATGTCATACGACGAGCAAATTATCGTTATCAAGAAAAAGGGGGGCCATGCCGCCCACCATGGCGGAGCCTGGAAGGTGGCATATGCCGACTTTGTCACTGCATTGATGGCTCTATTTATCGTGCTGTGGCTGATGAACAGCAGCAAGCCCGTGCAGGAAGCCGTCGGTGGATATTTTCGCGACCCCTTTGGCACAGCCAAGAAGATGGGAACGCAGATGGGCGGGTCCGGCGACGCATCGGCCCCTAAGAAAGAAGACATGGCAAGGTTGAAGGACGATCTGCTGAAGGCCATGGGGAAGATGAAAGACTTTGAAAAGCTGAAAAAGCTCATTGAGATTACTGTGACCCCTGAAGGGCTGCAGATCGAGTTGATGGAAGATCCTCATGGGACTTTCTTCGAGACAGGAAGCGCGGAGCCAACCCCCATTTTGCAGAGCGTGCTGAAAGTACTCTCCCCCGAAGCGGGCAAACTGCCAAATACGATCTCCATCGAAGGCCACACCGACTCCAAGCCCTATTCCGGAGCAAAGGTCTACGGCAACTGGGAGCTATCGACAGACCGTGCCAATACAGCTCGGCGCCTGATGGAGAGTAACGGTCTTCGCCCAAGCCAGGTTGTGCAAGTCCGCGGTTACGCCGATCACAAACTACGCAAGCCTCTGCAACCTGATGATGCGTCTAACCGAAGGATCACGGTCATTATTCAATATATTGTCAATCCTGCTCAGCCAGTTGCAAGCGTCGTGAGCAACGACGGCACAATGCCAAAGATCAAATAGCTGGATGGCGGCCTGGTGCGACCGGGCAAGGAATCAGGGTCAACTGGATAGAATTTCAAAGCTCAAATGAAGTGTCAGGCGTTCGCTAGCATTGTTTGGGCCAACGATATCCCTACTGTGACCTAGACGGCGGTGAGGCTTGAGATCGCGGCAACGAACTGGATTGCCATGTCACAGTCCAAAGGCGTTTTGAAAAGGAAGACAAGCCCAGCCCAATGCTTTTCGGCATAGGCGACCTGTGCTTCTAGTTTGAGTACGCCTCTTGGATGACGAAGAATGAGTAGCCCGGTGCGGCCAACGACCAGGCAACCACTGAATTCAGCGCGAATGCCTGCATCGCTGACATCCCCGCAGATTCCATGAAGTGTCTCCCCGTCCGAAACAAAATCAACGCCGAAGCCGGTTTTCATGCGGCTGCGTCGATATTCGAATTTGCGGATACTCTCCATGTCGCTCATTCCTTTGGGTTCCCTTCGGTTCTGGAGGCGATACGAACGTGCCGACAAAACAGGCCTTCCTGTCTATCGGCTGGAAACCCCTGCGGTTTCAACCTGGCGCCGAGACCGGCTCTTTGGGATCCAGAGCACCTGTGGTCCCAGGGGAGCCGGTCTGATCGGTTCAAAGCCTCGAAAGTAGGCAAGGCACGGCCAAGAGGTATATTCCTTCCATTTGTCAAGTGACGCGGATCACAATTTGGGTATCTTTCGTTTAGAGTATGATAGGTACCGGTGTAATCAATGGGTTCCTCACTCGTGTCATTCGGGTCGCCGGTAGGCGATAATCATTCTGAAGGCCCTCCAGGTGTGCCTGTTGACGGCGCGCTTTGCCATGACCAAACAGAAAAGTCGATGGGCTCGAAGATTCTGATTGTCGATGACGATATTGCCTTGGGAAAATTTCTTTGCCGCGAACTCAACCGTAGGCATTTTGATGTGACGGTCCGTCACGATGGCGAAGCAGCTTGCACCGATCTTCAGAAATCCCCCTACGACCTTCTGATTCTCGATCTAAACCTTCCCAAGATGGACGGAATGGCCGTCATGAAGCAGGTTCGTACGAGCCGGCCGCGTCTGCCTATACTGGTGTTGACAGCGAGGAACAGGACAGAGGACGTGGTACTTGCGCTCGAACAAGGCGCCAACGATTGCCTGGTCAAGCCCTTCTCGTACCAGGAATTGCTGGCTCGTGTCCGGGTGCTGCTGAGGCGCGATTCCACCCAAGCGGCAAGTTCATCGAATGTTGGCGATTTGACCATCAACCGGGAGGAACACCGGGTGTTGCGCGGCGAGAGGCGAATTGATCTGACGGCGCGAGAGTTCGATCTTCTTGAGTACCTAATGAACAATGTGGGCAAGGCTGTATCGCGCAAGAGACTCATGGAAGATGTGTGGAATATCCCGTACGACTCCACAACAAACATCGTCGACGTCTACATGAAGTACCTGCGCGACAAGGTTGACCTTGAAGGCGAAGTGAAGCTGATCCGCACTGTTCGTGGCATTGGGTATGTCTTAGGCAATGACTAACCAGACTGAATCCGGGGAGTTTTCGGCGTCGAGATATTCATCGGAAATACTTTGCTTGAACCTTTCCAAGGGCTTACATGCTGCCGCACAGCCGCTCACGATTCTTCGGGCCAGCCTCGGCATTGGCCTTGCAAGGTCTTTGAGTTTGAGCGAACTTCGAGAACTTGCGGCAAGCTCAGCTATCGAGGTTGAACGGGTCTGTACTCTCTTCGACCATCTGCAGCAGCTTGTAATTGTCGCGAGCGCAGAGCCCCATTTGACCGCGGCGCCGATTCTGGCTCTGGTTGCGGACGCGGCCGAAGAAGTATACGCTTTGTTCGAGCATGACGGGATCGTCCTTAGCTCCATGCTGCCAGATGCTTGCGACCCTGTCCTCATCGACAAGGTGAGAACTGTTAGGGCTCTGTCGAGCGTGCTGCTGATGGTCCATGGGCTTTCGCGTGCGCGAGACACTGTCGAACTAATCGTCTCCTCATCTCCCCCCCATTCGATTCGAATCGTTGTGCGAAATCCGAACTTGTACCTCGACGCACTGAATGCGGAGGCGAGCCTCAGCATGGCCACTGCCGATGCAAATATCCGGAGCCAACAGGCCGGCTTCTCCTGGAACCTGCAGCCGTTCAGCGTGGAAATCGAAATCCAGACGGTCCAGATCGCGCAGGGCTGCTAATGTTGTGACCTTTTGAGCCTTTGGAATTCTATTGAAACCGCAGCCTTGCTGGAAAGTAAACCTATGAGCGCGCCTCCATTCCCGAAGTTTCGCGAGAACGACACCCCCACAATCAGCGTGCTGCTTGTGAGCCCTAACAGCAGGCTTCGCCACGAGCTGCGAGAAAAGCTTAGTAAGGCTCGCTGGAATTTGACCGAAGCGGCCAGCGGCGCCGAAGCATTTGAGTGCCTGCACGAAACTGTCAGCGAACTTCTCCTGCTTGACCCTTTGTTGCCAGATCTTGAGTCCGGCGAATTCATTGCAATGGTGCGTGAACAGTTTCCCAGTGTCCAGATCCTCTCAGTGAACTCGCATACCGGGCAGCTTATTCTTGGTACCTCATCGCCAACAACATTGTCCGCTCAACTGACAGAGATGCTTTACAGTGGCAATGCGCAGTCCAGTGCCTTCACCCCCATGCAGTTAAACCGAATGCGGGCGGCGGATGAAGGACGCACCGGCATTCGTGGAATGATCGGAAACTCGGAGCCGATGCAGCGCGTTTATGAACTGACCCACATGGTCGCCCGCCGGGATTCGACTGTTCTGGTGACCGGGGAGAGCGGCACCGGCAAGGACCTGATCGCGCAGGCGATCCATCTCATAAGCCTGCGCCAAAAGCAACCGCTTGTCGTCATCAACTGCGCCGCCATTCCGGAACCGCTTCTCGAAGCCGAACTCTTCGGCTATGTGAAGGGATCATTCACAGGTGCTGTGCAATCGCGCATTGGCCGTATCCATGCGGCGCATATGGGGACTCTATTCCTTGACGAGATAGGCGATATGCCGCTCTCTCTGCAAAGCAAAATACTACGCTTTCTTGAGCAGGGCGAAGTGCAGAGAATTGGCGGCAACGACAATCTAAAGGTGGATGTACGAGTGGTGGCCGCGACCAACGCCGACCTCAAGAGCCTTGTCCAGCAGCATTTGTTCCGCGAGGATTTGTATTATCGCCTCGCGGTTTTCCCGATCAACCTGCCGCCCTTGCGCGAGCGCATCGGAGACGTCGAAAAGCTCGCTTGGGCTTTTCTGGAGAAATTCTGTCCTGGTGCTACCCTGAGCGCGGGAGCGTTGGCGGTTCTGCTGCAGCACAACTGGCCGGGAAACGTCCGCGAACTGCGCAACGTGCTGGAACGGGCTAGCATTATTGCCTGTGGCGAACTGGAGATCCAGCCCCGCCACATCATACTTTAGTTGCAGCGTTTCAGTATCTCCATTATTAAGGACTGTGTACGGACTCGCTCTGGGCATCATCCCAAGCCCGCTTCCTAAGTACAAATCAAGTTGGCCATTGCCGTGCATAGTCAATAGGCAGATGCTGCCTAGTTCTCATTTCGCGCCAATAAATGTGCCGCTTCCCAAAGACCGGAGCGACGGCCAAGTTCATCCTCAAGTCGATGATTTGCGGATTGACGGGTGTGTCTTTGGTGAGAATGAATCGAGTGACGAATCAGCAACTCAAGCCAGAAGCGCAGCGCTTCTCGCAGGCGAGTTCTCAGAATTCATCTTGGCGGCCTCGCGACTGGAGACTGCCTATCGCGCCCTGCAAGAGGAAGTGTCCGAACTCGGTTTGGAGTTATCGGAACGGAATGCGGCGCTCAATACCAGCTTGGCGAAGAACGAGTGTATGCGGCGGGCTCTACAGCAGATTGTGGACTCGATGCCTTGCGGCGTGCTGGTACTTGATCGCGACGGCCACCTTTCGACGATCAATCCGGAGAGCAAGCGGCTGCTTCGGCTTGATGGGACGGATTTCGGCGATGGATCGCCGATGACCCTGCATCAGATTTCCGCATTGAGCGGCGTAAACCTTGAATCATGCCGTGAACATGCGCCTATCGCGGATACAGCACAGGAGTTCTGCGTCCGCGATACTTTAGGAACGCGTTGGCTAGAGGTTCGCGATCGCCGGCTGTTCCACCAAACAGACGGGGTGAACGTGCTTGACCAGACAATCCTGATACTGCGAGACATCACAGCCCAAAAGCGTTCTGAACAGGAACGCGAAGCTGGGCGCAAGGCGATGGCCCTGGCAGAGATAACGACAGTTCTTGCACACGAAATTAGAAACCCATTAGCGAGCCTGGAACTGTTTGCCGAGTTGATTGAAAAAGACGGAGACCGTCGCGGGGAATGGATTTCCAACTTACGCGCGGGCATACGTTCGCTTTCCGGAACTGTCAACAACGTTTTGAGCTTCCATGGCTCCGGTGCGATAAAGCTCGCTCCCCTTTCACTGCATACACTAATCGGCAATGCGATCCAGTTTATTCAGCCGCTTGCGGATCAGGCGGCTGTCTCATTGGATTGGAATGCAGAGGCCAACCAAACGATCGTGATGGGGAATGAGAGCGCGCTCCAGCAGGTCGTTTTGAATCTGGTTTCAAATGCCATTCGCCATACGCCAGCGGGTGGGAGCGTCACTGTGTCCCTTCGGCCTGAACAAATCGCCGCAACAAGTGAGAATGGCGAAAAACATAGCGACCAATTCATCGTCGAGTTCTCGGATACCGGGTGCGGCATTCGGCCTGACCAGATTGATCGCGTTTTCGAGCCTGGGTTCAGTGGAAGCGGCGATACTACCGGACTGGGGCTGGCGGTTTGCGATCGGATCATGAAACAGCATAACGGACGGATTTCAGCCACGAACGGCATCCTTTCCGGCGCATTATTCACGCTCATTTTTCCCGTACATCAAATGGAGTTGGCGACAGCATGAACAGCACTTCTTCCAGCGACAGCAACTCTTCCGTACTCGTAGTGGACGACGAGCCGGGAATGCGCACGGCATTGCAGGCTAACTTCCTGCGTCACGGGTGGCGCGTCGAAACAGCGAGCGGCGTTCGTGACGCAGCACGCGCTGTCGAGCTTACGAGCTTCGATCTGGTTGTGAGCGACATTCGCATGCGGGATGGCGACGGGTTTGAAGTGATGTGCTCAGTCCTCAAGAACTCACCAACCACCGCGGTAATTCTGTTAACCGCCTTCGGAAGTGTTCCTGAAGCGGTAGAGTCAATGCGCAGCGGTGCATTCGACTATCTGACGAAGCCAGTCTCGTTTGAGCAGCTCCAGGCCGCGGCTGCTCGCGTCATGAAACGGATCAACGAGAAATCCGATTCCGGAAGCATTCAAGATACGAGCGCGAATGCCGGAATCATCACTTCGGGAATTGTCGGCCGCGCTCCCTTGCTCCTGCAGGCCCTGCACCGCGCTCGTGCCGCGGCAAGCACCGATGCAGATGTTCTTATCGAAGCCGAGAGCGGTACCGGCAAGGAACTGTTGGCAAAATTCATTCATCAAGCCAGCAACCGAAGCAAGAAGCCCTTTGTAGCTGTGAACTGCGCGGCAGTGCCGGAACATTTGCTGGAAAGCGAACTATTCGGGCATGCCAGGGGCGCTTTCACCGGTGCCAGCGCAGCCAAAGCCGGGAAGTTTGAACTGGCGAATGGCGGCACACTGCTCCTTGACGAAATTGGCGAGATGCCACTCAATCTACAGCCCAAGCTTCTGCGGATTCTTCAGGAGCGGGAGTTCGAGAGGCTCGGTGAGACACGGTCCATCCATGTCGACATTCGTGTGATTGCCACGACCAACGCATCCCTCGGCTCGATGGTGGAACAGGGACGCTTTCGCAGTGACTTGTATTATCGGCTGAACGTGATCCCACTTTCGCTCCCAAGTCTTCGCGAGCGGCTAGAGGACATTCCGGCGTTGGCCAAGTACTTTGCAGAGAGATTCTCCACCGAGACGGACAATCCCATTCCTAGAATCGATCCTAGTTTCATTGAAAGGCTTCAGTCTTACGATTGGCCCGGCAACATTCGGGAGCTCGCGAATTTCATGCGCCGCGTTCTCTCCCTGCACCAGGGCGCCACGATTGATGCGGCGTGCTTTTACAAGGAGTTTCAGCCTATAGGAAGAGCGCAGCCTGCAGCTTACGCCATGCCGGCCCCCGGCACGCCCATTGCTGTCCTGGAGAAGGTTCACCTTGAGAATACTCTTGCCCTGGCGCATGGGAACCGGACCCACGCAGCTGTCATGCTGGGGATCAGCCTGCGCACGATGCGAAACAAGATCAGGGAATACGGACTACCCCCAAGGAGATATGCATGACGCCGACCACACCCTTGACCTCGATGTTGGAGAGCTACCTGAGGCTGACCACGAGCCGCGAACAGGCGATCTCCGCGAATATGGCAAACGTCGACACACCCGGCTATCACACGCGCGACATTAACTTCGGCGGCGAGTTGAAGAGGGCCATGAGCGGAGTCTTGAATCAGTCCGAGGACGGTATCTCAACCGCACAAATGAATCCTGTCGTTCAAGAAGTTCCAGGTCTGATGGAGCGTCCGGATGGCAACAATGTGAGTCTTGATCGCGAAGGACTTCTGATGTCGGAGACGCAATTGCAATATCAGATCGGAATCCAACTGATAAAGCGTCAATTTCACCAACTACTTAGCGCCATTAACGGAGGAAGCTAAACATGAATCTCTTCGACTCGTTAGCAATCAGCGGATCCGCGTTGTCAGCCGAACGGCAGCGTTCCGAAATCGTCGCTGCAAACATGGCCAATGCCGAGACAACACATACCGAAGCCGGCGGGCCGTATCGGCGCAAAGAAGTCGTTTTCCAGTCACCCGGCGCTTCGTCTTTCCGGCTGGCCCTCGCGAATACGGGCAATTCCAGCGCGCCACCCTCAGGCAGTGTTCAGATCTCCGATGTCGTTGACGATCCGACGCCTCCGGTCATGCGCTATGAGCCGGGTCATCCGGACGCCAACAAGGACGGCTACGTCGCTTATCCGGCTATCAACCCGGCAATGGAAATGGTGGACCTGATGGGCTCTGTACGGGCCTATCAACTGAATGCATCGGCAGTGACAGCTGCCAAGCAGATGATCCAGCAATCGATCGACATCCTTAAGAGCTAGCCAGGAGAGTTAGAAGATGAGCAGTCCAATTGCAGGGCTTGGATCCATTGGCAACATCGGCGAGCTACCCAAATTGTCGCCTCTTGCGACTAGTGACGCAGGGGGAGGGTTTAGTGGCGTTCTATCGAATGCGCTTCAACAGGTAAACCAACTGGGTGGCGGAGCTGAACAGCAGATTGGCAGCCTGCTCAAGGGTGGCAATTCGGACCTGAGCACTGTGATGATCGCGGTTGAGAAGGCGGACGTTGCCTTTCAGCTCATGATGCAGGTTCGCAACAAGATTGTGACCGCGTACCAGGACATCGAGAAGATGCAGTTCTAGGAAAAGCGGCTCAATCAGTGCATGCGAACGCATGTGGCACTAGAGAAGCAACTCGGATAGCGCAGTTCAAAGAATCCGGCGAAATTGAGGACCAATGGCGGGCAAGAATCAAATAGCGGCTACGAAGCAGGCAGTTGGCGCCGGCCAGGCGATGGATCGCGCGAAGCTGTACTGGGCCGGGCTCAAGCCGCAGCAGCGTGTCTATTTTGGCGTAGGTCTCGCCATTACTCTTGCAGCCGCGGTCTTCTTTGCGAAGATGATTGGTACGCCCGATTACAAGTCACTGACGACCGGGTTGGAAGCGGCCGATGCGCAAACGATCACGGCGCAACTTGCAGCGAAAAAGATACCCTACCTTGTGAGTCCAGACGGCACATCCATCAGTGTCCCAGCGGACCAGATTGACGCGGCCCGGCTCGAAGTAGCTTCGCACGATTCACCGCATAGCGGACGCATTGGCTTTGAGATCTTCGACAAGGTCTCATGGGGGCAAACGGAGTTCGATGAGAAAGTGAACTATCAGCGCGCGCTCGAAGGCGAACTTGAGCGAACGATTCAGACCATGAGCAGTGTCAAGAGCGCTCGGGTACATCTGGTGATGGCGACCGACTCTGTGTTTGTGGATCGTGAGAGGGGCGCAAAAGCGTCTGTCACCCTTCGACTTCGACGTGGAACCCTTTCGAGAGACGATATCTCCGCGATCTCACGGCTCGTCGCCGGAGCGGTTGACGAACTCAAGCCGACAGACGTTGTCATTGTCGATGCGGACTCGAATCAATCGCTAGGACAAAGTACCGGATCCCCCGATGGAAGCGACGGAATCGAGCAGGAATTGACGCGGCGTCTGATCTCGACGCTCGCGCCGGTCGTGGGAGCGGATCATATCCACGCCTCTGTGAACGTGGAATATGAGACGGGCAGCAGTGAAGAGAGCCAGGAGAAATATGACCCTGCCGTCAGTGCAACGTTGACGATGCAGCACTCCGAGGAAGGCACAGGTCCTGGTGCAGCGATCGGCGGAGTGCCGGGAGCCACAAGCAATGTGCCCAGCGCCAGGGCAAGTGCTCCCAAGAGCATCGCCAAGGATTCGGGGCAATATTCAGTGACCGATAACAATTCCTATGGTGTGAATAGAACGACGCGCCACGTAATTGAACCTGCGGGAAGCATCCGCCGCCTCACAGCTGCGGTACTGTTGGACGACGCCGTCGAGCGCAAGCAGGAAAATGGAAAATGGACTGAATCGCATCATAAGAGGCAGCCTGATGAGTTGCAGCGCATCAGCGAACTAGCACAGGCAGCCATCGGATTCAATAGCACGCGTGGCGATGTAATCAGCGTCCAGAACCTCACTTTCGATCGCGTCGAGGCAGAAGACCTTCCGCCTGCAACTCTGTTGGAACAAACGCGAAAGGGCTTAAACGACTATTCTTCAGAGGTCCGTTACGCTGCATTGCTGGTTCTTTTCCTGCTTGTCTATCTGCTCACGATTCGGCCGATCCAGAAGCGTATTCTTTCCGCTCCGAACAATTCGCTGGCACAAATCCGCGCTCCGGTGCACTCTGAGCCTGAGGCTGGAGCGATGCTTGAATCCCCGGCCACTCTTGTTCAGCGCAACATGCTTCTGAAAAAGCAGCTCGCCGAATTCGTCAAGGCTGAGCCCGAAAGCAGCACCACCGCCGTACGCGCCTGGCTGAGGGAGGAGACTCTGTGACAATAGCGACTGAAAAGGTGAAACTCAGTGGCGTGCGCAAGGCTGCAATCCTCCTGACCGTTCTCGGCGAGGACTCTGCCGCGACAGTCTTCCGCGATCTGAACGCGGAAGACCTGCAGCGCGTTGCCGACGAAGTCGCGAGTCTAGGAGCGATACCAGTGGAATTGTCGCTCCAGGTCATTGAAGAGTACCAGCGGATGACGCAAGCTCAGGACTATCTCATTCAGGGCGGTTATGACCTTGCCCGGCGGCTTCTCATCAAGGCCTTTGGGGAAGTCGAGGCGGAGAGCATTTTGCAGCGCCTGACAAAGGCTCGCGATCTCAACCCCCTCGAGTCACTACAGCGGGCCGATCCTCAAAAGCTTGCGAGGTTTCTCGAAGCCGAGCATCCGCAGACGATCGCTCTCATTCTAGGCCAACTCGGCGATCGCCAGGCATCGGCTCTGCTGATGAGTCTCCCAAATGACACACGTGCCGAAGCGGTAAAGAGACTGGCAAACCTGCGGCGCTTCTCGCCAGAGATGGCGGAGAAGGTTTCGATGGTTCTCAGCCAGCGCCTTAAGGCAGTTGGAGAGCAGGGCAAGCGGGCTTACTCCGGTTTCCAGAGCGCGGCAGACATCATGAACTGCATTGATACCACTGTTGCGCAAGAGATTCTCGAAAACATTGAGAACGTGGAACCGACGCTGGCAATCAGCATCCGCGATCTGATGTTCACTTTTGAAGATCTCTTGCAGGTTGGCGAATCGCATATTCGTGAACTGACAGGCGCGATTGACAAACGAACCCTGGCATTGGCTTTGAAGGGAACAAACGAAGAGTTGAAGAACCACTTTTTCCGCACAATGTCTTCGCGAGCCGTCGAGATGCTCAAAGAAGAGGTGGAATCGCTGGGACCCGTCCGCAGCAAGGATGTTATCAAAGCACAGACTGAAATCGTCGCAATTGCTCGGCAGCTTGAGGCTGAAGGAAAAATTGTATTGAAGGGCGAGGCAAATGAAGAATTTCTCGTTTAACGATTTGGCCGACAGTGCAATCCCATTTCCGGTTTCTTCGTTCTTGTACCGGGATACCGGTGTGCCTGTCTTGACCAATGTGAAAGAAACAAGACAAGCTCAGGCCGCGGCGCCGGAGAATGATCAGCGTGCAACCCCTGCCCTGTCAGTGAAAGAGATCGACAATCTGCTGAACGCTGCTCGCAATGAGGCAGTGACCGAGACCGAGAAGCGCCTTGGGAAAGAATATGAAACAAGGTTAGAAGCAAACGCGGCGAAGATTCGGGAGGCTGTGGAACTCTTCAAAGTTGAACGGAAGGGCTATTTTTCGCGGGTTGAGTCCGAGGTTGTTCACCTCGCCCTGGCCATTGCGTCGAAGGTTCTGCATCGTGAAGTCCAGGTTGACCCGATGCTGGTTGCCGCATTGGTCCGAGTGGCTGTCGATAAACTGCACGACGGCTCGAGCGTGTCTGTGCGCGTTTCGTCAGCTCAAGCTGGGAAGTGGACCGAGTATCTGGCGAATCCACTAAATGGCTCGTCCATTGCAGTGATCGAAGATACTCATCTTGGCCCCGAGGATTGCATCCTCGAAACAGACTTAGGGTCGGCGAATTTCAGCATCGATGCGCAGATGAAAGAGATTGAGCAAGGATTCTTCGATCTACTGGCGCAAAGGCCGGTGGTCAAGTGAACGATTCCTTATTACTCGGGCCCTACTTCGATCGGCTGGATCGAGGATCGACCTTGCGCTGGCGAGGTCGAGTGTTACAAGTGGTGGGAAACCTGATCGAGTCCGAAGGACCATTCTGTTCGATCGGTGAGTCTTGCGAGATTACCAGTTCAAGCGGCAAGAAGTACTCCGGTCAAGTTGTTGGCTTTCGCGGATCGACAATGCTTTCCATGGCCGTCGAGAATCCTCAGGGCATTCGCTTCGGAGATCGAATCGTCGCTTGGGGAACTCGGCCATCGATCCGGGTTGGCAATGACCTGTTAGGTCGAGTAATCGACGCTACTGGCGTGCCACTCGATTCAAAAGGAGAATACCGGGGAGAACGGGCGGTCTGGGTCGATGGCTCCGCGCCGCAACCCCTCGATCGTGTCCCGATCCGGGAGCCACTCGGCTGCGGCATCCGCGCTCTCGACGCATTTGTGACCTGCGGGCGCGGCCAGCGCATCGGCATCTTTGGAGGCAGCGGCGTCGGAAAAAGTACGTTGCTGGGCATGATGGCTCGCGGAACGAGCGCCGATATGACAGTCCTTGCTCTGGTCGGCGAACGCGGACGTGAGGTTGGAGAGTTTCTCGAAGTCATCGGCGAGGAGGGGCGGAAGCGATGCGTCGTGGTTGTTTCTACTTCCGATCAATCCCCCCTGCTGCGATTGCGATGTGCTCTTTCGGCAACGGCCATTGCAGAGTATTTCGCCAGCACAGGGAAGAACGTGCTCCTGGTCGTCGATTCGCTTACCCGATTTGCAATGGCACAGCGTGAAATCGGCCTGTCGGCCGGCGAACCGCCAACGGCAAAAGGCTATACGCCCTCAGTGCTTAACATGCTGGCTCGATTGGTAGAGCGGGCAGGCTGCTTCAAGAATGGCAGCATTACAGCCTTCTATACCGTTCTGATGGAGGGCGACGATCAGCAGGATCCGGTCGCCGACACCGTGCGATCACTGCTCGATGGGCACGTGATTCTTGATAGGAACCTTGCGATGAGGAACCACTACCCGCCTATCTCAGTGCTTGAAAGCCTTAGTCGGCTGATGCCGAATGTAACTTCACAAGAGCATATGCAGAAGGCCAAGGCTCTTCGTCTCTTGATGGCTTCCTATGCTCGTTCTGAAGACTTGATTCGTATTGGCGCTTACCAGAAAGGCGCCGATCCGACGCTTGACCGCGCAGTTGAAATACTGCCGCCACTGAACGCATTCCTGCACCAGCGCCCCGAAGAGCGTGTTGCTCTTCCGGTCGTCGTCAAATCTCTACTGGAGATCCCGAGCTGATATGGCCTTTCAGTTTCCACTTGCTACGGTACTTCGATTTCGCGGAGTTCTTGAAGAACGCGAAGAACGCATGCTGCAACGAATCCTGTTCGAGATCTCGCAGGTTCAGGAGACCTTGGCAAGCATCGATGCCCAGATTGCTGGTTCATATGCTTCGCGCCATGAAAATCTGTTCAAACCCATCGTTGGACATGTTCTCCATGCCTCCTACGGAGAGGTCAAGGAACTCCAGCAAAATAGGAAGGACCTCGAAGAGAACATCTTGAAACTTGAACAGTTGCGAGACAGGCAATTCATAGCTTACGCAGCGGCTCGGAGGAATCGCGAAATGCTTAGCGATATGCGCGAAGAGAAGCGCTCCGAGTACGATTCGGACATGGCGCGCAGCGAGCAGAAAACTATTGATGACAACTATATTGCACGGCGAGGGCGCTTCTAACTCTTGCGCTTTGCTTCTTCCGTGACAAGTGTTCCGGCGCGCATATCGCGACGCCTTCAGTACAACTAACTTATAACTTGTGCGATAACCTTGAAATCGTTACCCCTTTCTGCGCTTCTGTATCCAGATTACTGAGCGATATTCAGGTCGGCCGCTTCAATGCGTTCTACGCCTCCCTGTGCGTTGCAACAAGGCGAATCCCAACACAACTTGTGCAGGGTACAACCGCTGCGATTGAACGATCGGAATGCGTCGCAACCCGGCAGACTTTGCCTATACATGATCCGGCAAGACTTGCCTGCTTTGCCGCGAGGAGCGGGCGACACCCATGGAACCTATGCCCAGACCGTTGATTCAAAAGACGAAAGAGGATTCGATCAAACGATGCCTGTTTGGCCAAAGGATTGCCACTATATGGGCGTGATCGTGAGAACCAATATCGAAATGCCAACTCAAGTGCCAGGAGCGACTGGCGCTACGCTGGTGCAATTGTCCGATCAGCCTACGTTGTCATTCTGTGACTCAATGCTTGCAGCTTCAAAGGATTCCTCCGAAGTTAACTCCGCTAGCAATACCAGTCCCAAGACTCCGCCCGAGCAGAGATTCACTTCTGTGGATGACAGCACGTCCCAGGCGGCTCCCGATCGCCATGGTCTTAGATCGCCAGTTCCCTCTTCGCAGACGGCGTCGTCACAACAGTTCTTACAGACGCCGGAAGCGCAATTGATCAATTCGGCGGTTACCGCAATGAACCCATCTAGCGGGGAGGGCATTGCGTCTCCCAGAGCTTCGATGGCGGTTTCAGTCCAGGCGATGCGCCTTGATTTGGCGGTGCCGTCAACGGGAGCCGAATCGACCGGTAACCAGGCCAATGCGACCCAGTTGCCCGGCGTTCACTCAGATCATGTTCAGCACGGCGGCAATCCGCTGGAGACTCAACCTAAGTTGGCTGGCGCCAGATTTCAAAACAAGGGAGTCTCCACCGCGCATTCTTCCAAGCCCAGGGAGGATCTCGCGAATACAGTCACGGCAGTGTCATCGAATGGATTTGAGCACCTTGGCCAGATTGCTGAACCGAATACGGTTCCCAGTGGAGTGCAGAATTTGCTCCCGGCCGCTGACCTGAGCGAACTGTCGAGCTCAACATCGAGTGCAGTTCAGAGTGTAGCTGCGGAGGCTCCCTCAAATACAGTGGCCAAAGCAGTTCAAGATGCGGTACCGAACGCGATCCTGAACACATCTACAATTACAAACCCGGCCGCAACTTCAAATGCAGCCCCAAATGCAGTTCAGAGCACGAACTCGAACGAAGCGATGAACGGAATGCAGGATTCGTTTGCGAAAGTCTTCGTCGGCGCTCTCTTAAATACCAGCATGAACGCCACTTCGAACGTTGCCCAAAGTGCAATTGAAAATACGGCTCCGAACGCAGCAACTGGTGCAATCCAGAATTCGTCCCCAGGAGCTAAGCTGAACGGATTGTCTGGTGCAGCACCAAGTGATCGTACAAATGCTGGACCAGATTCGACTCCCCTTGGAATACAGGACTCGCTCCCGTACGAAAACCCAACGGCAGTGTCGAGTGCAGCGCAAGACGGCTCTTCAAACTCCTCACCAAAAGCTATTCAGAGTGAGGCAGCGCGGGAAGTTCCTAATGGAATACAGGAATTGCTCTCGAAGGCATACCCACAGGCAGTGTCGAGTGCAGCACCGGGTGCCTCTGCAAACTCAATACCAGAGGCAGTTCAGAGTGCAACTGCGAATGTAGTTCCTGTTGGAATACAGCATTCATTACCGAGCGCAAATCTAAAGGCAATCCCGAGTGCAATACCTGACGTCTCTACAAACTCAACACCAAAGGTAGTTCAGAGCGCATCTCCCAATGCAGTTCAGAGCGCAGCAAAGAATCGAGTTCATAATGGAATGCAGGAGTTGCTCTCGAAGGCATACCCGCAGGCGCGGTCGAGTGCAGCACCGGACGCCTCTACAAACTCAATACCAGAGGCAGTTATGAATGCAAGCGCGAAGGTAGTTCCTGTTGGGTTGCAGGAATCGTTCCCGAGCGCAAATCTAAAGGCAATGCCGACTGCAATACCTGACGTCTCCACAAACTCAACACCAAAGGCAGTTAAGAGTGCGGCTCCGAATGCAGTTCAGACTACAGCTCCGAATGCATCTCCTAGTGGAGAGCAGTTTTCGTCCCTGGGCGCTGACCTGAGCGCGCTTTCAGATTCAGGATCGAATGCCGTCCAGAGTGTAGCCGCGAATCAGGTTCCCAATGGAATGCCGGCTTCGCTCTCGAAGACATACCCACAGGCACTGTCGAGCGCAGCACCAGAAGCCTCTTCCTACTCAGCACCGAATGCAGTTCAGAGTGCAGCTCCGAATGCATCTCCTAATAGTGAGCAGTTTTCGTCCCTGGGCGCTGACCTGAGCGTACTGTCAAATTCAGCTCCGAATGCCGTCCAGAGTGTAGCCGCGAATCCAGTTCCCAATGAAATGCCAGAGTCGCTTTCAAGTGCAGAGCTGAACGGGCTCTCAATTGCGACTTCGTACGGATCCTCAAACGCAGCCCCAAATGCGGTTGGCAGTGCAGACCTCAATGCATCACCTTGCGGAATGCAGGACACCCTCCCGAACGGAGATCTAAGCGTCCTGTCAAGTGCGGCACCAAACTCCGCTTCAAATGGAATATCGAACGCGTTTGAGAGTGCGCCTAAGAATGCGGCACCCAATTGGCTGCAGAAGTCATTCCTCAAAGCAGTGCTGAAAGCATTCGCTAGCGCAGGTCCTAGCGCGCTTTCAAATGCAGCGCCAATCGCACCCGCACGTATCGTTCCCAACAACGGTCCAGATGCAGTTCAGAGTGCAGTTCGCAATGTAGTTCCGAATTCAGTTCAAAATGCAGCTCCAGCCGCGGTGCTGAACCCAGCCACTGGCGCGATTTTAGGAACTGTGCAACTCGCGGCTCCTCATGCCGCCCCCGCCTCATCCACAAAGGAAGTTGTCGCTATGCTATCCGGGGATCAGTCAGCAGACCCGGCGATTCCTCAGGCGACTTCACCAGCTCAGACTATGCCTGTAGCCACTCTCAGCGTTCCAGGCGTCGCAGTCGATCAGTTTGCCTCGCCGGCCCAACGGAGTGGCAGCTCGCTCTTGGAGAGTCAGGCCAGTGTATCCGGCGTGAACTCGCCCTCGAAAACGAAACCATCGGATGTATCCGCGACGAATGGCAAGGACGGGATCAAGGGAACCAGCGACGACGCCACGAATCTGAAGCTAGACACATCGCCTGCACCAAGCCAGCCAAAACTCCAGAAAGGCAGTCCGGAGACGGCGCCATCCAGCGATCAGAGTCAGAATAGTTCGGCGTCGCAGGCGCAAGGCATGGTGCGGCCAGTGATCGACGCTGTAAACCATGCCGCTGCTGCAAGTGCTGCAGCTCAGGCGATGGTCAATACGTCGCCGGCGCAGAATTCTGCAATGCTAGCGGACGCCACAGCGCACATTGCAAAGACGCCCGGCAACGCTATTCCTGCTCCAATCTCTGTGCCGCAGGCTTTGCCGGTCATCAATACAGCGAAGCTGATCCAGAGTATGGGTCAGTCCGAGATGCGAGTCGGTATGCGGTCGGCCGAATTCGGCAATATCTCGATCAGCACTTCCTCGACCAGAGACCTGATCTCAGCGCAGATTTCGCTGGATCACGGAGAACTAGCCAGGACGCTCGCCACACATTTGCCGGAGATACAGGCGAGGTTGGGCGGCAATCAACCAATGGACGTGCGCATCGATATGAATGGGACCAGTGCAGGGCAGACCGGGACGCCAGGCGGAATGTCCAACGGCTCGGCCGACCAATCGCGCGGAGACAGGCAGCAATCGGGCAATGCGGACTCAAGCTATTCAGGTAATCGTCATACCGAGCAGCAGTTTTCACCCGCCGCCGCGGCAATGGCAACTGGCGGCGGCGGGTTCAACACACGTCTCGACATCAGAGTTTAAGTGACATTCAAGGGAATCAAGGAATCAGAGGAGGAACGATCATGAACAGTGTATTTGCAAACTATACGATGCCAGCGGTATTGAGCTCACTCATACCGGCTGCAAAGAATGCGCCATCAGCAGCAGCGAACACGAAAACCAACGCCGCCAGTTCGACAGGGAAAAGCAGTTCCACCTCAAGCAGTTCATCGGCCAACAGCTTGGGCTCGACGTTCCTGAGCCTGCTGGCACAGGAGTTGCAGAATCAGGATCCCACGGCCCCGGTCGATCCCACTGCGATGGTTGGCCAGATGATCTCTTTGAACCAGTTGGAACAGCTCATCGGCATCAATCAGGCGGTCAACCCCACCACGACTGCCACGGCTCCGGTAACGAAAGCCGCAGCCACAAATGCGGCGCTTGCCTCAGCTATCGGCGGCGCCACCAGTATGCTCTCACCTTCAGCCGCGGGCGCGGCCACCAGTCAACTTCCATTTGACCCTAACACGATGATGCCTCTAGGTTTCGCCAATAGCGGCGCTGTGGCAGCTTCGATCAACTCGTCCCTGAACCCCGTGACCATGGGCTATTCCGGTTCGACAAGCAACGCCTCAGGAGGCAAGTAATGGGATCCTTTTCGACACCACTCTCTGGACTTACGTCGGCTCAGCAGCAGCTACAAGCCGTCTCGAACAACCTGGCCAACATTGACACCGATGGCTACAAATCTCAGACTCTAACCTTCAGCGATATTTTCCTGCAGACCGGCAGAATGAACGGCAGCGGCGATCCTGTGCAAATTGGATCTGGCGTCAAGGTTTCCTCTACAGACTCCAACTTCACCGAGGGAAATCTGAATGCCACCAACACCGCTTCCAATATGGCCATCTCTGGAAATGGGTTCTTTGTCACGCAGGGCACGGATGGAATGCAGAATTTCACGCGCGCCGGCGACTTCACTACCAATAACTCCGGACAACTGATCACGCCCAGCGGAGAACTCGTGCTCGGATATCCGGCAGTGAATGGAGTTCCCAACCCATCGGCGGCCCTGCAGCCGTTGCAGGTTAGCGCCGTCACCAGTCCGGCAATGGCAAGCACCTCGGTTGGGATTACCGTCAATCTCGACTCCGCTACGGCAGCTGGCGGCACGGCTCCCAGCAGTCCGCTTACGGTCTTCGACGCGCTTGGATCGCAACATACGCTCACAGTCTCGTACACCAAGGATCCTGTCGCAATCAATACATGGTCCTATACGGTCACCGTGCCGTCCGCGGATGTGACCGCTGGGGGTACGGGCAACACCACAGTAGGCTCAGGCTCTCTGGTCTTTAACGGTTCAGGTCAGTTGGACACGACAAACTCCACGATTGGCCCGATCAGTATCCCTACCCTTTCCGATGGCGCCAAGGCGCCTCTGAACCTTGCTGGTCCGTTTGGAACGGCCACAAACCCCACGATTACCCAGTCTCGGATGGCGAGCGCAACGAGCGCCAACACCACCGATGGTTATCCCAGCGGCACTCTCTCGACCTTCATTGTGCTGCCCGATGGCACCATCAACGGGACCTTCACTGGCGGGAACACGATCGCTCTCGGACAGGTCGCAGTGGCTTCGTTTGCTAACAACCAGGGGCTTACAAGCACCGGCAATAACAATTACCAAGCGACCGCTGCCTCTGGTCAAGCTGTGATCGGACAGGCTGCTACAGGCGGAAGAGGCTCCATTATGGGCGGCAATGTTGAACAGTCCAACGTGGATATCGCCACTGAATTTGCCAAGCTGATCGTAGCGCAGCAGGCCTACTCTGCAAATGCCAAGTCGATCACCACGTTCAATACGCTCTCCCAGGCAACTCTCGCAATGATCCAGTAAGCCATTGCGCCGGCAATTTCTTAGCATTGCATTAACGATCAGCCGCCCAGCGCGCTAGCTGGGCGGTTTGGTCCATTGTTTTCGATCTCTTCTCATATCGGCCACACGAAATCATCGCGACCTCATGTTCCTGGCTGCCGTCAGTGCGAATGACGGCGCAGGGCTGAAGTCGCTTTGCCCTTATTTCTCGGCTACTTAGACCTCTCTATCTCTACTCCACAGGCAAATAGCCCGCCCCATAGCACCAATGGTCTCTCGATTGCATTCACCCCTATCGGAGAGTCGAAGAGGGGCATGCGAACGATTGTCCATCTGCATGGCATGCAATCAGCGTGACACTCGCCAGCGGCGGCGCGATATAAACCTGGCAGCCTGGGAAGAGAGACAAATGAACATCGCAACTTCGTTGATTGAATCCAAATTGGCGCCCGGCCCTCAGTTGATGGAAAAGGTTCCGGATCTGGATCCGTGCGAATTGCTACCGTGGCTTCCTTGCACACTCACGCTGGATCTCCCCGTGATCAGGTTTTCGGTTGGCGATCTGCTAACCCTCGGAATTGGTTCCATCGTAGAGACCGCCTATCACCAAAGCAGCGACCTGCCTCTACGCGTGAATGGACAACTGGTTGGCTGGACTGAATTTGAAGTCGTTGGCGAACGTCTTGCCGTGCGGCTCACAGACCTCTCATGAAGAGACAAAGTTCAAGTGCATCTGCTTTCGGATTCGCATTACTCGGGCTCTTTGTGCTCGGACTCGAAAAGAGAGAGCCATCCGTACCCCGTAGGCTCCCGTCCTCGCCTCGTCGTGAGGCGACGCCTCCACCCATATTGCTTCTCAAGGAAAGCCATACTGCCCTGCCCGCGGTCAACGAATTGGTGAGGACTGAACCGGTCATGACCAAGAACATCCAACGGAAACCTGCACTGCAGTTTCCTGATCTTGCCGACGGAGAATCATTGAGAACTCTTCAGAACAATCGAGGGCTGTTAACCCGCTTTCTTCATTGGATAAGGGCGCATTCGTTAGGCAGTTCCAGCCCCCGGCGATTGCAGGTAGGCGCAACGGTTTCTCTTGGTGAAAAGCGATTTGTATCCGTGATCCAAATTGACGGACTCGAATTCCTCATTGGAGGAGGAGCCACAAACGTCACGCTGTTGGCTCAGTTGAATGGAAAGGAATCATTCGGAGATCTACTGCAAGAGACTATGACTGATTCTACGGAGCAGATTGCCGGGCCGGCGGTTAATCGGACGAGGAAACAGGCGTGAAGAACTCTGCGATCACTCGAACGATGCTCTACTTGCTGCTGCCCCTGACGGCAATCTCGGCACAGGCCTTGTCGCGGCTGAATGGCGCCGGAGCTGGGTCCATCGAGCCAGTCTCGCAAGCGCCCCCCGCGCCCTTGACCAATGCCCCCATTCAGCCCGTCACTGCGCCCTTAGCCGCCGCGCCGGCGACCCAACCGATCGTTAACGCACCCATTCAGCCAATCACTGCGCCCTCAGCCGCCACGCCGACGACCCAACCGAGAGTTATCGCACCCAATCAGCCGGCCACCGCGCCCTCAACCGCCACACCGGTCGAAGCGTCCAGCCGGTCAACGGTCAGCGCACCCCTTCAATTGGATACCGCGGCGTCCAATCCCAACGAATTGAGGATAACTGGTCTAGGCGGCGGTTCAGCGCAATGGACCATTGTCATCCTGCTGACTTTCCTGACCCTCATACCGTCGATTCTCATCTGCATGACGCCGTTCGCACGGCTACTCATTGTCTTTCACTTCCTTCGACAGGCGTTAGGCCTTCAGACCACGCCATCGAATCAAACCCTTGTCGGCTTATCGGTGATCATGACTTTCTTCCTGATGCAACCGATTGGCGTGACCATCTACCAAAACTCGGTGGTGCCGCTGCAAGAGGGCAAGATCACCGCGCTCGATGCTGTATCACGCGGAGCAATACCAATGCGTCAGTTCATGTCGCACTATGTTCGCGAGAAGGATGTTGCGCTCTTTCTCGAAATGGCCAAGGAGCCTCGGCCCGCGAACATCAACGACATTTCCTTCCGCGTTCTGTTGCCAGCATACATTCTTTCTGAGCTAAAAGCAGGATTTCAGATCGGCGCAGTCCTCTTTCTGCCCTTCCTCGTAGTTGATATGGTTGTCGCGTCGATCACCACTTCCGTTGGCATGATGCAATTGCCGCCAGTGGTCATTTCAACTCCGCTCAAGCTTCTTCTTTTTCTCATGGTAGACGGCTGGCACCTTCTTATCGGCGCTCTGATGAGGAGTTTCAACTGATGGGCGTCGATGAAGTAGTTCTGCTTGGTCGAATGATGCTCCAGGAGGTCGTGATTCTGGTTGCGCCAATTCTGCTGGTTGCCGTAGTCGTCAGCCTTGTTATCAACATAATACAGGTGCTTACGACCCTTCAGGATCAGACCCTGTCTCATGTTCCCCGCCTGCTGGCAACGGGCGCAGCCCTTTTCATGATGATGCCGTGGATGTGGCGTCACTTGTCGCTCTACACCATCAACCTCTTAACCGACTTTCACCAGGTGCTGCAGTAGTGAACATATCTTTGGTCCAGATCTTCGGAGCATTGTTGACCATCGGTGTCCGGCTTACCGGCATCATGCTCTTCGCGCCCTTCTTTGGAAGCGTTGCGATTCCGGCCCGCGTGAAGGCGGTGCTGGTGATGGCCTTGACCGCGCTCCTGTACCCGATGACTGCAGCCAAGATACCGGTGATGAGTATCAGCCAATGGCCCATGATGATCTTCAGTGAATTGCTCATTGGAGTCGCTCTTGGGGTCACCACCAACATTGTCTTCGACGGCGTGCAGATGGCTGGACAGGTATTGAGCGTACAGATGGGGTACTCGCTGGTCAATATCCTCGATCCGCAGACGCAGGTGGAATCAACAGTGGTGGCTACGTTCCATCAGACCATTGCCATGCTGATCTTCCTGCGCCTGAACGTCCATTTTTGGATATTGCGCGCACTGGCGCGCAGCTTCGATTATCTGCCCCCCGCCTCCGGCCACTTTGGGGCAGCCTTCACGTCAGCCGTGCTGGAGGCAGGTGCGAGCGTATTTTCAATCGGCATACAGATTGCCGCACCGGTACTCTCGGCTACACTGCTTGCCGACATCGCGCTTGGTCTGCTGGGCAAGGCTTCTCCACAACTGCCGCTGATGCTTTTGGGCCCAGCGGTCAAGAGCATTCTAGGGCTCTTGATTCTGATTTCCGCACTCAAGTACTGGCCGAATTTATTTGAACATTTGTTTCTCAACTCAATGACAGTGACCGACCATATTCTCCACTTGGCTCGATAGCGCTTGGCGCGATAGGACAAAATGGCTGACGGCAACAAGACAGAAGAGGCAACACCGAAGCGGCGAAACAAGGCGCGGGAACAGGGCCAGGTAGCCCGTTCGCGCGAATTGCCGGGCGTGTTTGCTCTCGCTGCCGTGGCGGGCGTCATGACTCTGATGGCGCCGACCGCAGTTACTCACTGGACGTCCTTCTATCGCAATACGCTCTATGCGGCAGGCTCAGGCGATATCGAAAGCAATGGGCCGGTGCTTTTTTGGAGCGTGGTTGAAGTGATGCGGTGGATTGTTCCTATCCTGCTTGCGGGGATGTTGGCTTCGCTGCTGACCGGATTGGCGCAGGGCGGTGTCAATTTTGCGCCCGAGGCGCTGGCGTTGAAGTTTGAACGATTCAATCCTGCCAGCAAGCTGGGGCAGATCTTTTCACCCGTAGGCCTCAGCAATTTGATGAAGTCGCTGTTGCCGTTTGGAGCCATTCTTTGGATCACTGTCAACACGGTGCGCGCGCATTGGGAGACGATGACGCATGCGTCCAGTCTTGGATTGAGGCCTTTCGCGAACTTTGAAGGATCGATGGTGCTGGAGATTACGTGGAAGTCAGGGCTCGTTCTGGCGGCCTGGTCTGCGGTCGATTATGTATTAACCCTCAAGAAGATGGAAAGCGACATGAAGATGACCAAGCAGGAGGTGCGCCAGGAATACAAGGAAACGGACGGAAATCCTATGATCAAGTCGCGCATCCGTCAATTGCAGAGGGCGATGCGCAAGAAGCAGTCCTTGCAAGCTGCCGCGACCGCCACAGTCATTGTGACAAATCCAACTCACTATGCCGTGGCGCTCCGCTATTTACCAGATATGCCCGCGCCGGTAGTTGTCGCCAAGGGACGTAACCTGCTAGCAGAGAAGATCAAGCAGTTGGCGCGCGACAACGGCATCATGCTGGTGGAGAACAGACCTCTTGCACAGGCGCTTTACAAGAGCGTAGAAGTCGGCGATTCGATCCCGGCCAAACTTTACCAGGCAGTAGCAGAGATTCTCGCATTGGTTTTCCGAGCACAGGCTGAGGTGCTTCGCGCCGAAACGGACCGGCGTTCAAGGAATGCCTCTGGTCAGAAGGCTGAAACCGTATCCGGTTCATCCGCTGCAAAATCGAAGGTGACGCTATGATGACGCAAGTTGTGGCTTTTCTCCGGAAATCCGGTGAGTGGATCGCGCCTATCGCAGCGGTTTCAATGGTCTTTGTGATGCTTGTGCCGCTGCCCAGCTTCCTTCTTGATCTGCTGCTAACGATCAGTATCACCGCTTCGATCCTTGTGCTGCTCACGGCGATCCAGATTCTGCGCCCGGTACAATTCTCGGTTTTCCCGAGTCTTTTGTTACTGCTTACATTGCTCCGGCTGTCTCTCGACCTGGCGAGCACTCGCCGCATCCTGCTGCATGGAAACGAAGGAACGGCAGCTGCTGGCAAGGTGATCGAAGCATTCGGCCAGTTTGTGGTTGGCGGCAACTATATCGTCGGCTTCGTTCTCTTTCTGGCGCTGATCGCAATTCAGTTCCTTGTAATCACTCACGGCGCGGTGCGTACGGCAGAGGTTACGGCTCGTTTTACACTCGATGCCATGCCGGGCAAGCAGATGGCGATCGATGCCGATCTGAACGCCGGCATCATCAATGAGCAGCAAGCCCGCGCACGGCGTGAGCGAGTGGCGCGGGAGGCTGAGTTCTGCGGTGCGATGGATGGCGCGGCTCGCTTCAGTCAGCGCGATTCGCTGGCCACCATTCTCATCATGGCCATCAACATTATCGCCGGGTTCTTGATCGGTGTATTTCAGCAAGGTGTTCCTTTCCAGGAAGCGCTGAAGACCTACACGATCCTCACAGTGGGCGACGGATTGGTCACGATTCTTCCTTCGTTGCTCGTCTCCGTGGCTGGCGGCATCGTCGTCACTCGGGCTGCATCGAAAGAATCCCTCGGCGTCAATGTTGGCAGGCAGCTATTCAATAGTCCGCGTCTGCTCTGGATCGCAGGTGGCGCGCTGACGGCTTTGGGGCTTATCCCTGGCTTGCCGAAAGTCGCTTTCTTCAGCCTTGCCGCCATTCTGATGTTCGCGGCGTGGAAACTGAAGCCGCAAACAATAAAAGACGAGGTCGATGAGCTGGAGGCGATTGCCAAAACGGCATCGCTAGGTGGAGTTGCCGCTCCTCAAGTGGACCCCATGGATGCGGTTCTCAAGCTCGATGATCTCATGCTCGAAGTGGGTATGGGCCTGGTGCCTCTCGTCGACGCACAGAAGGGGGGCCAGCTTCTTTCCCGCGTAAAGTCCATGCGAAAGAGTCTGGCTCAACAGCTCGGCTTTCTCGTTCCATCAATCCACATCACCGACAACCTTACTCTGCGGGAGCGAGAGTACGTGATCTACCTGCGTGGGGTCGAGATCGCCCGGTGGGAACTGCGCCGTGACTGTCTGCTCGCGATTAGTTCCAATGCCGATGCACCTGATGTGCCTGGCCAGGATACTCGTGAACCTGCTTTTGACGTGCCGGCAAAGTGGATTACTCCTCAAACACAAGGCCAGGCCATTGCAGCCGGATATGCGGTGGTCGACCCAACGTCCGTGCTCGCTGCCCATCTGTCAGAGGTGATTAAGCAAAACGCCAATGAACTCTTGTCGCGGCACGAAACCAAAAGACTGATTGACCGGCTCAGCGATTCTCACCCAAAGCTAATTGATGAACTGATTCCAAAGCTAATGAGTCTGGGTGAAGTCCAAAAAATTCTACAACAACTGCTCCGCGAGCAGGTGTCAATCCGCGACCTTGGCACCATCCTGGAAACACTTGTCGACACGGCGTCATTCAACAAGAACCCAATCGCGCTGGTCGAAGCAGTTCGGCACACACTTGGGCGGGCGCTGATCCGGCCATTACTGAACGACCACGGTGAACTTAGGGTAGTCACTCTTGACACGGCCATCGAGGATGAATGCATGCGTGGGTCAAACCTGCAACTGAATCAGGCGATCTCGACTCCGCAACAGGTTACATTGGCCCGTCGCGTGCTAGATGGGTTACGTATGAACTTCGGGAAAGAGATTAGCTTGGCGCCGCCTGTCCTGCTGTGTTCCTCTCCCGGCCGTTACTATCTCCGCCGTCTGCTGGAGCCGTTCATTCCCAGGATCGTTGTCATCTCTCCAGGAGAGATTCCACCGATGACGCCGGTTCAGTCCGTTGGGGTTCTCCATTGAAACACTCATGGAAAGGCTCGGATTTAGACAGGCAAAACGTTTTGAGCGGGCATTGCGTTTCGAATGCAGAAGCACAAGGTATCAAGTGCCTTACGAATGGAGCGATTGAATGACAACAGCAGAATTGGCTTATCGCGCGAGTAGCGATGACGTTGATGAACGGAATAAACTCGTGGTGCGTGAACTGCCGCAGGTCTATTACGTGGCGGCGAGAATCCGAGAGCGGCTGCCCAAGCATGTAGAGTTGGAAGATCTTGTCCAGGCAGGCGTTATTGGTCTGCTCGAAGCCTGCCGCAGTTACGATGGCTCGAAGGATGCGCAATTCTCAACCTTTGCCAAATTCCGAATCCGCGGCGCTATTCTGGACAGTCTACGCAAGCTCGACTGGGGATCGCGCACATTGCGCAGGAGAGGGCGAGAGATCACTTCGTCCATCGTCAAGCTCGAATCTCAGTTGGGAAGGAAGCCGGACGATGAAGAGATTGCGGTAGACATGCAGATGGGTCTGGACGAGTTGCACGAAACGCAAACACAGATTGACGGCCTGCAATTGGTTGGTCAGCTAACGAATTCCTCTCACGATCACGCTGAGTCTTATGACTTGATCGAATCGGCGCCAAGCACAGGTGAGGACAACCCCTTTGAACTTTGCCTGAAAGGCGAAAGGAAGGAGCAGCTTGCTGAGGCTGTATCCCAGATGTCGGAGAGAGAGCAGTTGATCCTTTCGTTGTATTACAACGAGGAGCTAACGATGATGGAGGTCTCCAAAATAGTGGGCATCGCAGTGTCCAGGGTTTCGCAAATCCATGCCGCGGCGATGGTGAAGTTACGTGCCTCGTTGCATCATCTTCGCGAAGGAGCAGCGGTGAAACCAAGCCGGCAGCAGGCATCTTGCCGGAATACGGAAGGCCGCCAGCTCAGGATGGAAGCATGACTGCATCGGCTGGATCGGACATGACGATGAACACAGCGAGGCCGAGTGAGCAGCATCCGAAGCCGCGGACAATTCATTCTTGCAATTTTCGCTACGCGGGCCGTCTATCGAATGAGAATGCGCGCGCGCTGACTGCCCTGCATGAGAAGTTTGCCCTCAGCGTAACCAACTCGCTGGAGCTTTATCTTGGTACCTCTTTGCGGCTGAAGCTGCTATCGCTCGAACAGATGGCTATCCTGGACTACACGAGCAAAATTGCTTCGAACAGCTATCTGCTGCCCTGCGCACTGAACGTGATGGAGAGCAATTTTCTGATTGAGATGGACATAGCTTTGATCTTTCCGATCATCGATCTTTTGCTCGGCGGTGCTGGAACTGCATCGGAAGATGCGCGCGAACTCACCGACATCGATGAGGAGATCATGCAGAGTGTTACCGCCCTCATCATAAAGGAAGTGGAGCGCTCATGGCGAACCCTGAACCTGTCCTTGACACCTGGCCGTTGCATCAAGCCAGGCATGATTCAGCAGGTATTTCTGGCGAACGAAAAGCTTGTGCTGTTGATGTTCGAAATGACGTTGGGAGGAACAACTGGACCGTTCAACATCGTACTGCCAACATCGTTTGTTGGGTTCCTGCTGAGACACCTGAAAGCAGCGCAGTCGAAGAAGATATCGAGCCTTCGCCTTCTACGGAATCCGAGCCTTCGTGAACGGATTCTCGACTGCGACTTCACGGTAGCCGCAGACATAACCCAGATGCGCGTAGTAGTGAAGGATCTCATCGACCTGAAGCCGGGCACGATCTTGAGGATGAAGGCGCCTGTGAGAACTCCCGGGCGACTTACCGTAGAAGATGTCGAAATCTTTGATGCACTGCCAGTTCGCAACGGTGCGCGCAAGGCAGCGCAACTCACATCCCGGTCGCAAGAACCGGCCGCGAGAAAGGATTAATATGACTAAGAACCCGACAGTCGGCATGGCTCAACAGGCTTTCTCGACCGCCTTCTTCAGCGCGTTGGTTGGTGCTCTGAACGAAGCCAGCGGTTCGACTTGGCTGATCGCCGCGGTGCCAGACGCAGAATTGACCACGAAGGACTCCGAACCAGTGCAGGTAAAGCTTAAGCTCGACGGGAGCCTTCGCGGGGAGTTTCTGCTGGAGTTTCGTCGTGCCGAAGCCTCCATGCTGGCATCGAAGATTCTTCGACAGCCCGCCGCTGAATTCAGCGCAGAACAGTTCGAACGTCTGCTGATGCTGATTCGAGACGGAATCAGAGAATTTGTCTCCGCATACGCTAATGAGTATGGCTTATTCACGATCGAGGCATCCTCGGCCTCGAAGCCGGCGCTAGACAGTGCGAGCGTTGCGCAGTTTACCGTTTCCGACGATGAAGCCAATCGCATATCAATTCTGATGTTCCTGAACCCAGCGCTGGCCGAAGCATTATCTCTCCACTCCCAGGTTGGGAACAAAGCCACGGGATCGGATGCCTCGAACAAGAATTTTCCTAGAGGGGCGGCTCCAGAGCAGAAGAACCTGAATCTGGTTATGGACGTGGAGCTCAATGTCACTCTGCGCTTTGGGCAGCGGCAGCTCACGTTGCGCGAAGTGCTGGAACTGACAAGCGGGTCTGTCGTTGAACTCGATCGACAGGTGGAAGAGCCAGTCGAGCTGCTTCTTGAAGGCAAGGTGATCGCCAGGGGCGAAGCGGTAGTGATCGATGGGAACTACGGGCTTCGAGTCATTGAGGTGTTGCAACCGATCTTCCCCCAAACACTCTGCTAAGCATCGTAATCGAAGACGCAGTCGACAGAACAGTGAAACAGGAGCGAAAGAAACCATGAATCTGATCCATTCGTTAGCCTCGCCGGCATGGGCTGCTGGATTCAGGGTCATTTCCTCCAGATGCGAAGGCTGCCACCGATCGCTGGCCCTCCGGCATCTGACCGCCCAGAAGGCGGGGATCACCATGCACGACTGCTGGTATTGCAGCTCCGCGTGCTTTAAGGCGGCAGCAGAGAAGAAGCTTGTGGATCTCCTCTCAATAGGGCAGGAGCAGGTGAATCATGTCACGCGCATGCCATTGGGCTTGATCCTGATCGGTCGAAACTTGGTGACCGCCGAGCAACTCCGAGAAGCGACTGGCGAACAGAAGGAATCTGGAGGAGAGATCGGCGAAATCCTGGCGCGGCACGGCTTCGTGAGCGAGAAGCAGGTAACAGGCGTCCGTGCCGTGCAGTGGAGCTGCCCAGTGTTCTCCGTTCCTAAGCATCCAATCCAGACAGGAATCCAAATTCCGTCTGTTCTTATCCAGCTTTATTCCGCTATTCCTCTCCATTATGTACCGAGGACAAAGCGCCTGTTTGTGGGCTTTGTTCATGGCATTGAGTATGGACTGCTGTATGCCATCGAGCAAATGACGGGGTGCAATACACAGCCCTGCTTCGTGACGCCCAGCGACTTTGAGGTCCAGATGCAGCTAAGAGAGCAAATGCAGGAGCTGTGTGCCGATACAACTCCGAAGGAATTGACGTTCGAAAGCGTTCAGACTCCTGCCGAAATGGCCCAGATTCTTTGCAGCCATGGAGTCGATATCGAAGCCGATGAAGTCATTATCAGCAGGTGCAGGGAATACCTATGGGCGCGTCTCAAGTACGGAGCCAAAGCAGTCGACCTCTTCTTCCGGGCTGGATGAAGATCGCTTCTCTACCTGTGGCTGTTAATGAGCTTCTAATTTCGATTTGCGTCATGCGAATTGTCTTCTGTTTAATCGAAACGTGATGCATTTGCTTGGACAAATCGCCTGCCCGTGCCGATAGGGACAAAGCAGGTGCCAAATGGTTCTCGATCAATCGCGTGACCCAGTAGTTGACCATAGCTGGATTCCTTCGTCCGCGTGGCAATTTCTCCAATTTCCAAAGCTGAACAGGCTCGCGCAGGAAGCTGCGGATTTCTTGGATGACGTGCCGGTCATGCCCGCAACAATTCTTGGTCTGGAAATGCTCCTCTATGAGCCATGTATCGATTTGCGGAAGGCTTCCGAACTCGTCCTGAGCGATGTCGGAGCAACCATCCAAACCCTGCGGTTGATTGGCAGAGATTATGATTTAGCCGCGGAACTCCCGTGCCGGATGGGTGACTGCATTGCCAGTCTGGATCTGGACACATGGTTCGGCGCGATGTCTGCACGTACGTTTGCATTCGACGGCCAACAGTCGGCAGTGACTGCGTTCTGGAAGCACGGACGCCTGATCGCGCAATACGCCCAACTTGTTGCTGAGTCGCTCGATGGCATTTCCCCTGAAAATGCGTACCTGGTTGGGCTGCTGCACGATGTAGGTGCAATTCCAAAGACATTGGGCTGGCCGAACGGCGGCTCAGGCGCCAGTGACCCTGGCGCTTTGTCCGCACTTGAGGGATCGCTGCCGTTGTTTGTTCTTGCTGCAATGCGCAGCGTGAATGATTCCTGCGCTTCGTCTCCTTGGAAATTCATCCTCACTGCTGCGCACGAACTCGCTGGCGTCCGGGCGGAATTCACTGGATATACTCTCGGCGACATCCACTCTATGGGCACGGGGCACGCAGAGCTGGAAGCAGCATAAAGCGGGAAATTCGGGAGACTCAGTCACATCCTTATGGATGTGACTGAGTCTGGCTCTGTCGGGACAGTCTCACTTTGCAAGCCGAGAGATCCACTGCGATAGAGAATGAAGTAATTCATCTCATGTGTTTCTCATCCATGCCCTGGCCGGGACGGAGCACGACCCGTAAATTATCTATCTTCTTTGCTGAAATGGAGCCAAACCCAACATAAATCAAGTGCGGGCTCAATTGGCCTCCGGCGTGCATATTACCTGCCTGAGGCCACACGATGAACAGTGGATACTACGCAGCCTGTACCGGGCTGATGTCGCGTACCGAGGCGCTTGACACGATCGCAAACAACTTGGCGAACGTGAGCACGGCGGGCTTTCGGGCAAGTCACAACGTTTTCGGCTCAGTTCTGGCTACTATGGGTGACAGCCCTCTCTCTATCCTCAACCAAGATACGAATGACTATGGTGTACTGAGCAGCACACAGTTGGATACGTCGCAAGGCGCCCTGGTGCGGACAGGCAACGATCTCGACCTTGCCATGGAAGGTCCTGGATACTTCGCAGTGCAGACCGCTGCGGGCCCCGTCTACACTCGCGGAGGAAACTTCCGCGTATCGCCACAAGGGCAATTGATCACGGCAACGGGCGATCTTGTAATGGGGGACAATGGCCCGATTACGATTGTTGGATCGCCTGTTTCGATCAGCCCGGACGGAACAATCTCAGCGAACGGCGCGATCTCAGGACGGCTGAAGCTAGTCGAGTTTGCTCCAACGGTGGAGATCAAGAGTGCAGGCGGAACCTACTACTCGGCACCCGCCGGCGCCGCAATTCCCGCCAAGAATTCTCAGGTGCGCCAGGGAATGCTCGAGAGCTCAAACGTCAACCCCATCACCAGCGTTGTGGAGATGATCACTGCTCAGCGTGAGGTCGAGACCATGCGCCGCGTGCTAACGATGTTCAGCACAGAGCTTGACAAGACCGCGGTGCAGGACTTACCACGCGTCAGTTGATGCAATTTCAAATGCCAACTGAGCTAAATTTGAAAGGAGCCGAATATGTTTCGTGCCCTCTATACGGCCGCTAGTGGAATGACCGCCCAGCAGTTGAATCTGGATAACATCGCCAACAACCTTGCGAACTCAAGTACCACGGGCTTCCAGCAGCGCCAGGTAAACTTCACAGACCTTCTGTATCAGAACGAAATAATGCCAGGCTCAGCCGCTACGCAGCAGACCACGGTAGCGGCTGGTCTACAGATCGGTCTCGGAACCCGGCCAGCGGCGACCGAGATCATCCAGACTCAAGGCGACTTCGCTTCCACTGGAAACCCCCTCGACCTTGCCATTCAGGGCGCTGGATTCTTTCAAATCCTGATGCCCAACGGACAGATAGGCTATACGCGAGATGGCTCGTTTCACCCCGATGCGCAGGGGGCGCTGGTCACAGCGGATGGAAATCCGCTGCAACCCGCGGTAACGATCCCCGTGGATGCTTTGAGCGTGACGGTCGGCAGCGATGGGACGGTCAGCGTGACGCAACCAGGCCAAACCGCGGCCACGCAGGTGGGTGCTATTCAGACGGCTCTGTTCATCAATCCAGGAGGCCTGAATAGCGCAGGAAACAATATGTACCTGCCAACAACTGCTTCCGGTCAACCGGTCGTTGGAACGCCTGGCGGCGCAGAGGGGTTGGGAAGCCTGCAGCAGGGCATGCTGGAGCAGTCGAACGTCAGCGTCGTCAACCAATTCGTGGCTATGATTCTGGCTCAGCGGTCCTATGAATCGAATTCGCGCGTAGTTAAAGCCGCCGATGAGATGCTACAGCAACTGAACCAGCTTGCGCAGTAGACGGTTGGACTCAGAAGAAAAGCAGCGGTGGAAAGGATATATGACATCAAAGTGGATAGCGGTGTTATCAATAACGGCTATGAGCTTGACGGGTTGGAGTCAGTCCCAGATTCAAAACCGTTTTGTGCTCACAGCGGATCAAGTCGCACGAGCCGTCTCCGAGGGAGGAATTGAGGTCGCAGGCGATCAAGTTTCCCTGCTCGCCAACGTAGTCTCGGCCGAACCGAATCCACTGCTGGATGTCCTTTCAGTTGAGCCACTCGGCGATAAATGGTCTGGGGGGCACTCCGGAACTCATTCATGGGTGAGACTTGCCTGTCATATACCTGGCGAGTGTCTACCCTTCTATGCTGTCGTGAGCTGGCGAAAAGAGCAAGTCGAGCACCTGCCCAATCTGTCGAGTGCATCCCCTGCCGCGTTGAAACCGAAGGTAGTGATTACCATGCGGGCTGGCGCGCACGCAACGCTGCTGCTGGACGATGACAGATCGCATATCCAGATCGCCGTCATAAGTCTTGAGAACGGCATTGCGGGCCACAGTATTCGCGTCTCAACCCCAGACCACAAGCAAGTTTATGTCGCCGAAGTGGTCAACGCAAGTTTTCTAAGAAAGAGCTACTAAGATGCGGTTCCAATCGATACCCATCAGACTTACCGCCGCCCTCGTCCTGCTCGGAGTCTCTTCGGTCTTCACCTTTAGCCAGGACATGACGAAGACGCGCGGGAAAAAGCCCGAACAACTGCGCGCGGACTACATTGCGCGATTGCAGGAGAAGTATGTTCCAGTCGCGGATGAGCACACCGTTGGGAGCCTTTGGACCGACCAAAGCCCTTTGGGCAACTTCTCGGTCGATTACAAGGCGCACCATCTGAATGACACCATAACGATTCAGGTTGGTGTTCAGACAACGGCGACCCAGTCTGGAACCGTTGACAGCGAACGAAGCTTTACCAGTACTTCAGCAATCACCGGCGTCCTGGGAAGAACTCCCGCGGCAACCAACCCTATTCTGTCCGGAAATTCATCTTCGGCGCTCAAGGGTCAGGGTTCCACGGCCTCAAATACGCTGTTTCAGACGAACCTTACAGGCCAGGTAATCTCCGTTCTCCCAAACGGGAACCTTGTAGTCGAAGCACAGCGCCAGATTTTCATGAACAATCAACACGAAAATGTAACCGTGCGAGGCATGATCCGGCCAGGCGACATCGGCCCCAACAATACCGTGCCTTCGACAGCTCTCAGCAATCTTGAAATCGAAATGAAGGGCAAGGGAATCATCTCGGACGGTGTGCGTCCGCCGAATTTTCTCACAAGGGCAATCCTATGGCTATTGAATTTCTAACTAACAAGCCGCGCAAATCGGGGTTGAGAAGTCGTCCTTATTGGCCGAAGAGACTCACCGTGCTTGCTGTTGTGTGGATTTTCGCTTCGGTTGCGCTCTTCGCATCCACAGCCGATCGCAAGGTTCTGATTCGAGACGTAACACAGATTGAAGGTGTGCGCGACAATCAACTGGTCGGATATGGTTTGGTGGTTGGTCTGAGCCGAACTGGCGACACGCAACAGACGTTTTTTACCGTTCAGACGCTGGCCAATACTCTGCAGCGGATGGGAGTGCAAATCGCGCCCGGAGTAGTGGTCGTGAAGAATGTCGCCGCCGT
>Ga0302319_10001001_pt1 | contig 63394 bp, 56 predicted proteins | sample Bog_T0_2_FD_203319 | JGI IMG/M metagenome (GOLD analysis project Ga0302319, IMG submission 203319) | Peat permafrost microbial communities from Stordalen Mire near Abisko, Sweden - Bog_T0_2 | ecosystem: Environmental > Terrestrial > Soil > Wetlands > Peat | place: Sweden: Abisko, Stordalen Mire...
TAAAGCCCTACGTCGTTTTAATAACCCTCATCGCCACGCTGGGTGGCCTGCTTTTCGGCTACGACACAGCAGTCATTTCGGGCGCGGTCGGGAGCCTGCGCGCGGTCTTCATCGATCCGCAAAATCTCGGGCCGGACGCGGGCAATTCGCTGCTGGGCTTCGTCGTTTCGAGCGCGCTGATCGGTTGTATCCTCGGGGGAATCATCGGCGGCTGGGTCAGCACCAACATCGGCCGCAAACGGGGCTTGATCATCGCCGCGGTTCTCTTCCTGGTTTCCGCGCTGGGATCGGCGGCGCCCGAAGTTCTCTTCGCGCCCATCGGCTCCGGCGGCGCGGCCTATATCTGGCACTTTGTCTTTTATCGCATTGTTGGCGGCGTGGGCGTCGGCCTGGCCTCGATGCTTTCCCCCATGTATATCGCGGAAATCGCCCCGGCGAAAATCCGGGGGAATCTGGTGGCGTGGAATCAACTGGCCATCATCTTCGGGATGCTCGTGGTCTACTTCGTCAACTACGGCATCGCCGAGGCGGGCGGCGTGAATAATGATACCTGGCTCAACGCGGTCGGCTGGCGCTGGATGTTCGCGTCTGGCGCGATTCCATCGGCGCTCTTCCTGGGGCTGCTGTTTTTCGTGCCGGAAACGCCGCGCTATCTCATGCTGAAAGAGCGCGAGGACGAAGCACTCTCGGTGCTCTGCAGCCTGGTCACTCCCGAAGAAGCGGAAGGCGAACTGGCGGACATTCGCGCCTCCCTGTCCGAGCATCATTCCGGCAAATTGTTTTCGTTCGGCATCCTGGTCGTCGTCATTGGCGTAATGCTTTCTGTCTTCCAGCAGTTCGTGGGCATCAACGTCGTGCTCTACTATGCGCCGGAAATCTTCAAGGGCATGGGGCTGAGCACGGACGCCTCACTGCTCCAGACCATCTTGGTCGGAGGCGTGAATCTGGCCTTCACCGTGGTGGCCATCGTGACGGTGGACCGGTTGGGACGCAAGCCGCTTCAAATCATCGGAGCCCTCGTCATGGCCTTGAGCATGATCGCCCTCGGCGCCGACTTGATGGCGCATGACAAGGGCACGCTGGCGCTGGTCTGCATGCTCGTCTATATCGCAGGATTCGCCGTCTCGTGGGGCCCGGTGACGTGGGTGCTGCTCAGCGAAATCTATCCGAACCAGATTCGTGGCAAAGCCATGGCCATTGCCGTCGCTGCCCAGTGGATCGCCAATTATGTGGTAAGTTCCACTTTCCCCATTCTGAAAGACAGCCCGGCGCTCAAGGCACAATTCGACGGGGGCTTCCCCTATTTCGTCTACGGCCTGATGGGAATTTTAGCCGCGCTATTCATGTGGAAATTCGTTCCCGAAACCAAAGGCCATACGCTCGAAGAGATGGAACACCTGTGGCACGCCCCGGGCAAAGATCAGCAGGTCTGATTGGCTCGCGACTTTGTCTCGATCTATTGGCTCCATCCCCCCCTCACACTTAACCACCCTTATGAACCAATTCGACTTTTATGAATTTGCAGGAATTCACACATCCGGTGCGCTCATTCTATTTGGCCTATCTCAAATCTACCCCGATTTAGGCGTTCCTATTGGCTTGCCACTGTCATAAACTGAGCTGACCAATCTTTGTCGTCATGACTGTAGCTAATGAAGACTATTTGTTTCTCCTGGTTGCATTTGAATAATAGCACGACGCTACTCGTCGTGGCGAATCCTTCTTTCCCGTTCAAGGATGGTTTTGCGCTCATATCGCACAGTTCCGCTGCCGTGCGTTGGGAGCGTTGATGGAGTCAAACCGACTCCGAGGCTCGTCTTGGCTTTGCTCGCAGCCATGGGTCGCTATACTGGAAGCGCTGTAATCTGTTCTGGTGACAGTTTTTAATTGGTAACCTTTTTGGTAACCTGACGCCTGTAACTTGGGGCAATTTGAGATCACATGGGAATTTGGACTGAAAGCGCTCTTAGACCATTTGCATGAGTTAGTTGGTATTTACTATTTGGAGGAAGCGTTTGCTGGAGCAAGCAGGGGGCCTGTTCCGAGGAGTTGGTGAACGCGTTCGGGCTCATAGAACGGTTGGAGTTCCACGCAGAGGGCCTGCCACAACTCGTCCATGGAATGGAACAGGCGGTTGCAAAGGCCGTCTTTGAGCACGTCCCATAGTTTTTCGATGGGATTGAGTTCCGGGCTATAGGCCGGAAGTTGGATGACGTGCACCCGATCCGGCAGCGCGTGCGTGCCGGCTTTCTGGTGGAACCCGGCTCCGTCCCAGATAACGACATGCTCGGCTTCGGGTTCGCTCTGCGCCAGGTGTTGGAGGAAAGCCTCGCTGACTTCCAGTCCGACGTGGGGCATGAAGAGAGCTTCGGTTTTGCCGGTGCCTATTTCCAAGGCGCCGTAGAGATAACCCCACTGATATTTTTTCTGGTTGGTCTTGACCACCCGCACCCCGCGTAGTCCCCAGCAACGCCGGACAATGGTGTGCAGGCCGAAGCGACCTTCGTCCTGCACCCAGACGCGCACGGGACGGCCCGGTTCCAAGGCCAAGGCGCGCAGCTTGGTTTCCAGTTCAACCGGAAAAGCGGCCGTGGCCTGCGGGTCCTTTTTGATGTGGACGGGGCGCGGAACCCGCAGGGTCGCGCCGCATTTTTTTAGCCAGTAATACATACTCCAGATTGTGCGCTCAATGCCGTGGCGTTGCCGCAGCCACCGGGCCGCCTGCCCTGCCGTGCGGAAGTTCCCGGCGGCCAGTTGCTGGCGCAACTCCTCTTGTAGTTGCGAGTCTTGCAGGGGGCTGGGACTGGCTCCCGGCTTGCCTCGCTCCAGCAAACCCTCCAGTCCCTGGTTTTGATAGGTGCCCAGCCAGGTTTGCACTGTCGCGCGCGAGCGCCCCACCCGCGCGGCGATCTCCCCCAGCGGATGCTGCCCCGTACAAGCCAAACGCAATACATCGAGCCGTTCCCGCTGCCGCACATCTTTAACCCGTCGAAACCGCCGTTCGATTTCCCGGCGCTCCTCGGGTTCCACTACCAATCGATAATAAGGTCGTCCCATGCACCACCTTAGGAGCCTGCCTCCATTTTGACCAGATTATTATCTACCAACTAACGTTTACAAGTGGTCTTACCTCTTAAAAGCAGGTTTTAAAAGGCTTTGAAAAGCCATGAAAGTCTGCGCAAAATATCCTGAAGAACTTCAATAAGCTCAGGGTGAGCGCCTTTCCCGGCAAGCTGGTCAGGGTGCGCAAAACTTAATCTTCTGTACGGCTGCCTTCGCGTGCTCTTGGCGTAGATGGCCATAAGTTTTCATGGCGAGCGCGCCACCGTCCTTGTGTCCCAAGAGCCGTGAAACGGTTGGAATGTCGATTCCGCTTTCAATTGCCGTGGTCGCGAAGAGATGGCGCAAGTCGTGATGGGTAATGCGGGGAATCCCGAGGAGCGTGGCAGCACGATCCATGCTTTTTTGGCACTCGCGCACTTGGAGTATCAGTGCGGCGAGGGATTCATCCAGCCGTTTCTGACGCATGGAAGCCAGAAGCTCTTTAAGCTCAGGAATCATGAGTATTCGGCGAATTTCCCAATTTTTGGTGCCAGTTTCAGGATCACCGCGAACGATCAACTCGTCACGTTCCCAATCCACATCCCGCCAAGAAACCCTGTGTGCTTCGCCGATACGACATCCCGAAAAAGCCAGGAAGCGGACCAAGTTTGCACAATCTTTTGCCTGACCTGCGCCGGAGGTCTCGATCAACTTTACAAACTGCGGAAAATGGGCGCGTGAGGGTAGGGTGAGCTCCTTGGGAATCTCGCGGGCACGTTTGATATCGCGAACCGGCGTGACGACCAAGATTCCGGTTTCGACGGCTATCTTTAGAATCTGGCGCAGAGTCGTGACCGTATTGTTAAAGCGTGAAGAAGAAATCCCCTCGCGTTCTTTTTTAGCTCCTGGTGGCCGAAACTTCGTGCCGTGCTGGCGAAGCCGCCGTGCCCATTCTTGGCAAGCCGGCTTGGTAATCTTCCGAAGTTCCGTTGCCTCCAGTCCTGGCCACGTCTTCAGGATCGCCGCGACGCATTGGCGACGGTATTTTTTGGTCGAAGGTTTAAGGTCGGGATTACCATCGAGGCGCTCTAAGTAAATTTTTACGGCTTCGCCGAAAGTCAGCCTCCCTTGAACATCGGGAGTGGCCACCTCTGCCCGCTCCCTTTCTTGCTTAATGAGGTCAGCGAGTCGGTTCCGGGCGACGCTCATGAGCGGGGTGTCGAGCGACTTGCGGATCAGGCGTCCGCAGATCTTCACTCGGGCAAAATAGATTTTTGAGCTTTTCCAGCGAACAAGGTTTGATATGCTCGATTTTTCCCAAGGGGATTCCTTGGGCGGTGCTTCTTGTATGTTTTCAACGGTATTCATAAATTGGTATCATATTGAGGTATCAGAATATCTGATTCCGAGTGGAACGTCAACCATAAGTTGCTTATTTTTATAGTAATAGCCAGGGTAGCTCAGCGGTAGAGCAGGGGACTCATAAGCCCTTGGTCGGGGGTTCGATTCCCCCCTCTGGCACACTTTTTGAGGGAGCGTTGGCGCAAGCTGTTTGCAGATTATATTTGCAAATAACTTGCGTCTGTTGTAAGCAACGAGCATGGATACATTCCCTATGAAATGGTTGCTGCTGGTTGGCTGCGTCGCATGTCTTTGGATGACTTCCGTGGTTGCGTTCGCGGACGATCTCAAGATTGTGGCCGCCGAGAATTTCTACGGCGGCGTTGCCAAACAAATCGCCGGGGACGACGCAAACGTAACGAGCATTCTCACCAATCCGAATCAGGACCCGCACGAGTTCACGACCAACGCCGGCACGGCAAAGGCGGTTGCCGATGCCGATATCGTTATCTATAGCGGAATCAGCTACGACCCATGGATGGACAAATTGCTCGGTACCCATGGAAAGCCATGCCGCGTGGTGATTCGTGTCGCTGATTTGATTGGCGCGAAGGACGGCGACAATCCCCATATCTGGTACGCTCCCCAAACGATGCCCGCTCTGGGCGCAAAGCTGGTGGAAGTGCTGGGGACAATCCATCCCGATCAGGCGAGCGTTTATCAAAAGCGACTCGATGACTTCAACGCCTCCATGAAGCCCGAGCTGGACGGGGTAGCGGCCATGAGAGCCGTTGCGGCGGGGCTTGAGGTGACCGCGACCGAGCCGGTGTTCGGTTATATGGCCGATGCGCTCGGGTTCAAGATGCTCAACTACGATTTCCAGATGAAGATCATGAACGATGCCGAGCCAACCGCAGACCAGACCGCCGCTTTTGAAAAGAGCCTGACTTCCAAGACGGCTAAAATTCTTTTCTATAACAGCCAGGTGACCGATCCGACAACGGACCGTCTTCAGAAGATCGCGAAGAAATCGGGAGTGCCCGTGGTGGGCGTGACGGAGACGCAACCGCCGGATCAAAAGAGCTACGTTGAGTGGATGATGCACGAGTTGGATGGCGTTCAGGCTGCCCTTGGTGCTAAAAATTAGTAGAATGGTTTTTTCATGACATCCGCCCTGCAAATCTCCGACCTGACGCTTTCCCTGGGCGGCCATGAAATCTTGTCCGGTGTCAGCGCGACGATTGACGAGGGCGAGTTCATCGGAATTTTTGGGCCCAACGGCGCGGGCAAAACGACGCTGGTGCGGTGTATCATCGGAACGCTGCAGCCGACCCGGGGGCAGATTGAAATCCTTGGCGTGACGCCGGGGCAGGCGTCGCTGCAGATTGGTTATATGCCGCAGGGCCATGGGGGATTTGATTCCACGGCGCTGAGCGCGCGCACGTTGGTGGAGGCGGCCTGTCACGGCGACCGGTGGGGCATTCCGTGGACTTCGCGCGAATCGAAGCAGGAAGTTGACCGTGTTTTGGAAGTGACCGATGCGGCCCATTACGCGCACCGTCCCTTTTCCGTTCTCTCCGGCGGCGAACGTCAGCGTGTGATGCTTGCGCAGGCCCTTCTTGGCAGTCCACGGATTCTCGTTTTGGACGAGCCCTTGGCCAGTCTTGATCCCAAAAACCAGGCGCTCCTGATCGAGTGCGTGGCGCGGGTGAAGCGCCTCACCCAGACGACCATCCTTTTCGTGGCCCACGATATGAATCCGCTCCTGCAAGTCATGGACCGGGTGCTTTACATGGCCGGAGGCGGAGCCGTCCTTGGCAAGCTCGACGACGTGGTCACCACGGCTTCTCTTTCGCGGCTTTACGGATTTGCGATTGAAGTCGTGCGGGTTGAAAACCGCGTCTTTGTCGTCTCGGCGGAAGGCAATGTGACCGAATCGGAATGCGATCATCATCATCATGACTAGTCTTGCGAATTATCTCGGCTACGAGTTTGTCCAGAACGCGCTTATCGCGGGGACACTTGCGGCTATTTTGGGCGCGATTGTCGGCTATTTTGTCATCATCCGAAACGCCGGATTTGCGGCCCATGCGCTGGCGCATATCGGCTTTGCCGGCGCGGCGGGCGCGGCGATCCTGGGGCTGAGTTCGCTCGAAGGCATGCTGCTGCTCACCGTTGGCTCGGGTCTTTTCATGGGCGCGGCGGGAGACAAAGTGCATCGCAACGACCTCGCCATCGGCATGGTGCTTTCAATGTCGCTCGGTCTGGGTACTTTGTTTCTGAGCCTCTATTCCGGATTTGCAGGGCAGGCCAAGGCGATTCTCTTTGGAAATATTTTCGGAGTTTCCGGCAGCCAGATCATGGAAATGATCGTGCTGTCGCTGCTGAGCATGGCCGGGCTTGCGATTTTCTCGCGCAAGCTTCTCTTTGCCAGTACGCAACCGCGCCTTGCGGAAGCGCGCGGCCTCTCATTGCCCGCACTGTCGATGGCATTCATGACCGTGCTTGCCATCTCGGTGACGCTGGCCAGTCAAATCGTGGGCATCCTCTTGGTCTTCACGCTCGTCATTGCTCCGGCGGGAATTGCCCTGCGTCTTTGTCGCTCGTTTTGGCGGGGCATTTTGATTTCCGTGGCGCTGGGCGTCACGGCAGTTTGGATCGGCATCCTGATGGATTGCGTCACAGGCTATCCCGCCACGTTTTGGATCACGGCGCTGTTTTTCGTCCTCTACATCATCGTGGAGGCTTACGTTCGTTTCGTCGCGAAGTCGGATCGGTAACCGTCGCCCAAACGGTTTCTGTGGCGCGGCGGCGAGACAAAAAAATCCAAAAGGATACCAACTTACAAAAATGTGCAGGTTATTATACGCGGCGCGAACGTACTTTCAAAGAAATTGTCTCTGAAAAGGGTATGTATGGATATGTGGCTCTGCATAAGGCTCAACCGATTTCTGTCGCGCGTCAGCGCGTCGGAAAAAATCTCGTCGAAAACCCGATGGGTTCCCAACGTGTTAAGTGGTGCACTCGGGGAGACTCGAACTCCCATGGATTTCTCCACACGCACCTCAAGCGTGCGCGTCTGCCATTTCGCCACGAGTGCAGGGATGCCAAGGATAAGCGCTGAACCAAATTTGTCACTGAAATTCAATGCGGAAAAATGGGGCGGGCATTCATCGCCTTCTAATCCGGCTCTAGGAAACTTTTTCTACGTGACCCCCGTCTGAGTTTAAGACAGCTTCTTAAAAGGACCGTTAGCCATGAAACCCAATCTTATCCTCTCGTTCATCTGCGCCTCGATTCTTCTCGCAACCCACTCATTCGGCGATCCCGCCCATTGGTCGATTTCCGACCGCATTCACATCGGCGGCGAGGGTGGCTGGGATTACCTGGTTGCTCAGCCCGAAACCAACCGCCTTTTTGTCAGTCATGCTAAGCAGGTCGTTGTCGTGGATATGAAAACAAAGGCGATCATCGGCTCAATTGTCGCGAACGGCGTCCATGGAATTGCGCTGGCTCCCGATCTTCAGCGCGGCTTCATCAGCAACGGAGCGGGCAACAACGTCACGGTTTTTGATCTGACCACGCTAAAAATTCTGGCGACGCTCCCCACCGGGACGAATCCCGACGCCATCTGCTACGAACCCACGACGCATCGCATCTTTGCCTTCAATGGAAAAAGCGGCACGGCCACGGTCATTGATGCGGCACAGGCAAAAGTCATCGGCGAGATTCCGCTTGGGGGTAAGCCGGAGTTTGCAGTCGCCGACGGTCGCGGCGCGGTTCTTGATGCCCTCGAAGACAAGGGCCAGATTTTGAAAATCAACCCCACCACACTGGCCATTGATGCCCGCTGGAGTCTGCCCGAAGGCAGCGAGCCCTCGGGCGTGGCCATCGATTCCGCGCATCAGCGCCTGTTCATCGGCTGCGGAAATCAAACCATGTTGGTCATGGACAGCTCCTCCGGCAAAGTCCTTGCAACCTTGCCCATTGGACAAGGGGTGGATGCCTGTGTCTACGATCCCGTTGGCAAGTGCGCCTTCGCCTCCTGCGGCGACGGCACCCTGACCGTCGTGCAACAAAGCGACAAGGACACCTATGCTGTCACTGAAAAAGCCGTTACCGAACCGCGCGCCCGAACCATGGCCTTCAATCCGGCGACCGCCACGGCCTATTTGCCCATCGCAAAGTTTGGCCCCGCGCCGACTCCCTCCGCCGATCAGCCGAGGCCACGCCCGCCCGTCATTCCTGATACTTTTGAAATTCTTGTCGTCACGGCCAAGCCATAGGCGACCGGTGGGCGCTTCATGCGATTCGGCCTGTTTCGACTCGCCTCGCTCTTGCGCGCAGCTATCCTGACGATCATTGAATGATCAATCGATACAACCCATGGACCGTCAAGACGGCGCTTTGTCCCAGGCAAAACTCGATGAGAAGCAGGTGACGCTGGTCTATACGATGTTTCATCACTTGGGCGATTTTGTCGTCATTGCCGGGCTGTTGAAAAAATTCGATCTCCTGGAAGTTGAATTCGAGAGCCTCGTGGCTCATCAGCACTCTCCTCACATCTCTTCTTTTGACGGCAATTCCAAAGACCGCTTTTTTGATGTCGCCCGCATCGGCGATTTTTTTCGATTGATCGCAAAGTTGCGCCGGCAAAAACAACAGGGTCGTCTTATCTTCGGGATTCCCATGGCTCCCGGTTCCATTCAGGCCTTTCTCTTTTTTTGGATTCTGAAAAAACTCGGTGCCCTGACTTACATTGTTGATTTTAATCTCATCAATGCCGATGTCCGCACTCCGCCGCGCCGCCGTTATATATTCGACCGGCATTTGGCCCAGGCCGCGGAACTTTTCCGGCATCCTGAATGGATGGAAGACGCTGGCATGCCTCTGGCCATCGCGTGTCCGGCAATAACCAGGAAAAGATCGAGCAGGCGAATCGGTTTTTTCCCGTGGAGCGGCCGAAGCTGGCTTCCCGAATTCCAATGGCCCGAATCCCGCTGGCTCGATCTGGCCAAACTCATCATCAAAAGTCCCGAATGTGAAATCGCGCTCATGGGAAAAGATAACGACTTCGCCAGGTTTGAGCATGCGCTGCGCTCCCAACTTCCCGAAGAAATGCGGCGGCAATTTGCGGCTAGCCCGGCGGAATCCGTCCAAGCTCTTGTCGCCAGCCTGCGCGAGCTCGATTGCATCATCACGCTCAACACCTCGGCGCTGCATCTCGCGCACGCCCTGAAATTACCGCTGGTCGCCCTATGCGGGTCTTCCGCTGAATTCTGGATTCCTGAAGGAGATCATGTCCGCATCGTCAGGGACACCAAGGCCGTCCTGCCGCCTTCAGATATCTATAAGCACGACCCCTTGCAGCCGAGCCTCCAGCGCATCGAAGTGGCTGAAGTCTATTCCGCTTTTCAGGAACTTTCCCAACGCGCCCGCGCGATTGGTTCCAAAATCCCGACCCTATGACGTGCCAGTCGAGCCGCCTTCATCCCTTCGTTGCTTTGTGTGCATTTTCCGGCCTGCTCGCTGTTCTTGGCGCGTGGATTGCCCAGGGATCGGCCATTTTCAAAGCTGCTGCCGATCCTACCGTCCCGCAAAACTCCAATTTTTATCAATATACGTTTGTTCAATTTGAGCCCTTTGCTCTCTATACAAGCGCCGCGTTTTTGTTTGCTCTATGTTTTCTTTTGCTCAAACAAAAAGCGCCTTCATCTCGACTATACGGCTTTCTTCAGTGGAAAAGACTTCCCATCATCGTCGCGCTTGGGGTCCTCATGGTCGCTTGTGTGGGCCGGTTTGAGGTTCATCAAAATTTCGATCTTTGTATAGATGAATGTCTCAATGACTTTGAGGTTAAAATTCTCAATCAACATTATCTTGTCGCGACGATGCCGCAGGAATGGCGCGACTATCACAGCGCCTTGAAAGTCCCCTATGAGATGTATAACGAGAACCGGGGCTACTGGGCGTCCGGCTTTCTGCCCGGTTTTGCCAGCCTCGATTATGTTTTCAGCCTGGTTAATCTCAGTTGGGCTTTGAGTCCAACCCTGGCGGCTCTCAGCATCCTCCTATTGGCAAGCGTGGCACGGCGAACATTTCCGGATCATCCCACGCTTGCGGGCAATCTTGCCATCTTGCTTCTCGCTTTAAGTCCGCAATTTTTGGCCATGGCGATGACCAAATTTGCGTGGACCGCTCATCTTTGCGGCACTCTTTTATGGGTCTGGCTTTTGATTCATCCCAACCGTCTGTTGTTCCTGCTCACGCCCATCCTCGGCGCGCTCTTGATCGGGCTGCATCAGCCTCATGTTCACCCCCTGGTGGCCGCGCCGTTTGTTCTAAGACTATTATATAGCCGACAATGGAAGCCTTTCATCTGGTTTGCCGCATGGTATTTGATCGGGGCATGGGCTTGGTATCAGGTGTTTGTGATTTTACGGCCCGTGATGCTTGCAAGTGCCAGCGGCTTGGTTAATCCCATACCCGTGCACGCGGCTGACTTTTCGATCATCCCCATCCTGCTCTCTTTGATTTTCGCCGCTTTCCATGCCGCCACGCTCTTCGCCTGGACCACTCCCGTCCTGGTTCCATTTCTCGGCATGTTCCTCCTCACTTGGAAACAGCAGCCTGCAGTCGTTCGAGATGGATTCCTTGCTGTTTGCCTCACCTTCTTTTTCTATCTTTTCTTCCCGCATCCGCAAGGCCATGGCTGGGGATTTCGCTACCTTCACTCCGCGTATGGCTTGCTTGCCCTTGCCGCCGCGGGCGGCGCATGGATGCTTTGTCGTGAAGGCTGGAACGGGCGCGTATCGAAAGCAATCCTCGCCGCCATCGCCTTCAGCCTGCTCGTGCAGATTCCCTATCGCGCCCATGAAATCCGAACCATGGTGCGGCCGCTTGCCTTGACGTGGAATTATATCTCCACGCGGCCGACCGACTTCGTCATCGTGCAAACTTCCGAGTTTTGGTATAGTTGGGATTTAATTCGTAATGACCCATGGCTCAAGCAAAGACCGCTTATTTTTAACGGCTATCGCCTGACTCCAGAACAGTGGAACGACCTGAGCCGCAAAGGAACCGTCACCGTCATTGGGGCCGATCAAGTCAAACAATTCGGCGTCATTCTCTCCGACCCCAAAAAGCTGGCGATGCCCTAGAACTCATTCGCAAAAAAAGAAGCGGGCGTGACTATTCTGCGTGTTTATGGGAAATTTTTATCTCTTCGACACTTGCCATGCTCCGATCCGCCATCATTTTTTTTACGCTTTTGACCATTCCGTTGCGAGCCAACCTCGGCGAGATGGTCGAACAATGTGTGAAGCGATATGGCATACCCATCGGCTTTTCAGAAGCCAACGCCAAGTCCCCCTTTGGAACGGTTGCCTTCACCGCCACCGGCTACACGCTGCTTCTTTTCGTCCTCAATAACAAAGAGGTCGGCGCGCGTGTTTCCAAAGTCGACAAAAGCGCCTTTTCCGACGCCGAGATGAAAAACATCATGGACGCCGATTCAGGAGGGTCGTCATGGACTCTCACCACCTCCAGCGACCCGACCTGCATCCAATGGACTCGCGGCGACAAAGCCACGGCTATCTACGATAAAGCGAACCACATGCTTATTTTCACCTCGGAAGAAATGACCAACGCGGTACACATCCCGCCTGCAAAACCGAATCCTGAAAATAAAACATAGCGCGCCCGCAGGTCATTGCATTCATGTCGCTTTTTCCCATGACTTGCGCCTTCCGCCGGTAGGCACCATAGTAGAGACATGGAAGTGACAGACGCCCCCCAAACCGCCCCGAAGGTTACCATCGGCAACGAGAAACTTTGCCAGGTCACCGAGAAAGCCTCCGAGAAGCTCGCCTCGCTTCTCACGCGCCAGGGCCGTCCCAATGGTGCGTTGCGCCTCGCCGTTATCGGCGGCGGCTGCTCCGGCCTGCAATACAAGATGGACCTCGTCGACGGCCCCGCCAATCGCGACATCCTCATCCGCACACGCAACGTCAACGTCGTGATGGACCCCAAGAGCGCCCGCTTTGTCTCCGGCTCCCTCCTCGATTACAGCGACGATCTTCAAAAAGGCGGCTTCAAGGTCACCAATCCCACCGCTTCCGCGCATTGCTCCTGCGGCGAGAGCTTCAGCGCGTAAATCCCATTTATTACTTTCGCTCCTCGACGCGAGTGCTATATCTCCGTCATGCTTTACCCTCTGGCATTTCGTCTTCGGATTTGTCGGTTCTCCCTGCAGCTTCTTTTCGCATTTTTCGTTTTAATTCCAAACGGTTGGGCCGCCTCGGCCCCTGCCACCGGAGCCGATGCGGTCACATCCGCGCCTTTCGGTAAAACGCCCCAGGGCGAGTTGGTCACTCTTCACACACTTACCAACAAAAACGGGATGAGCGTCAGTATCATGGACTACGGCGCCACGATTGTGAAAATCCTCACGCCCGACCGCAACGGCAAGCTCGGCGACGTCGTCCTCGGCTTTGACAAATTTGCTCCCTACGTCCACCTCTCGCCCTACTTCGGCGCGACCGTCGGCCGTTATGCCAATCGCATCGCCAAGGGCCAGTTCCAGATCGGTAAAATCATTTATCAACTGCCCATCAACGACCCTCCCAACTCCCTCCATGGCGGCGTGCGCGGATTCGACAAGCGCATGTGGAAAAACGAGCCGGTCGATTCGGACATCCCGGCTGTCCGCTTCAGCCGGCTCAGCCCCGAAGGCGAAGAGGGCTATCCGGGAAACCTCTTTGTCAGCGTCACTTTTTCCCTCAACGACGACAACGAACTGCGCATCTCCTATGAGGCCACCACCGATCAGCCGACCATCATCAATCTTAGCAACCACAGTTACTTCAACCTCGCCTGCGGCGGCACGATCCTTAACCATCTCCTGACGCTACACGCTGATGCCTTCACTCCGGTCGACGCCACGCTCATTCCCACGGGCGAAATCAAAAAAGTCGCCGGCACGCCATGGGATTTCCTCGCGCCGACGCCCATCGGTTTTCACCTGAAGGAAACCGGTGGCAAACCGGTAGGCTTTGATCACAATTTTGTCCTGAATAAAAACTTCTTCTACGACTGGTCCCTGGCTGCCGAAGTTTATGATCCCAAGAGCGGTCGCACCCTCGCCATCTCGACCGACCAGCCCGGCATCCAATTCTATTCAGGCAACTTTCTCGATGGTACGATTACCGGCAAAGGCGGTCGGGTTTATCACCAATACGATGCCTTCGTCCTCGAAACGCAACACTTCCCCGATTCTCCCAATCATGACAACTTTCCCTCCACGCTCCTCACTCCGGGGGAAACCTACAGAAGCTCCAGCGTCTACGCTTTCGGTGTCAAATAGCGCCTCTTACCATCTCCAAAATGGGCTTGACCTAAAATCATTTGTCACAATTGGGTGACAACGGAAGTCCATTGCTCTATAGGACTTCCATGCGAAAACGCAACCAGCTGGCTAAAAATGTCCGACCTGTTTCCGCCAAGGAAGTCTCCGTCCTAGCCTGGATTCAGGATGCCTACGGAAACGTCCTCCTGGTCCAGCAAACTGCGGGCAAACAACTCTGGTCGCTTCCAGGTGGCAAGGCCCGTTCCGGAGAAGCGCTCAAGCAGGCCCTGCGGCGCGAGTTGAAAGAGGAAATCGGCCTGACCGTCGTCTCCGCAAAAGTCATCGATCTCTTCGATCGTCCGCAACGATCCGGTCTCGCCGTCCTCTTCCAGGCCACATTGAGAAAAGGCCGCCTCAAGTTGGGCGAAAAGGAAATCAAAAATGCCGCTTTTGTCGACAAGCTTCCGCCTAACACCACCCCCTCCGTGAGTTATTTCTGGAAGCGCCAGTTTCCGTCCCTCAGCGGCAGGGGAAACATCCTGGATTTGTAAGGCGCTCAAAAGCCTGCCATCCTCAGGCGATGACCCAGACCCGTTCCCAGGAGCTCTTCGCCGAGGCGCTCCGCTACATCCCCGGCGGCGTCAACTCGCCCGTGCGCGCATTTCGCGCTGTCGGCGGTACTCCCTTCTTCGCGCAAAAGGCCTACGGTTCGCGCGTCGAGGACATCGACGGCAACAGCTACATCGATTACGTCTGCACCTGGGGCCCGTCGATCCTCGGCCACGCGCATCTCGATGTCATCACGGCGGTGAAGGCGGCGGCGGATCGCGGCACGAGCTTCGGCATTCCGAATCCGCTCGAAGTCGAACTCGCCCGCAAAATTTGCGACTGGGTGCCATCCGTCCAAAAAGTGCGGATGACCAATAGCGGCACCGAGGCCACCATGAGCGCCATCCGTCTCGCTCGCGGATTCACCCGCCGGGACAAAATCATCAAGTTCGAGGGCTGCTATCACGGCCACGTCGACTCTCTTCTCGTCAAGGCCGGCTCGGGCGCGCTCACCCTCGGCCAGCCCGACAGCGCCGGAATTCCCGCCGCGCTGGCGGCGCTCACCCTCGCGCTCCCGTTTAATGACGCCGATGCCCTCCGCTTCGCCTTCGAGCGCAACAAGGGCGAAATCGCCGCGGTCATCGTCGAGCCCATCCCGGCTAACGCGGGTCTGATCCTTCCCGCGCCCGGCTTTCTCGAAACCATGCGTGAACTTTGCACCGCCAACGGCACCCTCCTGATCTTCGACGAAGTCATGACCGGCTTCCGCCTCGCTCGCGGCGGCGCTCAGGAAATCCTCGGCATCCGGCCCGATCTCTCCTGCTTCGGCAAGGTCATCGGCGGCGGACTTCCCGTGGGCGCTTTGGGCGGCCGCGCCGACATCATGGATTTCCTCGCGCCGGTCGGGCCGGTCTACCAGGCAGGCACGCTTTCCGGCAATCCGCTCGCCATGGCTGCCGGACTGGCCCAGCTCAAGATTCTGGAAGAGCAGGACGTCTTCGCAAAACTCGAAACGCTCGGCGCGCAACTCGAAGTGGAAACGCGTGCGGCGCTCAAATCTGCCGGCCTCGATTATGTCTTCTACCGGATCGGCTCGATGTTCTGCCTCTTTTTCACCGGAAAAAAAGTTTGCAATTTGGATGACGCCAAAACGGCTGATCTCGCGCATTTCACCCGCTTCTTTCACGGCCTACTCACGCGCGGAATCTATATCGCGCCGTCGCAATTCGAAACGGGATTCATCAGCGCCGCTCACACCACGCAGGACATCGAGCAAACCGCCCATGCGATGCGCGAGGCCTTGCAGGCCGCCTGAAAACTATCGCAGCTTTTCGCAACTACTCCTCGACGATATCGCGCTCGCCGCTGCGGTCGGCGACCTTCGCCGGAAAATGGTTTTTGAGCGCCCGCCCCGCCTGCTCGATCGTCGCCGCCAGCCCGTCCGTGTAACGGCTCTCTTTGAAGTGCCGCGTGAGAAGCGCGATCAGTTCCTCCCACCAGGCTTGCCCCACTTTTTCGTGAAGCGCCGCCCCACCCACGACCGCGAATTTTTGTGATGTGGGCGCGAGAAAAATCAGCAGGCTATTTTTGTCCGCAGCGGTTTCGAGACGCAGTTTGTGAAACTCGCGTTGCGCGGCGGTGAGGGGATCCTCCACCTTGCGATGGCTGATGTAGACCGTAATCTTGCCGAACGTCCCTTCCTCGGCGGACCGAATCGCCTGGTGGATGCGGTCGTGCTCAAGCGCGCTCAAAAAGTGTTTCACTTTCATGTCACCAGCCTCCTCCCGCGCCGCCGCCGCCAAAGCCGCCGCCACCACCGCTAAAGCCTCCGCCTCCGCCGAAACCGCCTCCGCCACCATACCCGCTGCCACCGATGTAGCCTCCGCTGCTCCATCCGCTGCTGTTATAGATAACGGAACTCGGCCTCCCAATGGTGCGGAATATGAAAAACAGGAAAACGAGCAAAATGATAATTCGGATAACGTCCTGTTCCGTCAAAACCTTTGAGTCGGCCCCCTCCTGCACCGTCGAGCCCGTCCCCTTGTACTCGCCCTTGGTCGCCGCCAGCATCGCGTTAACGCCCGCCTGAATGCCGCCGGCGTAGTTGCCCTGCCTGAATTGGGGCCTGATGACCATGCTGACGATGTTTTCGCAAGTCGCATCGGGTAGCGCGCCTTCCAATCCACGCCCCGTGGCAATGAACATCTTGCGGTCGTTGATGAACACGAAAAGAACCGCGCCATTGTCTTTGCCCTTCTGTCCCACGCCCCAGGAATCCGCCGTATCAATGCAGTACTGCGCCAGCTCCGCGTCGGACGGCAGGCTGGGATAAATTGCGACGACGATCTGGTTGGAGGTTTCCTTCTCGAACTGCTCGAGTTGGCTGTTGATCGCGGAGAGTGTCGTGCCATCAACCACCCCGGCCTGATCGGTGATGTACCGGTCCGGCTTAGGCGGAAGATTTTTCGCCTGGGCTAAGAGATTCCCGCCGAAAGCGAGACCAAGCACGAGCAGCAGTGCTGTCAGCGCCGGCAGCCATCGCGCGACTCGTCGGTTGGTCATGGCTGGAATAATCGGTGCTTAGTGAGCAGGCGCGGGCGCGGCATTGGTTGGGCTGTTGAAATCGAAGTGGACCGGCGGCGGCACATCGCTGCCTTCCTTCGCCTGGAAGTAAGGCCGCGTGGTGAATCCCGACATCCCCGCCACGAAGTTGCTCGGAAAACTCTGCACCGCCGTGTTGTAGCTTTGGGCCGCCTGGTTGAAATGATTGCGGGCCGTCGTGATGCGGTTCTCGGTGCCTTCCAACTGGGCCTGAAGATCGATGAAATTCTGGTTCGCCTTCAAGTCGGGATAATTTTCCGAAACAACCAGCAAGCGGGAAAGGGCGTTGCCGAGCTGGCTTTGCGCCTGCTCGAATTGCTGGAGCTTTGCCGGATCGGTCGGCGCCTGGCTCGGATCGAGTTTCACCTGGCCCACGCTTGCCCGCGCATCAGTGACTTCAACGAGCGTCGACTTCTCAAAGTTTGCAGCTCCAGAAACCGTGTTGACCAAGTTGGGAATCAAGTCCGCGCGGCGCTCATACTGGTTCTCCACCTCGGCCCACTGCGAATCAACCCCCTGCTTGAGGCTCACAAGTTTGTTGTAATTGTCCGCCCACATCGCGCCTGCGATGACGACCAAAAGAATCAGGCCGATGACGACAATGCCCGCGCAGCCAAGAAGATATTTGCCCATAATAGCGTGTTCGGTTTCCTTTAAGAATATGACTTTGTTCCCGTTTGGACAGGACTAAAATACCCGTCGCGGCTCAAGCAAGGCCGCCATTCTTGGGTGGCCCGGGCTACTTGTTGCCCGGGTGACCTCGCGCAAGCGAGGTCACAGGAAGCTGCCTTCAATACACTGCTGTGGCGGGGTTCTTAATTGCGCAAGGTACTTTTCCATGCAGCAGGGCCGGAGCAGACCGGACCGTTCTAGTTGTTCGCCGCGACAGCCAGCTTCGAGCGATCAGCTTCCAAAGGCCGTCCGAAAGCGCAGAAGCGACCCTGATGATGGACGATTCCCAGCCACGTCGAATAACCGCCGCATGGTTCAGTTGGCCGGAAAAGATAAATATCGGGACCGCCATTGCTCCGGTTGTGCTCGCCGCCGCGACTGGTCTGCGACCCGGCCATGATCCACTGGCCTCTTTCGTTCGTGCCCAGAAAAATCATCACGTGTGTGATCGGCGGTTGGCGCTCGGGCCGGTATGTGTTTTCCCAGAAAAGAAGGTCGCCCGGCTTGAGATGGCTCCGCAGGTAATTACAATCCGCCCAGCCGCCGGCCGTCTGCGGCACGTCCCACGCCTTGCCTTGCAAATGGAGATAGTAGTATTGGTCCGAAGCCGTGCGTGGCAGCTGAATTCCCGTCGTGACCTTGTAGATATACCGCGCGGTATTCGAGCAATCCATCGTCCATGCGTGGGATTCACCCGGCGGACGCCAATCCTCGTCGTACTCGATGCCTTGATTACCCAGCACTCGCGCTTCCTGAAGAAACCGGCTTCCCCAATCCTCAGCCGCTGTGCTGACTTCCGGATAAACGCCTCGACCCTGGCCCTGATTGAGGGTGCGGCTGGTCAGTCGTGGAGTGGGCGGATTAAAAGGCTGCGGGGCGCTTGCGTTCGCGGGAGTGCCCATCGCGGGCCTGCTTTCAAATTCATTGGCCATGCCGCTCGGCGCAGGGGCCATATTTGTGACTCGCGGTGTGGGCGCGGACTGGGCGGCATTCGCTGCCGCAGCCTCCGCTGTGAGATCCGCGGGTGAGACGAGTTTTGCAACAGGCGCGGGCTTTTCTCCCGCGACGGGCGTGGATGAATCGCCGTTCTGGTCGGACGCGGAAATCGGAACCGGGCACGATGCGAAGGTCGAGGCCGGAATGTCGAAATCCTGCACGGGCTGCGCCATCGCGTATGTGTGAGTTCGCTTCGCTTGGGAAGTCGTCGCGGTTGCCGTCTTGCTGCTTTTCAGGGAAGGAACTTGCAGGACCTGTCCCGCCTTCACGGTCACGACGCTGCTCGCCAGATTGTTGAGTTCCCTCAGCTTCTTGCGAGTGGTATTAAATTTTAGCGCGATCTTTGTCAGTGAATCGCCCGCCACCACCGTGTAGGCAATGCTGCCTTTTGCCATCGGTGCCGTCGCAGTAACGCCATTTGTCGCCGCCGCTGGAACGGGTTGTGTTGTCGGAACGGGAGTCGTCGAGTTCGATACCCCCGTCTGGGCCTTGGAAAGAAGCGGAGCGCCGACAACGAGCGAAAGGACAATGACACTGAGAATCGGTGGGTATGATTTCCGATTTTTCATTGAGATGTCCTTGGACTTTAATTCAAAGGCGCTCGAAGGTAAATGGTTGGCTGGCGTTGTCAGGACTATTTTGCGGCAGGAGTCGTTGTGTCGGTCGTGGTGGCCGGCGGAATCTTCAGCACTTGGCCGAGTTGAAGCTTCTTGTACTTCGACTTGTCGATATTATTGAGCTTCGCCAGCGCCTTGATGCTCGTCCCGAATTTCTTCGCCACCGAATCAAGGGTATCGCCCTTTTCCAGTGCGTAAGTCGTCGGCCGTTCCGTGGGGGCCGTCGCCGAAGGAGCGTTCGTGTCAGCGGGAGCCGTCACAGCCGGAGCTGCGGGAGCCGCAGGAGCATTGGTCGAAGTATCCACCGCGGTTTGGGCGTGTGCGAAGAATGCTGGAGTCATAACGAGCGCAAAGCCCAGCGCGCACACGATGGATGAAGAAGAGTACCGGGTAGTCATCATATATAAGGATAGAGTAGTAGGGTTATTACGTTTTTAAAGTAAAAACTTGCGTCGTCTCGCAACAGGCGAATATGCCGTTATGCGAAGTGTCGCCCTCAAGGTCAAGCCCTCTCATCATTATTTGAGAAGATTCAAAGACTTCAGCAAATCGGGATTTGCTAGGTGTGGCAAATAAATCGAGTCGATCAGGGTCGGGCCGTACGCGAATCCCGCGCACATCAAAAGCATAAAAACGCCCGCGCAAAAGCACGTCCACGGAAAAAGATAAAGGTCGGGAAACGCCAAAATATCGGGACTTGTCGCGCCCGCGTAATAGACCACCCGGATTTTTTCCCCGAGTTGATGCATCGGCGGGTTGCTGGAAAACTTCGTTTCGAATTCACCCTTGGTACCATCCGGTTGCGTGTAGGCCACGCGCACGCTGTAACTCGTGCCGCCCTTCGATCCCGTGTGCGGAATCAGTTTCACGACCTGCCCGTCGGCGAGATGCCCCGAGAGAAGCATGTTGTGTTTGCGCCAGCCCAGCCAGAGCCCCAGCACGATCAAACCCAATCCGATGGCGAGCATCAGTGGATGTTTGAAAATAAAATTCAGCACCACAAAGCGTAGGCTTTTTTCAAATTTTTTTGCGAGTATTTTCCGGTGGCCTCCGCGAAAATCCCCAGTACGGTTAAAGCATGAAGCGGCTCGCCGGTTTGGAAACCGAATACGGATGCATGGCCCCCGAATCGTTCGGGCTGCCCGCCGTCCCCACCCGGGTGCGCGATTACATCTTCAAAAAGAAAAAGTTCGGCCTTATCGACCTGCACGACCGCGATTACGACGAGCCGGCCGGTAACGGCGGTTTTCTTTTCAACGGAGGACGGCTCTATCTCGACATGGGCCACGTCGAGTACTGCACACCCGAATGCCTTTCCCTGGCCGATATCGTCGCCTACGACCAGGTCGGCGAAGTTCTCCTCCAGCAGGCGCTCCAGGAGCTTCATTTGCTTCCCGATGTTTCCTTCATCAAAAACAACATCGACCACTACACCAGCGCTACATTCGGCTGCCATGAGAATTACCTCCTCAGCCGCGATGCGCCTCTTACCAAGCGCAACATTGACACCCTCCTCGCCTTTCTCGCTGTGCGCATCCTGCTTGTCGGCGCGGGTCGCGTCGGCATGACCCAGGCGCCGCGCCGTTACGGAAAGGTCGACTCCAGCGAGGCCGTCCCGTACCAGATTTCCCAGCGCGCCGATTTCATCCAGACCGATATTTACGAGTGGGTCCAGTTCAACCGCGCGCTCATCAACGCCCGCGATGAACCGCTCGCCGATTACCGCCGGTTTCGCCGCCTTCACCTGCTTTTAGGCGACTCGAACCTGCTCCCCTTCGCCAACGCGCTCAAGGTCGGCACCACCGCGCTCATGCTCGACCTTCTCGAAGCCGACGCGCTGCCCGACATCGCGCTCTACGAACCCGTCTGCGCCATGCGCAAGCTTTCGCATCAACCCAATCCCGCCCATGCGGGATGGAAAGTCGAGATGGCCGACCACTCCGAGCGCTCCGCCCTCGATCTGCTGGAGGAATTTCTCGACGCAGCCTGCTCGGGCAAAATCGACCTCGATGCCGATGGCAAATGGACCGTTGATGCCTGGCGGTTCGCGCTCGGTAAACTCCGCCACGATCCGCTGGCGCTCATCGGAAAACTCGACTGGATCACCAAGCAATTCCTGCTCGACTCATTTGTGAAATCGGAGGGTATTACCTGGCGCGATACATGGCTCGAAAGCCTCGACCTTGAGTACCACTCCGTCGATCCCTCCAAGTCGCTTCTTGTCGGCCTGCCAGGAACCGCGCTCATCCAGCAGGGCCTGCCCGGCCTCGCAAAACGCGACTTTTTCATCCAGCCCCCGCCCAACACGCGCGCCAATCTCCGCAGCGAAGCCATGCGCACCATCCTCCACAAAAAGCTCTCCTACGTCATCGACTGGGACCTCATCTATATCGGCGAAGGCAAGCAAATCCACCTCGACGATCCGTTCCAGCACGACCTCCGCTCCCTCAACAGCTTCCGCACCCCCGAGCATCGGTAAAAACACGATGTCATCCTGAGCTTGTCGAATCTTGACCGTTGGGAACGGTCAAGATCGAATCGCCGCAGGCGATCCCGCAGGGCGAGGGTTCGCGGGAGCGAACCGAGTCAACGATCTCTAACTATTTCCTTCCCTCGTTCCCAAGTTGCAACTTGGGAACGCTCCTTGTTCTTCGCAAAATTTTATTTTGCTCTGACAGGAATCCCCCTACCTCCCGCCCGTAGCATTGTTCGTGCTGCCGCCCTGTTTGTTAGAGGGCTGCGATTGATGAGACTGTTGCTGCGGCTGGTTCTGTTGTTGCGGATGATAAGTCTGCCCGCCCGAACTCTGCGTCTGCGGGTGGTAAGTCTCCGCAGGCGGCGGCGTAACCGTGGAATGGTAGACTTGGCTGCCCGAGCTTTGTGTCTGCGGATGAAAGGCCTCGGTAGGATGCGGCGTAGGGGATGCGTGATAGACTTGATTTCCAGATCCAGAACTTTCCGCCTGCGGGTGATACACCGGTGTCGGCTTGATCTCGTTTGACTGGGTCTGCGTCACCGCAGGCTTCACCGAGCCGCCCGTGGCTGGCGTATTGGCCGTATGTTCCTCCGTTTTCGGCTTGAATGTATTTGCGCTACCACTACCGCCGCCGGTCGCTCCATTGGCCGTTGTGGGGAACGGCGTGACCGGCTTCAGCGAGGTCAGCGGCGTTACCGTCGTCTTCTCAGTCGCAATCTTCGCGGTGGGCGAGGCATGAAGCTGCGCCGTCTTGGCCGCCTCAATTGCCGCGGCGCTTGGCGGCGGCGGCTTCACTGACGCAGTGACGGCGAGAGGCTTTGTGATTGAATCGCCGCGATTGAACGTCGGGTGCGAAATCGTCTGCGCCACCCGCGCAGGCCGGGCTTGCTGAGCGGTCGCGGGATTAAACCTCGGCGCATAAACCGCCAGCGAATTGCCCTGCAAATGGCCTTGCCCCGGCTGATTCGCCGCGGCGAGCTGCACGGTGGGAATATGCTGATGCGACCCTGCATTCACATCCCTGAGGGACGGACCACCAACAGCCACTCCGCGGAAGTTCTGAGCTCCACCCGTGCCATTGATATTAATATTCGTAACGTTCGTCGTGTTGTTGATGATCGCAAAATTTCTGCTGCGATCCATGAAATGCCCGCGGTAATTGCGTTCGCCCATATCACCCACCCTCACGAAATTGTAGAAGCCCGGCCCGATGTTAAAATTCACGTCGACATCGCCCCCAAAGTGGAAGCCGATTCCCACGCCCACAATCGTCTCCGGCGGTAACGGAGCCCAGCCGCAATAACCGCCGCCGTAACGCCAACTCACCCACGCCGGCGCCCATTGATACCCCGGCACCCATACCCAGCCCGTCCCGTCGATATTGATCCAGCGCCCATAATGATAGGTCGCCCAACCCCACGGCTCGTCCGAGACCCATGCCCAACCGGCATCAGTGTAGACCCAGTGGCCGTCGGTATAAGGCGCCCAGCCCGGATCGGTCACATTCGGTTGGAAGACGTAGCCATAATCATCCGTCTGCACCCAGTTGCCCTGATCGCCCAGTTGATCGTAAAAAGTCTGGAACGAAGCGCCCTGGTCGCTTTGATCGGCCTGATCGTCAGCGGGCGGCGGGGGAGGGGGCGGAACGTCCTGCGCGCGAACCAAGGCCGGCACGAACGAAAAAGCCATGGCCGTCAGGATAACGAGAAATCTATGGGAGGTTTTCATAGGGGATTTATTTTAGATTAAAACTATCTGTGCTTCTTTGACGCCTTCGCCCGAGAGCCGGTTCAAAGAATCACCGACTTTTCGCGCAAGTAATCCGGCTCAAAATTAAAATAATGTCATCGGAGAATAAAAGCGATGGGGTAAACTCCCCGCCCTGATTACGAGAAATCTCTACTTGATGCTCGAATAATTTTTGTCGTCGAACTTCACGAAGTAGGCGTCCGCCGCGTCGTCGAGCATCTCGGCAGTCACCGTCGGCTCGATCTGCCGGTAGCGGCAAACATCCAGAATATTGTCGATAATATCGCGCGGCTGGCAACCCCGCAATGGCCGACCAAACGTGCGCATGTGTTTCTCCACGAAATAATCCACGATCTCATCCGCGTAAGGAACGCTCCGCGCCTCGCTCACAATCCGCCAGATCGCCCGGTAATTCTCGTGCGATGGATCATTGATTGGAATTTTATAGCGAATGCGGCGTAGGAACGCGTCATCCACCAGATCGCGCGGATTGAGGTTCGTCGAAAACACAATTAACTGATCAAACGGCACCTCGATTTTCGTCCCCGTGTGCAGCGTCAGGAAGTCGACCTGCTTTTCCAGCGGCACAATCCACCGGTTTAGCAGCGTCTTCGGATCGATCCGCTGCCGTCCAAAGTCATCCACCATCAGCGCACCGCCGTTGGCCTTCATCTGGATCGGCGCCTCGTAAAAGCGCGACTCCTCATTCCAGATCAAATCGAGCGAATCCATGTTCAGCTCGCCGCCGACAATAATGACCGGACGCTCGATCAGCCGGTAGCGCCGGTCGTACTTGCCCTGCAGCCGCATGTCGGCGCTCGGCGCGATTTGCTTGTGGTTATATTCGTCAAATACCCTGATGATCGACCCTTTGACCTCGACCGCGAACGGAATGAAAATCGATCCGCCGAACGACTTCACGATCCGTTCGCAAATCGAAGTCTTTCCATTTCCCGGCGGGCCATACAGAAAGATCGACCGTCCCGAATTCACCGCCGGGCCGACCTGGTCGAGAATTTTATCCTCAAACACCAGCCCGCGAAACGCCTCGTGCAGACGGTCCGCGTGCACCGTGATTTGCCTCAGGCTCTGCTCCGCGATGATCTGCACATAGGCATTCACCGAAATCGGCGCGGGGCCCACATAAGTCGTCTGCTCGAAATATTGCATTGCGCGCGCACGGCCCGCGTCGGTGATTGAATAGACATACGAAACCGCCGCCATCTCGCCGTGCGTGATCTCGATCAGCCGGCTTTCCTTCAGGTCGTTCAGGATCGGTTCGACGACATTGTAGAACGGCAGGCAGATTTCATCCGCGATCTCATGCGCCACCATCCGCGAGTTCATGTAAATCAGGCGCATGATCAGGCCCGCGATCACCGTATCGGCGATGTCGAGCTTGGCCAGCGACTCGGGTTCCGGCGGCGTGAAAAGCGATGCGTTGGCGAAGAGGTCCGAAGCCATGGCCCACATGTTTGCGAGGGCCGGGCCGATTGCCAAGGGATTTTTCAAGCCCCCTGCCTTTGGGTAGCCGTCGCGGGCCCTCGCGACGGTCCTTTTCATGAAGGTGCGGATTCCGTCCCGACCCACTTTTTAATCCATTTTCAGGTTGCGCTTTCAACGCGCATCTCCACCCTCATCCAAATCACCAAACCAGGAGTTCATCATGGGTAAAGGCAACAACAGTCAGAAAAAAGAAGTCAAAAAGCCGAAGAAGGAAAAGCCGAAAGTCCTCGCCACTCGCAAGACGAACTAGTAGCCGTCGCGGGCCCTCGCGACGGAGCTCGGAATTCGCGGCCAGCGTTTTCTCAACAGGCGACGGGACTGGGGGCGGGAGGGGCCAGAGGGGCTGCAGCCCAGCTCGGTCGCGGGCGCATAGCCCCACCCCCAACCCACCCCGGTGCCGCAGGCACGGCGGCGCTAATCTTCGCAGTATGATGGCGTACCTGTCCCTTTTTTCCCTTTTCGCGAAAAAAATAAGCGAATCAGGCGAATGGAGCGAATGGAGCGAATGGAGCGAATGGGATTCGGTTAAACTGGGGCAAGAGGGAGTCCGACATGGGAACAGAGAGGGGTTGGAGGTTCGGGGCAAAGTTGTTTCATGGATGCGATTTTAACACATCCGGGAATAAGGCGTTAGCACTGCAAATCCTATTTGGCCTAAAAAGCTTAAAAAGTTTCATGGCCCCTCTTTTTCCCTTACGAAAGTGAGTCTTGAAACCGAAAAGATGGCTAACCTGATAGAAGACGGTGTTGTTGCGGAAAATCAAACCTTGGTGTTCCATGGCAATTTGGCCAGGAGGAGGCCCATGCCACACCAGTCGGTGATGCCGGCGAAGATGAGTCCCGCTCCAACGAAAGCAGAAATCCCAATGAAGTAGGGATGGACGAAGATGGCGAGCAGGACTCCCGCGAGAACAAGTGAACCGGCAGCGATGCGGACCTGGCGTTCGAGGCTGATGACTTTTGCCGTGCCGCGATTCACGGGCAATCCTGCTTCGATCCACGCCAGCGTGCCGCCTTCGACGACAACGGCATTATCGAGTCCTTCCTTCGCGAATTTTTCTGCCGCTTTCGTGGCGCGGGCGCCGGATCGGCAGAGGAGATAGGCGGGTTGGTCTTTCGATAATTGACCGGAGGCGAGGAGGGTCTTCGGATCGAACTGGTCAAGCGGCACATTGCGCGCCTGCGGAACATGCACCTCGGCAAATTCGACAGGTGTGCGAACGTCGAGGAGAGTCAATTCCGCATGAGAATTGAGCAACTCCTGGAGGTTGGCTGGCGCAATGGTTTTCATGACGAGCAGAATCAAAGCAAGTATCAGGCTTTTTTAAGCTGATGCAAGGCCCGCACCAAAACATCCACTTCCTGCTGCGTATTGTAGAACGCGAGCGAAGCGCGGACGGTCTTCTCGACGCCGAAGTGGCGCAGAGACGGTTGCGCGCAGTGATGTCCCGCGCGCGCGGCGATGCCGTTTTGATCCAAATGCTCGGCAATTTTTCGGATTTGAATCGGACCCTCTCCCTGAGCCTGGGCAAGATAGATCAAGACCCGGATGCCATACTTGGCTCGCTTCGACAGCATCGATGAAAACTAAACATCCTCGCTTGGAGTGCAAGAAGGAGTTAAACGGATTGGGGTTTTCGCCTGTTGGCCCAAAAACATCGAGTCTTGAGTTTCTGCGCGGGACTATTGATTAACAATACCATGGACTTCAAAAATTCCGTGTCGCCAACTGCGCCAGAAAGCCGCTACGGTTAGCCCTTATGGCCAGCCTTAAACAAACCACCGTGCGCGAATCGTGCTCGACCAAAGGATCCGCCCTCCACACCGGCGCCGACGTCACCCTCACCGTCAAACCCGCCGCAGCCAACACCGGGTACATCTTCAAGCGCACCGATCTGTCCGACGAACCCACCGTCGCCGCCCACATCGACAACGTCAAACATGTCGAGCGCGCTACAACCCTCGGCGAAGGCAGCGTCAAAATCCACACCGTCGAGCACCTCCTCTCCGCACTGCGCGGCTGCGGCATTGATAACGCCCTCATCGAAATCAACGCCAACGAACCCCCCATCGGCGATGGCAGTGGACGCCAATTTGTTGAAATGCTCGAAAAGGGCGGCGTGCAGGAACTTGACGCCACCGTCGCCGAGTACGAACTCCACGAGCCCGTCCGCGTCACCGGCCGCGATGGCAGCTACATCATCGCCTGGCCCTCCGACCGCTTCGAAGTCAGTTGCACCAACGCCAACCACCTCGGCAAACACACGCAGTATCGCACCTGGAATCCCGAAACCGGCAACTACGTCAAGGACATCGCACTCGCCCGCACTTTCGTTTTCTATGAGGAAGTCCAGCCCCTCATGGAAAAGGGGCTCATCAAGGGCGGCAGCCTCGAAAACGCCGTCGTCATTCGCGGCGACGCCATTTTGTCCCGCGAACCCCTCCGCTACGAAGACGAATTCGTCCGCCACAAAATCCTCGACATCATCGGCGACCTCAGCCTCTTCCCTGCTCGCCTCAAGGCCCACATCTACGCCGTCAAACCGAGCCACGCGCTCAACGTCGAACTCGCCAAGGAAATCTACAAGCAATACAAAGTGCGCCAGGCGCAGCGCGTTCCCTTCGAGAACTTCCCCACCGGCGAAGGCGGTCTCGACGCGCAGGACATCATGAAAATCCTGCCGCACCGCTACCCCTTCCTCCTCGTCGACCGGATACTCGGTTTCGAAGGCACAACCAAGATCGTTGGCCAAAAAGCCGTCACGCTCAACGAGCCTTTCTTCCCCGGCCATTTTCCGGGGCATCCTGTCATGCCCGGCGTCTTGCAAGTCGAAGCCATGGCCCAGGTCGCCAGCATCCTCACCAGTAAAGCCAGCGGCGTCGCCGGGAAAATCGGCTACTTCATGAGCGCCGATAAAGTCAAATGGCGCAAGCCCGTTCTGCCCGGCGACACCCTCATCATCGAAGTCGAACTCACCAAGGCCCGCGGCAAAATTGCCCGCTGCTTCGGCATCTGCCGCGTCAAAAACGAAATCGTCTCCGAAGCCGAACTGATGTTCGGCATGATCGATACGTGACGGATTGGGAACCATTACCAAATTCCCAGAGGAAAAAGGGAATCATTACCAAATTCCCAAATTCTCCAAATTACCAAATTGTTTGAAGGTTCGAGTTTTGGGAGTTATCACGAGTTTCGTTTGATATCCTCATCAATCATTACCTGAACAGCACCTTCGTCGGCACATGGGCGTAAATCCTTCGCTTCGGATTTATCCGGCAGAGTGTATCTCCGGACTATTATGGGATGGGATAGGGTGTTCCATCGGTACTCATGCTTGCCAGTTGAGAAGCAATTAATATCGGATCGAATGGAATTTAATAGGTTTGTCATATTCTCGATTTGCTCATGGTCATCTGCGAAATCAACTGGCAGCCATGAATTTTTCACGAAAGATTCTGTTAATGCCTACTCCCTCTCCTTCCCTCTGCCTTTGATTTGGTAATTTGGAGAATTTGGGAATTTAGTCATGCTTCCCTGCCGCCTTAAAATTGGTCATTTGGTAAATTTGGAAATCTGGTTATGCTTCCCGCCCTCTCGCCATGACTGAAAAACTCCATCACCCCACCGCCATCATCGATCCCAAAGCCCGGCTCGGCTCCGGCGTTCACGTCGGCCCCTACGCCGTCATCGGCGCCGGCGTTGAAATCGGCGACGGCTCCCGCGTCGGCCACCATGCCACTCTCGAAGGCCCCGCCAAAATCGGACCCCGCAACGAAATTTTCCCCTACGCCGCCATCGGCTTCAAGACCCAGGACCTCAAATACAAAGCCGAACCGACCCATCTCGAAATTGGCGAGGGCAACGTCTTCCGCGAATTCTCCACCGTCCATCGCGGCACCGGTCCCGGCGAAAAAACCATGATCGGCGACGGCAACCTTTTTCTCGCCTACTCGCACGTCGCCCACAACTGCGTCGTCGGCAACAAAACCATCTTCTCCAACAACGCCACGCTCGCGGGCCATGTCGTCGTGGGCGATTACGCCGTCATCAGCGGCCTCAGCGCCGTCCACCAATTCTGCCGCATCGGGACGCATTCCATCATCGGCGGCTGCGCCAAAATCGTCCAGGACGTCCCGCCCTTCCTCATTGCCGATGGCAACCCGGCCCAGCTACGCGGTGTGAATGAAGTCGGCCTCAAACGGCGCGACTTCACCGAAGCCGACATCAAGGCCCTCCGCCGCGCCTACCGCCATCTCGCCGACAAAACCCTTAACTTTTCCCAGGCCGTCGCCAAGATCGAAGCCCTCGAAGACGCGCCCAACCCCCACGTCCAGACCCTCATTCAATTCCTCAAAACCACCAAACGCGGCGTTATCCGACCGGGGCCGCTGGCGGGGGCGTAGCTTATGGCTATAAAAATTCCGCAACACCGCTGCCGGTTGCAAATTTTTGCGGACTATTTTCAATTTTATCTTTGGGATTCTGTTGAACGATTAGCTCCGGAAGCATGGACAGAAACGGATGTTCAAAATCGGGCAAAAATTGCAGATGGAGTCGTAGTCGTCTGTCCTATTCGGAATACGACTGTGCCAGTTGAAATTTCAATTTGGGATTCTGAGCCTCATTGCCTAAGTACTGAATGGCAGCACATCGTTGAAGCTCCATTGCTGCTTCGAAAAGATTTGCTAGAGATTCATGAGTGTACCGGAGGAGCATTGGCTCATTTTACAATTCCAGCGGGTGAGTATGCTGTTCGCGCCCTTTTTCGCGGTATGGACACGCTTTCTGAAAATGGGCTTGATGGTAAGGATTTTTACGAGGTTCAGGTATGGCCGCAAAAGCTGGCGGCTCTTCGTGTCTTAAAACAATGGTCAGGCGGAACTGATCCTTCGACAAGCTCAGGATGACGGATTGTTTTTTCGGGCCTCTTCAGTCCTCTTCGGCCCTCCGGCGCAAGGGCCTGCGCCGGCAACCTTCACGTCCATCGGTCAATCCGCGAATCGAGCGTGAACACCTGTCCCGAAACATGGTCGAGCCGCGCCAGGAACGCGATGAACCGCGCGGCGTTCTCCGTCGTGTTAAACCGCCCCAGCGCATGCTCGGCGCGTACCTCCTCGCGCCGCCTGTCGGAAAGCCCCGCCGTCATCCGCGTCTCCAGGAAACCGGGCAGCACCACGTTGCAGCGGATGTTCCGCGCGCCGTACTCCTTCGCGAGACTCTGCGCCAGCCCGACGATCCCCGCCTTCGCCGCCGCGTAGGCGCTCTGGCCCTGTGTGCCGCAACGCGCCGCCCGCGATCCGATCAACACGATGTGCCCGCTCCGCTGTCGCACCATCAACTTCAGTGCCGCGCGCGCGCAGAGAAACGCCCCGCGCAGATTCACATTCACCACCTCGTTGAAATCATCCGTGCCAAGCCCCGCCACAACTCCGTCGCGCGTCACGCCCGCATTCGCGATCAGCACATCGACCCGTTCCAGCCGCGAAAAATAAGCTTCGACCTGCGCCTCCTCGCGCACATCCATTTCCCCGCGTCCCGGCGCGTGAACGTGATCGCGCGAAAATTCCTGTTGCAGCGCGCGGGCGAGGTCTCCTTCCCCGCCGGAAATCACGATATGGAGAGGCGCATCTTCAGACACGATGACAAGTTAGTGCGCCGCGCATGGCAGTAAATGCTTTTGGAGGGTAAGCGTGTAGCCGCGCTCGGTCCTGCGGACGGCAGTAATCGTGGCCACCGTCTCACGACGGCGGCTACAAATACCTCAGCGCGCCCTCACATGACCGTCCCCGTAGAGGGCATTCATCTTGCCGTTATGGACCGGTAAAAAATCGGTGCAGATTCGGACGCGCGAAGCATTCACGTTGATATTGATGGTCCCGACGCCGAGCGTGGTCACTGGTACCGTCCCGTCATCGAGTACCGGGTTCCATTCGTAGCTCGATTTATACTGGGTAAAACTGCTGGTGGCTCCCTGGGCCAGATCAGTTGGGCACTTGATCGTGTTGGTCATCACGCCGTAGTTTCCAAGCACGCCTACAAGGCCGGGCACCGACGACGGATACGGCCCGGGCGGCGCGGTCTGGTTGATCTCCGGCAAGGTCTCGTTGTTATCCGCAGCCCACGACAAAACGGCGGCACCGATCCCGCGAAGGTTCTCGGAGCACTGCACGCTTTGCGCCTTGCGGATGCCGAGTTGCATCCCCGGCAGCGCCAATCCCGCCAAGAGCGCCAAAATACCTATCACCACCAGCAGCTCGACCATGGTAAAAGATGAGCAGCGGCGTCGCCGGGAAAAGAAGGATTTCATTTATTGGCCTTCGCCGCCGTGCGCATCGTAATCATTCGCTGATACATCTTGGCCCGTTTTTCCGGAGAGAGCCGCGACCTGTCCGCGTAGAGCATCCTTTCCACCATGTGCTGCATAAAGGCTTGCCGCCGTTGTTCGGGCGGAAGCGACTGCAGATTCTTGCGAAATTGAATTTCTGTGTGGAGTTGTTCAACGGCATCGGCCCGCTCGTCCGCCGGAAGCCCATTGATCGCATTGAGCATGCGATCCGACCATGCGTCGTCGCCGCCGGCGACATCCCCACGATTGCCGCGACCACCACCGCCCCCGCCGCCAGTCCGCAGAACGATAGCTTGAATGACGGTGCCGTGCGAGCCGCTGACCAGGTTCTTCAGCGCCCGAATAATCGAGGAATCCGCCGGCGGCGCGCTCGATACTGCCGGCGTCCATGAGCCCGGCGCCATGATCCAGATGTTCGCCGATTGGGCGAGGGCCTGTAGATAAGTCTGCACCGTCGGGGGCGTGGGCGCGGACGAATCCGCCGCCACGCCATTGCCTGCCGGTGTTTGCGTCATAGCGTTCGTTTGCGCGTCAGCCGGAGCTGTGGTCGATGCATTAACCGGCTTCATTCCCGGCCACGTTTGCAACCGGGGATCGGCGGTAACCGACATGTTCTCGGTGGTGATCGTCTGCATCTGCGTGCCATAGGTATAAATCTTCGTGGCGTCATTTTGATCGCCCGCTTCAAATTCGCGAATCTCTTCCTTCGCCTCTGCCGTGTTCGGCGCGACAAAAAAAGCGAGGTTCCACTGCGCCCGGCCGCCCAAGCCTCCGCCAAAACCGCCGCCTCTTCCGCCCCCACGCCCACCGCCGCCAGCTCCTGGTGCACTGTCCGGCGGAGCACCCGCAAAACCTCCGGGCCGATCACTGGGACGCCCTGCCTGGTCTCCGTTGGTGGGAGGAGCAGCGGCGCTGTCGTCCGCGGTCGGAGGCGGTTGGGGAACGTCGACATTCGCCGCCAGCGTCTCCATCGCTTCGGCCAGCGGCACATGGTCCACATACATCGTCACCTTCGAATCGTGCGGCAGGTTGGTGTAAATCTTCACCCATCCCTGCCATTCGATGCTGCTGATGACCTTATCCAGCGGCGCATCGGTGACCTTAACTGTGACGAGGTTCCAATTGCTGTAAAGGTAGTTGGCGATATTCCCAAAAACCAAAAGGAGCATGAGCCCTATCCACTTTGCGGAAGCATGGCCGAACATAGTTCTTAGATAGACTCCGAAGAGACGGGGATGGACTTCTTAATTTGCAGGATTACGAAATTGTAATGTTTGTGCCGCGCTCGTAAGAGCGTGGTTGCGGCCCACCGCCTCACGGCGGCGGCTACGACTGCAGCTAAGCCAGCAGCTTCTGGTGAATCCCTCCAAAACCGCCGTTGCTGAAAACAACCACCACATCGCCGGGTTTCAGAAGCGGATTGAGCTTCGCCACGATCGCGGTCGCGTCCGGCTCATAATAGGCCGGAACGCCCGCCGCATTGATGTCCGCCACGACTTGCTCCGGGTTCAACCGCTCGTCAGGCGGGATTTGTTCCAGCGCGGCGACCTGCGCCACAAAAACGCCGTCGGCCAGCGCAAGCGCCGCAGGCAAATCCTTTTGGAAGACTGCGCGCCGCGTCGTGTTGCTGCGCGGCTCGAAAAGCGCCCAGAGCCGCCGGTGTGGGAAGCGATGCCGCAGGCCCTGTAACGTCTCGCGCATCGCCGTGGGATGATGCCCGAAGTCGTCGATGATCGTCACGCCCCGCACTTCGCCACGAATTTCCTGACGCCGTTTCACACCGCGAAACTCCGCCACGGCCTTCACAATTTCCGGCAGCGGAATCTGATAGAAATGGGCCGCGGCGATTGCCATGGCCGCATTGCGGACGTTGAACGTGCCCGACATCGCCAGCATGAATTCGGTGTCCAGCAGCCGGAAAACCTGGGTGTCGCCATCGACGCGCACGTCCTGAATCCGCACCGCGGCGTTTTCCGAAAACCCGACTTCGAGAATCGGCGCGAGGCTCTCCTTCACCACCGCGAGAGCGTTGGGGTCGTCGGCATTCACGAGCACCATCCCGTTGCGCGGCACGATCCGTATCAAATGCGAGAACGATTTCTGGATGGCCGCGAGATTGTCAAAAATATCGGCGTGATCGAACTCGAGATTATTGACGATCACAAGTTCCGGCAGGTAGTGGAGGAACTTGCTCCGCTTATCGAAAAAAGCCGTGTCATACTCGTCGCCCTCGATGATCCAGTAAGGCCCTTCCTGCCTCGCGCAGCCTTGAGGCAGGTTCTTCGGCAGACCGCCGATCAGGTATGACGGTTTGCGTCCCGCGTGCGCGAAAATCCATGCCAAAAGCGACGTCGTGGTGGTCTTGCCATGCGTCCCCGTCACCACCAAATTGTGGGTCTTGCGCAGGAAATAGTTCTTTAACGTCTCAGGCAGCGAGAGATAAAACCGCTTTGCCTCCAGCGCCGCTTCCAGCTCCGGATTGCCCCGCTTGATGGTATTGCCCACGACGAGGATCACATCCTCGGCCGGCAAATTCTCCGGGCGATAGCCGGATTGAATGGCGATTCCCTTTTCCGCGAGGAAAGTCGACATCGGTGGGTAGACATTCTCGTCGGAGCCGGTGACCGCGTACCCTTGGTCGCGCAGCATTGCCGCCACCGCGCCCATCGCGGTCCCGCAAATACCCAGGAAGTGAAACGCGCTCGGCGGCGCTTGAACGGAGGCAGAAGATGAAGCCATGAATGGCTACAGACATTGTGATGCAGCCCGCTTCGCCGCAACTTTTTTCGGTAGTTTAGCAGACGATTCAAGTCGCTTTTTTCAGAATTTAAGCACGATCCATTGTCATTCGCGGACGGCGCATTAGATTCATCTCCCCCAGATCATGAGTTCCAGCCACATCTCCGTCCGCGGCGCGCGCCAGCACAACCTCAAGTCCATCGATGTCGATATTCCGCATCAGCGCCTTACCGTGGTCACGGGCCTCAGCGGCTCGGGCAAGTCGTCGCTCGCCTTCGACACTCTCTACGCCGAGGGCCAGCGCCGCTACGTGGAAACTTTTTCGCCCTACACGCGGCAATTTCTCGAGCGCATGGACAAACCCGATGTCGACCGCATCGACGGCCTTCCACCTGCCATCGCCATCGAGCAGAGCAACTCGGTCAAGACCTCGCGCAGCACCGTCGGCACCATGACTGAAATCGCCGACCACCTGAAGCTCCTCTTCGCGCGCCTGGCTTCCCTCACATGCCCTCATTGCGGACGGCAAGTCCGGCCCCTCGGCGCGACGCAAATCACTGACCAAGTCCTCGAAGCGCGCGCGGGCGGGGAAGTGTTCGTCGGCTTCTCCGTTCCGATGCCGAACCGCCCCTCGCTCGCCGCCGCGCTCGCCACGCTGAAACAACAAGGCTTTTTGCGCGTCTGGCTCAACGGCGAATTGCGCCGCACGGACGATCCCGTGCCCGAAGGCGAAACCGCGCCGCCCGTTTTGCGTGTCGTACAGGACCGCGTTGCGGTATCGGCAAAAAATCGCGCGCGTCTCGCCGAGGCCATCGAAGCCGCCCTCCGCCACGGCCAAGGCCAGGTGCAGGTGTGGGGAACGGAAAAGGAAGAAGTAAGAAGTAAGAAGGTAGAAGGGAAGGCAAATGCCTCTTCGGATGCAGTCCTTCGTCCTTCTTCCTTCAAACTTCTACCTTCCCAAGAGGAGCTCCGCTTCTCCAGTGCCTGGGTCTGTCCCTACGACGGCACGGAATTTCGCGAACCGTCGCCCGCGCTCTTCTCCTTCAATAATCCCCAGGGCGCATGCCCGACGTGCCGCGGTTTCGGGCGCACCATCGAAATCGACTACGAACGCGCGCTGCCCGACCGCCGTCTCAGCATTCGCGGCGGCGTCGTCAAGCCGTGGCAAAGCGGCGTCTCGCTCGAATGCCAGAGGGACCTCCTCAAGCATTGCAGGAAGGAAGATATTCCCGTCGACAAGCCATTTTGCGACCTCGAACCGTGGATGCAGAAATTCGTCATCGAGGGCGAGTTGCGCGAAGGCTCGACACTCAACGAGCTTTGGGAAGCGGGCGGCTGGTACGGTGTGAAGGGTTATTTCCAGTGGATGGAAACGAAGTCGTACAAAATGCACGTGCGCGTTTTTCTCTCCCGCTACCGCGCCTACAAGACCTGCCCTGTTTGCCATGGCGCGCGTTTCCAGCCGGAGGCGCTACTGTATAAACTGGGAGCAGCGCAGAACGTAGAACGCAGAACTGAACGGAAAGAGCAAAATGCAGCAGTTCTAAGTTCTACGCTCGTCACTCTTCGCTCCCTCACTCTCCCCGAAATCAACCAGCTCCCGCTCACTCAGGCCCGGGATTTCTTCGCGTCGCTCCCGCTTCCCGCCGATGACGACGCTGCGGAACAACTCCGCGACGGCATCCTTGCGCGCCTCACCTACCTGCTCGAAGTCGGCCTCGGTTATCTCACGCTTGACCGCGCCACGCGCACGCTCAGCGGCGGCGAAATTCAGCGCGTCAACCTCACTTCCTGCCTCGGCAATTCGCTCGTCAACACCCTCTTCGTCCTCGACGAGCCGAGCATCGGACTTCATCCGCGCGACATGGGCCAACTCGTCGGCGTGATGAAACGGCTCCGTGATCGCGGCAACACCGTGCTCGTCGTCGAGCACGAGGAAGCCGTCATGCGCGAGGCGGACCATTTGCTCGAACTCGGTCCCGGTCGCGGCGCGGCGGGCGGCGAGATCGTGTTTGCGGGCGATTTCAAAAAGATGCTCGCCTGCAAAGCGTCGCTCACCGGCGCTTATCTCAACGAAACCAAAACGATCCCTCTTCCCGAAAAGCGGCGCGCTTCCGACCCGGCCTTTCAGCTTCAACTCATCGGGGCCTCAGCCAACAACCTGCAGGACATCGACGTCACCGTGCCTTTGGGAATATTCGTTGGCATCAGCGGCGTGAGCGGTTCCGGCAAAAGCACGCTCGTGCATCAGGTGCTCCATCCGGCGCTGCTCGCCTCGAAGCACATGCAAGCCGGGGAAGACGAGCAAGCCTCCGCATGGCGCGAATTGCGCGGTGCCGATTTCATCTCGGAAGTCGTCCGTGTCGACCAGTCGCCCTTGTCGCGCACGCCGCGCTCCAACGCCGCGCTCTATCTTGGAGCGTACGAATTCATTCGCGAGCTTTTCGCTGGCACCGACGCGGCGCGTTCGCAGGGTTATACGGCGGGCGATTTTTCGTTCAACGGCGGCATGGGCCGCTGCCCGCGCTGCAACGGTTCCGGCGCGGAAAAAATCGAAATGCAATTTCTCGCCGATGTATTTGTAACCTGCCCCGTCTGCGAAGGCCGCCGTTTCCAGGCGCCGCTGCTGCAAGTCCGTTACCGGGACCGCAACGTACACGAAGTCCTCGAAATGACCGTTGATGAAGCGCGAAAACATTTCGATCCGGCGCTTCCCAGCCTGGGCAACACCGAACGCAAACTCCACGAAAAAATTAGCGCCAAGCTCGGACTCCTCGCCGAAGTCGGCCTCGGTTACTTGCGCCTTGGCCAGCCGCTCAACCAGCTCTCCGGCGGCGAAGCGCAGCGGATTAAGCTGCTGCGGTATTTGAGCGATCAACCGATAGGCGACGCGGAAGAGAAGGAAGTCATTAAAAGTGAAAAGGAAAAAGGAAAGGGAGAAAACAAATCAGCCCTTTCCCTTTTACCTTCCAAAACCACCCGCCTCTTCATCCTCGACGAACCAACCACCGGCCTCCACTTCGAGGACATCCGTCTGCTTCTCGCCGTGTTACAACGTCTCGTCGATCAGGGCGACTCCCTTGTCGTCATCGAGCACAATTTGGAAGTGCTCAAATGCGCCGATTGGATCATCGATCTCGGCCCCGAGGCTGAAAGAGAAGGCGGACGTATCGTCGCTGAAGGCACGCCCGAGAAGATCGCCGCGACACCGGCCAGTCACACTGGAAAATTTCTGCTACCAAAACTCTCTTCGCGCAAATCGTCCGGACGCGTCCGCGAAACCGCCTCCGCGTACGGCAACGCTCGCGCCCTGCGCCGTCTCGACGCCATGCCGCAGGCCATCCAGATTCGCGGGGCGCGCCATCACAACCTCAAAAACATCTCCGTCGACATCGCTCTCAACGAAATGACCGTCGTCACCGGCCTCAGCGGCTCCGGCAAATCGACCCTCGCCTTCGATCTCCTCTTTGCCGAGGGCCAGCGGCGCTATCTCGACAGCCTCAACGCCTACGCGCGGCAATTCGTCGAGCAGCTCGAGCGTCCCGACGTCGACTCCATCACCGGCATCCCGCCCTCCGTTGCCATCGAACAACGCGTCACGCGCGGGGGACGCAAAAGCACCGTCGCCACCGTCACCGAAATCTTCCAATTCGTGCGGCTTCTCTACGCGAAGCTCGGGCAGGTGCGCGATCCCGAAACCGACGAGCCCGCCATCCGCCAGACGCCAGGGGAAATTCTCGCGCGATTGGAAAAAGCCGCGCGTAGCCAGGAACTCCGCGTTCTCGCGCCGCTCATCAAAGGCCGCAAAGGCTTTCACACTGAGGTCGCCAGATGGGCGGAGAAAAAAAGCTATCCGCTGTTGCGCGTGGATGGCAAATGGATCGAGCCCGCAAAATTCAAGGCGCTTGACCGCTACGTCGAGCACACCATCAGCGTCGAACTCGGACGCTTCAATAAAAAGCAGCCTGCGACGGATCGCCGCCACCTCATCGACTCGGCCCTTGCGTTGGGTCGCGGCACACTCTACGTCCTCGATCCGCGCGGACGCGAAACCGTCTACAGCACGCAGCTGTTTTGTCCCGGCACGGGCCGCTCTTTCGACGAATTGGAGCCGCGTCTTTTCTCCTTCAACTCGCCGCACGGCTGGTGCGCGGCGTGCCAGGGCTTCGGCACCCTGCTCCACGTTCGCACCGAGGGCGAAACCGAACTGGAACGCGAAATCGAAATCGAGCGCGCCCGCGAGTGGGCCGACGAGACATTGCCGATCTGCCCCGAATGCCAGGGCCAGCGGCTCAATCCGCTGGCTCGGTCCGTCCGTCTTCCGCTGGGCCGTGGAGCGCGCGAGCACGGCGGCTTCACCATCGGCGAAATCGGAGCGTTCTCCATCGTCGAAGCCGTCCGCTTTTTCCGCACCGTCAAGCCCAAGGGACGCGAGGCCCGCATCGCCCGCGACATCCTTCCAGAAATCGTCCAGCGCCTCGAATTTCTCGTCGAGGTCGGCCTCGGCTATCTTTCGCTCGACCGCGCCGCGACCACGCTTTCCGGAGGTGAATCGCAGCGCATCCGGCTCGCCGCGCAATTCGGCTCGGAGTTGCAGGGCGTCCTCTACGTTCTCGACGAACCGACCATCGGCCTCCATCCGCGCGACAACGCCCGGCTGCTCGATTCGCTCGGAACGCTGCGCGACCGGGGCAACACGCTCGTCGTCGTCGAGCACGACGAAGACACCATGCGTTTTGCCGACCACATCATCGATCTCGGTCCCGGCGCGGGCGCGCAGGGCGGGGAAATTGTCGCGCAAGGTTCCTGGAAAACTTTGGCGAGCCACGGTGAATCACCCACCGGGAAAATTCTGGGCAAACCGCTGCGCCATCCCTTGCGCGGTGAACGCAGGTCTATAAAGGACGCGCCCGCCTGGTGCCGGATCACTGGCGCGCACGCGAACAATCTCAAGCAGCTCGACGTGGCGTTCCCGGCGGGCCGTTTCATCGCGCTTTGCGGCGTCAGCGGCGCGGGCAAAAGCACGCTGCTCCACGACGTGATCAAACCGGCGGCGCAGACCTTTGCCGGGAGAAAAGGCAAACGCGGCAAGGCCCCGACGGGGCCCTGGAAAAAGCTGGAGGGCTTCGATATTTTCAGCTCCGTCTACGAGGTCGACCAAGCGCCCATCGGCAAGACTTCGCGTTCCACGCCCGCGACCTACATCGGTCTGATGGACGAAATCCGCGCACTCTTCGCCCGGCTCCCGCTCGCCCGCCAGCGCGGCTATGAGGCCTCCCGCTTTTCCTTCAATAGCGGCTCGGGACGCTGTCCCGTCTGTCTCGGCCAGGGTGCGGTGAAAGTCGAAATGAGCTTTCTTCCCTCGACCTTTGTGCCGTGCGAAACCTGCCGCGCGCGCCGCTACAACCCCGAAACCCTTGAGGTCCGCTACAACGACAAGTCCATCGCCGACGTGCTCGATTTCACCATCGACCAAGCCGTCGATTTCTTCGCCGATGTGCCGCGGCTGCACCGACCGCTCGCTTTGCTTCGCGACACTGGCCTCGGTTATCTCACGCTCGGACAGCGCAGCCCCACGCTCTCCGGTGGCGAGGCGCAGCGCATTAAGCTCGTGGCTGAGTTGGCTCGTTCGCTCGAAATGAACACGCAAAAGCGGCTCAAGACGCGCGGCTTTGGCGGCCTGCACCATCTCTACCTGCTGGAGGAGCCAACCATCGGCCTGCACCTCGCCGACGTGCAACGGCTTCTTCAAGTCCTGCACCAACTCGTCGATGCGGGCCACACGGTGATTGTCATCGAGCACCATCTCGATGTCCTTGCCGACGCCGATTACCTGATTGAACTGGGACCGGAGGGCGGCGAAGCGGGAGGCGAGCTCATCGCGCACGGCACGCCGGAGCAGGTTGCGAAAGCAAAACGTTCCGCCACGGCTCCATTTTTGCGCGCTGTTCTTTCGGTGTAATATGCGCCGAAAGAAGCTCAAAATCGGGATGCTTGTTATCGATTTGGCCGAGCGCGATCCTCAGACCCTCCATAGTATTTCCGTGGGATCGGGCACTTCATCCTCGTCTACGTCGAGTTCTGACTCAGGCAAAGAGAATAAGAACAGCAACTAACGTCGCGTAAAGTTGGACGCGCGGTCAGGCGGTTCCATAGACTTGTCGCGCTCCTCGATTCCAAGGTGTGCTTGGCAAGGAAAAGAATTTTCTCGCCTCCATTATTAACACAGTGTTTAGTAGATATTCAGCTACAACGAGTTACATTGTTAATTATTAGAAAAAACTTATATTTGAATAAAATGAATCCATCCCGTCTATTCCTCGCCGTCGCCGCTTTGGCGCTCGCCCTAATGTTCACTATTGCGGTTTCGACCTCTGCCACCGCCGCTGCCACAGCTCCGAAGCCAACTCCTACTCCAGGGCCGGTTGATACGAAAAAACTGATCTCCGCAGTCAACGCGACGGCAAGTACGGTTACAATCCAGTACCAGAGCAATAAGAAGACGTTCGTTTACAAGGTCGACGATTTTACTACCATCAGGGTTAACGACAGTCACGCGAAACTTGCCGATATCAAAGTCGGCATGGTGGTCAGTGAATCTTCTGAGCGGGATGCCCAGACCCTCGACAGTATTGCCGTGACGGATGGCGGTGGCGCCCCCGCTTCTTCGGCCCCGACCGCAGCGAAGCCTGCGCCTGCGAAGCCGACCCCGACGCCCGCGAAGAAATAACGCCGTTGGAGCCGCAGTGTAGCCGCGCTCGTGAGAGCGTGGCTGCTGGCCGCCGATATCCGCATCTACGTCGCGACCAGCTCCTGGCAAATTTTTCGCACAATGAGAGGCCCTTCATAGACGAAGCCAGTGTAGATTTGCAGAAGGCTCGCGCCTGCCTCCAGCTTTTCCCGCGCGTCGGCGGCGTTGAAAATTCCGCCCACGCCGATGATCGGGACGCGCCCGGCGGTCAGGCGATGGACGATGCGGATGATCTCCGTGCTGCGCGCGGTGAGGGGACGCCCGCTTACGCCGCCTTCCTCCTGCAGCGGCAGGCCGCGCTTCTCGATGGTGGTGTTCGTCGCGACGATTCCCACCAGCCGGTATTTTTCCACCGCGTTTACCACGTCGGCGATCTGCGCTTCGGTCAGGTCGGGCGCGATCTTGATCAGCAGCGGGAGCTTTCCATCCGGGTCGGCCTCGCGAAGCGGCCCCAGGATCGAATCGAGAAAATCTCCCTGCTGCAACTCGCGCAGGCCATGTGTGTTCGGGGAACTCACATTGACCACAAAATAATCGGCCACGTCCCGTGTGCGGCGAAAGCAGGCCAGGTAATCGCGCCCGGCTTCGGCCAGGGGAGTGTCCTTGTTCTTGCCGAGATTCAACCCCACCGGCGTGCGCGGCCATCGGCCCGCAGCTTTGATTTTTTCCAGCCGCCGCGCGACTTCCTCCGCACCGACGTTGGGAAAACCGAGCCGGTTGATCAGCCCCTGCTGCGCGGGAAGCCTGAAAACGCGCGGGCGCGGATTGCCTGGCTGCGGGCGCGGGGTGATCGTGCCCAACTCCATGAAACCAAAACCGAGTCGCGGCCAGACCGTGACGCCCTCGGCATCTTTATCGAAGCCCGCGGCAAGTCCGATTGGATTCGGGAAGGTGAGCCCGAAAACTTTTTTCTCAAGAGTTGGAAATTCGCGCCGCGCGAACGGCTCGATGAAAGCCGCTCCCGGCGTGCGCGTCATGGCCCCGAGCGCGGCGTGATGCACCCATTCGGGTGGCAACTTAAAGAGAAGTGGTCGGGCGATGCTGCGATAGAACGCGGAGAACATGGTGTGCATTGACGTTATCGTGCAGAACGCCGCTCGTCGATATTCCGCGTTAGTCATTAGCCACAAAAGAACGCAGAGAACACAGAGAACGCAAAGAAGCTGAAAAGAGAAGGAAAGAGTCGTTTCCAGCTTCTTTGTTTTCTTTATGTTCTTTTGTGGCTAATCCTCAGCTCATGACTTTACAGGAAATTGCGAAGCTCACGCTGGCCGATGGAAGCGCCGTCAAGGCCGAGGTCTCGTGCCAGGTGATGCGCACGCGCGAAAACGTGACGAAGGCGGGCAAGCCCTATCTCGACGTCGAGATCAGCGACGGCACTGCGACGGAGAAATTCAAGATTTGGGAGGACAGCGACTCCTACGAATCCTTCCACGATCTGGAGGACGGCGACTGCGTGCGGCTCGACGGCTCGTTCTGGCGCAATCAATACGGGTTGAACGTCGACCACATGCGCGTGCGGCGGCTCGAGAAGGAAGAGGCCGCGGAACTTTTCGCCGGAACGCCCGAACGCCGCGCGGCTCTCGAACGCGATTGGGCCGACGTCACCGCCATGGTCGCGGCCATGGAAGACCCTCGGTTGCGGCTCCTGTGCCAAACTTACCTCGACGAGTACGGCGAAAAATTCCGCCGGGCGGCGGCGGCGCGCGATTACCATCACGCGCGGCGCGGAGGCCTGCTCGAACACACTGCGCAGATGATGCGCTCCGGCGCGGCGCTCGCCTCCGTTTATCCGAAGTTGAATTGGGACCTCGTTCGCGCGGGCCTTCTCTTCCACGATTGCGGCAAGCTCTGGGAAATGGATTACCAGCCGCAGGGCTTTGTCAGTCCCATGACGACCATCGGCGAGCTACTCGGGCATATCACGATCGGGATCGAACTCGTCAACAAGCTCTGGCGCGGGCTCGAATCCAATCCGGAATTCACCTTGCCCCTCCAGCCGCCGCGCGAAATGGTGCGCGAACATCTTCTGCATCTCATCGCGTCGCACCACGGCCAGAAGGAATACGGCGCGCCGGTCACGCCGCGCACGCCCGAGGCGTGGATGCTGCACCACATCGACAACATCGACGCGCATCTCGAAATGCTTTCGCAAACCTACGCTGAAAAGACGCAGATCACGCCGGGCATTTACGATTATCGCCGTCCGCTTGAAGGCCGCGCCGTGGCCCCGCTGCCGAAATGTAGCGGCGGTCTATGACCGTAGCATTTTTTCTGCATCTATTCAGCAATGGTCATAAATCGCCGCTACATTAAATTTTTGTTTTACGGCAGTCATAGCTTGAGGGGCCTTAGGGTTTCTGCCTAAATACCCAGCTTGTCCGATTTTTCAAACCGATAAGTCGTTCCTTATGCTGAAATCCATTTTCGGAAAAATCTCACCTGCTGTGTTTCGCCAGGCGGCCAAGGCTTCCGCCAAGGAAATCAGTGAGTACGAGAAGAAGCTGATGGCCATATGCGCCCTCAGCCCCGAGGAAAGTCTCAAGGAAATGGGCGTGGACGAAAAAGGACTCTCCTCCCCGGAAGTCGCGGCGCGGCAGCAGGAGTACGGCTCGAACGATCTCGGGCCGAAGGAGAAGATGGGATTTCTCATGGAAATTTTCCAGCGGTGCCGCAACCCGCTGGTCATCCAGTTGCTGGTGATCTGCATCGTTTTTGCGGCCACGGACGATCCGTTCGACGCGAGCTTCGTCGGGGGAATGATTTTTCTGAGCGTGTTTTTGGGTTACATCCAGGAGCATCGCTCCAACAAGGCGGTCGAGGCCCTGCGCAACATGGTCCAGACAAACTCGATCCTTATCCGCGAAGGCAAGGAAGATGAGGTTCCGATGGCAGCCATTGTCCCCGGGGACATCGTCGTGCTTCAGGCCGGGGCGATCATTCCGGCCGATCTTCGCTTGCTGACCTCCAAGGATTTTTTCGTGGGTCAATCGTCGCTGACCGGCGAATCGATGCCCGTCGAGAAGCACTCCCTGATCGGCGACACCGGCGGGCGAGGCTTTATCGAATTGCAGAACGCCTGCTTCCAGGGCAGCACGGTGTTGAGCGGTACGGCGCGGGGAGTCATCGTTAACACGGGGGCGCGGACCCATTTCGGTTCAATCTCGGAGAAGCTGGCCGGGGCGCGCGTGCAGACAAATTTTGACAAGGGAATCGCCGGATTTACGTGGCTGATGGTCCGTTTCATGATCGTGATGGTCTGCATCGTTTTTTTAATCCAGGGGCTGACCAAGGGAGACTGGACGCAGGCGCTGTTATTTGGTTTGTCGGTGGCGGTGGGGCTGACTCCGGAAATGCTTCCGATGATCGTGACGGTGAATTTGTCCAAGGGCGCGATTTCTATGTCGCGCAAGAAGGTGATCGTGAAGCGGCTGAACTCGATCCAGAATTTTGGGGCCATCGACATCCTCTGTACCGATAAAACCGGGACGCTGACCCAGGACAATATCGTCCTGGAAAAACACGTCGACGTGACCAACCGCGAAAGCGAGGACGTCCTCCGCTACGCGTGGATGAACAGCTATTACCAGACGGGTCTGCGCAACCTGCTCGACCGCTCTATTCTTGACCGCGCCGATCTCGACGTCGAAACGAACTGCAAAAAGGTGGACGAAATTCCCTTTGATTTTCAGCGCAAGCGCATGTCGGTGATCGTCGATTACGAGGGCGACCACGTCCTGATCTGCAAAGGCGCCGTGGAAGACATCTACAAGGCCTGCACCCATTACCAGGTCGATGACGACATCAACCCGATGATCGACGTGATCAAAAACGACCTGTTCGAGGAGTACGAAGCTTTCAGCGCCGACGGTTACCGCGTCCTTGCGATTGCCTACCGCGAATTTCCGCGCAGCCAGCAGGTCTTCTCCGTCGCTGATGAAAGCGACCTGATTCTGCTTGGCTACATCGCCTTCTTCGATCCGCCCAAGGATTCCGCCGCCAGGGCCATCGTCACCCTCCGCAACGCGGGCGTGACCACCAAGGTGCTGACGGGAGACAACGCGCTCGTCACGCGGAAGGTTTGTTGCGACGTCGGTCTCGAGGCCGAGGAAATCATCACCGGCGACCGCCTGCTGGGCCTGACGCCGGATGAACTCGGCGACCTTGTCGAAAAGCACGATTTGTTCGCGCGTCTTTCACCCACCCAGAAGGAAGACATCATCGTCGCCCTCCAAAAGCGCGGCCATGTCGTCGGTTTCCTCGGCGATGGGATCAACGACGCCCTGTCGATGCGCGCAGCTGACGTGGGCATCTCGGTCGACACGGCTGTCGATGTCGCCAAGGAATCGGCCGACATTATTCTTTTGGAAAAGAGTCTCCTGGTGCTCGAAGACGGCATCATTGAGGGCCGGAAGGTATTTTGTAATATCGTCAAATACATCCGCATGGGGGCCAGTTCCAATTTCGGAAATATGTTCAGCATGGTGGGCAGCAGCTTCCTGCTGCCGTTCCTGCCGATGACGCCTGCGCAAATTCTGCTCAACAATTTGCTCTATGACTTCTCGCAGGTGGGAATTCCCTTTGACAACGTCGACCCGGAATATCTGCAGGCACCGAGAAAATGGAACATCGACAGCATCAAGAAATTCATGTTTTTCATCGGGCCGCTCAGTTCCATCTTCGACTACGCCACGTTCTTTCTCATGCTCTACTTTTTTCATTGCATCCAATGGACGAACAAGGGCACGCCGACCGATCAGCATTATGAAAAACTCTTTCAGACCGCATGGTTTGTGGAATCGATCCTGACGCAGACCATGATCGTGCACATCATCCGCACGCGTAAAATTCCGTTTTTTCAGAGTTCACCCAGCGCGGCACTTTTGATCTGTACGATTGTTATCATGGCCATCGGCGCCTACCTGCCCTTCTCCTTCCTGGCGGAACAATTCGGTTTGATTCCCCTGCCGGCAATCTATTGGGCTTGGGTGGCCGGATTTGTCCTGTGTTATTCCACGCTTACCCATTTTGTAAAGGTCTGGTTCTTTAACCGGTACGGAATCGATTAAGAGGTTGTCCGAAAAATAGGCGTGGGCCACGAAGAGTTCGGCCCAAATTCGACGTCACCCTTCGGGCCGAAGCCCTTTTGCCTTCGGGCTTTGTCGCTCGCTCGTCACGTAGCTGCGGCTATGCTCCTCACTCGACTCCACACCAGGAGGCAAAAATTCTTTTGGCGTGACCCGCGTCTATTTTTCGGACAACCTCTACCCATGAAAAGCCTACTCAATGCCTTGCAGGAAGGGCGGCTCATTGAGCTGCCCGATTCCAACAAGGAAAAGGCTTTGATCTTCCTCGCCTCGATCATCGAGGCCATTCCCGATTTGAAGGCCGGCACCGAGGTGACCGAGGGCGTTCTCGCGCGCGAAAAAAGCTTCAATACCGGCCTCGGCCACGGATGGGGATGCCCCCATGTCCGCACGCCGCAGGAGGGCGAACTCATTTGCGCCGTCGGCTGGAGTCCCGCCGGAATTGACTACGGTTCCATGGATCAAAAGCCCGTGCATTTGATCGTCATGTACTACGTGCCGGATGCGCAGAAGAACGCCTACCTCAAGGAAATTTCCTCGCTCGCCAAGGCCATCACGTCGCAGCCCAGCCTCCAGGAATTGGACACCCTCAAGGACCTGGCCGAAACGCGCCATCGCCTGCTCGACATCATCTCGCTCGCGGTTGAGTCCGCCACTCCCGATGCCAAGGCGCGCATGATCCGCCTCGAGGCCAAGCAAGCTGCCGCCGTCAGCGAACTGCCCGGCCTGCCGCTCGATTGGACCAAGCAGATATCCGTTCTTTCGGTGCTGATCATCCCCAACGCCAAGCCGGTCATTCTCGCCCAGGACAAGGACCTCGTCGTCCACCTGGAGCAAGTCGCCGATTTCGGAACCCAGCTGGCCCGCTCCAACCAGATCGAGCAGGCGGGCTATCGGATTCTTTCCCGCAACGTCACGACCTATCAGCCCGACCGGCTGCTATACGATTGCCTCGCGGTCAAGCTCAACGGCGGTAATTCCCCAGCCGCCCCCGCAGCCCAGCATTAACGCAAAATAAAATAAGGTGCGCATATTTCCGCGTTGGAGATTTCGCGCGGAGGACCGAAAAGAACTGAGGAGGAACAGAAGAAAGTAGAAGCTATCTCAGTCTTCCCCTGAAAATTTGGTCATTTGGACAATTTGGAAATTTGGTCATGTCTTCCCGCGCGCCGAAGAATCTTGTCGTTTGTTTTTTTTGCTCCAAGATTGGCTGTTCGCCCTATGGCATCGACTCGTTCTTCCAAATTTCGTTTTGCACTCGTCGTCAGCGAATACAATCGCGACTACACCGACGCGCTGCTTGCCTCCGCGCAGAAGGCTCTCGACGGCTATGACCTGAAAATCATCCGCGTTCCGGGCGCTTACGAGATTCCGCTCCAGGTCCAGCGCCTTGCCCGCACGAAACGCTACGACGCCATCATCGCCCTCGGCGTCGTCTGGCAGGGCAAGACGCATCATGCGCAGGAAATTCTCCGTGCCGTCACCGATGCGCTCATGCGTGTTTCTTTGGATACCGACGTGCCGGTTCTTCACCATGTCGTGTCCGTCAAAACGGAAACCGAAGCGCGTGCGCGCTGCATGGGTGTGAGGTTCAATCGCGGACGCGAAGCGGCAAAAGCGGCGCTCGCGCTGGCCGCGCTTCAGAACGCAAAAGGAAACCGCTGACATGGGCCTTCGTCGCGACGGGCGGGAAGCCGCCATCCAGTTCCTTTATCAGTGCGACATCCACAAGCCCGCCGACGTGGAGATCGCGCTGGCCGCCTTCTGGAAACAGAACGAGGAGCCGCAAAATGTGCGCGACTTCGCCAACGACCTGCTCTGCGGCGCGCTGGCCAAGCTGCCCGAAGTCGACGCCAAAATCCGCACGCTTACCGATAACTGGGACTTCGAACGGCTCGCTGCGGTCGACCGCAACATCCTCCGGCTGGCCGTCTACGAAATGCTCTTCCGGCCCGAAATTCCGCCCGTGGTCTCCATCAACGAAGCCATCGAAATCGCCAAAAAGTTCAGCACCGACGAATCGGGCAAGTTCGTCAACGGCCTCCTCGACCGCGTGAAAAAGGAACTCCTCCGCCCCGCCCGGCATGCTGCGGGGTAAGTTGCTTTTTAGAATTCCGTCATACAAGGATGACGGATTGCTTGGAGAATGGTTTTTGTGGAAGGATGACATTTCAAAATAAAATGGCAAAATGGCATCATACCTGTAATGACAAAATCCGTTTTTATCAAAGACAAGATCGGCACTCCGAGACGGAAGTCCAAGAAAAACCCTCCTAACAAAGGGTTGCTTAAATGGCTCCTCAAGTGTCCCGTAAAGGGATTTTTCGTTCCGTTTGAATCATCGGAAACGACGGATGATATCAAAAGTCCATTTGAATGAAACGACCCATGATGGAGTCTAAATAACGACCATGCCCACAATAGGAGTCCACACCGATTTGGAGCGCCTGCAAAAGCGGTGGATTCTTGGCGCGCTGGGCATCGCGTTCGTCATTCACCTCGTCGTGGCGTGGGCCATGGGCTGGTACAAAATTCCCGCCATGGAAGTGCCCGCCAGCCACAGCGCGCCCACCGGCCCGTTCACTGTCAAGCGCATCGAGATTAATCCCGACTCGCTCAAGGCGCAGCAGGACAACCCCATCGCGCGGCTGCCCGTCGCCGAGCCGCCCAAAAATCCAGCCCAGTTCAACCTCGACGCAAACCTCGTCGAGAAGGCGCTGCAAATGCCCCAGCCGTCCCTGGCGATCCCTGCCGTCCCGGAGCCGAACAAGGTCATTGCCGCGACCGACTTAAACCAAGGCCTGCCTTACGCCGAGTCGGATCAAGCTAAAATTTCATCTGAAATCGCGCGGGTCGAGCCGGGCGCAACCGGCGGACCGCTCGTCTCCTCCAATCTGGCCGAGCAATTGATCAGCTCCAACTCCGGCCCCACCCAGCCGGGCATAGCTTCCGGCGCTCCGGCGACCAGCAACGGCGCCACCGGCAAACTGCCTGGCTTTGCGGAACTCGCGCCCAGCTTCAAAACCAGCGGTCCGAATCTCTCCAACCTGCCCGAGCCGGTCCTACTGCGCCTGCCCAGCGACGTCCTCTTCGACTTCGATTCGGCCCAACTCAAGCCCGAAGCCGATCCCCTCCTGAGCCAGGCGATCGCGCTGATCACGAAATATCCCGAGGCCGACATCCACATCGACGGCTATTCCGATTCCTTTGGCAAGCCCGACTACAATGCGAACCTCTCCGAGCAGCGCGCGGCGGCTGTGCAGGCCTGGTTGCAGCAACGCATCGCGCAGGCGACCTACAAATTCCATTCGCAAGGCCACGGTAGCGCCAACTACATCGTTAGTGCGCAAGGCACCATCGAGCAGCAACAGCCCAATCGCCGCGTCGAGATACTCATCCAAGCGCTGAAGCTGTAGGAGGGAATTTTTGACGGAATTGCCCAATTACGGAAGAGAGCCAAATGGATGATGAATATCTCAGGCACACCATGAACACGTTTGTCACATTGCCTGCAGTATTTCTACCTCCACTTGCAGAGCGAAGCATAGAGGCAGGACCCGCCACTTGCCACGGCATCATGACATCCGGTCGGGCACCCTATCCCTGTGCCGACGATGGACAAGTTCACAACCCCAACTTAGAAAAAGGTTGAGTTCCGAGCTTGTTTTGCCCAACCCTCTCTGATTACCAAATGAAAGTCCTGATCGTTGAAGACGAGAGACGGGTTGGCCAGTTCATCTCGCGCGGTTTGGAGGAAATGGCCTATTCAACGACCTGGGTCCGCACCTGTCATGAGGCTCGGGATGCCCTGGCGGATAGTCCACACGATGTCATCGTGTTGGATTTGGGCTTGCCGGATGGGGATGGGTTGGAACTGCTCCGCGAATGGCGAAGCCTGGGGTTTAATGAGCCAGTGGTCATTTTGAGCGCGCGCGACGCCGTGCAGGATCGGATCAAAGGCTTAAATCTGGGAGCTGACGATTATCTGGCCAAGCCTTTCAGCTTCGAAGAGCTTTTGGCGCGTATTCGGTCTCTGGTTCGCCGTCATGGAGGCAAGAAGGCGACTGTTTTTGAACATCGCGGGATCAAGATGGATTTGCTGGCGAGAACGGTCCGGCGCAATAATCAAAAGATCGATCTCACAGCCCGTGAATTTTCGCTGCTTGAGTTATTTATGCAAAATCAAGGCCGGGTGCTGACCCGCACCATGATTTCCGAAAGGATCTGGGATTTGCAGGATGATTTGGACGCCAATCTGATCGATGTCTACATGCGGCGTCTCCGAAAAAAAATCGAAGTTTCTCCTGATGCCCCCATTTTCAAGACTTTGCGGGGTGTCGGATACGAAATGCTATGAAATCGCTGCGGTTTCGACTGGCGATTGCCTACATGGTGGTTGTGACCCTTACGGTGGCCGCCGTTCTCGGAATTGGCCGGTTGCTTTTGGAAGCCAGGATGATCGGCGGAATTGATCTTCTCAACCAAAAGGAATGCGAGGAAATTCAGAATCGGGTCGTCAATAATCATGTTTTGATGCCCCAAAATGAGCTTTTGCAGCGAATCTCGGAGCATTCCGTCATTGACGCGCAACTCTACTACTTTCAAGTAAGCGACCAGAAAGGCGGCGTACTTTTTCGCTCTAAAAATCTGAAGGATGCGATCCTGCCCGACCATCCTATGAACACAGCCGCATGGAGTTGTTCGGTGCCTCCCTTGGGCAGCATGCGCGTGGGATGGTTTCAGGCTGGGGATTTGAATATCGAGATAGCCTCGTCCACCAAGAATATCGATGATCTCCTCTCCGATTATTATCAGGTCAGCCTTATCCTGATCGGTTTTGTCGTGGTTTTCGGCTTAATCTGGGGATTTTGGATGAGCCACATCGCGCTTAGTCCGATTCGAAGCATTGAACGGACCACCCGGCGCATCACCGCAGACAATCTCAGTGAACGCATTTCGATTCATGAAGGAGAGGGGGAAATCGCTGACTTAAAGCGGCTCCTCAACCAGATGTTCGACCGGCTTGAGAGCTCCTTCGAACGGTTGTGGCGCTTTGCGGGAGATGCCTCCCATGAATTAAAGACGCCGCTGGTCTTGATCCGATTGCAATCGGAGAAGCTTCTGTTGCATAGCAATTTGTCCGCGACGGAAAAGGAGTCTCTCCAACAACAACTGGAAAATATCAACCGGCTTAACGGGGTGATCGAAAAGTTGCTCTTTTTGGCCAAGTCGGAAGTTGGAGCGATCAAGCTCAACCTCCAAAAGCAACCGACACGCCCCGTCATTGCCAGCTTTGTTGAAGATGCCAAGGCCCTCTGCGAAGATCGGCATGTCGGCTTCCGTCTGATGGAGAATGCCGAAATCCACGCGACGTTTGACGTTGCCCTCATTCGGCAGGTTTTGCTCAATTTGGTGACCAACGCGTTGAATGCCATGCGATCCGGAGGAGAAGTAGCCTTATCGTCCCGGTTCAAATCAGGCAAATGGGAAATTATACTCGAAGATACCGGCCCCGGTATTCCCGATCATCGGCTGCGGGACGTATTCGAGCCTTTCGTCCGGATTGATCAAGGCGCTCAACAGGATGCCGGAAGTGGTTTGGGGCTGGCCATCTGCCGCCGTATTGTCGATTTGCACGGAGGCACCATCCGGATGGAAAATCGAATTCAGCCAACCGGACTTCGCGTGATTGTCGAGATGCCCCTCGGGAATTGAACAGGAAAGGCCGTGCGGCGCGAAACTCGCTCGCCGCACACTGACTAAACTTTCAGTTGGAATTCAGATTCGATTCAGGAGGCCGCTTTAGGTTGTTGATCCCGAATCCTCGTTCTACTTGTTTTCGTTCGATAGTTCGACTGCTTTTTGAGAGCTGCCTGTCGTTTTCGCTTAAAAACTCAATCTATGAAAATAATTGCATTGTTTGTTCTGGCTCTTTTGCTCTCTGGTTTATCGGACGCTGCCGAGGCGCCGCTGAATGCAAAGCAAAGCTTCCTCAAGTTCACGGGACACGCCTTCATGCACGATTTTAACGGTGAGGCGAAGGAATTCAGCGGAAGCTCGCAGATTGATTCTTCAAAGCCGGAGATTGTCCTCAACGCCAAGATCGCTATTCAGGCGGCCAATATGACCACCTTCGAAAATGCTCGCGATCAGAATATGTTCCAATGGCTGCATGTGGATGCAATCCCCGGAATCAGCTTCGAACTGACCCATGTGATTTCCATGGACGGCAAGGCCGCGACTGCAACCAAGGATCATCCGTCCAAATTTCTCGTATCGGGGGACTTCACCCTGAACAAGATTACCAAACCATTGCAAACGCGGGTTTCGGGCTGGCGCGAAGGCAAGTGGCTGGTGGTGACCGGCGTCACCCAAATCGATACGGCTGAACACGGCCTACCGATCATCAAACAGTATTTTATGACCGTCGACAAAGAGGTCGATATCGCTTTCCGTCTCGTCTTCGATTTGCCGCCGGAATTACAGATTTCGGCTGCACCCTAACCGCACTCAAACCGTTTAATCTCTGGTGCAATTTATATGAAATTTGATGTCATTATCGTGGGGGCTGGTCCTGGAGGCTCAATGGCGGCCTTGGTGCTTAGCCGGGCTGGAAAGCGCGTTTTGGTTCTGGAGAAATCGATCTTTCCGCGCTCTAAAGTTTGCGCGTTTTCGCTCAACCCCGGCTGCTGGCCGATTTTTAAAAGATACGTTTTAACCGAGCGCTTTAACGAACTTCCGCATTTCGATCTTGCAGGTTTTACCTTGGAGCAGGAGGGAACTCCGATTGTCCGTCATTCCTTCCAGAAGCATCGCTCGCGAATCGTCGAGCGCGGTGTTCTCGACCAATGGCTCGCCAAGGAAGCCCAGGATTCCGGGGCCTATTATCAATTTGGGGTTACGGTCACGAGCATCGCAAATGGAAGAGTGGCGACTTCATCGGGAGAATATGAAGCTCCGATTGTCATTGGAGCCGACGGGCGAAACTCACTCGTGGCGCGCATGAGCCAACTCGCCCGGCCCTCCGGGTATTGTGGACGGGTGGCTTGGCAGGCTTTTATTGACGCGCCTTCTTTGAGAGACCATGTCTATATGAATGTTTTTCCGGAAGGTTATTATGGAGTCAACCGCATCGATTCGAAACGGACGAACATCACCCTTGTTTTATTTGCCAAAGCCAAGGTCGGCCCGGAGGAAATTCTGCGCAGGTACCTCCCGGGCGCTTCCTATCAATCGTGGAAGAGCGTTCATCCCATCTCGCGTCGTCCTTGGGAAGTCACCAACGGTCAATCGTGGTTGGTTGGTGATGCAGCCCGCATTTTGGAACCACTGACAGGTGAAGGCATTTACAGTGCGATGGCCACCGCTGAAATGGCTTCCCATCATATTCTTTCCATTGAAAAAATTGGAGTTGAGGCAGCGGCGGCAAACTATCGCCGGCAGCATCGGCGATTCTATGGGGTGCGAACTCTGGTCAATTCGCTGGTTCACTGGGCTCTGCAAGATTACTCGCGCGGCACACGGATCATGAACGGGCTGAAACGCTGGCCGGGTTTGGTAAGTCATCTGGTCGAATGGGTGCAGAGCCCGGAAAAGTCCCACTCTCGACTGGCGAAAAGCTTTGGTTTGGCGCACCGTCCGGCGCATCCTCTTCTGGAATCTTAAGCACTCATACGAAACCCTGATAAGTAATATGACAACAATCGATCCTGTTTCCGGCACCGGCATTTTTCCGGTTTTGCAACAATTCGTCATCATGACGAAACTCCATCCCGTCCTGGTGAATTTCACCGCGGCACTGGTCCCTGTATCCGTCGCAAGCGATGTCGTCGCTCGCCTTTGCAAGAGCGAGTCTCTCCGCAACACAGCGTGGTGGACTCTGTTTTATGCGACGATTGTTACGCCATTCACCGCCCTCGCCGGCTGGTTTTTCTGGGCGTCCGATGACAGCGGTGTAACCGGCATGACGATTCACAAATGGCTGGGGACCGCGCTGGCGGTGCTTCTATTCGGGCTGTTCGCATGGCGGCTCAAGTTGCATCGGCAAAATGGATGGGCCACGATCCCCTACCTCATCCTGGGTGCCATCTTCATCGCCGCGCTGACGTATCAAGGGTATCTCGGAGGCGAGCAGGTGTTTAGTGATAAGTGAGTCGACACTTGGCAGGCGCAACCTGAACAAATTTTCAGTTAAAATTCAGATTTGATTCAGGGGGATGTTTTAGATTTCATTCGTGCCAAGCCTCCTGGATGTTCCTCCCGTCGGCGAAACGATCTCAAGGCCCCTGCGAGCCAGGTGGACGCGGCCGGGGCTTCCCGACTACTTCCGCTCCACCTCTGAATTCGAGATACTCTGCGAATGGGTGCGTCTGGATGCCTCACGCGTCCGAAATAACCTTGTCTGCGTCAAGAAACATCAGAAACGCCTGCGGGCATTTGGCGAGAGCGCAAGACGTCTGAGTGAATTGCCTCATTGGAATCAGTCCTCTGCGTTTACCGAACGGGAAAAAGTCGCGCTGAGGCTGAGTGAGATCATTTCATTGGATAAGCCTAAAAACCTTTCGGCCCTCATCATCAAGGCCGCACAACGCTATTTTAGCAGCGAGGAAATTATTCAACTCGCGCTGGCTGTCATGGCCGTTAACGATTGGATTGATCTTCAGGAAAAACAAAACGCGGTCCGAACGCATCTTCTGTGAATTTCATGCCGCTCAATGCCCGCATTTCCCGCGCGGGATTTCGACTCTTCCAAAGAAAGGGCGAATATGAGTGTCTCAGTTGTCATCCATTCATTGAACAATATAGGGAGGGTTATTGCCAATAAATGCCCGGCAAAATAACAATATAGGGATGGTTTTTGCCAAATAGTGTTCGGCAAAATAACAATATAGAAAGCGCTTTCGTCAATGAAAGTGTAGCAAAAAGGCGTGTGCGCAACATGGATATATGAGACTTTTATATATAGAAATGTGCTGGCCGAGGAGTCAGAAGGAAAAAATGGGTGGCGAGTGATCAAAAAACTATTATGAAAATAATTAACTCTCCGAGAGCGCTGATTCGGACGGCGATCGTTGCCGCGATAATGGCTTGCGGATCGCTATCAATCTACTGTTACGCGGACCCGGACTTCAGCGCCCCGGATAACGACAATGATAAGACTCCGGACAAAAGTGCCTCGACGAAACAGACGAATGCCAAGCCGGCGGCAAAACTTACCGGTGCCGAATTATATGAGGTCAATTGTAACCGCTGCCATCCAGAGCGGTATCCGACCGAATGGAATTCAGCCCAGTGGCAGACAATCATGATTCATATGCGCGTCCGAGCGAACCTGCCTGCGGCTCAAGCAAGAGAAATTCTGAAATATCTAAAGGAAGACAGCGGCAGCTAACCCGAACATCTGAATCATGAAAAATTCACCAAAGATTTTATGCGTGGCGACGGCGCTCGCCGTCAGCCTGATCCTGTCTCCGTGCGCGATGGCGGCGGTCAGCGATGATGATTTCAACTCTTTGAAGGCCGAAGTTGAGCAAATGAACCAAAAAATGCAGGGCTTGGAGCAGACCAATCAGCAGGACAAGCGGAAAATTCAGGACTTGCAGAAGCAATTGCAGGAGACGCAGTCGCTTGCCGCTGATGCTCAGCAAAAGGCCGAATCTGCAGCGCAGCCGCCAGCACCACCGCCGCCTGCAACACATAATTTCACGCTGGCCGGAGATGCGGAATTCCAATTCCAGAGAACCCCGGGCCAGCACGGCACTTTCGTGCAGGCGGATTACGCGCCACTCTTTTTGTATCGCGCCAACGACAACATTTTGTTCGAAGCCGGTTTTGACATCAATTTACAAAACGGTGGTCTTGGGACCGGCGGCAGTTCGACCTCCGTCAACCTGACATTCGCGCAGTTGGATTATCTCTATAACGACTACGTGACACTGGTGGCCGGCCAGATGTTGCTGCCCTTGGGCACTTACACCGAACGCAATGCGGGATGGCTCAACAAAATACCGGATGACCCACTCGCGCGCGGTCTTCTGCCTGAAACCAGTCCGGGCGTCCAGTTGCGCGGCTCCATCCCCATCGGAGAATCGGGGCAGCAATTCACCTATTCTCTATATGGCGTCAACGGGCCGTCGTCCGTTGACGGTACGGGAAGCACCTACAATTCGCTGTCGACGAATCCTCCGCAACAAAATCTGGATCTGGCTGATAATGTAGGCGACACGTCGAATCCCCATGATCCCAGTGTCGGTGGCCGGTTGGGATGGTTTTATGTGTTTAAACCGCACTACGATTTTGAGCTGGGTATCTCGGGGCAATCAGGAGCCTGGAGCAACGCTGGAAACCGGGATTATACGGCGGGTGTGGTTGATGCGTCGTTACACATCGGTTCCGACTTTGAACTGAAGGGCGAATATATCAGCACCTGGCAGGGGACCGATGACATGGGCACTATTCGTCCGAGCGGCTGGTGGGTGCAGGGGGCCTACAAGCTATCGGGCCTCGGTGTGGAAGCTCCACTGATCAACAATGTCGAATTGGTTGGCCGTTTTGACACCGCTAACGACGCGATTGGGACACAGACCGACCGCTTCACGACAGGCGGTATTTATTACTTCACAGACACACTTCTGTTGGAAAGCGATTACGAATTTCTTAACAGCCACGGCCCCAACGCCTTGCCGTCCAACGATCTTATTGTCCAGCTTTCTTACGGATTCTAACAAAAAAGAAACACCACGATACCCATGAATAAAAAAGTCACTGTAGTTTTACTCGGGTGCGCCGCATTGGCGTCATTTGTCGGCGGTTTGCTTGCCGACGACCAACTCGACGATGCCACCAAGGCAAGGATTGAACGCTTTGAGAAGGGGCCCGCGACCGTTAATGTATCGAGTTATCCGCAGAGTATTCAGGACAACTATGCGTTGTTCAGTCAGAAATGCTCGCAGTGTCACAGGTTGAGTCGCCCTATCAATTCCGACTACGTTCTGCCTGATGAATGGGCGCGTTATATCAAGCGCATGATGTATAAGCCCGGTTCGAACATCAGTGCCGACGATGCGAAAAAGATTTACGACTTCCTTGTCTATGACTCGAGCATTCGCAAGAAGTCCACGTTCGATTCAAAATTACAGGCTTTGCCGCCTGACGATCGGCAGAAAGCGCAGGATAAGCTCAAGGAAGTCGTCAGCCGGAATCAATAAACGACTTATCAGCTGCACATGGAATCTAAAAATCTGTCCACACCGCCCAGTCGGCGTGAGTTCCTCGCAAATTGCATCATGCTCGCCGGCGTCGCGTCGGGTGTGGGAGGTCTGGCTTTCCAGTTCTTGCAGTATTTGTATCCGGTGGTGCCGCCGGTCAAGCTGGTTCAGGTATTAGCCGCCAAACTCAGTGAGATTCCCGACTCTGGGATGAAAACCGTGAGCCTTCCGCAGGGTACTGTCATGCTGCGGAAAGTCGGAACGGAAGTTCATGCCCTTTCTGCCGTCTGCTCACACCTGGGCTGCATCGTCAAATGGCACGATGATCGGAATAGGTTCATCTGTCCCTGCCATTTCGGCAATTATGACGCCGACGGCAAGGTCCTTTCCGGTCCTCCGCCTCGTCCGTTGACCAAACTGGATGTGGTGATGCGCGGCGATCAGGTTTATGTGGTGATGAAGGAAGTCCCGCGGGAGTTTGCGTCATGAACAGGGTCGAAAAATGGCTGGAGGAACGGATTCCCATCGAACCCGAAACCCTTCGAAAACCGCTCAAGGAGGAATTGCCTGTTCATATGAAAAACTGGCTTTTCTGCCTGGGCGGAACGCCATTGATGCTTTTCTGCATTCTCGCCGTCACCGGCATATTGCTGACCTTTTACTATGTGCCCTATCCGGGACAGGCTTATCACAGTGTGGCGAACATCACCTATAAAGTCAGGATGGGATGGTTGATTCGCGGCATTCATCGGGGCGCGTCGCAATTAATGATCATTGCGGTGCTGCTCCACATGATCCGGGTTTTCGTAACCCGCGCCTACCGCAAGCCCCGCGAATTGAATTGGATTTGGGGCGTCGCGCTTTTCCTGACCACCCTGACGTTCGCCTTTACGGGCTATTCGCTCGTTTACGACCAGCTTTCTTATTGGGCAACCACCATCGGCACAAACATGATCGCCGATGTGCCGGTCGTCGGCGAACCCATGCTCTATCTCCTGCGTGGCGGACCCAATGTGAACGCCAACACGCTCACCCGCTTTTACGATTTTCACATCGGCGTTATGCCGACCATCATTGTCCTATTGATTGGCGCGCACTTGCTGATGGTTCGTCTCCATGGGGTCGCCAAGCTCGAGGGTGATCCGCGCAAGGAAACCTATGCATTTTTTCCCGACCACGTTCTGCGCGAGACCATCATAGGCTTGCTCATCCTCATCGGCCTGATCAACTTCGTCATTTACTTCCCGCCGACCGTCGGGACGCCCGCCACGCCCGACGTTACGCCTTCGCACATCCGTCCGGAATGGTATTTTTTCCCCACCTATCGCTGGTTGCAGATGACCTCGCTGACCGTCGGCATTGGGGGCACCAATCTATTCGTTATCGGCATGTTCCTCTGGCCGTTTATTGACGCCAGGCTGGAAAAAATCGCGCCCAACAAAAACCTCGGAATCATCATCGGAACCGGATTCTTCCTTTTGACACTCGTTTTCCTCGTCTGGGAATCGTTTGTCGGCTAACCCCAAACACCCATGAGCATCAACGCGCAAAAATACATGGTCGGCATACTGGGATTCGGGCTTCTCGCCTCGATCATCGTGGCTGGCAACCAGGATGCCAAGAATCGGCAAAGAGAAAATCCCACGCCGATGGTCGCCGCTCCGCCTCCCGTCCCAATCGGCGTTGCCCCCGGCTTGAAAGTCTTTCAGGATTACTCCTGCATACGTTGTCACGGTGAAAACGGCAATCATGGCGCGCCTAATTTCAACGCGCAAACCGGGCAGCAGGTGCCATCCCTCATCCACGTCGTGGATAGCTACACCAAGGATGAATTGATCGCAAAAATTCGCAATGGCGTTGCCGAAGTGCCCAAACTTGATCCGAACGGGCCGAAACCTCCGCTCTACATGCCCTCGTTCAAGGACCTTCTCAGCGACCAGCAGATGCAAGACCTCATTCTCTACCTATACAGCCTCAAGCCCAAAGGAGAGGAACCTGGATTTTAGAAGTGGCGACAGGGCATTGCGTTATTGCGACACACCTGTTGCGATCACAGCCAGCCAACATGCTGACGAGTTTTCTCATGTTGAGCCTATCCTCACAATCGGCAGATCGACCTTGAGGGTTCCGAGTTCACCCGTGAGAGCGAGTTTACCGACGACACAGCCCGAGGATAATTGAGACAAAATCCCACAAATTTCGTGACCTGTATCATGCGATTTTGGCGCGTTTTGTCACGCTGGCGAAAAAACGAATTCGCAAGATGTTTGTCTCAAACTACTTACGGCTTCGGAGGTGGGGCTCGGTCTAACCACCGAAGTTTGAAAATCCTATTTAATCTCTTCGGGTAAATTCCCCGCCGCTTGCGGCGTGCAACGTCTTCGGTGGCCCGGGCTACTTGTTTCCTTAGAAGATGTGTTGTGAGAGACCGCCGACGCTATCCCAGCCCCATCCGGGAGTAGCGAGACGGTCACACTTCCACAGCCCGGAAAACGAGGGAAAACGTCACACAGATGTCACAGTATTGTCACAATGAGTATCTATAAAATCTTCCAGATTGGTCCCTATGCTTTCAGCGCGCTGTTCAGCATGCACATGCCTCTATGAATTTTTTCCCCAACACTTGCATTTTGATTGGACAGGCTTGTCATCTCCCTTGGGAAATTCCGATCCGAGGCGTAGCATTGATCTTATTTGCGGGCTTCCTGTGCTTTCCAATTTTGGCGTGGGCGCAAACTTCCGATCTGCCCCCTGTCGCTCCAGCACATAATTTAGATGCCCAGCCACATGCCGAGGCAGCGGAGCCAATACAGCCAGAAGACCAGGCCTCGACACCAAAACAGCCGGAGCAGCATTTCTACATCCAACAATATCGGGTTCATGGCGGCGGACATTTGCTGCCGCGGGTGGAGGTGGAGGCGGCGGTGTATCCCTTTCTCGGGCCGTATCGGACGACGGCGGACGTGGAGCAGGCGCGAGCGGCGCTCGAGAAGGCTTACCGGGATAAGGGTTACCAAACCGTTACAGTGGAAATTCCGCAGCAGCAGGGGCAGGGCGGCGTGATTGTGCTCAACGTCATGCAGGGCGAAGTGGGTCGATTGCGGGTCCACGGTTCGCGCTATTTTTCGATTGAGCAGATCAAACGGGAAGCGCCGTCGTTGCAGGAGGGGCAGTCGCCCAATTTCAGCCAGGTGCAGCAGGATTTGCTTGCGCTCAACGGACTTCCCGACCGCCGAGTGACCCCGGTGGTTCACGCGGGCGAAACGCCCGGCACAGTCGATGTCGATTTGAATGTGAAGGACACGCTGCCCGTCCATGGCAGCATCGAGATCAACAACCGCTACAGCGCCTTCACGACTCCGCTGCGGATCAACGGATCGGTGGACTACGATAATCTCTGGCAATTGGAGCATTCGATCGGCTTCAGCTTTCAGGTGTCGCCGGAAGACGTCACGCAGGTGAAAGTCTTTTCGGGCTATTACCTCGCCCGGATTCCGGACGTGAGCTGGCTGACTCTCATGCTCCAGGGAACCGATCAGGACAGCAACGTCAACACGCTCGGCGGCATTGGCGTGGCGGGCAAAGGCCAGGTGCTGGGAGGCCGCGCGATCATTTCGCTGCCGCAGCAGACCGATTTCTATCACTCCGTGAGCCTCGGCCTCGACTACAAGCATTTCACGCAGGACGTCAACATCGCCGGCAGCGACTCGACGACGCCGATCACCTACTTTCCTCTGAGCGCCGCTTACAGCGGGACATGGACCGGCAAGGACTTCGAAACCGATCTCAACGGGAGCGTCAACCTCTCGGTGCGCGGCACGGGCAGCGACGAAGCCGACTACGAGATGAACCGTCACGGGGCCAGCGGCGATTTCATGTACTTCCGCGGCGATCTTTCCCACACCCGCGATTTGCCCGGGGGCTTTCAGCTTTTCGTCAAGGGGCAGGGCCAGGCGGCCGACCAGCCTTTGATCAACGGCGAACAATTCAGCGGCGGCGGCCTGGGAACGGTGCGCGGCTATCTCGAATCCGAGGAACTCGGAGACAACGGCATTTTCGGCTCGGCGGAAATGCGCAGCCCGTCGCTTGGCGATCTTTTGGGAAAATCGGTCGACGAATGGCGGTTTTATCTCTTCGGCGAGGGAGGCTTGCTGACGATCAACGATCCGCTGCTTGAGCAGCAGGATAAATTCAAGCTGGCCAGCGTCGGAGCAGGCACCCGATTCAAATTTGTGAGCCACCTCAACGGATCGCTCGACGTCGGCTTGCCCCTCGATAACGGGGCGCAAACCAACGCATACGAGCCGCTCCTCACCTTCCGCCTCTGGGCTGAATTCTAAATTATGAAACGAGCGACGACACATCCGACACAATTTGTAAGGGTCCTGCTGATCGGCCTGGCGGCCAGTTGCGCATGGTCCGGCTCCGCGCACGCGTGGTGGAACAACGATTGGACGATCCGCAAAAAGATCACCATCGATACGAGCGCAGCGGGCGGCGCAATCAGCGACCCCATCGGCACGATTCCCGTGCTTATCCGGCTGGCCGATTTTAATTTCGGCGCGGCCAAGGAGGACGGCAGCGACATTCGTCTGATCGCTGCTGACGACAAAACCCCCCTCGTTTTTCACATTGAGAAATACGATTCGCTGCTTGGCGAAGCTTTCGTCTGGGTGAAAGTTCCCGACCTGAAGCCCGGCGGCCAAACCAGCCTCTGGCTCTACTACGGCAATCAAGGAAACATTACGATTCCCGGAGGCGGTGATCCGAAAGAGACCTACGATGCGGACACGGTGTTGGTCTATCACTTCGCCGAAAATGCCGCGCCCGCCCACGATTCCAGTGGCTTGGGCAATGATTCCCAAGGACCGATTGCGACAACCGATTCGCTCATCGGCGCCGGCCTGCGACTCAGTGGCAAGCTTCCCGTCACGATTCCCGCAGCGGCGTCGCTCGCGTGGACTGACGGTGCGGCGATGACCTGGTCGGCATGGATCAAGCCTGCGGCGCTGCAGCCGAACGCGATTGTTTTCAGCCGCCGCGATAGCGGGAAAGATTTTCTGGTCGGTATCGACAACGGCGTTCCATTTGTCGACATCAACGGCTCCCGCACTGGGGTTGGCCAGCCTGTCGCGGTGAATTCGTGGCACCATCTGGCGGTGGTCGCGGACGGTTCGGCAATCACTCTTTATCTCGATGGCGCATCGTACGCCACCTTGAGCGCCCCGCTGCCCGCGCTCAATACTCCCGCGATGATCGGCGGGGACACGCCGACCGATGCGAATTCCGCGCCGACGGGACTCATCGGCGAAATGGATGAGCTGCAAATCGCGAAGGCCGCGCGGCAGATCGGCTGGATCAAGTTCGCGGCGGGGAGCCAGGGCGCCGATTCGACCAAGTTGATCGCAGTTGCCCAGGACGAGCAGCCGCCAGCGAGCTGGCTCAGCGCCAGCTTCGGTCTCTTCGGCGTGATTCTGAAATCGGTCACCATCGACGGCTGGGTGGTCATTGGCATTCTCGGGATCATGTCGGTGGTCAGCTGGTACGTCATGATCACCAAATTCTTTTATGTGAACATGATCCAAAAAGGGAACAAGCTCTTCATGAAGGAATGGCGTCATCTCGCCCAGGACCTCACCGCCCTGGATCACAGCGAGGAGGGCAGGGCGAGTCTGGGTGGACGCGCCGGTCCGAGAGTCCACAAACTCATCGCCAATTCCTCGCTCTATCGCATCTACCATATCGGTTCCGGGGAAATCGGCCATCGCATGTTGAACGACAAGGTCCTTTCCTCCCGGTCCATCCAGGCCATCCGGGCGAGTCTCGACGGCAGTTTTGTGCGCGAGAATCATGCGCTCAACGATGGCATGGTGTTCCTCACCATTTCCATCGCGGGCGGGCCGTTCATGGGACTGCTCGGCACCGTGATCGGCGTCATGATCACGTTCGCCGCGATTGCCGCCACAGGCGAAGTCAACATTAGCGCCATCGCGCCCGGTCTTGCCGCGGCCCTTGTCGCCACCGTCGCCGGCCTGCTCGTCGCGATTCCCGCGCTGCTGGGCTACAACTACCTGGTTTCGCGAATGAAGACGGTGTCGAGCGACATGCAAATCTTTATCGATGAGTTCGTCGCGAAAATGGCCGAGTTCTACTGCTACTCGGAAACCGAAACCACCGTTAACGGAAGGAATTGACGCTTATGTCGATGAAAGCTGATACCGAGGGCAAGTCCTACGATGACATCAACGTCACGCCGATGGTCGATCTCTACCTCGTGCTGCTCCTCATCTTCATCATCATGACGACGGCGGGGCTGCAAGGTTTGAAAGTCAATCTGCCCAAAGAGAGCGCGGCGGTGAGCCAGGCCA